>SXGS01218652.1_pt1 | contig 27604 bp, 19 predicted proteins | sample 3174681 | NCBI WGS metagenome assembly SXGS01 (sample SAMN11356861, study PRJNA531348) | freshwater metagenome | isolation source: freshwater sample F1-80 | place: China: Fuxian Lake, Yuxi | collected 2017-12-25 | reverse complement strand
GAAGGCCGTGACGCCGTAGATGATGCCGAAGTTGATCGTCTTCGCGTGGCTGCGCTGCTCGCGGGTCACCTCGTCGAGCGGAACGGCGAAGACACGTGAGGCGACCGCCTTGTGGATGTCCTCGTCGTTGTCGAAGGCGCGGACCAGCGCTTCATCCCGGCTCAAGTGCGCCAGCAGTCGGAGCTCAATCTGGGAGTAGTCGGCGCAGATGAGGAGGTGGCCGGGCGCCGCCGGAAACGCCTTTCGAATTTGACGCCCCACCTCACTGCGGATGGGGATGTTCTGCAGGTTCGGATTGTTGGAGGCCAGCCGTCCGGTTGCCGTCACCAGTTGATGGAAGGTCGAGTGGATGCGACCCGTATCAGGTTGAATGGCGGCGCGAAGGTTCCCAAGGTAGGTGCTGATGAGCTTGGCGAGCTGCCGGTACTCCAGGATGAGCCGGGGAATCCGGGTGAAGCCGAGCGTCGGATCTTCCATTGAGGCCAGCCGCTCGAGTTCCTCCGCATCCGTCGAAAAGCCGGTCTTGGTGCGCTTTCCGGGCGGAAAGTGAAGCCGCTCGAAGAGGACCTCCGCGAGTTGCTTCGGGGAATCGAGATGGAACGGATCACCGGCCAGTTCGAAGATGGCCTTCCTCAACTCCTCGACTCGCGCCTCAAGGCCCCTGCCCTGCCGGATCAACTCATCCGGATCGCAGAGGATGCCGTTCTGTTCCATCTCGGCGATGACGATGGAGAGCGGCGCCTCCACATCTCGCACCAGCGACAGCATCTCTGCGCCTTCCAGCAGCGGCTTCTGCGCCAGGTAGAGGCGTAAGGCGATGTCGGCGTCCTCGGCGGCATAGGGAACCAGTTGCTCCAGGGGCACGCGATCCATGCTCCCTTGCTCGGGACCGCTTCCGATGAGATCGGTGATGGGGATCATCCGGTACCGCAGCAACTTTTCCGCCAGGAGGTCGAGCTTGTTGTTGGCCGACGGATCCAGCAGTGCACCCGCGAGCATGCTGTCGAACTGAGCGCCCCTAAGTCGAACGCCGTGATTCATGAGCATTCGGGCGTCGAACTTCAGGTTGTGCCCACACTTGGGGACCGCCTCATCCTCCAGGATTGGACCCAGAATCGCGAGCGCCTGGGCTTCGTTGAGGTGGGTCTCTGGCTCGGGGGAAAGCACCGGAATATAGACCCCTTCGCCGGCTCGCCAGGAAAGGGAGAGGCCGCACAGGCGTGCGTCGCGCTGGAGCCCGGTGGTCTCGGTGTCGACGCTGAGCATCGGCGCCGACCTCAGGGCGGGCAGGATCGCTTCCAGCTCCGCGGCGGTTCGGATCGCTCGGTACGCGGCCCGCTCCGCTCCTGCGGCGGGCTGTGCGTGAGAGGTCAACCCCGCTCCGTCGGCAGCGGCGGTCCCCGCAGCGTCGGAGCCGAGATCGAGCCCCAGGGTCCCCGGCGTGACGTCGGCGGGAGCAGCCGGGGGAGCGGGCGCCCCCGAGTTCGCCGAGCCTGCGAGTCGCTGCACCTCCTGCTGGAATCGGTTGAAACCGAGCGCCCGGAAGAGCGGCAGCAGCAGTTCGGTTCGAGGGGGTCGAACGGTGGCGGCCGCCAGATCCAGAGGGAGTGAGGGGTCGTACCGAAGCGTCACCAGGGCACGGGAGAGCGGCAGCACGCCGCGCGCTTTCTCCAAATTCTCGCGGCGCTTGCCCTTGATCTCGTGGATGTGCTCGTAAATCCCCTCGAGCGTGTCGTACTGCTGCAGAAGCTGGGATGCGGTCTTCGGGCCGATCCCCTCCACACCCGGCACATTGTCCGCGGTATCGCCGGTCAGCGAGAGGTAGTCGATCACCTGTCGGGGAGAGATCCCCTTGTTCGCGAGGAGCGCCGCGACATCGATCTCCACGTCGGTGGTGTGGTCGAACAATGACACGCGATCACAGAGGAGCTGCTCCAGATCCTTATCTTTAGAAAGGATGCGGATCCTGATGTCGCCCAGCGCCGGATCGTCCAGCACGTTGCGGACCACCGTTGCGATCACATCATCCGCCTCCAGATCGTCCTTGCCGATGATCGGGAAGCCGAAGCCCTCCAGAAGCTCGAACACGCGGGGAATCTGAGGCGCCAGATCCTCCGGCATAGCCGGACGGTGACCCTTGTAGTCGGCGAACAGGTCATCTCGGAAGGTCTTGCCGGGAGTGTCCTTCGCTACGATCACGAAGTCTGGATCGAGCTGAGTGAGCAGCTTCAACACCATGGCGGTCATCCCGAACACGGCGTGGGTCGGCTCTCCGGTGACCGGACTGTTCATGCCCCCGCGGATGGCGTAAAACGCGCGAAAAATCTGCGCGAAGGCGTCGATGATATACAGGGTCCGCACGCTCGGTTCCTCTCAAAGAAGCAGGGACGCCAGTGCCTCGATCTCGGCGAAGCGGCGCTGCACAAGACACTCGCCGTAGTGCGCCAGCTCTCCGCGATGCGGGCGAGCCCAGGCGGCCCAGGCTCCCGTATCTCGCCAGCCGCGCACCTGCGCCGAGACCAGAGCCCGCTCAGCATGGATGAACCGCTCCAGCGTTTCCCGATCCCAGTGTGGCATATCCGCCGCCAGCGCGGCGAGTCGCTCCACAATGCGGGACGCGTAGCGGGCGCCCAATTCCGGCGAGGCTCCCCGAAAGATGGTGTCGGTTTTGCCGTAGTCGGGATCCCCATGAATGCGCTCGATTCGGACCAGATCCGGCTCCAGATGCCAGAGCAGCGACGTCTCTCCGATCCCCGCGTGATCGCCGAGGTAGCCCTCATCCTGGGCCAGCCAGTATTCCGGCGTGCCGAGCACGGGGATCTGGAGACGCTCCGACATGCGGGCCGCGGTTTCCCGCACCGTGATCTGCTGATTGTGACCGTAGTGGCCGGTGACCATGAGGATCGCCAGAAATCCCTGACGGTGGAACTCCAAGCAGAGCTTCTCCAGCCAGGGACGCAGCAGCAGATTCTCCCAGGAATGCTCGCCCTCCATCACCACCGTGGCCGGCCGATCTAAACCGCCCATTCCGCCATAGAGCGGCGGGTGCACCACGCCCCCGCCCGCGGATTGCGCGGCCCGAATGCAAAGGGCATGGGCCTTCAGCGAGTCGAGCCCCAGGGCGTTGTGCTCGCCGTGCCACTCTACCGTTCCGAGGGGCAAGAACGCTACCGGCAGCGCGGCCACCCGACTTCGATATTCAGCAGGCAGGAGGCGCTCCCAGCGGACCTCCACAGCGGAGTCGGGAGGCGGCTCGGTGCGAGTCTCGGACAGGGCAGGGGCTTGGGTTGGCTCGGACATGCGGAACAGTTCCCCCACCACCCTGCGCCACCCTCCGGTCCAACGTCACAGGCGCAGGGATCTGGCGCGGTCCTGCCGAATGGTGAGAAGAACAACGATCAGTGGAGATTTTCGCCCGATGAAACGCTCTCGTTTCCTGGCCTATGCTCTCACCGGCATCCTCGCCTGCTCCGGCGGGCTGGCGGTGTGGGCACAGCGCGGACGCCCGGCGCAGAACATGCAGACGGCCGCCAAGGCGTTCCTGGAGTCCCTCGACGCAGCTCAAAAGCAGAAGGCAGCGTTCGCCTTCGACTCGGATGAGCGCACCAACTACCACTTCACCCCCGTCAAGCGGCTGGGTCTCCCCCTCAAGGAGATGACCGAGCCCCAGCGGAAGGCCGCATTCACACTGCTCAGCGCCTCGCTCAGCGAGAAAGGCGTGCAGCGCGCCGCATCCGTGCGAGACCTGGAGAAGATCCTTCTCAGTCTGGAGATGGGCAAGGGACCGGTTCGCGATCCTGAGTTGTACTTCTTCAGTGTGTTCGGCGAACCGTCGGACACCGGCTCGTGGGGCTGGCGCTATGAGGGCCATCACTGTGCGCTCAACTGGACCGTGGTGAAGGGTCGCACCATCGTCGCGGCGCCGCAGTTCTATGGCACCAACCCTGCCGAAGTGCGCGTCGACGTACCCGGGGCGCCCGCTCGCGGCACACGGGTGCTCGCGGCCGAGGAAGACCTGGCTCGGGCGCTGCTCGGCGCCCTCACCGACGAGCAGAAGAAGACCGCCATCATCGACGTGAAGGCTCCGGCTGACATCATCTCCGGCGAGAAGCGCCAGGTGGCGATCCTCGAGGACAAGGGTCTCGCCTACTCCGATATGAACGCCGACCAGAAAAAGATGCTGGAGGCGATCATTCAGGAGTACGCCTCCAAGCAGCTCAACGCGGTTGCCCGACAGCGGGTGCAGAAGCTTCGTCAGGGCGGGCTCGACGCGGTGAAGTTTGCCTGGATGGGCAGCACCGAGAAAGGCCAGGGGCACTACTACCGCGTTCAGGGAGCCAGCTTCCTGATCGAGTACGACAACACTCAGGGCAACGCCAACCACGTCCATTCGGTGTGGCGCGAGTTCAACGGCGACTTCGGTCGCGACCTCCTCGCCGAGCACTACCGGGCCACCCCGCACCGCTACGTCGCAGCGCGGTAGTCCGCATCCGTCCAATCAGCCCGGGCCTCGGCAGAGATCCCGGGCTGACCTCCGCGAGCCGCCTGGTTCGCGTCCTCAGGCGTCGAATCCGACGCCTATCCCCGACTCTCCGACAAGGCCGGTCTCCATGGCGCTTCCTCTGATTTCTCGACTCACCGGACCGCTGATCACAACGGCGCTGCTCGCCTTGACGGCTTCCGCGGCCGAAGGACCTGCGGCTCTGGGTCCGGCGGAGTGGCCCACCCTCACCGCGGAGTCACGGCCATGGACCCGCTGGTGGTGGCTGGGCAGCACCGGCGACGAAAAGGAGATCACCCGCCAGTTGACGCTCTTTCGGCAGGCGGGCCTCGGTGGTGTGGAGATCAGCCCGATTTATGGGGCCACCGGCGCGGAGAGTCGCTACGTCCCCTTCCTCTCCGATCGCTGGCGGCAACTGTTCCACCACACGCTCAAGGAAGCGAGCCGGCTCGGGATGGGAGTCGATATGATCCAGGGCACCGGCTGGCCCTTTGGCGGGCCGTCCGTGACGCCCGAGGAAGCCGCCGCTCGGGTCGTGCTTGCCGAGGCCCCCCGGACCTCGGACGGAGGCTTCCGCCTGGCTTCCCCTTCCGACCGGCCGACACTGGCGATGGCGTACGGCCCCGGGGAGCAGGTGCGAGACATCACGACTTCGGTGCGCGACGGTCGAATTGAGTGGCGAGCGCCTGGTCCCGAGTGGCAGGTCTTCACCCTTCAGACCCGACTCACCGGTCAGAAGGTCAAGCGCGCTGGTCCCGGGGCGGATGGTCTGGTGTTGGACCACTTCGCCGAACCGCCGCTGGCGCGCTACATGGCGCGCTTCGACACGCTGATGTCTGAAATGCCCCGCGCAGGCGCCGGGCCCCGACTCCGGAGCATGTTCAACGACTCGTTCGAGGTGTTCGGCGCGAACTGGACGCCCCGGCTGTTCGAGGAATTCCAGGCCCGGCGCGCCTACGACCTGCGTGAACACCTCCACGAGTTGATGGGACAGGGTAACCCCGAGCGAAATTCCCGCGTGCTCGCCGACTACCGAGAAACGATGGCGGAGTTGCTGATGGATCGGTTCACGCGGCCATGGGGGATCTGGTCTCAACGGAACGGCGTACTCACCCGCAACCAGGCGCACGGCTCGCCCGCCAACCTGCTGGATCTCTACGCTGCGGTGGACATACCGGAGACGGAGCTCTTCGGTCCGGGCCGCCGCGTCGAGGGGATTCCCGACGATCCGGCCTCCGACGATCCGGCGCCCGCGGCGGACTGGCGAGATCTCATCGTCTGCAAGCTCGCCTCCTCGGCCTCGCACGTCACGGGAAAGCGCTGGGTCAGCTCCGAGTCCATGACCTGGCTCGGCGAACACTTCCGCACGCCCCTGGCCGATGTGAAGTCGCAGGTCGATTCTCTGTTGGCGGCCGGCGTCAATCACATGTTCTTCCACGGCACGCCGTTCTCGCCGGCCGATGCGCCGTGGCCCGGCTGGCTCTTTTACGCATCCACCGACTTCACGCCCACCAATCCGTGGTGGAGTCATTTGCCCGCGCTCACCACCTACATCGCGCGGAGTCAGGCGTTCTTGCAATCGGGCAAGCCCGACAACGAACTGCTGGTGTACTTCCCCATTCACGACCTGTACGCCACGGCGCCTCCCGGCCGGGAACTCCTCACCTACATCCGCGTACACAACACTCAGGAGTGGTTGGATCGAGATCAACCCGCATTCGGCCGATCCATCCAATCGCTCTGGGAGCACGGCTACGGCTTCGACTTCGTGTCCGATACCCAGCTTTCCAACGACATCCAGAGCTCCAATGGAATTCTGGACGCCCACGGAGCGGCCTACCGAGCGATCCTGGTGGTCGGAAGCCGCCGGATGCCGGAAGCGACGTGGAAGCGACTTCTCAAGCTCGCAAGTTCCGGCGCCCGCGTGGCGATCCTCGGCAGCCTCCCGGCCGATGTTCCGGGCCTCAAGGATGCCGGGATTCGGCGTGCCCTGAGGCTTCAGGCCATCGAGATGCTCGGTGAGCCCACCCTTCTCCCCGGAGGCGTCAAGAGCTATCGGGTGGGCAGTGGTCGAATCCTGAACGGCGACGATCAGGAAGCGCTTCTGGCCTCGGTCGATGTTCGGCGTGAGATCGCGGCAGGACTGGGGATCCACCTTGTGCGCCGCCGCGATGCGCTCGGGCCGTTCTACTTCGTGGCAAACCGCTCCTCGCGCGTCGTGGATGCGCCCATCCACCTGGCGAGTATGGGCCGAGCGGCGGTCTCTTTCGATGCCCTCACCGGAAAAGTCCGGCGGGTGGGGCTCCGCCGCGGCAAGCAGGGTGTGGAAGTCGATCTACGGCTCCTGCCGGGAGAGAGCCGCATCGTGCGCCTGTTGGATCAAGAACGCGGATTACCTGCCCTGTCTCGACCGGAAACCACGGGAGAGGCCCACTCTCTTTCGGGTGAGTGGCGCCTGGAGTTCCTGGAAGGAGGACCCGGGCGCCCCGGCCTGCAGCGAACCGAACGGTTGATGAGCTGGACCGAGTTGCCCGGCGCAGAGAAAGAGGCCCGCGCCGCCTTCTCCGGCTCGGTGCGATACCGATTGAACTTCGAGCGCCCGAAGGGGAAGGCAAACCGCTGGGTGCTGGATCTGGGGCGCGTCCGAAACAGCGCGCGAGTCCGGCTGAACGGAGCGGAGATCGGCGTCTGCCTCTTCCCTCCCTATCGGGTGGAAGTGCCCGGGACGGCGCTCCGGGATGCAGACAACCTGCTGGAGGTTGAGGTGATCAACTTGATGGCCAACCGGATCGCGGCCATGGATCGGGCCCGGATCGATTGGAAGAAGTTCTACTTCGTGAACCTTCAGTATCGACCCTTCGACGCGGCCGCGTGGAAGCCGGCCCCGTCCGGTTTGCTGGGACCAGTAACCCTTTCCTCGCTGCTTGCCGCGCCCCGAAGCAGCGGACCTCCCGCGCGAGAGGCTCAACCGGAGGAGCCATAGGGACATGGACGACTCATCGACAACAACCGGCCCGAGCAAACGGCCGCGACGATTACCGCTTCCCAAGCCCCGCTGGGACATCACCTGGAAGGAAGCGGTGACTCGACTGCTGGATCCCTGCCTCGAGCTCCTCTTCCCCGCGATGCACGCCTCAATCGACTGGTCGGCGCCGCCGGTGATGCTCGACAAGGAGCTTCGTTCCCTGCATCGCCGGGAGCATGGTCACCCGGGTAAGTTGAATCTGGTAGACGTCCTCACGCGGGTGAAGCTGCGCGACGTCAGAGATCGGACGCTCCTGATCCACATCGAGGTGCAGAACTCCTACGAAGCCGGGTTTGCGAAACGCATCCACCGCTACAACTCGGGGCTGTTCTTCATCCACGGCGAGTATGTCGCGTCGCTGGTCGTGTTGGCGGACGACAACCCGAACTGGCGACCCTCATCCAGCGTCTTCGACTATCCGGATGACGGAGAGATCAGTTGCCGTTTTCCCGTGGCGAAGCTCACGGATTGGTTGGACCGAATCGAGGAGCTCGAGAAGAGCAACAACCCGTTCGCACTGTTCGTGCGAGCGTGCCTGCTTGCGCTGCAGAGCAACAGAGATCCCGAAGCCCGTCTCCACTGGAAGGTCTACCTGCTGAAGCTCCTGGTGACCAAACCCTGGACCGGAGATCTCCCTCAGTTGATGTACCGATTCTTGGATGTCATCATGGTACTGCCCGACCGGCTTCAGGCTGCGTTTGAGACTCGTGCGGAAGAGGTGGAAACCATGAGCCCCCGAGAGTTTCTCTGTCCAACCGAAATCCGAGCCATCCGGAAGGGACGTGCGGAAGGACGTGCGGAAGGACGTGCGGAAGGACGTGCGGAAGGACGTGCGGAAGGACGTGCGGAAGGACGTACGGAAGGACGTGCGGAGGGCATGATCCAGTCTATGATCCTCATTTACGCGCCCCGGCTCGGGCAACCCGACGATGCCGTGATGTCCCGTCTCGCTGCGGTGGAGGACGTGAATGAGGCTTACGGCCTCGTTCGTCGCGCTGAGACCATCGAGAGCTGGTCCGAACTGTTTCCGGAACCATGAGCCCCCGAGAGTTTCTCTGTCCAACCGAAATCCGAGCCATCCGGAAGGGACGTGCGGAAGGACGCGCAGAGGGACGTGCGGAAGGACGCGCAGAGGGACGTGCGGAAGGTACCGTGCAGGCCATGGTTTTAATTTACTCTTCTCGCCTCGGTCGACCGGACGAAGCCGTGTTATCCCGTCTCGCTGCGGTGAAAGACGTGCGTGAGGCTGATGGCCTCGTTCATCGCGCTGAGACAATCCAGAGCTGGTCCGAGCTGTTTACGGCGCCATGAGTCTCCAATGAAGGTGATCGAGATCGAGACCCGGTACGAAGCGGCGCCGGCGCGGGAGCGGCCGATCCGGGACGCTCTGCAAGTGCTGGATGGCGGCGGCTCGTTCCGACTCACCATCCGCACCGACTCGGGCCTCATTGGGGAGGCGTCATCCTTCTTCGGAAGAGTTCGGGGTTCCGCTCCCGTGTTAAAGGCGCTCGTCGATCAAATCCTGGCGCCGCTTGTCCTGGGACAAAACCCTCTCGATGTCAGGGCCATCCACGAAGCCCTGCTGCGCGAGACCGAGTATCAGGGTTCCTCGGGCCTCACGATGTTCGGAATCTCTGCGATCGACACGGCGCTCTGGGACTTGGTGGGGAAGGCAGCCAACCTCCCGTGCCATCAACTCTGGGGCGCCCGAACGGATCGCGTGCCCGCCTATGCGATGGTGGCATGGCTGAACTTCAGCCTGGAAGAGTTGAAGCCGATCTGCGATCGCGCCTTGCGGCAGGGCTTTCGTGCGGTGAAGGTCAAGGTCGGCTGCCCGAGCGTGGACGAGGACATCGCACGGATCGAGACCGTCCGCTCCGTCGTCGGCCGTGACGCGGAGATCATGGTCGACGCAAATCAGGTGCACACCGTCGCCGAGGCGATCCGTCGCGGGCGGGTCTATGAGGATCTGGGCTGCCTCTGGTATGAGGAGCCGATCCCGGCCCACAACTACTCCGGCTACGGCGAACTCTGCGCCGCACTCGACATCCCCATCGCCACCGGAGAGAATCTGTATGGCAAGGAAGAGTTCGCGGAGCTCTTTCGGAACCGAGGCGTCGATATCGTGCAGCCGGACCTCCGTCGGGCCGGGGGACCGACTGAGGTGATGGCCGTGGCACAAATGGCCGCTGCCTGCGGCATTCCGTGGGCCTCGCACGGCGGTGGACCGGTGATGCTCAGCCTGCTTTGCAGCATGCCGGGAGCGGCCTGGCTGGAGACCGGCTTCGTCGAAGGCGGCCGCCCCACCCTGCTAGATGGCTTTGCTCTGGCGCCGCGGGGCCCAGGCTTCGCCTGGGAATAGGGGAAGGGATCGGATGAGCAACACCGGGGCGCTGGAGGGGGGCTGTCTCTGCGGGGCCGTGAAGTACCGGGTGGAGCTGCCGGTGAAGTGGTGCGCCCACTGCCATTGCCGAGTCTGCCGGAGGGCCCACGGCGCCGGGTTTGTGACCTGGTTCGGGGTGGACCGTCCCGCGTTTCATCTGCACCGAGGCGAGGATGCGCTGCGGTGGCGTGCCAGTTCCCCGGAGGCAGAAAGAGCCTTCTGCTCGGAGTGCGGCACGCCGCTGTTCTTCCGCTCGGAGCGCTGGCCCGGCGAGATTCACGTGGCGGTGGGAACCGTGGATGAGCCTGCTGCGCTGCTCCCCGCCGTGAATGTCTTCACGGACGACGCCATCCCCTGGAACTATGCGCTCCACACGCTGCCTACCCTGGGCGGACCTTCCGGAATTGAGCCTGTCTCGAAGCCGCAATCTTAACACCCGCGCTCCACAGTGCGACCGAGGCGCGCCTCCTTCGGTATAATAGGATTGGAAAGCGGCGCTGGAGCCACCATCTCCGTTCTGGGGTGGACGAAGCATCCAGAGTGAAGGCCGTGGGAGTTTTGGCCCGATGCTGAACGTCTTCAACGTGATCGAGAAGCCCGCCGTCGACCTGACGCCCCGGGCGGTCGCCAAAGTCAAGGAAATCATCCAGCAGCAAGGACAGGATGGCGCCGGTTTGCGCATCTTTATCCAGGGCGGCGGATGCTCCGGCTTCAAGTACGGCATGCAGCTCGACACCGAGCCCGCATCCGATGACACCATCGTCGACTTCGACGGACTCAAGATCTACGTCGACTCGATGAGCCTTCCCTACCTTGAGGGCGCCAACGTGGACTACGTGGACGATGCGCTTTTGGGTCAGGGCTTCAAGGTTGAGAACCCGAACGCCTCCTCGAGCTGTGGTTGTGGGCAGTCGTTCAAGGCTGGTTAGACGGGGTCCGAAGCTGTTTTGAAAGAGGCCGCCTCACCGAACGGTGGGGCGGCCTCTTTGTCGTAAGGCGGGGTTCGAAGGCGGCGTGTGCGCAGTGCTATGCTGTTACGGGCGCGTCGCGCTCTCCCTCAATCCAGACCTCGCCGTCCTTCCAAACTTCCCTCTTCCAGATCGGCACCCGCTCTTTGAGCGTGTCGATCGCGTAGCGGCACGCCTCGAAGGCATCGGCTCGATGGGCGCACGCCGCTACCACGAGAACGCTGCTTTCCCCCACCTCGAGCCGACCCACCCGATGCTGGATGGCCATGCGGCAGTTCCACCGCTCGACGGCCTCCTCGCCGATCTTCCGAAGCTGACGCTCCGCCATCGGCCGGTAGGCATCGTATTCGAGGTAGTCCACCTCACGACCCCGATTGTGGTTGCGGACATTCCCGCTGAAGGTCACCACGGCGCCCATCTCGGGTCGCTCCACGCGGGCCTCCAGCGCAGCCGGATCCAGCACGGCGTCGGTGACTTCCACGAAGACGGCATCACTCATCGCGTAGGGTCATCCTTCTCGCTAACCGCCGCTCACCGGCGGGATGAAACTCACTTCGTCCCCGTCGCACACCGGGTCATCCCACCGGGCATACTCCAGGTTGCGGGCCGGACGGCAGATCTCCGGGATCCACGCCAGCACGGGGTAGAGCCGGCAGAGCTCGGCCGCGGCGTCGCGCAGGACCGCCCCCGTCGCGAGATCGAGCACCACCTCTCGGGCGCCGCTTTGAGTGGCGGCCCGGCCAAACAACTCCACCCGTACTTGAATCACGTCGATTACTCCCGGCACGGTCGAAGTATACCACTCCCGCTCACACCTCCCGGATGCCGAGTCTGAAGGGGATGCGGTGCAGGAAGCGAGTTCTTCTCACGGGCGCGAGCGGTTCGCCAACCAGAATTGATTCTTCCCTGGCCCGATGCATGTAGACTTAAGGGCTGCACCGGGGACGAGGGGAGACTGACAGATGGGTTCGGCGTACGAGGCTCTGAACACGCGATTACGGGATGTTCACAACCTGGGGATGGCGGGAGCGGTTCTGGATTGGGATCAGCAATGTTACATGCCGCCGGGCGGCGTGGCGGCGCGGGCGGATCAGAAGGCGACTCTTTCCAAACTCTCTCACGAGCTCTTTATCTCCGATGAGACCGGTCGCCTGCTGGCGCAGGCCGAAGCCGACGGCGGCGAGACCGAAGACGATCAGGCCATCCTGCGGGTGGTGCGGCGAGACTACGACAAGGCCACCCGCCTCCCAACCGCCCTGGTGGAGGAGAAGACCCGGGTCACCTCGCTGGCTCAGGAGGAGTGGGCCGCCGCTCGGCAAGCCGATGACTACGGTCGCTTCGCCCCCTGGCTCGAGCGCATCCTGGATCTCTGCCGCCGAGAGGCCGAGGCGCTCGGGTATGCCGACCGACTCTACGACGCGCTGCTGGATCTCTATGAACCCGGGATGACATGCGCTCAGATTGATCCCATCTTCGGGGAACTGCGGTCGGAACTCATCCCGTTCTCGCAAGCGCTATTCGCTCGAGCCGATTGCGTGGACGGATCGTGCCTCACCCGCGACTATGAGATCGATGTGCAGAACGCCTACACCGTCGATCTCCTGAAGAACTGCGGCTACGATTTTCGCCGCGGGCGTCAGGACAAGGCGGTCCATCCGTTCTGCACCCACTTCTCCAAGAACGACGTCCGCATCACCACCCGATTCGACAAGAACTACCTACCCAGTTCCGTCTTCGCCTCGATGCACGAGATGGGTCACGCCTTCTACGAGATGGGCCTGGCCGACCACCTCGAGGGTACGCCGGCTTCAGGGGGAGCCTCGCTCGGACTGCACGAGAGCCAAAGCCGGCTTTGGGAGAACATGGTCGGTCGATCAATCGAGTTCTGGAAGAAGCGCTACACCGGGCTCCAGTCGACGTTCCCCGCTTCCCTCGGAGACATCTCGCTCGAAGGCTTCTACAAGGCTATCAACCGCGTCGCGCCGACCCTCATCCGCGTGGAAGCCGACGAAGTCACGTACACGCTCCACATCATCCTGCGCTACGAGATGGAGATCGAACTCCTGGAGGGCAAGCTCTCCGTCGCGGATGCGCCGGAAGCATGGAACGCCCGAATGCAAGAGTTGATGGGCGTGACGCCACCCAACCACCGCGAGGGGATCCTCCAGGACGTGCACTGGTCGATCGGCATTCTGGGTTACTTCCCCACCTATTCGCTGGGAAGTGTGCTTTCGGCGCAGATCTACGACGCCGCCCTCCGCGAGATCCCCGATCTGCCGCAGCGGATTGAGGATGGGGACTGTGCATCCCTCCTCAATTGGCTGGTTGAGAATGTCCATCGCCACGGCCGGAAGTACCTGCCCGGCGAGGTGATTGAACGAGCCACGGGCTCGCAGCTCCAGACGGCGCCGTATCTCCGCTACCTGAAGAGCAAGTTCGGCGCTATCTACGGGGTGTAGTTCCCCCGAGTCGCGGGAAGCGCTTCGGACCGATCGCGGCGCTTCCCGGCTCGACGTGCTTCACGCCGCGTAGACGACTCGACCACCCACCACTGTCGCAACCACCGGGATGCTCTCAATCTCATTCGGCGCCACGGTTTCCGGATCTACTGCAAGCGCGACAAAGTCAGCATGTTGTCCCGGCTCCAGGGCGCCCGTGCCCGCAGGCGAGCCGAGCAGTCGATAGCTGCCTTCGCTGAAGATCCTCAAGGCCTGCCGCAGCGGAATCGCCTCCTGGGGCGACCAATCGGGGCGTGTGACCATCTGGCAGATGGCCGCGAGGGCAACCATGCTCTCCACAGGGCAGTCGGTGCTCCCCGCCAGGCCGATTCCAGCTTCATGGAGGGTGCGGAAGGCATAGCAGCCTGCCACACGCTCAGGGCCAAGCCGATCCGGTGACCAGGAGTCGCTGCGAGCGAACTGCGGCTGCACCGCAGCCGTGATTCCGAGAGTCCTCATCCGTTCGACCAACCGGGCATTCACCACGGACGCATGTTCGATCCGAAACGGGAAGCGCGATGCCGATGGATCGGCGGATCGAAGGGCTTCCGAAGCTTCCATCGCGTCAACGGTAACTTCCATCGCTCGATCTCCGATGGCGTGGATGCAGACCTGAAACCCGCGCTCGACGATGCGGCGAACTCGGGCGGACAACTCCTCGGGCGTGTAAATCAGCTCCCCGACCACTCCCGGCGCATCCGAGTAGGCCTCCAGCATCGCCGCGGTGCGGGCGCCGAGTGAGCCGTCGCTAAAGAGTTTGATCGCCCCATAGCGCAGCCACGCATCTCCGAAGCCGGTCTGGATCCCCGAGGCGTGCAGCGCGTCCAGCATGGCGTAGGGCGGCTGCATCACCACTCGCACCGGCAGCGGCCCCACAGCTCGGAGACGCACCAGCGCCCGCATCTCGTGGGCATGCGCCATCAGCGAGTGCACACCCACGAAGCCGTGCGCCGCCGCATCCCGGCAGGCCCACTCGGCCGCAGCGCGCCACTCCGGCTCGCTCGGCTTGGGAACAGCGTCGTAGACCGCCCCCATCCGCTCTTCCGTCACCACCCCCGGCGGAAAGCCGTCTTCGTGATGGTTCGGGAGCCCTGCCTGCTCCAGCGCCATCCGGTTCGCCACCATCGCATGCCCGCAAACGCGCGTGATCCGAACGGGTCGATCCTTGCAAATGGCGTCGAGATCCGCCTGTTCGGGCCAACGACCCTCTTCCAGCAACTCCTGATCAAAACCGCGCCCCAGGACCCAGCGTCCGTCGCCTGTCCCGAATCCACCGGTGCGAAGATGGGCTTCCAGCCGCCGTCGGATCTCCGAGAGCGACGAGGCGCCCCTCAGATCCGCCTCTCGGGCTCGCATGATTCCGTAGGAGACCAGGTGGCAATGGGCGTCGACTGGGCCTGGTATGACCGTCGTTCCACCGAGATCAAGGATCTCGTCCGCAGCAGGCACGGCGCCCCGCCCGCTGGAAACGATTTTGCCCTGTCTCGCAAGAAGCCACTCCGCATCCTCATTGCCGCGGTGGGGAAGGATGAAGCGGGCATTCACGAAGAGCGTGTCGCGCATGGAGACTCCTCGCAGAAACCTTTAGGAGAAAGGGGAGGAAAAGCACCTCGGGTGCGGCAAAATGGCCTTCGGTTCGCGAGGGACAATTCTATCAGAGCCGGGAACAGCAGGACGGTCGAAGATCGACTCATTAGTGGTTGTGGTTAGAACCGTCGCATTTATAAGCATTACCTACTAGTCTGATTAGGAGAATCTATTGGGAACGGACCACCAGGGCATGGTAGGATCGGCGCGGAAAGGACGGAGCAGCATGCAGACGCGGTACTCGGCCGACGAGACCCCAACCAACACTCCCCAACACCACTCCGAACCCGACCACGCGCATCAGATCGGCATACCGCCATGGCAGTATAAAGCCGACGGCCCCCTTCTCACCGTGCAGGAAGAGATCGACCTCACCACCCGCATTCACGGTGGGGACGAGCGGGCCCGTGAGCGGATGATCGAAGGCAACCTGCGCCTGGTGGTGAGCATCGCTCGCCATTACAACTGCCGGGGGATGACGTTCGAGGATGTCGTGCAAGAGGGCATCCTGGGTTTGATGTCCGCGATCAACAAGTTTGATCCCACCAAGGGATTTCGCTTCAGCACCTACGCCACCTACTGGATCCGCCAGGCTATCGTTCGAGCCATAGAGAAGCAGAGCCGCATGATCCGGCTCCCCACGTATGCCTATCACGCTGTGGGCAAGCTCGAACGAAGCAGTATGCAACTCTCGGACAAGCTGGGTCGACAGCCCACTTCCGAAGAGTTGGCGATCGAAACCACCCTCTCCGTCAACACGGTCAACGCTCTTCTCCAGAGCATTCAGGAGCCTGTCTCTCTCGACGTGCTTCTTGGCGAGGCCGAGGACTACACCCTTGGCGATCTCCAGTTGGATGCCGAAGCTCAGGACCCGGAAGATCAGGCGCTGCAGGCGGCGGATCGGGAGCATCTAGCCCGAATTCTCGGGGTGTTGAAGCCGAAAGAGCGCACCGTCATCGAGAACCGATATGGCCTGCGCGATGGCCGGGTTCATAGCTTGAAAGAGCTGTCCAAGGAGTTGAATATGTCTCGTGAGGGCATCCGCCATATCGAGACGCGTGCACTCCGAAAACTTCGGCACGCCGTCGGCGTCAACTGATCGAGCCTTGCTCGCCCAAAAGGGGGTCCCTTCTCCATGTGAGTTCGGGACCCCGTTTGTTGAGGGCCCGCAACCCGGCAGGCCCACTCAACTTCCGTTGAGGTTGACAACGGCACTCGCTCGCTTGACCTCTCACCTCCGAACTCGATCCAGGGCTACATCGGCGGCATACTCACAGATGTCGATCGACGAGATCGCTGCGGAACTCCGCAGGCTCGCGGAGAAACCGGCGGAGAGCCGGCCGGAACTGCGGCATTTTATCGAGCCCGCGAGGGGTCCGCAGACCTCGCTGTAATCGCTGCCTGCAGAGAGAGCGGAGAATTCGGGCGAGATCTGGCGCGCAATTCAGAACGTTTGCAGTCAAATCACGCGTCGGCAGGTGGCTTGTGCCGCCCGGAAGCGAGCTCAAGATCAGGAAGGTACCGGCTAACCGCGGCGACCCAGATGCGCGTTCCGGGCAACCCCCTCCGACAAAGGGCAGCAGTCCCAACTCCCACGCGAAAAGGCCCCCACTCCGGATGGAGAGGGGGCCTCTTGTATTGAGCAGCGCAGCCGATTGAGGCTCGCTCGTGGGGCGCCTAGAACACGCCGCGAGTGCGGAGCTTCAAGGTGACCTTCTTGAACCGAGCCGTCGGCTCAATGACCACTTCAACCAGGGCCCCGGTGAGGTTCGGATTGATCGCCCGCACCTGGATCCGAGTCGCGGGAACGTTCGGGAACTTCAGCGTCAGCGTTCGGCGCGTGGCAACGTTTGCCGCCAGCACCTGACCGCCGATCTCAAGCCGCACCGTCGTTCCGTCCAGCAGTCGCCGGGCATGTGCGTCGGCTCCCGAGATCGTCACCTGTAGATTGCCGTACTGGAAGTCTCGGAGGTTGATGCCCCCTGCTTTCAGTACGAGGTCTCCCGCCAGGAACGTGATCAACGTCGGGCCGGTGATCCGGACGTTGGTGGCGATGGCGGCGTCCGCGGCAAGGATGTTGTCAATGAGGTACTCACCCTGCTTGGAGGTCGTCGCAATGCCCAGAACCACGCCCGTCCGGTCCAGAAGCTCGACCGTGGCATCGGGAACCCCGGTGCCGTCCGCTCGGAGCACCCGTCCGGTCAGATTGGCCGTGCGGACATCGAGCACGACATCGATGAGAGCAAGCTCTCCCGAGGCTACATCGAACTCGGTGGAGAACGGCTCAAATCCCGAGGCTCGGACGACCAGCGTGTTTGTACCGACCCGAACGTCTTCCACAAGGAAGCCGCCGAATTCATCGGTTGTAACCGGGGTTGCCGAGGCGCCGTCGTTGCGGATGACCTCGACCGAGGCGCCGCTGATGGCATTGCCGAACTTGTCGGTGACGCTTCCGGCAACCGCTCCAGACGGAGCTTCCTGTACGTCAACCAGAACCGTGTCGGTCGAGGATGCGCCCTGCTGATCCGTAACGGTCAAACGGAAGGTGAGGGTTGCCGCCGAGAAGACCAGCGGTGCGGTAAAGGTGGGAGCATCGGTATCCGCTCCCGTCAGGGGCGCTGGGGGACCTCCGGTCTGCACCCAGGCAAAGCTCAGGTTAGCGCCGTCTTCCGGATCGAAGGAACCGGATCCGTCGAGCGTGACTTGCTGGAGCTCGGAAACCTGCTGATCGGCGCCTGCGTCTGCCGCGGGCGAGGAGTTGCCGGCAAGACCCAGATCGATCTCCACCCCAAACACGTCGGCGACCAGATTCTGATCGTTCGGCGCGAGGGTGTCGGAGTTGGAGTTGAACGCCAGGAAGAGACCATCTCCCGAGAGCGCAGCGTTCGAAGAGTCGAGATTCCCTTCGGCCCCGCCGACGGAAACGCTCATCCGATCCGTACTGGCCGCCGCCGTGTCGTGGAGGAAGATGTCTCCGAAGTTGTTGGCGTCCAGCGGAGCGAAGTTCGTGGCTTCGGAGTAGAAGGCGACGAAGCGCCCGTCATCCGAAACAGAGGGCCGGCCACCGAGGGGTCCCTGCGACGGAAGTCCCAGGCCGCTGTCGTCATCGCCCTCGCTGCCGTCGGACGCACGACTCACACAGACGACAGTGGTGCCGCCCGCTTCATCGAGAACACCGTTGCCATCGGCGTCGCGATCGTGAAGGAACACGTCGGCCGAACTGTTGGCGTCGTCGGAGACCAGGTTGGTCGCACGGGAGACATACGCGACAAAGCGGCCGTCCGCGCTGATGGACGGCAAAATGCTGTTGTCGTCGCCGATCGTGTCGGCATCGTTCTTACTTACCAGAACCGTGATGCCGGATGTGGTGTCCCGAACGAAGATGTCCGACCGGCCGTTCGCGTCGCCCGACACCAGGTTGGTGGCGGTGGACTGGAAGGCGACATACCGACCGTTCGCGGAGATGGACGGGTTCGCGGAATCGCCGTCACCCTGGGTTCCATCGGTAGCGACACTGATGCGGCTGATGCCGGTCACGCGGATGGAGCGGGGACCGCTGCCCGTGTTCGGAATGGTCAGACCCTGAAGGAAGATGTCGGACCGCGCATTGGTGTCGCCGCCGACGAGGCTGGACGCGACGGATTGGAAGGCGACAAACCCACCGTTCCGGCTGATCGCAGCGTTGCTGCTGTTGCCGTTCCCCACACCGCCGGCGGCATCGACGCTGACGGCGATGGTCTCGCCGCGCCGATCACGAACGTAGACGTCGCGTGCCCGGTTGAAGTCTGCGACGTTGATGAGGTTGGTCGCATCCGTCTCGAAGGCGACGAACCGCCCGTCATCACTGATGCTGGGTTGACCACTATCCCCATTTGCCTGCAGGCGGTACTGGAAGAAGGTGGACGCGGATGTGCTCACCCGCTCGACCCCACCTGTCGTCCGATCCCGCACGAAAATGTCGACCTTGGCATTGGTATCGGACGTCACCAGATTGTTCGATCCGGAGGCGAACGCCACATACCGGCCATTGCCGCCTAAACCGATCGCGCCGACACTGGCGCCGTTCCCCTCAGCTCCTGTGGGGTTCGTAAACGTACGCGGACCCACGCTCAAGCGCGTGATGCTCAGCGGGACCGCCGCGGACGCCACCCAGGCGGCTGCAAGCAGCAATAATCCGCTGAGTACTGGGACGCGCGACGACGAAAAGCGCGAAGTCACAACCTGCCTCCGTTCAACCACCGTTCTGCACCCCTATTCCCCGGGCGTCGCGCCGACTCCTTCCGGAAAGAGTCCCGCGAACTGAGCCGTCCCCGTTTGATCGTGGATTAGACGACAAACAAGCCTGTGAAGTTTGCCACCCCCGCCCTTTCTTGTGTCGTCCCGCCCTGCAGGGGCAAAACTCATCGGCAAGAATGAAAGGGGGGCCTCTTGGGGAACGGATCGATTCGTTCCCGTAACACCATGTCGGTTGTCGCAGCGGAACGCCTGGACTGTCTACTCGCGGTGGCGCGCGTGGTGAACTCGAGCTTGGAGCTGGACGAGGTGCTCCGCCTGCTCCTGGAGCAGGCGCGCACCCAGTTGCAGGCGGAAAGCGGTTCGGTGCTGCTCCTGGAGCGCACTGAGTTCCGCCTGAAGGTCGTGGCGGCGGATGGTCCGCGTTCGGAACTGAGTCTGGGTCGCTTTCAGGCGGTGGGCGACGGCATCGCGGGCTGGGTGGCGGAGCATTGTGAGCCGCTCCTGCTCCACGGCGCTCCGAGTGATCCCCGGTTTCGGCGTTTAAGAGCGCGCCGCGATGTGCGGGATGCCCTCTGCGTTCCCCTGATTTCGGATTCCGATCTGCTAGGCGTCATCTGCCTCAGCAACCGACGCTCGGAATCTCCGTTCTCCCTGGATGATCTTTCGCTACTCATCGGCATCGCCAACCAGGCGTCCCTCGCGATTCGAAACGCCCTCAGCTATGAGGAGGTCACCCGACAGCGCGGCACCGTGGAGCGCTTGCTGCGGGAGGTGACCCGCGCGCAGGAAGAGGAACGCGGCCGCATTGCACTGCTCCTGCACGACGGTCCCGCTCAGACTCTCTTTGCCGCCCTCCGGAATCTGGAGGCCGCGCGCGTGGCGGCCGGCCCAGGTGTGGGCGAGATCGCCCTTCAGCATCTGAGCGCCATCGAGCACACCATTCGAGCCGCGATCGATGAAACGCGCGGCGTGATGATCGACCTGCGACCGCTTGCGCTCGACGAAATCGGCCTGCTGCCGGCTCTCAGGAGCTATGCCGAACGATTCGAGCGCCGCACCGGAATCCGAGCCGGCGTGCGACGGATCGGAAGGGATCGCCCACTGCCCCCCGTTCTGGCCGCCGCGCTCTACCGCGTGGCTCAGGAGTCGCTGACCAACGTGTGGAAGCACGCCGCCGCCACCGAGACCGAGGTCATCCTGGAGCTGGCGGAGGATTCGTGCCTGCTTGAGATCCACGACAACGGTCGTGGATTTCACTGCGAAGATTTAGCGCTCGGAGCGGCCGACAGTTTCGGCCTTCAATCGCTAAAGGATCGCACAGCCCTCATGGGCGGTGAGTTTCAGATCGCGAGTCGGCCGGGCGCCGGCACCCGGGTTCGAGTGTCCGTACCCCTGGCGCCGGTTCCGGACCCCCCTGGAGTACTGGTATGAGCGAAGTTCCCGTGTCGGACCCGCGCCCGAACATCCGCCTGATGATTGCGGATGATCATCAGTTGGTCCGAGAGGGCCTCACCCGGCTCCTGGGAATGGAAGCCGACATTCAGGTGACCTCCTCGGTTGCTTCCGGGGAAGAACTGCTGGAGGCGGTTCGGAACGACCTGCCCGATGTGGTGCTGGTGGACGTCCGGATGCCGGGCATGGGCGGCATCGCCACCGTGCGGGAGATCTCCGCGCGCTGGCCCCAATTGGGGGTGGTGCTCCTCACGATGCATGACGAGGATGAGTACGTTTTTCAGGGAATCTCCGCCGGTGCGCGGGCATACCTGGTGAAAGACTGCAGCCACGCCGAGCTGCTGCAGGCGCTTCGGCTCGTCGCCCGGGGCGGAGCCTACCTCCCCTCAACCAAACTCGGCAAGCTGATGCAGCAGTTTCGGAAGGATGCGGGTGCGCCGGCCCCCCCTCCGCCCGCGCCGCCTTCTCCCGCGGTCGGTGGTCGCACGGACCATCCGCTCTCACGCCGGGAGATGGATGTGCTGGCGCACGTGGTGCGGGGGTTGAGCAACAAGCAGATCGCGCGGGAGCTCAGTATTGACGAGACGACCGTAAAGACCCACCTGCACCGCATCTTCGAAAAGCTGCGGGTCTCGGATCGCACTCAGGCCGCGATTCTGGCGCTCAACAGCGGCTGGTTTCCGATGGCTCCCCGATAGATCCCTCGGAACGGGTCGCCTTTGTCGACGACCCTCTGCATTCCGTCTATCATCTCCCGCAGTGACGGCGGCCTTATGTGAACAGCGCTGGGAACGGCGCGCCCTCATTGAGCGTCGGTCGCTCGGGCCGCCCCTTATAGGGGTACACCAGGCCCATGTTGTCGATGCCGAGCTGGTGCAGAATCGTCGCGTGGAGGTCGTGCACGTGAAGCGGATCCTTCACGGCGCGCAAACCCAGTTCGTCGGTCTCACCCACCGTCTGACCGCCCCGAATGCCGCCGCCCGCCATCCACATGGTGAAGCCGGTGGGGTTGTGATCTCGACCGTCGCCCTTCTCGGACATGGGGGTTCGCCCAAACTCTCCGCCCCACACCACCAGGGTTTCATCCAGCAGCCCCCGCTGCTTGAGATCCCGCAGCAAACCTGCAACCGGTAGATCCATGGCGCGACAGAGTTCCCGGTGGTTCTTCTCGATCCCGGTGTGGGCGTCCCACTTGCTGCCGGCGCCGTGGTAGAGCTGGACAAATCGAACGCCGCGCTCCACCAGCCGACGCGACAGCAGGCACAGACGTCCGAACGTCGCTGTTTCCTTCTGCTCCATGCCGTAGAGCCGGCGAGTGGCTTCCGACTCCAACGTCAGATCCACGGCGTCCGGCGCCTCCGCCTGCATCCGAAACGCCAGTTCGTAACCAGCTATGCGGGCTTCGAGCTCAGTCTGCTCGGGGTGATCTCCCGCGAAGCTCCGGTTCAGATCGCGGATGTAGTCCAGCTTTCCCCTCTGGCGGGTGTCGGAGACTCCCTCCGGCGTATTGAGGTTCGGAATCGGCTCCACTCCACCCTGAATCCGAATGCCCTGGTAGGCCGCCGGCATGAAGCCCGCGCTCCAGTTGCGAGGGCCGTTCACCACCGAGGTCGTGGTGTCTTGCATCACCACGTAGGCCGGCAGGCTCTGGTTCTCACTTCCCAGTCCGTAGCTCACCCAGGCTCCGAGCGACGGTCGCCCGCCCAGGATCGAGCCGGTGTTCATCTGGCAAACCCCGGAGGAGTGGTTGATGCCCTCGGCCCAACAGGAGCGCACCACCGCGACGTCGTCGATCTGAGTCGCGATGTTCGGGAGGAGTTCCGAGACCCACAGCCCACTCTTCCCGTGCTGCTTCCAGGTCCGCGGCGCCGCCAGCAAGGGGGAGCGCGCCTCGCCCATGGCGGTGATCACTTCGCCGAAACTCTCCGGAAGCGGTTGGCCGGCGAGCTTATTCAGCAGCGGCTTCGGATCGAAGGTGTCGATGTGCGACGGACCCCCCTCCATGAAGAGGAAGATCACGCTCTTCGCCCGCGCCGGGAGACGCGGGGTCTTCGGCGCCACGGGGTTGAGCGAGCGGCTGCTCCCGGAGGCGCCCTGTGCGGCTGCTTCTTGCTCCAACAGAGACGTCAGGGCAAGGGCGCCGAATCCGCCTCCCGCGCGACGGAGAAAGTCGCGGCGGGAGGTGGTCAGCTCGATGTGGGGCCGGTGGGTTCGCATGGGGGTCAGTTCACGTAAAGAAACTCATTGGAGTTGAGGAGCACATGGCAAAAGTCGGCCAGTGCCGCGCGCCGGGGCTCGATGATCGTCCGAGCCTTCGAGGCGGGCCGGACCGTCAATCCGTTTCCGCTCGAGTCGCCGAACACGTCCGGCCGGGACTCGAAGCGCCAGAACCCGACGGTGCCCGCATTCTTCGCATCGGAATTGAGAAGCAGGTCGGCGAGCGGGAGCGCCCCGTTGGAGAGTCGGATGTCGTCCATCAGGCCGTCGAAGAGCGCGTTCATCTCGCCGGAGCGTCCTCCGAGCGTGAGCGGCTGGCCGTTCGCCTCTGGCCCTTCGATCGCTTCAATCGTGTGGGACACGGTGGCGGAGCGCATCGGCTCGTCGTCGTTCGCGAGGTCCTTCACGAAGAAGGTGACGCTGCCCGGCGTCCCGCCCTCCGCGAAACGGACCGCGGCGGCGACGTAGTACGGCTTGTTGATGACCAGTGTGTGGTCCGAGAACAACGCCGCCTCGCCCACTCCGCCTCCCGCCTTCTTGCCAACAAGCTGCATCACCAGGGTCTGCGGTTTCCGGCGCGATTGCTTCCCGGTGATGCCGAAGCCCCAGCCGGGACTCTTCGTGTCGCCGTTCCACCGTGCCGCAATCGTACGCACGGCGCCCGTCTCGTAGACCGATCGGGGAAGCACGTAGGCCTCGATCGTGAAATCGCCGCGGGGGAATCGAGGGTCCGCATCCACCTGCAGACGGCTCTGCGGCCCCTCCGGCGACATGAGCGCCGCCTGACCGTCACGGGGCGGAATTCGATCGTGCAGGAACCCCGCGCCCGCGGCGGCGAGCTGCTCCGGCCGGATTCGCGTGGGCTGCTCGGCGAGGAATTTCAGTCCGGCGGCGAGCTCATTCGGCCGCGGCGGACGCCCGTACAGCAGGTGATACGCCCGGGTGACCTGAGCCGCCGGATCGGAGCCCGCTTCCCGCTCCAGACGGGCCGCAAGCGCCTCTGACCTGAGCAGCAGGGTCTGGCTGTTCACCAGCAGCAGCGCCTGCACGGGCGTGGTGGTGGTATCCCGCGATGAGGCGCTGGTGAAGAACTGCGGCAGATCAAAGACATCGAGCAGGGGATCGCGCGTGTTCCGCATGAAGCGGGTGTAAATGGTGCGTCGCGGCTCGTTGGACGGCACGCCCGGCCCGCCCGACTGCGGATTCAGCTCACCCGTGACCGCCAGGACCGAGTCGCGAATCTGCTCCGCTTCCAGGCGCCGAACGCTGCCCCGCCACAGCCAGCGGTTCTCCGGATCTCGCTGTCGGTAGGCGATGGCCATCGGGCTCCGAGTCGACTGGCGGTAGGTGGCGGATGTGACGATCAGGCGGTGGAGCTTCTTCAAAGACCACGGCGCGCCACCGCTGGGCGATGCGAGCCAGCGGGCCAGGTGATCGAGCAGTTCCGGATGCGACGGCGGCTCGCCCAGTGTCCCGAAGTCGCTGGCGTTCGCCGCGAGGCCGCGCCCGAAGTGATATTGCCAGACTCGATTCGCGATGACGCGCGCCGTGAGCGGGTTCTCCGGACGCGTCAGCCAGCGGGCAAGCTCCGAGCGGCGACCGGTGGACGACGCGAGGGGCGGGACCTTGAGCTCGCGAGGATCCAGCACCGTCAGAAAGCCGGGGGCGACCGGCTCCTTCCCCTTCTTGGGAATGAGCACCGGCGGAGCGCCCTTGCCTGCATCCGTCGCCGCAAACACAGCGGGGAGCGGATCGGGTTTGTCGGCATCGAACTGAGCGAGCCGGCGGCGAAGCTCCAACCACTTCTCCTTGGCGGCGCCCTTGAACCGGGTCTCGAGGTGATCGTACTCGTAAGTGACCTGACGATAGGCGAGTTCCGCAAGCTGATGCTCGAGGGGCAGTCGCTGCGCCACCGGCTTCAGGATCATCGCCTGAATGTCCGGCGGGAAGCGGGTAATCGCCTCATGGGCGCCCTTCTCGCGCAGCGGCGCCTCGAGTTCGGCCAGCTCAGCCCGGATCCCCGCCGTCTTCGCTTCCCACGCCGCCATTTGCCGCCGATGCGCCTCACGCTCGGCCGGGGTCGCCGTGTCGAGATCATCGCGAGGCAGGATGGGCGCGAAGAACGCCTGCAGACGGAAGTAGTCCTTCTGCAGAATCGGATCGAACTTGTGATCGTGGCAGCGGGCGCACTGCACGCCGAGGCCGAGGAAGACATCGCCCGTGGTATCGGTGAGATCGTTCAGGATGGTGGTCCACTGCCCGCGCACGTCGCGGTTGTTCCACTCATAGATCCAGTGTCGCAGGTAGCCCGTCGCCACCAGTGCCTCGGGATCGCCGGGGAAGAGTTCATCGCCGGCGAGTTGCTCCTGAACAAATCGGTCGTAGGGCTTGTCCTGATTGAAGGCCCGGATCACGTAGTCTCGATAGCGCCAGGAATGGGGTCGGTACTCGTCGGCGCGGTAGCCGTCGGAATCGGCGTAACGCACCAGATCCAACTAGTGGCGCGCCCAACGTTCCCCAAAACGGGGATTCTCCAGCAGGCGATCCACCAGTTTCTCGTAGGCGTCGGCGGAGGGATCGGCGACATACGCTTCCACCTCTTCGGGGGTGGGAGGAAGGCCGTGCAAGTCGAAGGTCAACCGCCGGATCAACGCCCGGCGATCCGCTTCGGGGGCCGGGGTGAGCCGCTCGGACTTCAACTTTTGCCAGACGAACGCATCGACGGCGTTTCGAGACCAACCTCCATCCGAGATGCGCGGCGGTGGCGCCAGAGGACGGATGGGTCGAAACGCCCAGTGATCCGCGCCCGCTCGCTTGCGGACCTGACCGGTCTGCCGCGAACCAGTCGCCGCCGCCTTCACCGCCGGCGCCTCGGGCCAGGGAGCGCCCTGCCGCACCCACTCGGCAAGCACACCGATCTCGGCGTCGGAGAGACGCCCGCCGGGAGGCATTCTGGGGCCCTCGTGACGCACCGCGCGCAGCAGCAGGCTCTGGTCCGGCTTCTCCGGCGTCACGAGACGCGCCCCACCGGCGCCCAAATCAAATGCGGCCCGCGAATCCAGGCGCAGCCCGCCCGATTGCCGGGCAGCGCCGTGGCAGGCGAAGCAGCGCTCCGCGAGGAGCGGCCGCACCCGGGTTTCAAAAAACTTCGCCTGCTGCGGCGTCGGCGCCGCCGGGGTTGCCGGTGGATCACTCGCGCCCGAGGCGAGCGCCGCAATCGCGGAAGCTCCCAGCGTCAGCGCCATTCCGAGCGCGACCACCAGTCGACCGCTTCCGGGCATTCCCGGCTCCTGTTTGAGCATCACCGCTTCAACTCCCCCGTCGCCACGGATCCCTCCGGCGCGGCAAGCTCCCACGAGGCCGGCGTCCGAAGCCGACCCAGTCGGGGCGCGCACACTTGCATCCCTCTCAGGAAGTGTTCAGAGGAGCGCCCCCTGCCCGTCCCACGGCAAGGCCAGTGACACTTGAAGCGACACCCCAAACCAGCTTCCGTTTCACCGAACGTGGATCGCAATCCTCACTCCGATCTCCCAGCGGCTCGCCCGCCGGGCCTGTGACGACGGCGGGGCCTTCTGGGGCGATGCCTCAAGGCTGGGATGCGGTTGCGCCGTTGGTTGGCGAGTCAGGCGCAGGGGTTCGTATCTGACGGCACGGCGCATCCGCCGGGCTCCCGGGCGCGAAGGATGACGGGCCCCGTACCAATAATATGGTTGGAGAAGAGCGCTGTCCGTGAAGGACTGCCTTCTTCTCCGCCCGTGTACGCCAAGGTTCCGTCCCAGATGAACTATTCCGATCTATTCACGCTCAACCCCATCGAGTCGGTCATCAAGATTGAGCAGGCGAACCAGAAGCAGGCGGCTCGGACCCTTGTTGCGTCCTTCGTCATCACGCCGTCGTTGGGAGAGGCGATCCGGGAGGTCGCGCGGCCCCAGCTCGATTTCGACAGCAGCGTCGAGGGCAAGGGGATCTTCGTCGTCGGGAACTACGGCACCGGCAAGAGCCACGTGATGAGCGTGCTTTCGCTCATTGCCGAGGATACCGCGTATCTGACCCATCTCAACGACGCGGAGTGGCGGGAGCGCTTTCGGCCGATCGCGGGCCGGTACAGCGTTCAGCGGACGGAGCTCGGCGGTACGCTGATGGGCTTCTACGACATCGTGACCCATGAACTCGGGGCGCTGGCTCGCAAGGAGGGGATAGAGTTCACCTTCAAGTCGCAGACCCAGAGCATCAATGTGAAGTCCGAGTTTCAGCGGTTCATGGCGGCCTTTGAAGAGAAGCGGCCCGACCGTGGCGTCCTCTTCTTGATCGATGAGTTGCTGGAGTACCTGCGGTCTCGGTCCGACGATCAGCTCCTCGGGGATCTACCGGTGCTGCGCGCACTCGGGGAGTTCTGCCATGGGTCCCGCTTCGTCTTCATGGCCGGGGTCCAGCAGAAGCTGTTCAGCGATCGGCGGTTTAACCATCTGGCGGAGGATGTGAACCGCGTCGGGCAGCGCTACTACGACTTCGTGATCGACGACCGCAGCGTCGGGCAGCTCATTGAGTGTTACCTCTTCAAGAAGACCGAGGTCCAGCGCGACCAGATTCGGGAGCTGCTCACGGCCCAGTGCAAGCTCTATGAGGTGGTGGCGCCGGAGCTCGAGCAGTTCGTGGCCCTGTTTCCAGCCCACCCGAGGTTCATTGCCGAGTTTCAACGCGTCTACGTGGTGGAGCGACGCGAAATCCTGACCATCT
>SXGS01423476.1_pt1 | contig 27620 bp, 23 predicted proteins | sample 3174681 | NCBI WGS metagenome assembly SXGS01 (sample SAMN11356861, study PRJNA531348) | freshwater metagenome | isolation source: freshwater sample F1-80 | place: China: Fuxian Lake, Yuxi | collected 2017-12-25 | reverse complement strand
GAGCGCTTCATACTTGAGGTAGAGGTCAAAATGACCGCCGATCGCCGAAACAAAGCCCGGCACTGGAATCAAGGGCGTGTTTCCCTCCAGCAAGGTCACCACAGGAGTGGTCGCGGTTACCGGCAAAAACTCTGCGTACCGGCGAATCACGCCGGGCCACGGATACACGGATTTTTGTTGTACGGAGCTCATCGTGTCGAAATCGAAGCGGCGGAATGTAGGAGGGAGAACCGCGCTTGAACACACAGAAGTTATTCAACGTGGTTGGTTCGATATGGACGAAGAGTTGTCTCCATCGCGCCATTTCCTCATAATCCAGCCATGCGCTCCCTTTCGCTTTCCGCCATGCTCCTCATCGTCTGCCTTTCGACCCCTCTGCACGGCGCTCAAATAACTTTGCACCAACCATTTACAGCACTCTCCCAACTCCCCAGCTCCACCGCCCTCCCCGACCCACTGGTCGCGTTCGACGGCACCCGAATCGATTCCAAACGCGACTGGAATCAACGGCGGCGCCCTGAACTAAAGCGACTTTTTGAACACTACATGTACGGGCCAATCCCGCCGAAACCCAGTTCCATGCAGTCCAAGGTGATCGGATCGCACCGGGATTTTTTGGGCGGCAAGGCCACCTTGGAATTGATTCAGCTCTCATTCGGAGATCCCACCGGCCCAACTCTAGACCTGATGGTGGTGGTCCCCAACCAACGCCGAGGCCGCGTGCCGGTTTTCCTCGCCATGAATTTCTGCGGTAACCATGCCATTACCGACGACCCTAGGGTGCCCCTCACGCGCGGCTGGCTCTACAATAGTTGCAAGGGTTGCACCAACAATCACGCCACAGAATCCGCCCGGGGATCTCAAAAGCAGGATTGGCCCATCGAGACAATCATCGATCGCGGCTACGCCCTCGCGGTTTTTTGCAGCACCGATATCGATTCCGACCGCGGTGATGTCTCCGACGGCATCTATTCCTGGCTCGCTAAACAACGCCAAGAACCCGACCTCGCCACACCTGCCAACCGCGGCACCATCAGTGCCTGGGCTTGGGGATTCCACCGATGCGTGGATCATATCGTAAAAGATCGTCGACTGGATCCACGCCGCATCGCCGCCGTCGGTCATTCCCGCAATGGCAAGACGTCGCTACTGGCGGCGGCATTCGATGAGCGCATCGCGCTGGCAATTCCGCACCAGGCCGGATGCGGCGGCACCGCTCCAAGTCGCGGCACCATTGGCGAGTCGGTGAAACAGATCAACGACCGGTTCCCACATTGGTTCAACGGCGCGTTCAAAGAGTTCAATACCCAAACCGATAGGCTTCCGTTCGATCAAAATGGTCTCGTCGCACTGATGGCACCACGCCCAGTGCTCTTTTCAAACGCCCAGGAGGATCGATGGGCCAATCCTTCCGGCCAATTCGAAGTCCTCCAAGCCGCCACTTCCGTCTATCGTCTCTTTGATATCCACGCTCTCGCCGCCCCCCAGATGCCCCCACAGCGACAGCTCATCGATAGCACCCTGGGCTTTTACATCCGCGAGGGAAAACATTCCATGACTTCCGATGATTGGGGCGTGTTCATCAACTTTGCCGATGCCCATTTTAACAAAGCCCGAAGGTGATCATTAGGGGATGTGGATAGCGTTATGAGCGAGGTTGCCGCACAATTGCGATTGTTCCCAGCCCCCCAACCGCTGGTAGATCGTCTCAGCGCCGACTTCTTCCGCACGATTCCTCAGTCCCCCGGCGTTTATCGACTGATGGATGCCAGCGGATGCCTCCTGTACGTGGGCAAAGCAGGGAATCTTAGGGCACGACTGAGCTCGTATCGACGCACCAAAAATCAAAGCCGGAAGACCATTCGATTGATCCACCAAGCCCACACTATTCAGTGGGAAGTCTGTTCCAGCGAAGCCGCCGCCCGACTGAGGGAAAACGAACTGCTGCGAAATCATCGCCCCAAGTTTAATCGCGCCGGTACTTGGCCTCACGGCCGGTATGTCCGATTCGTTTCGGATTCAAATCACCTCAAGCTGTCGCTCCTCGACGAACCCACCAACGACTGTTTCGGCGCTTTTCGAAGCCAAGTTCAAGTCGTGCTCCAAGCCATCGGACAGTGTCTCTGGTTGAAGCTCGAGAACTCAACCAATCCGGCGTCTCTTCCTTACTCTCTCACTCGCATGGGTCGATGCAACGACCTAGAAATCTGCCGATCCGGAGTCGAATGCTGGCACCCGCGATTGATCGCCTATTTTTCCGGCCATGCAGATGAACTCACCGAGGCTCTGAACCCTCGCCCCGAAAACCTGCCCAATCCCTTCGAACAGGCCTATCACGCCGCGCAGAAGTCGCTCATCTCAGAATTCTTTGTTCGAGGACCCTCGCGCATACGCCATTTGCGTCGACAATTCCCATCCGCCGCTCCTTGGGTGAAACCCGAAGAACTCGACGACTTGCCCATTCTCAGCGAACTCGCCGCCGCGTCTCAGCAAGGCGGCATGCGTTCCTGAACCCGGCGCGTTGGGTGTAACTCCACCCGTTGATGGATATAAACGGCCGTCCATTCGGCCAAGCGACGTCCGAGCAAACGGCAGGAGGCTTGAATCGCAGCGTCACGCGGCTCGCGCGCGGCCACCGCTCCATAATGACCGGTAGTCATCTTCCCCGCATAATCCGTCACGCCAAACACCAGGAACCCAAAGTTCATCAAGACGGTCAGGAGGGATTGGCAGGCCATTTCCATGCCGCCACCCCAACCGCCGGCGGTGCTGAAGGCACAGGCAATCTTGCCATCCACTTTCATCCAATGATCGAACATTACCTCGTCCCAAAATCGCTTCATTTTCCACGACAGAATCCCCATGTTGGTCGGACTGCCCACCGCCAGACCATCACACCAAACCACGTCTCCGGCTGTGGCTTCATCCACCGAGCGCAGCCGCACTTCAGTTTCAGAAATTTCCCCCGCCCCTTCAGCCACTAACGCCGCCATTTTGGCGGTGTTGCCCGACTTGGAATCGTAAAGTACTAGAATTCGATTCATGGTTGTACCTCTCCCTAGTTCCGTGTTTTGTAGGTGGCCTGATGCCCCGTCGATGGCACCGTTACCATGTAGGACTTTCCATCCGGGGCCACGCTGAGTTTGAGATAATTCCCCCCAACTTCCCCATCGTTCGCACAGTGGGCGCTTGGCGCATTGACTTCTGGATTCTTGAGATTGCGATGCACCTGGTACACCCCTTGCAGCGAAGGAAGTGAACGCAGGTTTTTGACCACTTCAGGCATGCAGCCTTTGTTCGGGCCATTGTTGAACACGGCCACCGTCGGCGCCAGGTCCGACAGCAGCATTGGATTGTTGCTCACATCGAGCCCGTGATGGTTCACTTGGTAGACGTCCACGCGAGACACCTGGAGCAAAGGACAGTTTAACTCCGCCTCCACATTCCAGGTCAGGTCGCCCCCGTTAAAAAACTGGAAATTCGCGAATCGCAAAAGGGTCACAATGGAATTGGCATTGTCCGAGGTGTCCTTGGCTTTCGGGTTGGGGTCGCGACAATCGCGGACGTTTGTTGCCAATGCCCGCGCCGGGCCAAATCGTTGCTTGGCCGCAATGAACCGAATCACTGGCCCCGCCCCCGGGACATCTCGCGCCCCACGGAGCGACACTTCAGACCCAGGCTGCACCACCACGCGCTCCCCAACCGTCATTTCGCGATAAGCCTTAATCTTCAGCGGCCATGCCGCATCATTGCCACCGTCCGGATCGCGTTCGGGAATGCCATTGTCATAAACTTTCCGAATCGGCATCAGGGCGGAAAACTCCGCCGCCCCACCGTAGTGATCGAGGTGAAGATGCGTGACGATCAGGTGGTCGATTTGCTTGAGCCCCGCCACTTCCTTGGCGACTTTGTGGATTCTTCCCGCGTCTCGTCCTCCCGGATTGCCCGTGTCAATCAGCACGGATTCCCCCCCGGGACTCACGATCAAGGTGGAACCACCCCCCATGGAATCGACCCAATAAAAGTCCAACCGACCGTCCTGAACACCCCCGTTCAGTGCGTGAATGAATAGGGCGGAGGCGGACACAATCCAGGCAGTGGCTGTCGATGGTTTCATGATCGGGCGTTGTATTGGACGTCATGGTGCGTCACCAAATCACGAAATGGAATCCGAAAGAGCCCGACACTTAAGGAGTCATCCAACGATTCATCGCCTGGAACTGGAGGTCGGGACAAACCACATAGGTGGTGTTGCGGGAGTACCCCCAGGCCCGTTGGAAATCGGCGCGGGCTATGGTCCGCCGCACCCGTTCCATCCGGACTCCGGGATCATTCACCAGCACGTCGCCCTGTCGATCGAACCCGACGACGACCACCAAATGCCCGTCGTTTCGATCCGCTATTTCGCGCCCATTCAGTTGCGCATGGGAGACCGAAGCGATGACTGGCACCTCGCGAGACAACCACGCCTCAAGGGTCGCGAGTTCGGGCATCCGCAGGACCACTGCCCTCAGCCCAGGCTGAGCCCCGGCAAAGGCCATGTTAAACGCCCAATTTCCTGTCCCAGGCCATCCCGGGTCATAGACCGCATGCGCCACATCGCGAACCTCCATTGCCAACGACTCCCGCTGCAATCGCTTGGCATAATAGGCCAACACCATGGTCAGACTCGTCGGACTACACCACTGGCTGACGCCCTCTGGATAGTCCGCCTGCGATCGAATCGGCACGTCGAGGGTCACCGGCTCTGAAGTCTCGTTTCGCGACGGGGTCCTGGCTACGTGGATTGTGGTGTTCAACAGAGTGACTCCTAAAAAGCGAAAGCCTTCCTGGAATTCCTTAGGGGTTCGCGATCGCTACCGGAGTTGAAGATGGGTCGCTGGATTCCGAAGGACCACCGTGTCGGTCCGAACCTCGCCATCCGCATCCGACTGACCTCCCTCGCTCGTCCGAGAAAACAGATTCGTGGCAAGCGACCAATTCCCCAACGAATAATAGCGTGTCCAACGTTCGCTAGTTCGGGCCCTTAATTCCACGGTGATCGTCAGGTTGGAGCGAATATTCCACGACGGAATCGCCTCCGTCCACCCCTGGCGAATCGGCAGTTCCGGGGAGATCAGGATGAGTTCACCCGGAGCACCCTCCGCCGACGCCTGAAATCGCGTCAGATTGGTAAACCCCACAAAATCTAAGGCGGACGGTGTTGCCTGAGCAGCGCCAACGACGCCACACAACAACAACCCAATCCAAAGGAACTGGCGTTGAAATTCGCCGGCACGCCAAACCCACTACAACCAACGCCCCGGTGATGAGATGGGATCCTTCACTGCCGAACTTCCTGGTGCATCTTCGAAAAATTCCCCTCCTCACAGCAGGCCACAAAACTCTCGGTCACCGACTTCAATGCTTCCCATCGTTTGCGAATGTTCTTCGCCTCGCCCGCATCGATGTGGTTATCAGTGGCTGCCATGGCAATGACCGCTAGGAGATCGGCAAATTCTTGCACGATGGAGTTGGTCGCCGGAATCAGAAATGCCGGGTGCGGATGGGTGGTCTTGGGATTCTTGATGAAGAACCCACCGGCGCGCTGGCAGATCCAATGAACGATGCGGGGGTCTTGAGTGCTCTGGAGCAATTGATCAATCCGATCCAACGGATTGGATGAACCACTGCCTGAGTCCGGATTCGGCGGTTCGGCCCACTTGTAAATCAGCGAGAGGGACAGGTTCAGATCCGCCGCGATTTGTTTGGCGCTCGTCGTTTGAAGAACCTCTTTGAGAATTTCGTGGGATTGCACGGGCGGCTTTTAACTCGATTTAAAGATCGTGGGAAGTGCGGTTTCACAGGGGTTCCTGTCATGTCACCCTCTTTAATCCCCGGCCCGACTGGTCCACATGCCCAGTTTGGACTTCTTGATGTACTCCGCGTGACCATCACAGAAGCTCGAGACAAAACCGCTGTTATGGCGCTTGGCCACATGGCCCACCGTGGCGTTCTTGGTATCCGGAGCATTGGCGATATAAGCGGGGCCAAACCCGGCATTGAACCACGCGTCGGTCTGCTCCAATCGCCAAATCTCAAACACATTGGTATTGCCATCACAAATGGCAATGGTGCCCGATGGATCTTGAATCTCAGCCATCGAGCGACTCGGGTTGTCCCAATTGTTGATGAACGGTCCATTCGCCCCGACCCAAACCTTCCGACTACTTTCGGGATAGGCCCCATTGTGCGCGTTCGTGATGAAGTCCTTCACCAAAACCTTCGGGGTGCCCGGCGGCCGCAGATCACTCCAGGCGCCGTGGATTCTCGCGCTGGGACAGGTATAAATCACCTCGCTTTCGATGTACGGTCGGCAGAGATCCTGCCACCAGTACAACTCCTTTTGGCCCGGCCATGTGTAGGCGTATCCATAGGGCAGATAATCCCGGTGATTCCCCGCATACATCACCACAGCGATCCCAATCTGGCGCATGTTGGACAGGCACTTGATCTGCATCGCCTTGCCTTTTGCCTTGGATAATGCCGGCAACAGCATGCCTGCCAAGATCGCAATGATCGCGATGACGACCAACAGTTCGATCAGGGTAAACGCGGCACCGTTCCTCCATATGCTTCGACCGCTTCGACCGTTATTTCGTCCGAAGATCATGGCGTTCACCCTCCGCCCGAGTTTTTTGCCAGTCAACTGCGAACTCAAAAGCCTCCCGAAACTGGGCGCATCTCCGAGTTGTGGGAATTTTGGAGATCGGTCGTCCCTGCAATTCCCCCAAAGCGGTGGCCCTCCCTCATCCTTCCCCGAAAAAGCGCCTTCTTGCATGAAGTGCTCGAAGCCCGGTTAAGTGGGCTTACGGCGCTTCGGAGGGTGGGTCAGCTGCGCTGCCGTCTGTTTACTTTATTAAAATGCGACTTGGGAAGAATAAGAAAGCAGGTTGAGCAATGGAGACTCCCTTTAACCGCAGAGCAAAGATAAGAGATAAAGGGACTGCCCTTTTATCATGTAACGAATTGCTTAGCTCGTGGAACGCTGCAAGTGTTTGGGCATGCGGCAGGCGCGATTATTGATCTCCGAAGACAGTCCACTGGGCCATTATCATTGCGTTTCGCGAGTGGTGGATCGGCGGTTCATCTTCGACACCGTCGAAAAGGACAGTTTCTCTCGTTTACTGCGCGAAGTGGAGGCTTTCTGCGAGGTTAAGGTCCTCACCTATTGCCTCATGTCCAATCACATCCACGTGCTCGTCGAGGTGCCCAAAGCACCCGAGGTTCTCCCAACCGCCGAGCTGGTCCTCGAAAAATTGGAGCGTTTGTCCGGTCATCAAAATGTTGGCGCCGTTCGCCAGCGCTTCGAGTTGTATCGCGCGGCGAAGGATGCCAAGGCCGAAGCCGAGTACTTGGCCACGTTCCACAAACGGATGTGGGATTTGAGTGGGTTCATGAAACTACTCAAGCAACGCTTCACACAATGGTACAACGGGCGAAATGGACGCAAAGGCACGTTGTGGGAAGAGCGCTTCAAGAGCGTACTGGTCGAGGGAATTGGCCAGGGGTTAAGTGCCATGGCCGCGTACATAGACTTGAATCCGGTCCGGGCGGGATTAGTGAAAGACCCTAAGGATTATCGCTGGAGCGGATACGGCGAAGCAATGGCAGGCAAGAAGCGCGCGCGCTTGGGAATACAGCGCGTGGTGCAAGCACTGTTGCGAGGTGAGGAAAGGACGTTGAGCCAGTCGATGAAAATCTACCGGATGCACGTGTTCCAGACAGGCACGGAGGAACGGGAAACGGTGGGAATGGATGGGAAAGCGAAGCGGAGTGCGTTGAAGCGGGAGGAAGTGCTGGCGGTGATAAAGACCAAGGGCCGACTGCCGCTCTCGGAGTACGTCAACTGTCGGGTGCGATATTTTTGTGATGGGGCAGTGTTCGGAAGTTCCGAGTTTGTCGAAGGAGTGTTTGTAGCAAACCGAGAACGATTTGGCGCAAAGCGCAAGAGCGGGGCCCGACGGATGCGCGGAGTGAAGGACGAGTTGTATTCACTTCGAGACCTGAAGGTGAGGGTGTTTGGGTAGCGATGTCATGGGATTGGACAGTATTCACCGACCCCGCTAAGAGTGGGGCTCCGCGCGCGAATGAATGTTCCAAATAAGCTGACCCTTTCGCGATTCGGGCTAACGGTCGCCTTCCTCGCGGTGATCTTCGCCCGTTTCCCAGGCAACGAGAGCGTCGCTCTCGCGCTCTTCGTCGCGGCAACCGTGACCGACTATCTGGACGGTCGAATTGCCCGCGAACGCAAGCTGATCACCAACTTCGGCATCCTGATGGACCCGTTGGCGGACAAAATCCTGACCTGCTCTGCCTTCATCGCTTTTGTAGAATTACGTCGCATCGAAGCGTGGATGGTCGTGGTGATCGTCGCCCGTGAACTGGCTATCACCGGACTGCGACTGCTGGCTGCTTCCAAGCACATTGTGCTCGCTGCGGAACGTCTGGGAAAGCACAAGACCATTTCTCAGATGACCGCCATTATCTCCATGCTAGTGCTCTTGAGCTACGAACAATGGGGCGCACTCGGTCGATATACCTTTGGCTGGCGCTTGGGAGACAAATCCTGGATCGCTTGGTTTGCCCCGATCGCCTGCTGGGTTGCTGTGTCTCTGACGCTCTACAGCGGAATCGCTTATCTCTGGCGCAATCGGGACTTGTATCTCCAGGACATGTGATTACGCGGGAAATTGGTCTAAGGATTGGCTATGGAACTGGATGGGAGTGTTTGGTCGCCGACGTCATTCGCCACGGCCACGCTCGTGAGCGTGGCTGGAACCCATCTTTTGTGGATTTTATTCGGGGCCCTTTTCGTCGCTTTTGTCATTCGATTCACCATGAACCTGGTGTCGGAACCACGGCGTTCAGCGTTGGATTACGGGGTACTTTTTCTCGCCCAAGGTTTCGGGTCCGGTTTATTGAAACCAGCACCCGGCACATGGGGTTCCTTGGTTGGCATGGCTTGGTTATGCTTGTTGCTCATACCCGGTTCTCCTTCGATCCTCCTTCTGGGCATCCTTCTGGGCATCGGCGTATCCGTTCAAACGTGCCAAGCAGCGGAACGTATCCTGGAAACGCACGATCCTGCCTCGGTGGTAATCGACGAAATCGCCGCATTGCCACTGGCCTGGCTGGGTGTCCTGGTCGTCCATGCAGTGACCAACGCCGCATGGTTCCCTTCGTCCAGCCCAAACTTTTGGCGGCTCTGGCCCGAACTCCTGACTGCTTTTGGTGCCTTCCGGCTATTTGACGTCTGGAAGCCAGGCTGGGTCGGCAAGAGCCAAGACCTTCCCGGTGGCTGGGGTGTCACGGCAGATGATGTTTTAGCCGGGCTGCTTGCTGCGATTCCCGTAGGAGCCGTCGCCGCGATACGTCAGAGCAGTTGGTTCGCAGCACCTTAGCAACGATGACTTGCTCTTGGACGGGATCAAAAGCTGGTGCAAACTCTCTCCGCACATGGGCAATACTTTCGGGCAGTTGTTTCGAATCACCACCTGGGGCGAATCCCACGGAGGTGGCGTTGGCGTCGTGGTGGACGGTTGCCCGCCTCGGCTGGCACTCACCGAAGCCGACATCCAACCAGAACTCGATCGCCGCCGCCCCGGCCAATCCAGCATTGTCACGCCTCGAAAGGAGACCGACACCGTTCAGATCCTCAGCGGCACTTTCGGAGGCAAGACTCTTGGCACACCCATCTCCATGTGGGTCAAGAATCAGGACATGCGCCCCGATGCTTACTCGGAGATGGCCACCAAGTTTCGTCCCAGTCACGCCGACTACACCTACCAAGCCAAATACGGGATCCGCAACTGGCAGGGTGGAGGGCGCACCAGCGCCCGAGAAACTATCGGTCGCGTCGCTGCAGGAGCGGTTGCCCGCAAATGGCTCCGCGAACGGTATGGCATCGAACTAGTGGCAGGTGTCATCCAGGTTCAGGACATCCAGGCCCACATTGATCCCGACCAGTTGACTCGTGAGGCGGCCGAGGCCAACATCGTTCGCTGCCCTGACGCACCCACCGCAGAACGGATGATCGCTCGTATTGAGGAAATGCGTTCAGTCGGGGACAGTGTCGGTGGCTTGATCTTGGGCGTAGCCCGAGGGGTACCTGTCGGCTGGGGAGAACCGGTGTTTGACCGGCTTGAGGCCGATCTGGCAAAGGCGATGCTCAGCCTGCCTGCCAGCAAGGGTTTCGATATTGGCAGCGGGTTTGGGGGAATCACGCTCACGGGTCTTCAGCACAACGATCCCATCCGCAACATTGACGGCAAGGTGCGCACAACGAGCAACCGAAGTGGTGGCATTCAGGGGGGCATCTCAAACGGCGAGACCATCTACTTCCGTATCGCGTTCAAGCCTGTGGCCACGGTCATGCATGAACAAGATACCATCGATGACGAGCATCAAAACACCACGCTCAAGGGACGAGGGCGGCATGACCCGTGCGTCTTGCCACGGGCCGTCCCCATGGTGGAAGCCATGACCGCTCTGGTCCTCATCGATCACGCCTTGCGCCATGAAGCGCAGTGCGGCCGAACGGCAGCTCCCTGAGAAACGCTTGGTGATGGCTTCACCAATCGTTGCCGGCCAACGGTAGATTGGAACCGCTGGAAAGACGACAGTCTCCACGGCGAGCACAATCTGGGCGTTTTGCCTGGCACCCGAGGAACTCCATGCCGCAAACCATGAATCGTCACATTCCTCTAATCCAGGTCGAGTGAACTGGTTCCGGCACCAGCAACGATTTCAGGAGCCCGTGGGATAGGACCCAATCATGATACGCAATTGAGCCAAGGCTTTGGGAGTCATTGGATAAGCCCCGCGAAAGTTCATTCAATTTGTTCGAGCGGAGTGAAGTCTGAGTTGACTTTCTGAAACAATAATTGAACGTATATAAGTTGTCAGGGTCAGTTACCTGGGCACTCTGGGTCCTCGGCGGTTTCCGAAGAGGAACGACAGGCGCGAGGTCAGATGCCAAGGCCAATTGCACGTCTAAAGCATGTTAATTGTATCCGCCTATGACCAAGACCAACGACCTCGCTGCTGAGGTTATTCGCGATGCCAAACATCCGTTTCGAGCCGTCGACGATCGACCAAAAAAATCCCAGAAGAATCGCTACGAACGCCGCAAGATACGCGAGTATCTGAAGCCCGAATCGTGGTCTTCCGAAGAATAGTCATCGAACCGCCACCAGAGCCTTCTCGATCGAGGGTTGGCAGGTAGCGGTTTTCACCCGAAACGTCTCGTCCGCAAAAACATATCGGCGACCGTGTCGCCAACAACTTGAGGAGGTGTTCTTGGATCAAAAAGTACCCATGGAATTCCCCGCCCGCCAAGTTCTGTAATTCTGCAAGCGAGTAGGGATTCGAAAAAACTCATTCGTAATCGAACTGGCATGTGCTTTCTCACGATAGCACATGGGAAACGTTTCAGCTTAACACCAGTGTTTTGATAATAGAATAGACCTCGGTAGATGCCACGACATGCGGCGCTGCCGAGGTCTCCTCTTTTTTGCCTGCACCCTCTGGGCTCGGGGTCAGCAGCAAGGGCCAATCGTCCCGATTCGAAGGCCGGACTCCGTGCGATCCCTTCACCAAGGTCGCATCGAGTGGGATTACATTCATGAGCATGCGGAATCCCAGTTTCTTTTGGATTAACCGCCAAGCAATCCGGGCTTTCAGGGCCATGGGTGAGAGCGCCGGATCGGTGAACAATTCGACGGGGTCGTAACCTGGTTTGCGATGGATATCGACGGTACGCGCAAAATCCGGCGCCCGATCGTCATCCATCCAGTAGTAGTAAGTGAACCAAGCATTTTCACGGGCAATGGCAATCAGGTCGCCGGCCCGTCGATGATCAATCCCGCGCACCTGCTTTCCCGCCCCATCCAGCACTTCAGCAATGCCATCGAGACCCATTAACATTTCTCGCACCGTGTTGCGGAGGGTGGGATCCTTCACGTGAACATGGGCCACCTGATGATCGGCCACGCTGAAGGCAAGTGAGTTACCGGTATCCAAGAGTTCCAAGCCCAGCTCGTCACGAACGGTGATCCAGCCCCGACGGCGCAATTCACGATTGATATGGATGGGCGTTGAAACCGGCGTGATGCCATATTCGCTTAGCACCACCACCTGGACACCTCGGTTGGAATAGAAGTCGATGAGGTCCCCCACCACGGTATCGATCGCTGTTAGATCTGGCAGGATCTCCGAAATGGGCGGTCTGCCTGGTTTGGAAGGATCCACCGTGCCGAATCGTTGCAGATTGTAATCCAAATGTGGCAGATACACCAAACTCAAGGTGGGCGAATGACGTTCTTCCACCCAACGGGCTGAAGCCGCGATCCAGCGCGATGCCCCGTCGGGCGGCCCCTGCGGCGACGAACGACCGGCTGCGGGCCCCCAGAACGTGGCGAATGGAAATTCACCTATCTCTCGTTTAATCTCGGTTCGGAGGTTCAATGGCCAGGTGTAAATATCGAAAAACTTGCGGCCATCGGCGGGATACATCGGACGCGGCGTGATCGACCAATCGGCGCCGGAGTACATGTTGTACCACCAAAAAAGCTTGGCACAGGTGAACTCCGGTTTAAGAGCCTTGAGTTCCTCAAAGAGTTTAGGGGCCTCTACCAATCGATTGGATTGTTTCCAAAAATGGACCTCCGACAATCCCCAGTCGTACCAGCCATTCCCCACGATCCCATGTTGGCTTGGCACTTTGCCGGTCAAGTAGTTCGACTGCGCCGTGCAAGTGACAGCCGGAAAAGCGGGATCGATGTGGGCGACGGTCGATCGTTCGAGAAAGGCCCGCAGCCTCGGCGTGTGCTCTCCGACCAAGCCGCGGGTCAACCCCACTACGTTCAAGACAGCCGTGCGCTTCATCTGGAACAGTCTCAATCACAGACTCCGTTCCGACAATCACTCTTCGCGTTCTGAACCTCGAGGTGGCTTGGCCCGTTTTCAACTCACTGGGGCCAGGCGCACATTTTTTGAGTATCAACGACCATCCGTTGACCTTCCGACGAACTCTGGTAGCATAAGAGAGTTCTAACCATCATGCGTTGCCCACATCGCTCTGTTGGTAGGAAAGAGGAATCCTCTGCGGATATTCCCTCTCTTACCGTGTCTTCAGACTCCATCCTGCTCGTTCGGCAGACCGGGTTGGAATTCGTCTCGGACAATCCTTATAAGTTGTTCTGCGAATTCGATTTGGATTTGGAAATCGACGGGAAGCGATTTGAGGGGCTTGCCCTGGTGGTCAGCTGTCGTGAGGTGCGCGCCAGCCGCTGGCGTATTTCGCTGCTCTTCCAGACAAAAGCCTTCCCGAGCGAAAATCTATCGCTCGCGGCGTGACACTTGCTTACGGTATTGCCGTTCGTTTGATCAATCTGTCTGTCCCAACATTTGCATGGAACTTTTGCGTGGAATTCTGAAGGCCGCTGTTGAAGGCGGGGCGTCCGATGTGCACATCAAGCAGGGTACGCCTGTGGTCGTCCGAATCAATCGGCAGTTGATCTCAGTGGATGCGCCGGCTCCCACCGAAGCATGGCTCAATAACATCCTGGAAAAAATGGTCCCACCGCACGCGCGAAAGCGTTTGGATGAGGATCGTGAAGTGGACTTCAGCTATTTCGCGCCCGGCATCGGCCGGTTTCGTACCAATGTATTTCAGCAGCGTGGCACTTGGGCCGTGGCCATGCGCTATGTGAAAACCCAGGTGCCCAGCTTCGAGGAACTGGGCCTCTTGCCCGTGCTTAAGGATATTGCGCTCAGCCCCCGCGGTATTGTGCTGGTCGCCGGCACGACCGGATCCGGCAAATCCACCACCTTGGCGGCGATGCTGGAGCAAATTAACGCCACCTCTAAGAAGCACATCATCACTCTCGAAGATCCCATCGAATTCGTTTTCGAGGACAATCAAAGTGTCATTGAACAACGCGAAATCGGGTTGGATTCCGTGAGTTTCCAATCTGGCCTGAAACATGTCCTCCGCCAGGACCCAGACATCATCATGGTCGGGGAAATGCGCGATTCCATCAGCTTTGTTGCCGCCATGCAGGCCGCTGATACCGGACACTTGGTGTTGTCCACTCTCCACACTCAAAACGCCGCGCAATCCGTCGGGCGCATCTTGGATTTCTTTAAACCCGATGAGCGGGAACAAGTCCGCCGACAATTGGGCTCCACCTTAAAAGCCGTGGTTTGCCAACGCATGATCACAACCGTCAACGGCGGCGTGACTCCCGCCTTGGAAATCCTGATTAACACGCCGACGGTCCGCAAAATGATGGAGGAAAACCGCCTCGAAAAACTCGGCGCCGCCATCGAAACCGGCCGCGACGACGGCATGCAGAATTTCAATCAAGCGCTCTATGACTTGGTCAAAGAACGCAAGATCACCGAGAAAGAAGCGCTGCTCAAAGCCAGCAACCCACAAGCCCTCGAGATGATGTTCAAGGGCATCTTCCTCGACGAAGGCCGCAGGATCTTGTCTTAAGCCGTTCGGGCTGCGCCCGAAGCGAAACCATCCAGCGGCTCTTTTGCTCCGTGGTTGTTTCCGTGGGCCGCTAATCCCGAGACTGCCTCAGGCGATGACTGAGCGAACCACCTCGCCGTGGACATCTGTCAGGCGGAAGTCGCGTCCTGCATGGCGGTACGTGAGTGATTCGTGATCCATGCCGAGCAGCGCCAGCAACGTGGCATGGAAATCATGCACATGAACCTTCTGGTCCACACAATAAAACCCGTACTCGTCAGTGATCCCATAGCTGAACCCGGCCTTCACACCGCCACCGGCCAGCCACATCGTGAATGCATGCGGATGATGATCCCGGCCATCGGTTCCTTGGAGCGTGGGAGTCCGCCCGAATTCACCGCCCCAAATCACCAAGGTATCATCCAACAATCCGCGACTCTTGAGATCGCGTAGCAGTCCGGCGATCGGTCGATCCACTTCAGCAGACAATCGCCCATGTTCCGAAGCCAGTTTATCGTGTTGATCCCAGTAACCGTGAGTGACCTGAACGAAGCGAACGCCGTGCTCGCTGAATCGGCGGGCCATCAGACATTGGCGAGCAAAGGACGCCGTCTTGGGATCATCGAGTCCGTAGAGTTTCTTTGTGGCGTCGCTTTCGCCGGAGACATTCAGCACATCCGGTGCCTCTGTCTGCATACGGAACGCGAGTTCAAATGATTGGATTCGCCCCTCGAGTGCGGCATCGACTCCGACATTGCCCAAGTGTTCCCGATTCATCTCGCCTAACAAATCCAACTGAGCCCGTTGTAAGGGCGTGTTTTCATCGGGATCGTGCAAGTAATTGATCGTGGCTTTATCGATCGGCACCCCACCCCCCAAACGGGTTCCATGGTGCACGGCAGGAAGGAAGGCACTCGACCAGTTTCCCACCCCACCATGACCCAAGGTCGGGTTTACCGTAACAAAACTGGGCAGGTTTTGATTCTCGGTACCGAGTCCATAGGAAACCCAAGCGCCCATGCTAGGTCGCACGAATGTATCGGATCCGGTGTGCAATTTCAACAATGCGCCACCATGAGCTTCATTCGTGCCGTGGATGGATTTGATGAAACATAACTCATCCGCGCAGGCGCCTGTGAGCGGAAAGAGATCACTCACCATGGCACCGCTCTGGCCGTATGGACGAAATTTCCAGGGTGATTTTCCAAGATTACCCGTCTTGGCAAATTGCACACGCGGCTTGGCGAAGGGCAAGGGTTTACCGGAATCGCGGATCAAGGCGGGCTTGTAGTCGAAGGTGTCCACGTGCGACGGCCCACCGTGCATGAACAAGAAGATGACTCGTTTGGCCCGCGGGCGAAACCCAGCTGGACGTGCCAACAATGGATTCAGACTCGCTGCGGCCGGGGATTTTGAAAGCGACGCCAGCATGCCCATCAACGCTAAGTTTCCAAATCCAGCAGCGCATTGGCGCAACATCTGGCGTCGGGTAACCGGCGTTGGCATCGAGTGATGTAATCGATTCATAACAACTCAATCCCGATACAAGAACTCATTGGATGCGATCAATGTCTGGCAGAAGCTGGCCCAAACATCGATCTTGGACTTATTGGAAATCATCGACTCGGCTTGCTGGAGAAACTGGGCCGCACGTTCCGTTTCGCGTACGCTGGCGCGACGTTGCAAGATTTGGCGATAGACCAAGGAAACACGGTGTGACACGTCAGCTGCTTCTTCCCGACAGACGGCTTCAGCCACTGCGTGCGCGGCGGATTTCACCAGCGGACTGTTCATGAAAAAGAGCGCCTGATGCGACACCACCGTGGGGACGCGTCGAGCCGTGCCAACACTCGGATTGGCGCCATCGAAGATCGTGAACAGATCGAACATTCGATCCCGAACCAGTGGCAGATAGATGGACCGACGATGCGATTTCGCTGAGACATCGTCGGCAGGAGTGTATTCGTTATTCTTCCAACTCACCAAGGTTCCACCCCGTGTTCGATCTAATCTGCGGGATACCGTCAACATCGCATCCCGGACCATTTCCGCCTCCAAGCGCTGTCGAGGGAATCGGCTTAACCAGCGGTTGTCCGGATCCATGGTGGCAACGGGAGATCCGGCGGGTAGCACACTATCGGTTTGCCAGGTGGCCGAGTTCAGAATGATCCGATGGAGATGTTTGAAACTCCATCCCGAGCGCATGAACTCGCCCGCCAACCAATCGAGTAACTCCGGGTGCGTAGGGGGATCGCCACGCACGCCAAAGTTATCCGGTGTGCGGACAAGCCCTTCACCAAAATGGGCCTGCCAAACCCGGTTTACCACCACGCGCGCTGTCAGCGGGTTGTCAGAACTCGCCAACCATCGCGCCAATTCCAGCCGCCCACTTTGTGTTTCTGGAAGTTTGCCCTGCGGCTCGCGAAGCAGGACTTGGAGAAAACCCCGCGGCACCGGAGTGGGCGCCAGGTTCAAATGATTGCCGCGAATGTGAACGGGCAATTCTTGAAGATTATCCTCGGCAACCGCGAGTGCGACTGCCGTGGGCGGCGGTGCGGTGGCCTTCCAGGCATCCCGCTCGGATTCCAGTCGAGCCACGGCATCCCGCGTCGTCACTGGCCAAAGGGGCCGCGGATCGTCAGGCACCACCAGCAAACCGCGTTTGCCATAGAGCGCTTCCCGGAACTGGCTGCGAACGACTGCCACACGCTCTTCCGGCGTTGAGGCGTCAAAATTCCAGACGGCGACTGCACCGGTTGCGTCTTCGGCAGTCGGCAATTCATAGTGTTTGCGAAGTTGATCCGCACTCAGGGCTCGATTCCAAAGACGAGTCTCATCGAGCAGTCCGCGAAAATAGACGTGCCCATCTTGACGTTTGCCCAAAGCGAAAGGTCCTTTGCCTGGCAAGCGTGCACGGCCCACGCGCTGTTCCGCCGCCAGCGTCCCATTCACATACAAGCGCAGCTCGCGCTCATCAAAGGTCATGGCGAGATGCGACCATTCCCCCTTTTTTAATGTGCGATCCACCGCTCGAATGGAGATCTCGCCACCTCGTCCACCCGTCACGTTGAGATAGGCTGCTGGAATTCTCCCTTCCAGAAACAACGCATAATGCCCATCCACCCATTCGTTCCCATTCTTGGAAACCAACCAACGGCGGGACTCGCCGCCTTTGGGCGTTTCATCCAGTTGCACCCAGGTCTCCAACGTGAATTGGGCAGGCTCCAATTCCGGGCGGTGCGGGACTTCGACAGAATTGCTTCCGTCACAGACTAGAGCGGTTCCCAAGCGGCCGGCTCCCAATCGAACTCCGGAGGGTGCCTGTTCCAGAGCTGCCAGTTTCTGAAGGGCCGAATCGGGCTGCGAAATCAATTCACGCGCAAGAGTTGCTAACCCATTGGTTCGAGCTTCGCCGTTTAACCAATCCTGGGTCCGCTTCAACAAGGCGGCATCCAACTGGTTGGTGGCAGATTCCAAACCAAGAGTCGTTGCGATGGCGCGAGGCAATTGCTGCTTCCACGTGCCAACCAGCGCGGTGTTGGCTTCCTTGACGAGGGCATCGACGCGCGCCGTGCGCTCTTTGAGTCCAGTTTCATGTGCGGCAATCCTCGCTAACTCCGCCGCTGTGGAGATCCACCGTTCATTGAACTTGGAAACGAAATCCAAATTCTCCATGGCCCGCGTGCTCTTAAAGATGCCCGCCAACGCGTAGTAATCGGTGGTGGGAATTGGATCGAACTTGTGATCGTGACACCGGGAACACGACACCGTGAGGCCCAGGAACGCCCGGCCCACCGTATCGATCTGTTCATCGACCAAATCCATGACCAGCTTGGGTTTGTCCTGTTCCGCCAACATTTTGGGTCCCAGCACCAGGAAACCCGTAGCGACCCACCGATCGAAAACCGCTCGCTCGTTCAATCCATTCGTCGGCATCAAGTCCCCAGCGAGTTGTTCATGGATGAATTGATCATAAGGCTTGTCTGAATTGAAGGCCTCCACGACCCAATCCCGGTACCTCCAGGCGTTGGCCATTACCTTGTTTTCATCCTGGCCATTGGTGTCGGCATATCGAGCCAGATCCAACCACCAACGAGCCCATCGTTCCCCGTATTCAGGCGACTCCAACAACCGATCCACGATTCGGCGAACGGCATCTGGCGATGAATCCTCGACAAAGGCATCCACCACATCCGGGTCCGGTGGCAAGCCAGTGAGATCGATGGTCGCCCGCCGAATTAACGTTCTCCGATCGGCCAGAGGATTGGGCGTCAACCGTTCGTGAGCCAAACGCGTGAGAATGAAAGCGTCGACAGGAGTTTGGACCCGCCCTTCCACTGAAGGAATGGGCACGGGCCGTACAGGTTGAAACGCCCAATGACTGGAATTAGTCCGCGCCCAGGCCGCCGACGTCAGGAGCCAGCACATTAAGGCCAAACCCCAGCACCCCATCGGCCATAGAACGGTTGGATTCCGCGTCGTCACCTTCTTTAGACGCTCAGGCCAGAATTGTCTTCACCACTTCTCCACTCACATCCGTCAACCTAAAATCGCGACCGCTGTATCGGAACGTGAGCCGTTCATGGTCCATGCCCAATAAATGAAGAATAGTGGCATGAAAATCATGAACACTCACCCGGTCTTGGACGGCCTTGAAGCCCACCTCATCGGTGGATCCATGGTGGGTCCCTCCGCGGACGCCTCCACCCGCCATCCAAGCGGTAAACGCATGGGGGTTGTGATCGCGCCCAGTGCCACCCTTCTGAACGATGGGTAACCGGCCAAATTCACCAGCCCACACCACCAACGTCTCATCCAATAATCCACGTTGCTCCAGATCCGCCAAGAGCGCAGCGATAGGACGATCCGTTTCCGCGGCGAATCCCGTGTGGTTCTTGACGATGTTTTCATGCCCATCCCAACTGCGTTCGTTATCCATGCCGCCGGAATAGATCTGCACGAACCGCACACCACGTTCCACCATACGCCGCGCCACCAGACACTGGCGGGCAAATGGCCCGCAGACCTTATCCTCAGTGCCGTATAGATAACGGATATGCTCGGGTTCCTGCGCGATTTCCAAGACTTCAGGGGCCGCCGCTTGCATGCGATACGCCAATTCAAAGCTCTCCATCCGGGCAGACAACGCCGTGTCGCTGGGATCCGTTGCCGCATGATGTCCATTCAATCGCGCCAACAAGTCGAGTTGACGTCGTTGAGCCTCTGGTCGGAGATCCTGGGGGCGTTTGAGATTGTCGATAGGATCGCCTTTCGGGCGGAGATGAGTTCCTTGATAAACTCCGGGCAAGAATCCGGCGCCCCAATTGAGGGCATGACCCTTGGGCAATCCCCGTTCCAAGGGATCGCTCATGACCACAAACGACGGCAAATCGCGACTCTCCGATCCCAGGCCGTACGTGACCCAGGAACCGACGCACGGGCAACCCATTCGGGTGAACCCGGTGTTCATCATAAATAGCGCTGGGCTGTGGTTATTGGACTCCGTGAAGCAGGAATGGAGGAATCCCATCTTGTCGACGTGGCGGGACAAGTTTGGGAAGATCTCGGAAGACCAAGAACCTGATTGTCCATGCTGGGCCCAACGAAACGGGGATTTCATCAGAGGCCCGACATTTCCAGTAAAGAATCCGGTGTTTTTATCAAAACCCTCCAGTTCCTTGCCATCGCGTTTGAGTAACTCCGGTTTGTAATCCCAGGTATCCACCTGGCTGGGGCCTCCATTCATGAACAACCAGATGACCGATCGTGCCTTGGGAGCGTGGGTGCTGTTTCGCGCGGACAATGGGTTCAACGTCGCGGCGGGCGATCCCAAAAGCTTATTGTCCTGCAACAATGTGGCTAAACCCAGCAAACCGGCCCCACCCCCACAACGCCTCAGCAGCTCGCGTCTCGAGAGCCGGGCCAAGTCCGATGAAATGCCAGAACCCAATGGGTATTGCATCTCGTAACTTTGGTCCGATCTGGCGATCTTTGCAAGCCGGTTGAAGCACCCCTTGGGTCGTCCACAGGCCAGCTTTCAATCCCACGGAACTCATGAATGCACCGAGCCACGATTCAGTGGAGGCGGTGGCCCACCGCTTTTGGGGGAATTACTGAGCAAGTTGGGACGGATGGAGAAAGCGGCAGAGGACTGCGCGCACTCCAAAAAACGGGAACCGCGGAGCGCTCGGAGTTCGCGGATGCCACGGGAAGCACAGTCCTCCTCTCACTCCCTCCGTGTTCTCCGCGCCCTCGGCGGTTTCACAGATTGCACACCAGAAGTCCTGCAATCCAAAAGCGGCAGAGGACTGCCGCGCTCCATAGATAGAAAAAAGGCCGGACATTGCTGTCCGGCCTTTTGTAAGAATTGGAGACTACTGAGTCATTCGGAATTACTTCCGGACGGCGCGGTAGAACCTGGAATCAGTCGCATCAACCGTCAGCGGGCTCGCGCCAGCGACGTCGGTGTAGGTGCCACCTGCGGTGGCAGACGACTGGAGTGTGCCTTCGAAGGTGAGGGTCACCTTGCCAGCAGCACCACGGGCGGCTCCTAGTGCGGGCGCCGCAGGGGGGGCGGTAGCGTTGAAGTCCCAGTAGGCGATCAGGCCCTTGGCCGCCGGCAAAGCCGACGGGAGCGTGCCACCCTTCAAGGCGGCAGCGTCGGCAAGAGTCAGCTCTTTGCCGAAGACCGCGTAGTCATCGATGATGGCCTTGGCCATTTCGCCACCATTCGAGCCGGAACCCATGTAGAACGCATTATGATCGGTTCTCAGAGGATTCGTGCTGTCGCCGTTGAGGAACAACTTACCGTCGATGTAGATGTTCTTCTGTGAACCTTTCTTCGTGAAGACCCAGTGATGCCACTTGGTCGTCCACCACAGGTTATCGCGAGGATCGCCAGTGGTGTAGTCTTCGAACGTATTGATGTCGGCAGTGATACGCTGAGTCGTGCCATCGCAGCAGCCTACGGTGTCGAAGTAAACATTCTGGTTGCTCCAAGGCACGTGCGCATGGAACCCACGGCTGTTGCCAGCGGAGGGCGAATTGAGTGTGAACGCCGAGCTATCCGCCGTATTCAGATTCTTCTGCCAGAAGGATACACTGAGTTCATCCTTAGATGTCGCATCATTAGCGGCTGCGAGGAATTTCTTGTCATAGGTAGCGACTGGGCCACCTTTGAGGGTCAGGTCGATGGCTTTGTCGCCTGCCTTGCCAGTGGCACCACCCGCATCGGCCGTGTATACAGAGCTACCCTGGAGTAATGCCGGATATCCCGCGACCTTGTCGGCCGTTGAACCATTGTAGGTCAGTACCGTGAACGAGTACTCCGTGGTGGCCGAATTTCCACCAGCGTCTGGATAGCTCAACGAGATCGTGTGCACCGACTTGCTACCCAACAACGTGTTTGGATCATAGTCCACTGTCAAAACGCTGCCGTCTTTGGTGAAGGTCGGCGTGACGGCGACACCATCAAACTTCATGGTGACATTCTGAGCCGTCCAAGGCGTATTTCCGTCTCGGTGCGCCAATCGAACCGTTGCGACGGGGCTGACACCTTTGGCGTTGGGTCCGGGAGATTGAGTCACCCACGCGCCCTCGGGAGGAGCTGGCAGATCGACAGCTGCCGAAAGGAACTTGCTCGGAATCGGCCGGAGAGAACCGGCGGGGGTCGTGTCACCTTCCTTACGCCACGCCACTTCGCACCAGTCACCGCCGCCACCTTCCTTGTAGAATACTCGGATGAAGTATTTGCGACCAGCGACAAGCGCCCGGGGCTCGCTGGTGAACGGAGAATCAGGCTCAGTGAAGCCATTGCAGCAGGCGGTCTGCTCAGCAACTTGCTCCAGGTTAGCTTCCTTATCGTCCGTGCTCACTTGCAGCAAGCCGTTGTCATCCGAGCGGAGGAAGAAACGATAGCTTCCAGACTCGGCAGGCGTCACGAAGCCTTCCATGGTAGCACCGTATTTTTCGTGAGAGTCCGTCGGGAACGCGTCGCGACTGTTGATCTGGTAAACGGGATGAATCTCATCGGGGGTGGCTGGGTATCGAGGATCATCGAGGAGGCCTTGAACCGCATTGCCTCCGATGCCGCCCCAGTAGGAGAATTTAAGCACGCCATTCTTGGTCAACAGGTAGGAATAGAACACCGCTGAACTGCCAGCGGGAACTTCGTTCTTCGAACCATCCTTCACGCCCTTCACGGCAACCGTGTACTTGGTCGCACCCGACGTCTGAGCCGAGGTGGTCAGCGTGACCGCCTTCTTTTTGTAGGTCGCCGCGCTCACCGTGAGGCTTGGCGTAAACGTGTAGTTCGCCAGCGCGGTCGCGGTGGCCGGGTCCACTTCCTCCGAGAAGTTAATGATCACCGTGTTGAAGCTGCCGGTTGCCGTCGCCGAGACGACCGTTGGTTTGGTAACATCCTTCGGATCGGTGCCCGCCTTGAATTCATCCAAGTTGCTCACGCCGTCGCTATCGAAGTCTTTCGCGGCATCGGAGGCGTCATTCGGATTGAACCCATTCTGAGTCTCGTAAGAGTCCGGCATGCCGTCTTTGTCGGTGTCCACAGCGACACCCAATTTTTCGACGGTGACGGCATTGAGGATAGCGTTGTGATCGCTGTAATCGCTGCTCGCCTCGGTGCCATCGAACTTAAGGACGATAGTCTTGGTCTTGGGGGTGTAAAGATGGGTCACCAACGCTTCTTTGGTTCCCTCCGAAATCCCCTCGTGCACGACGCCGGGATTGAAGTCTTTCAGAATCAGGACGTCGTCGAAAAAGATGTCAAAACCACGGTTGCAGCACTCTTCGCCGAACGTCATCTGGAACTTGTACTGAACGCCTGGCTCCAAGTTCTCGAGCGTTAGGGTGATTGCCGGGATGGCAGCGCCTGCCTGGCTCCAGCGAATGCTGCTCGTGGCGGCCTCCAAATCGTCGTCCGCTTGGGTGTCGCCGTAATCGACGTTGTACCAGTTCTTGATCCGATTACCGGCTTCAAGCGTGGCGCCAGGCACTTCGTCCCCGGTCTGCTGCCCCATGAAGGTTGCATCGCGAATCTTAATGTTTAGATCGGGGTCAGCACCGGTGGAGATCGCATAGATGAATGTGCCGTCCAGGTCCAAGCCTTCACCTTTGTCGCCGCCAGTGAAAACACCGATGGTTGTCGCCAACGGATCTGTAATCACCGGATCCGCGGCGTGTGTGGGGGTTGTCCCCCAAAGAGCCAGTGCTGCCAGAGCAATGACGGGTAATTGTGATATTGTTTTCACAAGTTTATTAATTGATGCGTACTTTACTGCCATGCCGTTTGATGTTCACAAGATCATCAAGTTCCCGACTGGTCGCCAAGCATCTCTCCAAACCTAAGGACGTCACTCGACGCGGAAAGTCCTGTCACGACCCACGATTCCGTATGGGCCGATGGAAAGATACCGTTCCATCGATTATCTGAACGACTAGCGGGGCTACATGTAAGCATCTCCATAATTCGATCCTTCTGTCAACTTATTGGAACGTCATCCGGCAAATTGCATTCCATGAATTCCCGGCCTTCCAAAATGGCCATACGAACCACGAGCCTCTTGATCGCGGCGGCGAACTCCTTAACGTCCACGGGTGATGTCGCTTCAAAAGCACGCGCTCGTGGGATCGTTGCTGATCGGAATCTTGGGACACCTCTGGACTCAAAACACAACGCGTGCGGCCGCGCCTTCGGCTCATGGGGCTGCTGACTTTCCGGCGGCGACGCAAGACGCCAAGAAACTGCAGTTGAGTTCAGAATGGAAACTCGACGTGTGGGCGGCGGATCTTCAACTCGCCAACGGAGTCGCCTTCAGTTTCAATCTGGTGAGCGGCACAAGTCGCCAGGAAACGCCGCCTACCCTTCAATGGTACGTGGCTGAGTCCTATCGCTGGGCGAATAGCATTTTTGATATCACCCAAAAGACCAATTGGCTTTTGGCGGACATGGCTTTTCGAAATGTTGGCGATCGCGCTGCGTTTTTGTCCCGTGAATACGCCACCAACCTCAACGTGCTCACGCGCGACTCGGAACAAATCCGGCTCATTGAAGATCGGGATGGAGATCACCGAGCGGATCACAGCGAGGTTTTTGCCGATGGCTACAACTCGATGGTGGATGGGACGGCCGCGGGTGTCTTGGCTCAAGGTACGAATGTCTGGTTCGCCAACATCCCAAACCTGAGTCGTCATCGAACGGCCGGCGTGCCCTCAGAGGGACCAGCCGCCCAATCGCCTTCGGTCCCGACCCTACCGCAAGGCAACCCCTCCAGGGAAACGCTCGCCACCGGATTCGGCGTTCACATCGGTGTCTCAGGCCATGATCTCCATGGGCTGATTCGCGGACCGGACGGACGTATTTATGTGAGCATTGGCGATCGCGGGCTGAGCCTTACCAACCGGGAAGGCATCGTTATCCAACTTCCCGATTGTGGCGGAGTGCTTCGTTGCGAACCGGACGGGCGCCATTTGGAACTCTTCTGCCACGGACTGCGCAATCCGCAGGAACTGGCCTTTGACGATCTCGGAAATCTTTGGACCGTGGACAATGATACTGCGGGAGCGGATCCATGTCGGCTGCTGCATTTGGTCGAAGGGGCGGACTATGGGTGGCGCACGAGCTACCAGCACATGGAAGGGTTCGGACCTTGGGTGCAGGAACAGCTATGGCGCGGCGGTCAGGACGGCATCCTTCCATTGGCCGGCACCGTCAGTCAGGGACCCAGCGGCTTGGCTTATGTCCCGGGTTCCCAATTTGGGTCTCGGTTCGCGAATACGTTTCTCCACTGCGATTTCCCCGGGGGAGTCGTGGCCTTTACGGTACAACCTGTGGGGGCCAGTTTCACCCTGGGCCAGAAAGAGAAGTGGCTTTGGAACTGTTGGCCAACGGATGTTGAGTTTGGGCCCGATGGCGCAGTGTATGTCCTGGATTGGGTCGCCGGGTGGGGACGGCCTCAAAAGGGGCGCATCTACCGAGTCAGCCCAAGTGCTTCAACCAGCCAGGAAATGAAGAATTTTTGGAGCCAAACAGCCCACTTATTGACAGCAGGCGTGATGTCCAGGCAGGGAACCCCCGAACTGCTGGAGATGCTGAACCATCCTGATCGCCGGGTCCGCTTGGAAGCGCAGTGGGAACTGGCAAACCGAGGTCCGGATTCATTGCCTAGGCTAGCCGAAACCGCTCACTTAAGTTCCAGTCGCTTCCAACGCCTCCATGCTCTTTGGGCTCTACAACAACTCGCTCGGACCCATCTGGAAGCTTCCTCGGATTGGGATCTCGCCATGGCGCGACTGCTACACCTACTGGGGGATCCAAATCGGCGACTTGCCGCCGAAGCCGCCGTCACATTACATGAAGCCGGATGCACCAACGTTGCTTCTCAAGTTCAACGGTTGCTTTCCGACCCGGATTATCAGGTGCGTTTGATTGCGAGTTTCTCCGGGGTGCGTTCTCCCAAGGCACGACCACCTAGGGCATGGTCGCGTCCCCTTTCTGAACTGCTGAACAACCGAGCCGAACCTTGGGCCAAGGTTTTGTTGTCCACACTATCCACCCAAACAGTGGTCCCCTCTCCTCTGAAACGCGCGCAATGGTTGCTCGCCGACGCCTCGGATGACCGGTTTCTCGAACACGCAGCCGCGCGTATCCTGCACGCGGGCTTCGGTTTGGCTGAGTTCCAGGAAAAAGAGCTACTCCAGGCTGCTGCCGATACCAATCCTCCGGTTCGACGGGCGGCGCTCATCGCGCTTCGTCGCATCGCAGAACGTTCCTTAAATGGCCCAGGCTGGCCCGGAGCCGAACAGCCCATGGGGCGCGTGGGAAGCATCGGCACCCAGTGGATCAGCTTCCTGACCGATCCCAACCCGGAGGTCGTCATAGCGTCCGCCCGCGCCATCCACGATATCCCGATCGTAGCTGGCATTCCGGCATTGGCTTCCTATATCACCAAGATCGATTGCCCCACCAACTTACATTCGCGGGTTATCGACGCCTGCTTTCGACTGGGCACCCAACAACATGCCCAAATGTTGGCTGGATTTGCAGCCCGACGTGATGTCCCAGATGCCTCGCGCGTTTTGGCCTTGCGCGCACTTGCCGAATGGGAACACCCCAGCCCATTGGATCGCGTCAATGGCTTGTGGAGACCACTCGTTACGATTCGGAAAGAGCGCGTGACGAATGCGGTGCCTCCAAGCGCCACAAGTAATCCCCTGCTCGCCCGGGCAGCGGAAGTTCAGGCCGGCCGCAATCTGGGACGGGCCGCGGAGATTCCTTCGTTCCCAGCCGATCTTGGCCGCTCGGTTTCTTACGATGAGGCCATCACACTCCGACGCAACCCCGCCCCCGCGCAACGGGCTTTCCTCCGTGTGGCTGGAGAACTAATGGATCCCAGTTTACCTTCTGAAGCCGGCATCATCCTGCCCGGTGGTGAATCCCTTCCGGTTCAACTCGCCGTCGTCCAAACCGCCGTCGCCCTCAAGACCAAGGAGGCCTCAACACCCCTGTATGAGAAGTTCCTTCGTCCCCCAACCTTTCCCGAAGTGCGACGAGCGATTGTGCCCGCTCTCGTCGCTCTCAAGTCAGCGGCTGCATCGGAGGTCGTGCGTCTCGCCATGACATCTCCCGATCCCGTGCTTCGCGCCAGCGCGGTGCCGCATTTGGATCAACTGGAGGGGGACGAAGGGGTTCAACTCCTGAATGCTCTCGCCCAAGATCCCCAGGCCAACCTCGCAGCGCGCCAAGCGGCTTGGCGTCAAATAGGGGCTCGCCTAAGCGCCGAGCCAGGTTCTTCCACAACCCTGACACCTCAATCGCTCCAAATGCTCCGCGACACTCTCGATCAATTCCTGGACGGATCCCTCCCCGCTGGGCTTCATCTGGAGGTTCTCCAAGCGGCACAATCCAGTCGCGATCCTAAAGTCCGGCAGAGCCTTGTTCGGTGGACAGGGCAGTTTCAAGATTTCGACTTTAAGGAGGCAGGTGAAACAAAAGGCGGTATAAAACTGGACAAAAGGCGCTGACTTTATTTAACTGCCGGCATGTCCGAGCCTATTACGCTACCCGAGCACGAGCAACAAACGG
>SXGS01226136.1_pt1 | contig 27622 bp, 23 predicted proteins | sample 3174681 | NCBI WGS metagenome assembly SXGS01 (sample SAMN11356861, study PRJNA531348) | freshwater metagenome | isolation source: freshwater sample F1-80 | place: China: Fuxian Lake, Yuxi | collected 2017-12-25 | reverse complement strand
TTGAAGATGTTGAGGCCCTTATTCTCCATGGCCCCCATGTTGAAGTCTTCCGCCACAACGATCATAAAGATATCGAGGTCGTACTCGAGACCGTAAACATCTTCGTCCCACTTCATCGACCACTTGAGCGAATCCATGGCGTGACGGCAGCGGTCTTGTAGTCCTTTGCGCGCAAAGATCTGCAGTTTCACGTCGCGACCCGAGCGAGTTTGGAATTTGTCTTCGAGAACGCCGAGATCGCCGGCCACGAGCGCGAAAAGATAACAAGGCTTGCGGTGCGGATCGTGCCAAACCGCTTCGTGACGACCACCCTCGAGATCGCGCGTCGATACAGGATTACCGTTTGAGAGGAGGATCGGATACTTCGATTTATCGGCTTCCATCGTGACGGTGAAGATCGACATCACGTCGGGACGATCGAGGAAGAAAGTGATCTTGCGGAAGCTCTCCGCTTCGCACTGGGTGCAGAACATGCCGCTCGATTTGTAAAGTCCTTCGCACGAGAGGTTCTTCTGCGGTTCGAGTTCCGTTGTGACTTCGAGAGTGAAACGATCTGGAACACTTTCGATCGTGAGGTGAGTTTCATCGATCGTGTAGTCGCTAGGCTTTAACTCCCGACCGTCGATCGCCACGCGCAGAACTTTCAATCCTTCGCCGTTAAGCTTAAGCGGAGCGGTTTTTGAAGCAGCTTGCTTCAGATTTCGCTCAAGCATGAGTTTCGATTTCACGATCGAAGTTTCTTCGCCCAGCTGGAAGTGGAGCTGAGTCTCCGGAATCCAAAAATCCGGCTGTGCATAATCTTTGAGATGAATCGGCTGGGGGCTAGCTTCAGTTCGCATGGGTCATATCCTTCACGCACCTCGTTGGATCGAGGGCAGGGGATGAGAATAACCATGCCCGCGCGCGGGATCAAAGGCGAAATTGCTCGATTTTCTGCCAGAGTACCGGATTAAAAAGCTCCGAAGCGATCAAGATGACCGGAACGTCCTCGTCGCTGGTCTTCTTGCGCCGCACTTCTGACGGAACGAACCCTGTGCCGCCGTGTTCCTCGATCCAATGCTTCCTGACGGAAAGGGAGTTACTCAAAAGCACGCGATGGTTTGCTTTGCCTTTGCTTTCTTTCGCTTGTGATTTTCGGCCCGGGCCACTTTGGTGAGTCGCGACCGCATAATCGAAAGCGGAGTAAACTTTCAAACCCTCGGCCGGTCCGAGTCTCTGGACCAATTGGTAACCAAAGAGCTTAACGTGTTTAAACTTTTGTTTTCCGGGCTCGCGCGAGGTGAAAACCATATCGATTTCATCGCGCTCAAAACGTTCCTCAAGTTCACTGAGATCGTAGACGTTCAATTCAACATGATGAACACTCGGGATTTCGAAAAGCTTCTCGCAGAATTGATTTGCGAGCGGAACCAGGCCTTCTAACGCTCCGATCGACAGATGTGAAATTTGGTCTTCCGCGGTGAGCTGCGTGAGCGTCAGTGACAGCTTACGATTCGCGCGTGCGTAAGTTTCCGCGACCTTGAACGCAATGGGCGTCCATCCCGATTTGCGCCTCGCAGAACGATCTAAAAGCGCCACACCCAAAGCCTCTTCAAGTTTTGAGACGATGCGAGAAAGCTGTGGTTGGCTGAGACCAACGTGATCGGCCGCGCCCGAGAGATTTTTGTAGTGAACAGATTTGCTCAGAACAGATAGTTCCCAATGCAGCGAGGTCAGATTTTCCAAGTTTTTCTCCTACTCAACAGCACCCGTAAGCCTGGCGTCATCGGCTGCATCCTTAAACGTCACGACTCAACTCAACTCGATTCGTGCTTCAGCGCCGTTCTCATCCCTTTAGATACGATGAAGATTACATTTGGTCGCCTCGATGGCGAGTGTTAATCTGACCCCCATGGCCAGATCCCAACCGCGCCGCAAGCGCATCGCACAACTCGAAGCTCTCGTTGTTGAAGGTGATCCCTCAGCGGCGACTGTTGTTCTTTTTCACGGATTCGGCGCCGACATGAGTGATCTCGCGACGCTCGCCGACATGATCCAAGCACCTAAAGGTACAAACTGGGTTTTCCCCAACGGCCACCTCACTGTACCCCTTGGTGGACATTACGAAGGACGCGCGTGGTTTCCGATCAGCGTCTCGGAACTCGAGCGTTCGATGGCTGCGCAAGGTCAGTCATTGGATTGGAGCAACGTTGTTCCACCGGGTCTCAAAAAAGCGCGACAGAACGCGATAGCGTTGATCGAAGCGCTGAAAGTGCCGATGGACAAACTTGTTCTCGGTGGTTTTAGCCAAGGGGCGATGCTCGCGGTCGACGTGACTTTACATTCGCCGACGCCGCCGAAAGGTTTGGTGGTGCTTTCGGGAACGCTGGTAAATGAACCCGAATGGAAAGAGCTTGCACCAAAACATCGTGGTCTTGAATTTTTCCAAAGCCACGGTTTCCGCGATTCGGTTTTGGGTTTTCCGATGGCGCAGCGGCTCGAGAAGCTTTTTAAAGATGCTGGTTGGAGCGGTCAGCTTCAGAGGTTCGAAGGTGCGCACGAAATCCCGCCGGAAGTTTTAATCCAGCTCGGGGCCTATTTGCGAAAGAGGCTCGCATGAAAGCTGCAGGGCTGCGCATCGATCCGTTGCGGTACGCCTTCATCTGCGCCGCTATTTACGGACTCGTCGCAGCTTTGTGGATCGAGTATTCAACCAACCTCGCTCAATACTTTGCGCGTACGCTCGAACAATTCACGCAGATCGAAGTCTATAAAGGTTTTGCGTTCGTAGCGGTCACGAGTTTGGGGTTTTTTCTTTTTTCCTATTCGGTCTTTCGGAAAATGGCGGCGAGCGCGCGGATGATCATCAAAAGTCAGCAGCGATTGGTCCAAGCTGAACGCGAAGCGCTGACCGGATTGCTGACATCTTCGATAGCTCACGACTTCAATAATCTTTTAACGATCCTGCGTCTGCAAAGTGAACGGCTCAGATCACAGCGAGATCTTACGGATAACGCTCGGACGACGGCCGAAAAGATCGACCGCACGATCGATCGTCTCACCGAGCTGACGCAAAGGATGCGACAAGCGGGGCGCCAGTTCTTTGGAGAAAGTCCGCATAGCTACAATCTTAGTCAGACGGTCTTAGAGACCATTGAGTTTCTCAAAGGTCATACCCTGCTGCAGGATTGTGAGCTGGAGGTTGAAATCAGCTCGGAGATGCGCGCTTGCGGTTACTCTATTTTGATTCATCAGCTTGTGATGAACTTAATTTTAAACGCCGCGGAAGCAACTCAAGGACATGGTCGAGTGCTCCTACGTGCCCGTCGCGAAGGAAATGCGACGCGCATTGAAGTGCACGACAACGGGCCCGGGATCCCGCCGCAGGAACGTGAAAGAATCTTTGAAGCGTTTCGTTCGACGAAGCGCCGGGGCTCTGGACTTGGGTTGGTATCTGTTAGGTCCTGCGTTGAAATTCATGGTGGCAGCCTCAAAGTTGGCGAATCCTCACTAGGGGGTGCCCAGTTCACGGTTGTTTTGCCAGATCTCGATGAATCGCGGGTTAAGCAACTTAAGATGCCGGAATCCCTTGGCAAAGTTCCTGGAGTCGGAAAGCCGCTCCCAGTCTGACGAGGATCCCTTCCGAAACGCCTGACAGATCCATTCAGGCCAAGACCAAATTTCGCTTCTTTTGCTCTGAAAAAGTGTGTTACACCGATGACAGTTGTTCTTAAACATACCTTTGCAATCGGCATGGTGCTTTTGCGGGGGGATGTTGTTTCAAGTTTTCCTTTTTAGGGTCCTAGGAGAGTAAATGGGCAAGAAACTGTATGTCGGCAACCTTCCCTTTTCGGCAACTGAGCAAGAGCTTCAAACGAAGTTTTCGGCTCACGGCGGAGTCGAGTCTGCAAAGATCATCATGGATCGCGAGACTGGCCGCTCGAAAGGTTTCGGATTTGTCGAAATGGCAGACGAAGACGGCGCACAGAGCGCTATCAACTCGCTTAACGGCGCAGATTTCGCTGGTCGTGCGATGATCGTCTCGGAAGCTCGTCCGCAAGCTCCCCGTGAAGGCGGCGGTGGCCGTGGCTTCGGTGGTGGCGGTCGTGGCGGCGGCGGCGGCTACGGCGGTGGTCGTGGTGGCGGCGGCGGTCGCGGTGGATTCGGTGGCGGCCGTGATGGCGGCGGCGATCGTTGGTAATTTCCCGCACTCTCTGAAATTGAACTGAAAATACGAAAACGGGCTCCCAGAAATGGTGAGCCCGTTTTTTTTACGCTCTTGATTTGATTAGCTCACTGGACCATCAATCGCACTTCGGCGATCAAACTACTTCCACTTACGGACAGACGAAAGCCGTGCCCGAGACGCTTGTTCCAAAAGCACTGGTGGATTCCATACGCACATAGTTCGCCCCTTTGCGGGCTGCATCGAGTTTCATATCTTCGATCGCTTGCTCGACGGTTTGCGAGTGGGAGCGAACGACTCCCTGAACTTTTCCGAGCTCACGGCAGTCTTTGTCTGGGTCTTCACGCTTGAGTGTGATGTTCTTGCCTTCGGGTACGATCGGACGGCTCGAACAACCAGTTGTCGTCAAAGATGCCAAAGTTGCGAGAGCGGTGAGTGCCAAGAATTTGCGGGCTAATAAAAAACACATGGGTGGTCTTTCTTCTTTAGAACTCAACTCGAGAGGTTGAGGCGTGGCTTGTGCTTTGGTTCCTAACTCTTCAAAGTATTAGAACTGGCTCGATAAAATGCAAGCACGCCAGCCTTGAGTCGCGTTCGAAGCCGATTCTAAAGAGGAGCGAAACCATGTCCGTGAGATTCCCCGCCGAGATTTACTCCCGGTTCCGGCCCGAATATCCGGGTGAACTCTATGGTCTTTTGCGAATGTGGGGGACTGAAGCTGGTCTAAAGTTTCCGCTCACCGTAGCGGACATTGGCTGCGGCACCGGGCAAAGCACCGTCGGACTCGTCAGAAGTGGTTTAGCTCGTGAAATCTTCGCTCTTGAGCCGGATGCGGCCATGCTTGCCCAGGCCGAGCTGCGCGCGCCCCTGGCAGCGAGCTCGGTCAAATTCATGAAGCAACCCGGTGAAGCCACGGACTTGCCGAATGAACGCGTGGACGTCATTACCTGCTTCAGCGCTTTTCATTGGATGAACCGCGAGCGGGCGGCGTGGGAGTTTACGCGTGTACTTCGCAAGCCAGGTCTGATCTTTCTTGCGGAATACGGTTTTCCCATCGCGAGTACGCGAGCTCACTTCAACGACTGGATTCGCGAAAAACTTCGCGGTGAATGGCAGAGCCCTGAGTTGCGCGATCGCGAGTCATTCGCTGATTTGGTGAAAGTTATTGCGGCTCGGCCCGGAGCAAACGACTTAGGCGTTCGTCCTGTTGCGATGACGTTGAAGCTCGGTTGGCAGCAAGTCGCCGGTCTTATTCAGTCGCAATCTCGATACACGCGCCACCGCGACCACCTGGAATCCGAAGATGAGCGGCAGTGGCTCGATCAGCAAACGACAAACAAAACGAAAGAACTGCTCGGTGAGAACGCGGAGACTTTTGACTTCCGCTTGCTTGCGACGGGTTTCGCATTCTAGCGGGACTTGCCTTTCGATGGGTCGCGACTGAAAATAAACCCTTCGATGAAGAAAGCGCTCAGACATTTCATCTCAGGTGTTCGCGACTCCGTGCGATTTGTCATTCGCACGTTTGCGCGTACATCGATTCAGATGAAGCGTTCCGATATTCCGCTGCTCGCGAGCAGCCTCTCCTTCGGGACAACGATGTCCATGGTTCCGCTACTTGCCGTGAGCTTGAGCGTTTTCAAAGCCTACGGCGGGTTCGATGTTTTGTTGAAACGGTTTGAACCATTTATCCTCCAAAACTTTGTCGAAGCTTCGGGCGCCCAAGTCAGCAGCATCATCCATAAATCGATCGCACGGATTCACTCAGGGACGCTCGGGGTCGGCGGCGCGATTTTTCTTCTCGTCGTTTCAACGAAGCTTTTTCTCGACATGGATAAAGCGGTCCACCGAGTTTGGGAAATCGAATCCAACCGCAGCTTCTTACGTCGCCTCGTTGTTTATTGGATCGTGATGTTCCTAGGGCCCCTAGTTTTGGCGGTCGCGCTCGGTGTCGCGGGATCAAAAGACTTAGGTCTCATTAAACACATCGGGCGAAACGGAATCGCGGTCGGCTTTACGTTCTCTGCCTTCCTCATGATTTATAAGTGGATCCCTTCGACCTACGTACATTGGCGGAATGCGCTCTTTAGCGCTGTCGTGGCGGCTTTCGGCGTAGGACTCGCGCAAGCGTTTTACGCTTCGATCACCAAGACCTTTCTTCGGTACAGCAAGATCTACGGAAGTATCGCGAGCGTGCCCATCTTTCTCGTTTGGATCCAAGTTCTTTGGTTAATCTTTCTAGCGGGCGTGGCTCTCTGCGCGACCCTCGAAAAACAAAATGTAAAGGCTGGCAAAGTCTCCTGAGCCTATTTGACAAAAGTCCCCGTCTCCCGCACAAAATCCGAATGCAATTAAATCGTTGGGAAAAAGCCGCCATTGCGGTCTTCATCGTCTTGACCGGAATGCGCTTGTTTTTGAGCGGCTACTTGGGCCTTGGGGACGATGAAGCTTACTATTGGGACTGGTCTCGTCACCTTCAGCTATCGTATTACGATCATCCCGCGATGGTAGCCTGGCTCATCAAAGCCGGAACTTCGATTTTCGGGCAGAACGCTTTTGGAGTTCGCATCTTCGGCGCGATTTCGTATGCGCTCACGGGCGCTCTACTTTGGAAGCTCGCGCTCGAGATTTTTAAGAACCGCACGACCGCGGCCATCACCTTCTTGCTTTACACCACAGCTCCCATCTTCGCGATTGGCGGCATCTTGATGGTTCCGGATGCACCGATGAGCATCGCGTGGACGGCAGTGACTTTTCTCGTCTGGCGGATTCTGGGTGACGGAGACAGTCGCTGGCGTACGTGGATCCTCGCAGGCATCGCTCTCGGACTCGGCTTGATCTCTAAATATACAATCGTGCTTTTGGCCTTTTCCGTCGTGCTTCTTCTTCTAACTGAACGTGAGTGCCGAAAAGAATTCGTGAGACCCAAGCTCTGGGTCACGATGCTGATCGCGGCAGTTCTGTGTTTTCCCATTATCGCATGGAACATCCAGTACGACTGGCCGACGTTGAAGTTTCATCTTCATGACCGGCAGACCGGTGGCGGCGGCGCAAACTTCACCCGCTGGGGTCAGTATTGGGCAAGCCAAGCCGTCGCTTTGGGGCCTGCATTGTTTCTCGTTGTCTTAGCGACCGGAGTTGTGGCGGCTCGCAGATTTCAGGATCGCCGTTGGAGATTTCTACTCGTACTTTCGGCACCGACGTTTTTGATTTTCACGGCTCAAGCGCTCTACGCAGAATTCAAACCTCATTGGCCCGCACCGGCCTACACGCTGATGTTCATTGGCGTCGCGGAGTGGGGAAGACAAGGCTTTGGTTTTGCCGCTCAATCCACTCAGAAAACGGCGCGCATCGCGATCGCAGCGCTGGTGCTCGCTATTGTTGTTCCGTTGAACGTCGTTTTCCACGTGGGTTGCGTTTGGCCCGTGATTCCGAAATTAGCTCGAGCTTTCGGTGCGGGCGCAACTTGGGATCCGAAGTTTGATCCAACAAACGATATGTACGGTTGGGAGAAAGCGGCCGAAGAGGCGAAAAAGATTCGCGAAGAGTTCGCGCAAAGAGGGGAGCGACTTCCGTTTCTTTCGTCCTCGCGTTATCAGCTCGTCTCGCAACTTGCGTTCGTTACGCAAGAGAGAGTCTGGCGCGTGAGCCCTGGTCGTGATCAGTACACGTTTTGGCAAACGGCTGACGATATGAACGCGATCAGAGGCGAGCCTTCTATTTTCATTACCGACAATCGCTTCGAGCGTGATCCCCGTAACGACAACATCTTTGAGAGCTGTGAGCCACGCCCACCTCTAGATGTGTATCGCGGAACCGAGCTTGCGCGTCGGTTCCACATCTATGTTTGTAAGGGCTATCGCGGAATTCAATAAGCTTATTGGGCCGGAATCGGCTTTCCTGAAGGGAAAGTCGCCGTCGAAGCTGCAGTCGGTTGCGGCTGCGCGAATTTCGGTCCCGTGCCGCTAACAGGCTCTTCCTGATTCATCATTGGCGGCGTTTCGAATGAACGCCATTCCTTATTCACGATGAGCTGAGCTCCACGTCGGAACGTTGCGTACGCCCAGAACCACTGGATCAAAACGATCATACGATTCTTAAATCCAACTAAATAATAAATGTGGACGAGCAACCAAGCGAGCCATGCCATCGTTCCGCCAAAGCGAAGTTTACCGGACTCAGCTACCGCTTTGCTTCGACCAATCGTCGCCATCTGGCCTTTGTCGGTATACTTGAATTGTGAGCGGGCCTGACCTTTAACATCCGCCAAAATCGCGCGTGCAGCAGCCCGACCTTGTTGCATCGCCACGGGTGCAAGGCCCGGGAGTGGTTTGCCATCTTGCATGAAGCACGCTTGGTCGCCGATGACGAAAACTTCGGGATGACCCGGAATGCTTAAATCAGGTCCGATGATCACGCGACCTGCGCGATCGAGCGGTACACCAAGGGCTGCGTTGAGCGGCGATGGTTTAACGCCCGCTGCCCAAAGGACTGTGGCTGAACGTATCTTCTCGTTTCCGAGCGTAACGCCATCGGGAACAATTTCGGTTACGCGAGTGTTCGTCCAGATCGTCACTCCGAGATTCTCGAGATCCCGAGTCGCACGTTGCGAGAGTTCGGGATCAAAGCTCGGAAGAATCCGCCCACCGGCCTCAATCAAAATCACTCGCGTGCGAGCGGGATCGATGTGACGGAAGTCGCGGCTCAGCGTGTAGCGCGTGATTTCGCCAAGTGCTCCCGCGAGTTCAACGCCCGTTGGGCCACCGCCAACGATGACGAAGGTGAGAAGCTCGCGCATCTTTTGGGGATCGGACTCACGTTCAGCCATCTCGAAGGCGAGAAGAACACGGCGGCGAACTTCGGTCGCTTGCTCGAGAGTTTTCAAGCCGGGAGCGAACGGCTCCCACTCTTCATGACCGAAGTAGCTGTGCTGTGCTCCGCAGGCCATTACGAGGTAATCGTAATCGACCGGACCGAAATCCGTGACGACCTGGCGTTTTTGCAAATCGATTGTCTTAGCTTCGGCAAGAATCGAGCGAACGTTTTTATACTTCGCCAGCACGGTCCGAATCGGAACCGCAATTTCGCCGGGGCTGAGTCCCGCCATCGCAACTTGGTACAACAGCGGTTGGAAGAGATGGTAGTTGTGGCGATCGAGAATCGTGATGTCTAAGTCTTTCGACTTTTGTGCAAGCTTCTTCGCGGTGTTTAATCCCGCGAATCCACCGCCGATGACTACGACCTTTTTTGCTGCATTTTCACCCGCCATAACAACCGTCCTTTGCCGCCGTCGTGAGAATCGTCGTTGAGACCGACGGCGTTTCAGGCGCAGTAAACTCCTCTCGAGCCGAGGGCTCAAGAGAAAGATTTTTATGTGTCCAACCTCTCGCAACCCTTCGCGGACTTGCGAAGAGGGCGTAGCAAAAATGAGGTTTACGCTTTGCCGTAAACCATCAGAATGAAGGCAAATTCCATGGCCGTTTCTTTGAGGGCTTCGTAACGACCCGAGGGACCGCCGTGACCTGCTTCCATGTTGATGTGTTGCAAGAGCAAATGCTCGTCCGTCTTGAGTTCGCGTAGCTTGGCGACCCACTTCGCCGGCTCCCAATATGTCACGCGGGGATCATTGAGTCCCGAAGTCACGAGCATGTGGGGATAAGCTTGGACTTTCACGTTGTCGTAGGGCGAATACGACTTCATGTAGTCATAGTATTCTTTCTGCTCGGGGTTGCCCCACTCCTCATACTCAATAGTGGTGAGAGGAAGTGAGCTATCGAGCATCGTGTTCACGACGTCGACAAAGGGCACGTGCGCAATGGCTGCTTTATAAAGATCGGGTCTGTCGTTTACGACGGCACCCATGAGCATTCCGCCAGCACTTCCACCGGCGATCGTGATCTCACCTTTTTTCGAGAAGCCTTCTTTGATGAGATGCTCGGCACACGCAATGAAATCAGCAAACGTGTTTTTCTTCTTTAAGAATTTGGCGTCTTCGTACCACTGGCGACCCATCTCGGCGCCGCCGCGGATGTGCGCAATCGCGTAGACAAAACCTCGATCGATCAGACTGAGTCGAGACGTGCCGAACGTCGCCGGCATGGAGAGCCCGTAGGAGCCATAGCCGTAAAGATAAAGCGGATGATTGCCGTCGCGTTTGAATTCACCGTTGGCGTCGAGGCGATAAACGATCGAGATCGGAACTTTTGTTCCATCATGCGAAGTCGCGTAGAGTCTTTCGGAGCGATACTTAGCGCGATCGTAGCCACTCGGGATTTCTTGAGTCTTCTTTACCTCAAGATGCCGTGTCCGCATGTTGTAATCATAAACAGTGCTTGGCGTAACTAGTGACGTGTAGCCAAAGCGGTAAACTTCCGTATCGTATTCGGCGTTGTTCCCACCACCGAGGTTGTACGTAGGTTCGGGAAATTCGATGAGATGATCCTTCATCGTTGCAAGGTCGATCACGCGAAGTTGCGGCAGACCATTTTCGCGCTCATGCAAGACCATGAAGGATTTGAAAGCATCCGCATCTTGAATGAAGAGGGCGGGTGAGCCGCTGCGAAGTTCTTTCCACGACGCGGCTCCCGGCGAGCTCACCGGAGTTTCGACGAGACGGAAGTTTTGAACCGTATCGTTTGTGACGATGAAGAAACGTTCTTCATGATGGGTCACGCTGTAGAGGATGCCGCGCCGACGGGGCTCGATGATCGTGAAGGTTCCTGAAGGGCGATTAGCGTCGAGGAAGTAAACTTCTGACGTCACCTTCCCTTGAATTTCCAAAAACAAAAAGCGTTCGCTGCGGGACTTTGAGCAGTAAACAAAAAGCTGTGGATCGGCTTCTTTGTAGATCAAGACGTCGTTTGCAGGATTATCGCCGACGGTGTGACGAAGAAGACGATCCGGTCTCTCTTGCTCATCGAGCATCGTGTAGAAGACTGTTTTGTTGTCATTTGCCCATTCGAGCGAGCTTGCGGCTCCAGGGATGGTTTCGCTCGTCAGCTGACCCGTCCGCAGATCTTTGAAGTAGAGATTGTACTTCTCGGAGCCATCGTAATCGGCGGCATACGCGATCCACTGGTGATCCGGACTGACTTCAAGAGCACCGAGTTTAAAAAACTTTTTGCCTTCAGCGAGGGCGTTCGCGTCGAGGAAGATTTCTTCTGGTGCGGTGAGCGATGAGTGCTTGCGGCAGAAGAGGGGGTACTGTTTTCCCGGCACCATGCGAGAATAGTAGTAGTAGTCATCCCATTTATAGGGAACTTCCGCGTCATCTTCTTTGAGGCGAGCTTTCATTTCTTCAAATAAGGATTTGCGAAGCTCTGCGACAGGGGCGAGCTGACTTTCCGTGTAGGCGTTTTCGGCCTTAAGGAGATCGATCACTTCAATGTTGGTTTTCTCGCGCAGCCAAAAGTAATCATCGACTCGCACGTCTCCATGCATCTCGATACGGTGCGGGACTTTTCTGGCAACTGGCGGAGTAGGGGAGCTAGAATTTGTCATCGCATCATTGTGCCTGCTCCATACCTGCGCGCAAGTGCATGCACGTAGATTGAGCAGTTCGCAGTCTCGACGTTTGCGGACTGAAGCTTTGCATCATCAATGATGCTTCAAAGTTCATCAGTGAGTTCACTGCCAGTTCAACATCAACAGATGAAGTTGATGCGAAATGTGTCGAGAATCACACGGGATTCTTTTTTTGTTTTATTTGTGTTCTCGCAAGATCCAGTGCAACTATTGGGACAAACATGCATGCGGCAGAAACTGCCGTTAATGATTTTGATTTGGGGGAGCTATGAACATCATGAATAGAAAAGCTTGGCTTTTTGCCGCAATCGCCGCGAACGTTGGCGTTGCTAGCCAGGCCTTTGCAGCTGGTTTTGAAAAGAACATCCTCTGGGGCGCACGTGCTGCAGGCGTTGGCGGTATCGCAACTCCTTACATCACTGGCTCGCAGTCGCTTTACTTCAACCCGGCTGGTCTCGCGAACGATAAGCCTGGTCACGATGTGTCTTTCAACATCTCGCCGACTTGGTCCACATTCAAAGGGCCAATCAACTTCCAAAACGAAGAAGCGACTTCTAAAACAGATCTCGCGACTCCCTTCGGTCTTATCTACAACGGAACTATCGACGATAAATTTGGTTTCGGTATCGGCGGCTACGTTTCCGGCGGATCGAAAGTCATGTACGAAAACGTTGCAATGACTGGCTCGCCCGTCACGGCGAACGTAAAGACGGATCTCGCGATCACTGAAATCGCGGCCGGTGTTGGTTACAAAGTGAGCGACAGCTTGAAGCTCGGTGCTGCTTACCGTGCAGTTATGGGTTCGGCGAGCTTCGCATTCGTAAACGCAAACGCAGGTTCACCTGCATCGTTCACGAACATCGAAGTTAACGACATCAAAGCAACGAACTTCACCGGCTTCAAACTCGGTGCTCAGTACAAAGTGGGTCAAGCGACTTTGCTCGGCCTCACATACCGCTCGGAAACTGAACTCAAAGGCGATGGCAATTACGGCGGTCAAATCGTTGGCCAAGGTACCTTGAGCGGCAAGGGCGAAGCTAAAACAGTGTTCCCCGCCCAAATCACGCTCGGCGCTCGTCACGACTACGAAACTTGGGTCTCGATGTTGGAGTATTCTTGGACGCAATATTCTCGCGTAGGAGAAATTCCGGTCAACGGCACTGTTCTTCTGAACGGAACAACTCCTGTTGCGACTGGCGTTGCATTGAAAACGGTATGGCGTGATCAGCACGCTGTCCGTGTTGGTGGTGAGTACCTCGCGCTCGGTATGCCGATTCGCGCTGGTTACATCTGGACTAGCCAAGTCACTAACGAGGACTATGCTCGCGCATCGTTCCCGCCTCCTGGAATGGGTCACACACTCACTCTCGGTACAGGCCAATCGTTCACCGTGATGGAAAAGCCGCTTCAGCTCGACGCTGCTGGTGAGTACACGATGATCTCGGGCGACGGTAAAGGTGCCGCTGCTGGTAACCCTGCTGCCACAGCTGACACTGGCCGCGAAGGCAAGTATGCAGCCAATGCATTTGCCCTCCACCTCGGCGTAACTTACGCGTTCTGATCCCTTGTTGGAGCACGGCCCTCGGTTTAATCGCATTAGACCGCCGGCCGCGTTTCACGGAAAAGTTTGCCTATTGCGCTTCCTAGCGAGGTAGGATTAATTCGGGCTTAAAGATTACTCTTTAAGCCCGTCTTTTTTTGGCGGGTTTCGACGACGGAGCAAACCTCGCCATGAAACGTTTTGTCCTCGCGGCTGCCGCACTTGTGGGAACTTCGCTTTTCATCTCGTCCTGCGCGGAGCAGGTAGGATCCGGTGAAGCTGTCTCCGTCCCTTCGATCACCGTGGATTGTGGTAACTTCCGTTGCAATCAAAACCAAAACGTTCGTTTGATCGTGAGAATCACTCCGTTCGATTGCAGCGCGACTTCTTTGAATTTTGCGGTCGCCACAGGTGGTGTCGAGAATCTCACGTGCAACGCTACCAGCGGCTGTTTCGCGACGGTCTCGAACTTCGTTGATGGCCAGGGCGTACCGGTTACGAAGATCGCCAGCGGCACGTATACCGTTTGCGGGATCGTCGATATCAACCGCGATTACCCGAACAATGAAAATCAAGACTCAACCGCAGTTGAAACTTCGGTTAGCGTCAACGCCAACACGACCAGTATTCGTCTCGAAGATTGGAACCCTTGAAGTCCCAACCTTCGCTTCGGCCTCACAAACCGAATCCTGACCCAAATCGAGGTGCTTTTTCCCTAAAATCTTAAGAAGACAGGGACATCGGTCTCAACGAGGGGTTAATAGAGGGGGCGTTCATGCTGAGTCCAGCAAGAGCTTTGAAGACTTCGCGAGTGATGAGAAAGATCGGATCAGTGAAATCCGCACTCGAGAAGATCGATGCGGACGTTAAACTTCATCACTACAAAATTCGGAACTTCCGTCCGAACGTTTCCTTCACGATCGAAAAAGGTCACTACATCATAAAGACGGCGGAAAATGGAGCCGAACTCGAAGAGTGCCTTAAGCTTCGTTTCAACGTTTTCCACAAAGAATACATGAATAAGAAGCGCAATTATGGCGTCGACATCGATAAGCTCGACGACTTTTGCGATCACCTCGTGATCTTCGACAAGCGCATCGAAAAAACCATTGGCACCTACCGTCTTAACTCCTCTCTCTTCTCAAATACCTTCTATTCATCGAGCGAGTTTGATCTAGGCGAACTGACAAAACTTGAAGGCAACAAACTCGAACTTGGTCGCGCTTGCATCGCAAAAGAATATCGCACAGGTGTGGTGATCGCGATGCTCTGGCGCGGAATCTCCGAGTACATCAAGCGCACCGAGACGCGCCTTCTATTGGGATGCAGCTCGATCAAGACGATGGAGCCCCTCGAGATTGGGCTCATCACGAAGCACTTCGCCGACTCAGGGGATCTGACTTACCGGTTCGGCGTTCAGCCTACGAAGAAATACCAGGTGAAACAGCTCAAGCGAGTGCTTGAATATCTGGAAATGAATCCTTTCGAGTACAATAAAAAAGATGTAGAAGCGATGATTCCGCCGTTGGTTCATTCCTACATCCGCATGGGGGCTATGATCTGCGGCGAGCCCGCGATCGATCGCGAATTCCATTGCATCGACCTTTTAACGGTCGTCAAGATGGACGAGATGCTCCCCGAATTTAAGGAAAAGTACGGACTCGTATGAATGCAGAGATGAATCCAGCCCAGAACGCGACCGGAAGCAAAACGCAATTTTTAAGCGCTTCAAACTTCTCCGGAATGAAGTTCAATCTTGCGTCGGCCAAGCGTTTCGCAAAAATCACATCGTTGATTCTTCAATACGCGGCTTCGGCTTCCGTAGGCAAATTCACGATTCGCGACCGCAACGCGCGCCTCGACTTCTTTACGAAAAACGTAGGTAAGTACACGAAGCAGGCGCTCGAGCTCTTCAATATGGAGCTCAAGGTCGTAGGTTACGATCCGCAGATGATGAAGGAGCGTAACTTCCTCATGATCGCAAACCATATGTCGTACATCGACATCTTGATGGTTTCGTCGGTTCAGCCTTGCGTATTCGTTACGTCCGTCGATATGGGTGAACAATTCTTTCTAGGCGACATGGCGGAACTCGGTGGCAGCATTTTCGTTGAGCGCCGTCATCGCGGAACGATTGGGCGTGATCTCGGCGTCATGGCCGATACTCTGCGTGCCGGTCATAACGTGGTTCTCTTCCCTGAGGGAACAAGTACGAATGGCGAAGGTCTTTTGCCGTTCAAGAAATCACTTTTCATGTCGGCAGTTGAATCCGGTGTCGATATTCTTCCGATTTGTTTGAAGTATACCGAAATTGATGGCGAGCCGTTCTCTCCCGCAAATCGGGACCGCATGTGTTGGTACGGCGATATGGATTTCTTCTCGCACTTCATGGGTCTGATGAACTTGAAGAAAGTGAAAGCTGAGCTTCACTTCCTTGAGCCAATTGCGGTGACGAAGGATTCGACGCGCCAAGAGCTTGCGCAAAAAACTTTCGACGCGATCAACGCCGTCTATACGGGTTCTCCAGCTTCCAAGGTCAGCTGGGAAAAACCAGTGGAAGCGTCGCTCTAAAGCGTCTTCACTGAAGCATTTTTTCTAGCGCCTCGTTGGGCGTGATTGTTTCCATGCAGTTGAACTTATCGCAAGCAGGACCCAGGCAGCTTAGCTCGCCTGGGCACTGGACTTGAGGCATCACCGTTGCGGTATTTACGCCTTGAGGTCCCCAGCGTTTTGGCTGCTGAACGCGCACGGGGCTAAAGACACCAACGGTTCTCTGACCTGTGGAGGCTGCTAAGTGCAAGACTCCCGTGCTCGGAGCAAAGATCGCGCGCGCCCCGGCAAGTACGGCGATCAGTTCAGGACCGCTGAGCTTCTGATCGAGCCACTTAATTCGCGACTCATCTTTTAACCGTTCGCGAAGGGGCTGAACGTAGGGTTCATCGGCTTTGGTTCCGGTTACGACAACTTCGGCTCGTCCCGCAAGTTCGCGAATCAAAGATTCGTAATGATGAGTGGGCCAGTTGAGTGCCGAGCCACCCATGCCGGGATGTACGACGAAATATTGATCCAAACCAAATTTATTTAAAGTGTCGCGCGAGCTAGGGGCCAGCTGGAGCGAGTGCCGGGCGAGATCTTTCTTCAGGCCTGCTTCCGCGAGGCGAAAATTGTATTCAAGTTCGCTGGCTTCAGATCGACTGCGCTTTTGGCGGACGGCTCGATTGAGGAATAGAAATGAATGCCATTTTGATTTTACGCCCACGCGAATCGGGATGCGCGCGAGCCACAAAAGACAACTCACCCACCAGGGGGCTTGAAAGATAACGGCTGCCTCGTATCTTCTCGCACGCACCAACGCGAGGAGTTCGCGGAACTGTTGAAAACTAACTTCGCGGCCTTGCTCGCGCGCCTGTCGTTTAGGAGATGCGTGATCGGTGACAAAGCTGAGTCCCTTCGGGATCCACCAATCCACTTGAGCGTCGGGAAACGCCTGATCGACCGGCAAGGTCAGCACGAGATCGCCAATGCGATCCATACGGATGAAAAGATATCGGGACATAAGTGCCGCAAAGAATAGCGTGGCGCTTCAAGGGAAGCAACCCGTGCCGGCCCCAAGTTCGGGAACTTGTAGGCTTATCAAGTTCGGGAACTTGTAGGCTTATAGGCTAACAAGTTCCGCAGTGGACTCAAACAAGCTTCTCGAAGCGGGCGACTTGCCCTTCGATGATCTTCAGGCTCTTCTGCCAGAACTCGGGCTTAGAGATGTCTTCGCCAAGATGTTTTTGCGCAAGCTCCTCGCAAGTCATGTGACCCGTATCTCGCAGAAGCTCTCCGTACATGGGGAGGAAGTCCGCACCCATCTCGTTCCGGCGGGCGTAGATGCTCAAGCTGAAGAGTGAACCAAAGGTGTAAGGGAAGTTGTAGAAGCTCATCCACGACATCGAGAAGTGAAGCTTCGTCATCCAGAATTGGCGTTCCATGTGCGTGAGCGTATCGCCGTACCACTTCTTCCAAGCTTGCTCAGTCATATCGCCAAGCTCGGTGGGCGAGAGTTGCCCTTGCGATCGTCTCTCATAAAGTGAGCGCTCAAAATCAAACCTAGCCGGGATGTTGAGGAGGTAAGTTGCAGCCGTCTGCGCATCCTGCCACGCGATCTCGAAAAGTTCTTCACGTTTTCCCGAAGCGCTCATGTGATCCGCAAAAGCCGTCTCGCCGAAGATGCTCGCACTTTCCGCGAGAGTCATCGGGTAGTGGTGACGAACCATCGGCAAATCGCGCATGACCCACGCGTGGTAAGCGTGACCAAGCTCGTGGGCGAGCGTGCGAATATCCGAAACCGAGCCCAAGTAGGTTTGGAAAACGCGAGGAGTTCGCGACTTCACAAAACGCGTGCAGTACGCACCCTGACGCTTCGCTGGAAGCACGCGGCCTTCGATCCAGCGATTCTTTTCCATCGTGTCGACGAAGTCGGCAAAGCTTGAGTCCACGGCGCCGAAGGCATCGCGAATAAGATTGACGCCTTCTTTCCACGGGCGAAGTGATTCGGCTCCTGCCTGCGTAGGAGCCGAAGCCAGAATATCCCATGGATCCATGACGTCTTTGCCGAGACCCTTTGCGAGTGCTTTCATCGCGCGCTGACCAAGAGGACGCGCGCCTTCAACGGCCGAGAACATCGCATCGAGCGTTTCTCTTTTCAGGCCGGAGTAATGAATCGGAAAATCAAGATAGTGGATCGCACGTTTTACCGAGCGACGTTTGTATTCATCCAAACGCCAACCGCTTAAGTTGTTTAAGATCGCTGCACAAGTGGTTTCTTGCGACTTCCACGCCGTTTGAATCGCGTGCCAGGCTTGCTTGCGCGTGAATTCCGAATCGTTCCGCAAAAGTCCTACGGCTTGCGCAAGGCCAATCGAGTCTGACGAACCGGAAATCGAGTGCATGTAGCACCGAAGATTTGAAGAGATCTGATCGTAAAGTTCGCTCCAAGCATGCAATCCATGTTGGCGCATCGTCGTCAGAAGAGTTTCTTCGGCTTCGGATAACGCCGTATCCGCGACTTCGCGGGCGCGACGGATGCGGAAAGCTTCGGGCGCTGTGTGTGGGTGCTTCAAATAAGCATCGATGATTTCTTGCGGCGCAAGGCTCAGAAAAAGTGATGACGGTTTGCTGGCAGCGTCCAATCGCGTCTGCAGATCGCGCAAGCGAGAGTAGGCTTTGGTCGCTTCGTCATTCTTTCCGTCAACAGCGCGTTCGCACGAAACATAAGTCGTCATGTTGAGGATCAGCGTCCACGCCTGTTCGCGAAACTCGGAAAGAGCAATAAGTTGTTGAAGAAGAGTTTCGTGTTCAATCGACGTGAGAGTCTGCTGACTGAGAACTCTCTCTGCCAAAGGTTTCAAAACGAGATTCGTCTCGTCGATTCGCGAGAGCAAATGCTCAGCATCGTGGAAGTCGTGATGAAACTCATTCGAGCGGATCGACGGATATTCGGAAGACGTATTCCAAGCGGGGCCACTGAAATCAGAAGGGGATCGTGGTTCTAAAGGAGTTGCGGGGGCGATGGTTTCCATCTTCATCTCCTATCAACGTGAGTTGAGCCTCAGTCAAAACGTGAGCTCCGCCTCAGTTAAAAAGGAGTGCGCCCGAACGGCGCGTGAGTCAAGACGCGAGAACCAAGATGTAGAAGCCGATCGCGAAAAATAAAAACGCCACGTAGAGATAGGCACTTGGCGCTTTGCGATGGACAACACTCTCAAGGAGAGTTGCGAACATCGGTCCCGTGATCGCAATCGCCGAAATGCTCGCAAGATGCCCGATCTTTACGGCTGAGAGGTACAGGAGTAGCGAGAGATACGTCCCACCTAGGCTGGCGGCGATGACGAGAAGACGACCCCGACGGCTCATGGCTTCAAGCACGCCGGCAAAAGCGAACGGTCGAAAACGCGAGATGATGGCGAATCCCAAGAGGGCGCCGAGACAACGGTAGAAGTGTCCCTCCATCGCGGCGATTTGGGGACTGTCGTTGAACGCCGCACGAGTCAGGAGGACGCCGCAGGAGTCTAAACAAACCCCGGCGAGCGCAAAAAATAATCCCGTGAGTTCCCAGTTCTTCTCGGAACGGTATCTCTCGAGGCTGAAAGTAAAAAGGCAAAGCACCATGAAATCACGGCGACGAACCGCCAAGCATCGAGCGGCTGGCCAAAAAGTAAATACGCTCCGACACCCATGAAGAGGGGCTGAAATCCGAATAGGATCAATGTTCTGGCGGCTCCCAACCTCGTAAAGGCCTCAAGCAGAAACAAGTCTCCAATATTGAGTCCCAAAAATCCGCTCAACATGAAGGAGAGGACAGAAGCAGGTGAAGGAGTGTGCCAGCCACTGAAGATCGGAATCGTGATTGCGAGCGCGATGAAGGCGACAACCGCTTTGAAGCAGTTCATCCACAAAACGGAAACTCGCTTTGAATACTCCGCATAGACAAGGCTCGACGTTGCGAAGCTGCACGTCGCGCCGACTGCGAATAATAAAGCTAAGGACGAATCGGAAACTGGAATCAAAGGCTCAGTTCACTTCGAGGTCAATCACTTGGATCTGCGGAAATTGTTTGATCAAGTCGCTTTCGAGGCGGTTGATCTCGCGTCCCACCGTTCGAACCATCCGTTCGGCTGTTTCAAAAAGAATGTAGGTGGGATCTTCTCCATCGCGAATGCGTTCGGCATCGCGTTCGATCTGCTGCCGATTGATCAAGATGCCACCATGAAATTCGATTTCGAGAGCGAGACGCATCGAGCCCGGAGCCATGACGGCAGTCTTCAAACTTACGACGCGCTCAACGGTTGGGTACGCTTCTAGAAATTCGCGGATCTCGGTCTCTTCATCAACGCCCGCCGAGACGCCCATCAGGATCCGGCCATTGGCGATCGCGAGCATGACGGCCATGACTCCGAGTAGACATCCGATAATGATGGAGCAGATCGCGTCGGGGAGTGGGCTTCCCGTTTGTTTTGAAATCCAGAGGCCGATGAAGGCGGTCGTAACGCCGATGACGGCGATTGCATCTTCCAGTAAAACGGCGACGCCCGTTGGGTCATCTCCTAGACGAATGAATTCCCAGAATGATTTCTCACCGCGGGCTTGGTTCACGGAACCCACGGCGACGTAAAGCGTGTAGCTCTCGATGACGAACGAGAGCGCCAAGATCACCATCGGAATCCAGCTCTCGTTCACCGGGTCCGTTACGGAAGTCTCGAGAAGTTTAGAGACCCCGTGATAAGTCGTGAAACCAAAGCCGACAAAGAAAATCCCCATCGCGGAGACGAGGTTCCAAATGTAGCGAGCCCGGCCCTTACCAAAGGGATAAGCTGCGGTGGGTTTTCCGGCCCCGTGGCGAATTCCGACATAGAGCAGAACTTGGTTAAGTGTATCCGCTAACGAGTGGACGGCTTCTGCCAGCATCGATGGGCTGAAGCTGATGGCCCAACCGGTGAATTTTCCGCAGGTTACAACGAAGTTTCCGAGAATCGCCGCTAAAACGGCGCGAAGTGAGCTGTCGGCACGTATGTCCATGGGTTCCTTTAACGAAATCAAAGTATTGCGTAGCCGAAGGAGAAACTCAACTCACAGGGTGTGCTCGCTATGAACGCAATGTGTTAGGCCCAGAAATGACAATGCCTCGAAGGGTTACTTCGAGGCATCCGGGGATTTGGCGGGGACTCTTTGGAGTGGAAAGGCCTCTTGGGAAAGTCCCGATTTCCCGAGGGCCAAAGTAGGCAATTGAATGGATCGAGTGGTCAGTCACTTCCGTGGTCCACCACTTGACTCTCAGAGTTGATCGCGCCGTCCTGGTGCGATGTCTCAACCGCTGATGTCGAACCTATAGAGCAACACTGATGCCGGACGCTCGGCACGTTCAAATGCCATTTATTTTGATCTGACGTCAGGTGTGTCCGGGAACGCGGACATTCTCCACGTCCCGTGCGTGGAAGTCTGGAACGTGATTCACAAGAACTTGTCCGCCTCTGAGAGTTTATGCCTCGTTTTTCATTGGCGCCGGTATTGCTCAGCTTACTCGGAGTCAGGGCGATGAGCCTGAGCGGTTCGGGCAAGTCGCTGTCGTCGATCGTCCCAAGAATTGGGACAAGGAGGATTCAGATGAAACGTGTAATGACGCTCGCACTTGGTGCTTTGTTTGTTGGCTCGATGGCTATGGCCGCTGACAACGAAGCAAAAGAGTCGCAAACGACAGACACATTCAAAAACCCGATCACGGGCACACAGACCGTGACGAACAAGTACGCGAAGAAGATGAAAACTCGCAACGGCGAGAACCATCAAGTCGACGTAGTTGAAAAGACGAAGATCAAAAAGAACGGCAAAGTCGAAAAAGAAGTCGAAGTTGAGGCCGAAGCAGAAGGTCAGCTCTAAGACTGTTTGTTTGTCCTAGGCGTTCCAGGGGTGTTCCAGGAGTTATTTCTGGAGTTGATCCTGGGGTGTGTTGTTGTTTGTGGAGGCGCGAAGGCTTAAGGCTTTCGCGCCTTTTTTACGTAGGACGCTCGATGAGAGCAAAACGTTCGACCTTTCGCCCATCGATCTCGATTTCTCCGAGAAACATTTGCATTGGGCGAACCCAGAGGCGTCCTAGATCATTTTCATAGAGGCATTCGTAGTACACCATCTCTTCGAGCGTTTCGCTGTGCCGAACGACTTCGAAGACACGGTAAGTTTTGCCTTTGTAGTGGCGATAGATGCCGCCGCGGACGATCTCGCGCGTATTTTCGAGCTGAGAAGAAGATGTGGCCATAGGGCTGTGGATACCTCTGTTGATGATGTGAATTGCGGTTCTCAAGGAGAACGGCGGCCAGGTCAATTCGCCTAGCGTAAGCTCGTGAATTTCCGACAAAGAATTCAATATCCCCTTTCCGATTCGGCCATCTAAAGATATCAGAGCGTCTCCATAAGAAGGGAACGCTCATGTTGCGCTTTAAGTCAGACGCCTGGCTCTATGCTACCGCTGGAGCTCTGATCCTCCTCGTGCTCGGGATCGATATCGCAACCCCGATCGGACGAGCTGAATACATTTTCTACTTCTTGCCCGTTGCGCTCGCAGTCCGTGGCAATAAAGCAAATCTTTCGTACTACATCGCACTCGTTGCCACGGTTGCTTCCGTTGTTGGCTTCCTTTTGTCGCCGCCTTCGGAAATTGCGACGTTCACCGGGATGCTGAACCGCACGTACGCTACCATCACGCTCTTCTTCGTCGCGTTCTTGGTGAAACAAGCAGTCATCGCGCGTCTCGCGAACGAGAAAGAAACTTGGATCCGCCGCGGACTGAATCGAGTAGCTGAATCGATCCGTGGTGAACTCAATGTCGAAAAGTTAAGTGATCAAGCTCTCTCGTTTCTGGCGGAATACACGGAAGCCAAAGTTGGCGTCGCGTACGAAGTCGCAACCGGTACGGGCTTGCTCAAGCGAAGCGGCGGTTATGCGTTTATTCCCGGAGCGGGGGCTGCTGAAGAAGTTCGTTTTGGCGAAGGATTGATCGGCCAAGTCGCTGCGGAAAAGAAGACGATGATCGTCGAGGGTTTATCGGCTCCCGAGATGAAACTACAAACGGGAACCGTCTCCGCATTACCTTCGACCGTAGCGATCGTTCCGCTCACGGCCGACGGTTCCGTAAAAGGCGTTGCTGAGCTTGGATTTTTACATAAGCCTTCCTCAGCTGTCCTTGAGCTTCTCGAAGAAGCATCTGAAACCTTGGGAATCGGCATTCGTTCCGCCCAGCATCGCGCTCGTTTGCGCGAACTTTTGGAAGAATCGCAGCGCCAAGCCGAGGAGCTACAGGCGCAGCAAGAAGAGCTTCGCGTAACGAATGAAGAGCTTGAGCAGCAGATGAACGCGCTAAAAGAAGCGCAAATGCGTCTGGAAAATCAGCAAGCCGAGCTTGAGCAGAACAACCAGCAGCTCGAAGAACAAACCAAGATGCTCGAGCGTCAAAAAGAAGCGCTCGATCAGCGCAACCAAGACCTCCTCGACGCGCAAGCCGCGCTTCGCCGGAACGCCGATGAGCTCCAACGCTCAAGCCAGTACAAGTCTGAGTTCCTCGCGAACATGTCGCATGAACTCAGAACGCCGCTGAACAGCTCTCTGATCCTTGCGCGTTTACTTGCTGACAACCGCGATGGAAATTTGAGCCGCGAGCAAGTTCAGTTTGCTGAAACGATTTATTCTTCGGGTAACGATCTTCTTGATCTCATCAACGACGTTCTTGATTTGTCGAAAGTCGAAGCCGGTAAGCTTGACGTGCGCCCTGAGCCTTTCGGTCTTCGTCGCTTGTACGATGGCCTCCAACGCACATTCGAACCGCTTGCCGATAAGAAGGGTTTGAAGTTCTCGATCGAAGTTGAAGACGATGCTCCCGATCAGATGACGTCCGATCGCATGCGCCTTGAACAGATTTTGAAGAACATGCTTTCGAACGCCATCAAGTTCACCGAAAAAGGGAGCGTCGAACTTCGTGTTGGTTTGAAGGGCGATCAGATCCGCTTCGGAGTCAAAGACACCGGCATCGGTATTGCGCCCGAGCAGCAGGAAGTGATCTTTGAAGCATTCCGCCAAGCCGACGGAACAACGAACCGCAAGTTCGGCGGAACAGGTCTGGGGCTTTCGATTTCTCGTGAGCTTTCTAAGCTTCTCGGTGGAACGATCGAAGTTCATAGCGACTTCGGTAAAGGGAGCGAGTTTGTTCTCCAAGTTCCGATTGTCTATGTCGAGAAAACGGAGACAGCTTCAACGAAAGCTGATGTCAGCTCGAGCGGAGCGCGGGAAACCTCTGTTCTCGAGCCGCAGGCTGTTCCTTATGTTGAGCCAGCACCCGTAAAGTCGAAATCAAAAGTTTTGAACGCGGGTGGACCTAAGTTTCAGTTTGCCGACGACCGCGCGGCGATTACCGACGTTTCTCGGGTGATGTTGATCGTTGAAGACGACGAGACTTTTGCGAAAAGCCTCTTTGATCTTGCGCACGAAATGAAATTCGAAGCACTCGTCGCCTCAACGGCCGGTGAGGGGGTCGAACTCGCAAGACAGTACAAGCCTCAAGCGATCGTCTTGGATATTCGCCTTCCCGATCATTCGGGGCTTGCGGTGCTCGATCAATTAAAGGGAGACCCTTCAACTCGGCACATCCCTGTTCATGTCATCTCTGGTGAAGATTTCGCTAAAGCGGCTTACCGGATGGGTGCGGTTGGTTACATGCTGAAGCCGGTGAAGCGTGATCAACTCGTGCGCGCATTTGAACAGATGCAAACTCGCATCAGTCGAAAGATGAAGCGACTTCTGATCGTCGAAGACGATAAAACGCAGCAAGAAGCGCTGATCGCGCTCGTGGCTGATCCTGGAGTCGAAGTTACGGCGGTGACCTCAGCGAGCGAAGTTTTTGAGCGACTCTCGCAAGAGACGTTCGACTGTATGATCTTAGATCTCACTCTTCCGGATTTAGGCGGCTTTGAGCTTCTTGAGAAGCTTGCGGATGCCGACTCGCCTTATTCTTATCCTCCGGTCATCGTCTACACTGGAAAAGATCTCTCGCGGACCGATGAAGAACGACTTCGTCGTTTCTCCGAGAGCATCATTATCAAAGGGGCTCGTTCGCCGGAGCGTTTGTTGAGTGAGGTCACCCTCTTCCTCCACCGCGTTGAAGCTGAGCTTCCACCGGAACGGCAGAAGATGCTGCATGATTTGCGCAATCGCGAAAAAGGGCTCGACGGTCGCACAATCCTGGTGGTCGATGATGATGTAAGAAACATCTTCGCGCTGACGGGAGTTCTCGAACCTCGCGGAGCGAAGGTCGAAGTCGCGCGCAACGGTGTCGAAGCGCTCGACAAGCTTGAAAAGCTTTCGCAAGTCGATCTCGTCTTGATGGACATCATGATGCCGGAAATGGACGGCTACGAGGCGATGAAGCGGATTCGCGCGCAGAAGAAGTTTGAAAAACTTCCGATCATCGCGGTGACCGCGAAAGCGATGCGCGACGATCAAGAGAAGTGTATCGCAGCGGGTGCTAGCGATTATCTCGCGAAACCAATTCAGATCGACAAGTTGATGTCGCTCATCCGAATCTGGATGCCGGCACGCAGGAGCGTGTGACGTGTCCGAGATCGACAACGTCGATTTAGAAATCGAGATGCTGATCGAAGTCCTGCTTAAGAAATTTAGGTATGACTTCCGTCAGTACTCGCGCTCGTCTCTTCGCCGCCGACTCGAGAACGCGACTTCGCGTTTCAACGTGCAGACGATCTCGCATCTGCAGGCTAGGCTTCTGCACGATGCGAGTTTCTTGAGTCATCTTCTCGATTACTTGACCGTCGGAACAACCGAGATGTTCCGCGATCCAGAATATTTTCGCGAGCTGCGCGAGAACGTGATGCCCTATTTGAAGACGTTCCCTTCGTTGAAGATCTGGATCGCAGGCTGCAGCACGGGCGAAGAAGTTTATTCTTTGGCCATCCTTCTCCGAGAAGAAGGCTTGCTTGAAAAGTCGATCGTGTACGCGACTGACATCAACGTTCATCGTCTAGAGATCGCTAAACGCGGAATCTATTCGACGGAAATCATCCGCAAAGGAACGGAGAACTATCGGTTGGCGGGCGGTAAGAACTCGTTCTCGGAATACTTCACGGCCGCGTACGAGGCGGCGCAGATGGACCCGACATTGATTCGAAACGTCGTGTTCTCCGATCATAGTCTATCGACGGATGAAGTTTTCGCGGAGACTCATCTCGTCTCTTGTCGCAACGTTTTGATTTACTTTGATCGCCCTCTGCAAAACCGCGCGGTGAACTTGTTCCGCGACTCGCTCGTGCGCGGTGGGTTTTTAGGATTAGGGTCTAAAGAGACTCTTCGTTTTCTCGACGCGGCTCCCGAGTTTTCAACCGTGAACGAGCGTGAGCGCTTGTTCCAGAAGTTGTAGGGCCGAGATCGTGCGCAAAGTGGTTGTCATCGGAGGATCCGCAGGAGCAATCGACGCCTTGATGCGAATCATGTCTAGCATCAATCCATCGTTTGCTTATCCGATTGTCTGCGTTCTCCACGTGATGCCGGGACGTCCGAGTCTCCTAGCGGAAATTTTCTCCACCCGTTGCGGGTTGAAGACGAAAGAAGCTGAGTCGACCGAAAAAGCGGAGAATGGAACGATCTATTTCGGGCCCCCGGATTATCATCTTAGCCTCGAATCAAATGGTTCGTTTTCGCTAAGTACGGAAGAGCCGGTGAATTATTCGCGTCCTTCGATCGATCTTCTTTTTGAGAGTGCCGCTTACGCTTTTGGTGCGAACGTGGTGGCAATCTTGCTCTCGGGTGCGAACTCCGATGGCGCCGAAGGGCTGGCGACAATTTTAAAGCGGGGTGGGCGCGTCTTTGTTCAGGATCCGTTAACGGCCCTTTTTCCAGAAATGCCCCAGGCGGCATTAGAGCGCGTAAAGCCTACAGGCATGTTAGCCCCAGAGGCCATCGCGGAGTTTCTGAATAGCGTTTTTTAGGTAGTCTTGTTAAATAGTTAGTCCTCCTATTAAGTCTGAAAGGAACGCGAGTTGGAATCGCGCATTAAGTGCCTTCTCGTCGATGATCTGGAAGAAAATCTGATCGCCATGCGTGCTTTGTTGCAGCATGAAGCGGTCGATTTGCATTCCGCGCGCAGCGGGGTTGATGCCCTTGAGCTGATGCTTGATCACGAGTTTGCACTCGCGCTCATCGACGTTCAGATGCCGGGGATGGATGGCTTTGAGTTGGCGGAACTCATGCGCGGAAGCGAACGCACACGCGCGATCCCGATAATCTTTGTTACGGCTGGAGCTTCGGATCGCGAGCGAGTGTTCAAAGGCTACGAGGCGGGCGCGGTTGATTTCATCTTCAAGCCCGTTGAGCCGCGCATTCTTCAGAGTAAGCTGCGCGTGTTCTTGGAGCTTCATCGTCAAAAATTGAAACTCCGCGAGACGGAAGAACAATTCCGTTCAACGTTTGAGAGCGCGCAAGTCGGCATATCGCACTTGACGCTTGAAGGCCGTTGGATTCGCTTGAATCATAAGTTCTGCGAAATGCTCGGGCGAAGTGAGCCTGAGCTGGTGGGACATCACAGTAGCGGCGTTGCGCATCCGGAAGATCTCGAGAGCGAGACGAAGCTCATTGACCAGCTCGTGCGTGGTGAAATTCCGTCGTATTCGATCGAGAAGCGCTACTTGCGCAAAGACGGGTCAGTCGTTTGGGGCTTGGTAACAACGACGCTGATCAAGCATGACAACGGGGTGCCTGGATATTTGGTTGCAAGCGCTCAGGATATTACGGAACTCAAGAACACGGCGGCGGAGCTTCTGAAAGCAAAAGAAGAAGCGGATGCAGCTAACGTC
>SXGS01088338.1_pt1 | contig 27629 bp, 21 predicted proteins | sample 3174681 | NCBI WGS metagenome assembly SXGS01 (sample SAMN11356861, study PRJNA531348) | freshwater metagenome | isolation source: freshwater sample F1-80 | place: China: Fuxian Lake, Yuxi | collected 2017-12-25 | reverse complement strand
GTGCTCCTGCTCGACGAGCCGTGCTCGGCCCTCGACCCCATCGCCACCGGCCGCATCGAGGACCTGATCGAGGAGCTCAAGGGCAGCTACTCGGTCCTGATGGTGACGCACAACATGCAGCAGGCCAGCCGCGCCAGCGACTACTGCGCCTTCATGTACCTCGGCCGCCTCGTCGAGTACGGCGCCACCACCGACATCTTCCTCAGCCCCCGCCTGCGCGAGACCGAAGACTACGTCACCGGCCGCTTCGGCTGATTCGAACGCGTCGCTCCGCGAGCGCAGCGGGCTCGTCTCAAGGAGACGAGCCCGCGAGCTTCTTGGCTTCCCTCGATGCTTACTGGTACATCCAGCACGAGTCGCTGGGGGCGTTCGGCGCGCCACCACCGATCAGGAAGATGCGGTTTCTGTAGGCGACCAATCGGCCCGATGGCAGGCTCTCCGGCGCGCTTTCCAACTGTTCCAAGTTGATCGTCGGCGGCGTGACCAGCATCAGTCCTCTGGAAGCCGACAACTCCTGCGAATAGGAGAAGCGCCTGAATACCCGAGTCGGTCTGTCGAGCAGGTAGGCCCAATCGCCAGCCCTAGCCGTGGCCGGTGCGGCGGTCAACGGCAATGCAGGCAACTGCCTCCACATGTTCGCACGTGGCGAGTAGGTGGTGAACCGCGATGGCACGCTCGGCTCGTACGAACCGAAGGTGAACAGGTCGCCTCGCAGGGCGATGCCGGAGTTGTCGCCGAGCGGTGTCGCCAACGAGATGTCTGCCCCGCGCGACCATGGCCCAGCGGTCGTGCCCTCCAATGACGGATCATAGATCCAGCACGTGTTGTAATAGCTCCAGCCTCCCGTCCACTTTCGTCCACCGAGCACATAGAGCTTGCCATGCAGGGCGTGCACGGAAGCACCGAGGCGTGCGTCAGGAATCCGCGTGCACGTCGTCCACGAACCGCTGCGAGGATCGAAGCGCAGCAACTGATCGGTGATGGCGTAGTCGTAGAGATAACCACCTAGCAGGTAGACCGACCCGTCGAGTTCCACAGCAGCCGCGTCGCGCAAGCTGTTGCCCGGCAGATCGGGCAAGATCGTCCACATGTTGCTCGCGGGCTCGTACATCTGCACCGTGCGCGTAGCGGTCTCCGAGTTGGAAGGCCAGCCGCCAAAGGTGTAGATGGCATCTCCGCAAGCCACTGCTGCCGCATTGCGCCGTCCGATAGGCATGGATGCCTTGCGAGTCCAACGGATCCCGCCGCTAGTGGGCGTCGAGGCATACGGCCCACCCGTTGCTCCCATGTCGTTGCGCGATCCATCGACATCGTTGAAGGCCGGAGCAGGATTGCCGGCGTTGATCGCCGGCGAGCCGGCTTGCAGACGGAAGTCGCGATTCGCAGCGTCGGCGAAGAGGGGGTCGTTGGTGATGCAGCCGTTGCCCGTCCATGTCCAACTGCTGCCGTCTTGGACGCAACTGTACAGAGCCGAGGCAGAGCTCGAGCCCGTGATGCGGATCGGATTGCCTGCGTGGTTCCAGAGGATGCAGTTCTCAAGCACTACGCTTCCGTCGCCGTCGATCGCAGGTCCGCTGGAAGCGCTGTTGCCATAGAAGGTGCAGTTGGTCAGTCGCAACACTTGGCCGACGACAGCGTAGATCGCTCCGCCGCTTCCCGCGGAGTTGTTGGCGAACACGTTGTTCCGCACGATCGACGCACCGTTGATCGCTGTCATGGCCCCAGCTCTTGCACCACCACTCGAGTTTTCAGCGATTAGATTCCCTTCCACGTGAATGACATTGGTGGCGTAGGAGTAGATGCCGGCGCCTTCGGCTGTAGCTGTATTGCCGATGATTCTGTTGTGGAGGATCTTCGCCGAACCACCGTTTTGGATGTTGATGCCGCCTCCATAGCCGCCGACTCCACCAGTGATCGTGAACCCTTCGACAATGGAGCCAAGCGTGGTGCCAGGAGCCATCGTCAAAACGGGTTGTCCAAGCACGCCCGTGCCTTGCAGGATCGTCGTGGCCGCACCATCCGACGAGCGGAACCGGATGTTCTTGGCCGGGAACAGGAAGGCGCCCGTATAGGTGCCAGGCGCGACGAGGATCTCGTCGCCGTCAACTGCTGCGGAGAAGGCGGCTGGGATGGTCGCGTAGTCTTGTGGAACTCGGCGGACCTCCGCCGTCACGGTCGTTGACAGCGCCATCAACACCGACAGATGCAGGCACTTTTGAAGAACTAGATTCAAGCGCACAGGTTGCTCCTCGGGGAGTTTGGTGCACGACGAGGCGGACATTCCGACTCCTTGGTCGCGCTCGTGCAAGTGTGCGCGGCGCCGCGGAGCGTGACGTGATTCGGGCGATTTCACCGGCCCGTGCGGATTCGCATCATCGGGTGCGGATCCGCGCTGCCGGTGCCCACTGCAGCCGACCGCCTGGTGGATGCATGGGGAGGAACTCGCAGCGCAGCATCTGTGCCCAGCCGACGGAGCCGGAGGGCGCAGGCGCTCCGCCCGCGCGCAGGCGCAGCCGCAGGCCGCGCGCGCCTTGCATGCGTCTCGCGAGCTCCTCCATGGCGTGCTTGGCCGGCCGCACGTAGTGCACGTTGTCCGCCAGGTGCGTCTCGGACTCCCACGGGGTCGAGTCGCGTTGACTGTGCCGCGCGAGGAGCACCAGCGAGTCCTCGTTGGGACCGGCCTCCACGGTGCTCCACGCCTCCGCGCCAGTGAATTGCGGGCCACGCAGCAGTTCGACCTCGATCTCGCGCCATCCATCCGGCAGCGGCACGGTCAAGTCCACTTGGCCAACGGCCCAGGCCTCGTCCGGCGCGTAGTACACCCGCTCGGCGTGGCGGTCGGTCTGGCCGATGGGTGCGCTCTCCCACACGAGCCGCGCGGCGTTCACGGAGGCCAACGCTCGGCGCACTGGTTCGTCGATGGCGGAGTAGAGCAGGGTGGTGGTCCACTCCGAATCTTCGGGATCGAGCTCGAACGCGTGGCTGATCAGGCGATCCTCCCGCACCACCAGGTCGATGGCGCGGGGGCGCCTGCCTGGAGCCGCCACCTCGATGCGATGCGAGCCGGGCGCCAGCCGGAAGCTGCAGATGCCCGGAACTTCCGCGGCCTGACTTCCATCGATCTCCAGGCGCACCCTGTCAAGCGGAGTGGACACCTGCACCCAGGCACCTGGTTCTTCGTCCCCGATCCCGATCTCGCGCGCCCAAGGCACGCCGTGCATGGGCTGGAGCACCTCGAGGAACCGGTTGGTCCTGCCGTGCTCGACCTCGATCTCGCCCTCGTGCCAAGGGCCGCTGCTGCCGAAGCGCGCCCGCCAACGATGGCTGCCCGGCGTCAACCACGCCCGCACCGGCGCCGTGCCTCGGTCCTCGCCGTCGATCCAGACCTGCTTGCCCGACCTGCGCGTGTCGAACTCCACCGGCACCGGTCCCAAGCGCCACCATCCCGTTCCCGCCACCACGACGACTGGCAAGCCGAACAACACCATGCGGGAACGCGCCAAGCCCCGCGCCGCGGAAGCGACGAGGCCGCGCGCGTCGATCTTCGGCGCGGTTCCCGCCAACGCCCGTTCGATCTCCTCCGCGAGCGTCGTCGCATCCGGCATGCGATCGGCTGGATGGGGACGTGTGCAGCGCTCCACGATGCGCCTCGTCCTCGTGGGCAAGCGCGCGATCTCCGACCAGCCGAGCGCCCGCTCCCCGCGTCCGAGGCGTTCCAATTGGCGAGCGAGTCGCATGGACGCCATGTCCGGGGCGCCCAGCAACGCGTCGCGCAGCAGCAACCCCACGGCGTGCACGTCGGTGGCCGGACCGACGTGCATTCCCGGTCGCACCTGCTCGGGCGCCATGTAGGCGGGCGTGCCCACCAGCGCGCCGGTGGCGGACAAGGTCAACGGATCGGCGACGGACCTCGCCAGGCCGAAGTCGAGCACCTTCAGTTCGTCGGCGGGCCCGACGAGCACGTTGCCGGGCTTCAAGTCGCGGTGGACCACTCCTCTTGCATGGGCATGCTCCAACGCGCGGGCCAACTGCAGCGCCAGCCGCAGGGCGCGCCGCTCGTCCACGCGTCCAAGCTCGTCGAAGCGTCGCCCCGCAGCCAAATCCATGGCGATCCACGCCCACCCGCGTTCCACGCCGCAGTCGTGGATCTTGACGATGTTCGGGTGGTCCAGGCGCTGGCTGACGCGCGCTTCGCGCAACAGCAACTCGCGACGTTCGGCAACGGCGCACAACAGGGGATTGACGACCTTCAGCGCCACGCTCCCGCCGTCATGGCCAGCGCGCTCGTCGCGCGCTTCGTGGACCACGCCCGTGGCGCCCTCGCCCAACCACTTCAACAGGCGGAACCCCGCGAAGCTCGCCCCTTCGACCAGCGCATCGCCGACGAGGCTCGAGGCGGGCATGGCGCTTTCCAAGGCCAGCAAGCCCTCGAGCTTGGCCCGCAGCTCGGCCACATCCATGCCCAGTTCCCGGGCATGCTGGGCCAAGGTCAAGCCGCGCCCGCGGGCCTCGCGCCATCCGTCGTAGAGCTGATCGAGCCTCTCGCCCATGCCGCCACGCCTAGTGCGCGAGGTCGTGCTTCGTGACGAACAAGATCGCCGTGCTAGGCCGCGCCAGAGGCGATGCGCAGCCTCATGCGCAGCGCCGCGCGCGAAAAGATCGCGCGCGCATGGTCCTCGCGGATGTCGAGCTTGCCGGCGATGTCGGAGAACGAAAGATCCTCCACCACGCGCAGCAAGACGACCCGCCTCGATCGGGAGTCCAATCCATCGACCAGCTCGCGCAAGCGCAACGCGCACTCGCCCATGTGCGCCAAGGCCGAGGGGCTGTGGTTCGATGGTCCACGCGCGTCGATCAACGCCACCGTCGCCCTTAGAGCTTCCTTGCGGCCGAGTTCGGCGGCGCGCGTGCGCAAGGCCCGCCGCAACCAGCCGCGCAGCTCGGCGCTCTTCGCCCATGATCCTGGACGAGCCAAGGCTTGCGTGATCACGTCCTGGACCACGTCTTCGGGACCATGGCCTGGATTCATGACGCGTCCCACCAGCCTGCGCGCCTGCTGCAACAGCCAGCCTTGCTGCGCCAGCACGGACAAGACAGTGGCTTTGGAGGGGCCGGATGCGGGAGGAGTCATGTGCGAAGCAGTCGAACGGCGGAGGGAGGAAGCGCTTTGGACGCTACGCCATGCGCGAGGCGCGAACAAGCCGTCGCCGCGCGATCGATCGCGGTTCGAGCCGGGTGGACCACGAACGACCAGGCATGCTCGAGGACGGTCGTGGTCGGCCGTTGGACAGGAAGAGGGGGCCGCGGCGCCTCGCCCAGTCGGCGTGGGCGCGCTAGGATCCTCGGGACGCAACATCAGTCCTCGGTCCGGGCACGCACCTTGAGCCACTCCTCCAACTCGACCTCGTCCGCCAGCGCCATCTTGCGCATCGTCGCGGATCGCTCCGAAGGCGAACGCCTCGCGGCCGACGAGATCGAGTCGCTGCTCAAAGCCAAGCCGGACGCGGCGTTGGGGTTGGCGACCGGCGGGACGATGACGGGCTTGTACGACGAGTTGTCGCGCCGCCACGCGGCCGGTCGCGTGTCCTTCGCGCGCGCCAAGGGCTTCAACTTGGACGAATACCTCGGACTCGCGCCCGCCGACCCGCGCAGCTTCGCGGCCTACATGCGCGCCAGCTTGCTCGAGCGGGTCGACTTCGCGCCGGGGGCGGCGCGCCTGCCGCGTGGCGACGCGCCCGACGCCGCGGCGGAGTCCAAGGGTTGGGAGGAGGCCATCGCCGCCGCCGGCGGCATCGACTTGCAGCTCCTCGGCATCGGCCGCAACGGCCACATCGGCTTCAACGAGCCCGGTTCCGCGCGCGACAGCCGCACGCGCGTCGTCGAGCTCGACGACACCACGCGCGCCGACGCGGCGGCGGGCTTCGGCTCGCTCGAGCTCGTGCCGCGCCGGGCCATCACGGCCGGCGTGGCGACCATCCTCGATTCGCGCCGCATCCTGCTCTTGGCCTTCGGCCGGTCGAAGGCGAGCATCGTGCGTCGCATGTTGCGTGGTCCGGTCGGCGCCGAGTGCCCGGCGAGTTGGCTGCAGGGCATCGGCCACGCGCTGGTCGTCGTCGACCGCGAAGCCGCCGCCGAGCTGTAGCCCTCGACCGGCGCGCGCCACGCAGTAGGAACTGCGCGTGCTTCTCATCCGCGCGTCGTGATGGTTGGATGGTCCGCGTGCGCGACGAGGCGATGCTGGTCGGGGTCGATGGGGGTGCCACCTCCGTGCGCGCCCATGTGGTGGTCGAGGAAATCGGACTGCTGGTCGACACCGGCTGCTCGGCGAGCCTCGAACACGCCGACCTGCGTCCCGCGGGGTTGGCGCCCTTCGAGCCCTTGGCCTTGGCCGTGCAGCAGGCGGAGCACGCGCGCGGGATGATCCAACCCACGCCGGAAGAGCAGGCCGAATCCGCGCGCCGCGCGCGTGGCGTGGCGCGCGTCGTGGCCGAGGCCTTGCGCGCGTCGAGCGGACAGAGCGGCCCTTGGCGCGCGCGCGTGGGCTTGTGCTGGCCGGGCTTGAAGGATGACGCGGGCGCGGGCGTGTTGGTCGCCAAGAACGGTCCACGCGCGCCGCGCCTGCTCGCGGACATCGCCGAGGCCTTGCGCGCCGTCGGAGTCGAGCTGGCGGCGCAGTTGCCGCCACTGATGTCCGATGGGGTGGCCTGCGGACTGGGCGAGCGCCACGCGACGACTGGCGCCTTGCGCGGCATCGACCACGGTTGGTACTTCGGCGGCGGCACTGGGCTTGCCGAGGCGGCGCTGGTCGATGGACGCGTGCAGTCGATCGATGGACTCGGCCCGCGGTGGAAGCGTGCTTGGGAGCTGGTCTCGCGCAGCTTCGGCGTCGGCTTCGAGGAGCTGGTCTCCGCGGGCGGCATCGAAGCGGCGTGGCGGCGGCAAGGCGGTGCAGGTCGCGCCGTCGACGCGGCGCTCGCGGGCGACTCCAACGCCCGCGAACTCCTGCGGCGCGGCGCGGCGGCGTTGGCCGAGCTGTGCGTCGAGCGCATCCTGTGCTTGCACGCGCAGCGTGGCATCGTGCTGCAGCGCATCGTCGTAGGCCAACGCACGGGCGAGTGGTGCGCCGATCCACGCCTCGACGATTGCTGCGCCGCCGTGCTGCGCGCCGAATTGGCTGCGCGCTTGTTGCAGGAAGCGCCCGATGGCGTGCTGCGCCAATGGCTGCCCGGTGGCGAGCGGCCCGATCGCGTCGTGGCGTCGACCTTGCGCGCGGCGCCAGCCTTGGGAGCCGCTTCCGTGTGGCTGACGGCGCAAGCCGAGGAGGCGCTTGCTCGTGCTTGACGCCCAGTCCATGCTCGCCGCAGCAGCACCTTCGCCCAGCACGTTGTCCTTTGGCGCGCTCGACTGGGGTGTCGTGCTCGGCGTGCTGCTCGCCACGTCGCTGTTCGGCGCGTGGTTCGGCCGCCAATCGACCATGCGCGACTTCTTCCTCGGTGGCCGGCGCCTGCCTTGGTGGGCGGTCAGCGCCTCCATCGTGGCCACGGAGATCAGCGCGCTGACGCTGGTCTCCCTGCCGGCCATCGTCTTCGTCGACGGCGGCACCTGCGCCTACCTGCAGATCACCCTGATCGGCAGCGTGGTCGCGCGCCTCGCCATCGCCTGGTGGCTCGTGCCCGCGTACTACCAGGAGGAGATCTACAGTCCCTACGACTGGGTCGGGCGGCGCCTCGGCGAGTCCGCGCGGCGCATGATGACGCTGTTCGGAGCCATCGGCGGGGTCTTGTCCCAAGCCGCGCGCGTGTACCTGACGGCGGTCGTGCTCGAGATCCTGCTGCACGAGCAGTTGCGCGCCTGGGAAGACGCCAGCGGCATCCCCTCCATCGGCATCTCGATCCTGCTGATCACGTCCGTCGCCGTGGCGTGGACCTGGGTCGGCGGCATCGTCACCGTGGTGTGGACCGACCTGTTGTTGTTCTTCGTCTTCTGCGCTTCGGCGGCGACCGTCGTCTCGTGGATCGCCGGCAACCTCGACGGCGGGCTGATGGCGATCATCGAGCATGGCCGCGAGTCGGGACGCGCGCGCATCCTCGACTTCGACACCAGTCCGGTGAAGGCCTACACCTTCTGGGCGGCCTTGTTCGGCGCGGGCTTCGGCAACATCGGCGCCTACGGCGTCGACCAGTTGATGGCGCAGCGCATCTTGTGTTGCCGCGGCGTGCGCGAGGCGCGCTTGGCGGTCTCCTTCAGCATCGTGGCGGTGCTGGTGGGCCTGCTCGTCGCATGGAGCGGCATCGCGCTCGCCGCCTGGTACGACGCGCATCCGCTCGATGGCGAAGCGTGGCGGCTCGTGTCGGAGCGGACGGACCGCATCCTGCCCGTCTTCACCGCCAGCGTGCTGCCGGAGGGCTTGCGCGGCTTCGTGGTGGCAGGTGTGTTCGCCGCGGCCATCTCCAGCCTCGATGGCGTGCTCGCCGCGCTGGCGCAGACCACCATGCACGCCTGGTGGTTGCCGCGCCGCCAGCGGCGCGTGGCCGCCATGGAGGTGGCCGCGCGGCCGACGGAGCCATCGGAGGAGCGCCGTTCCATCGCTGTCTCGCGCCGCTTGGTCGTGGCCTACGGCGCCTTGATGGTGGCGGTGGCCTGGGCCATGGATCCGATCTCGCGAGCCTACGCGTCCTTGCTCGACCTGGGCCTCGCCATGGCGGGGTACACGCAAGGCGCGTTGCTGGCGGCGTTCCTGCTCGCCCTGCTGCGGCCCTCGGTCGGCGCCTCGGGCTGGGTCTGGGGCGCTCCGGCGTCCTTGCTGCTCGTCTTCGGAGTCGCTTGGCACGGACCGGGACCGCAAGTCGCCTTGGCCCTCGCCTCGGTGGCCTTGCTCGTGGCGTGGTTCGCCTTCGGGCGTGCAGGTCGTCGCCGCGGAGCCACCTTGGCGCTGGTCGCGGTGCTGGGTCTCGCCTCGTGGTCGTGCGCCCACGCCTGGACCAGCACGCCATCCGGGACGCTTCAGTCGCTGGCGTGGCCTTGGTATGTTCCGCTGGGTTGCGCGGCATCCATCGTGCTCGGGCTGTTGCTGGCCCGCGTCGACGAGGCGGATGCGCGCGACTTCCAAGCATGAACCGCCACGCCCAGTCCATCCATGCGCTCCTCCTCCTCCTCCTCGCCTTCCTCGCGGGCGCCTGCGAGTCCTTGCCGCGCGAGTTGAAGCCGCGCGCGCGCACGCGCGCCATGTGGGTCACGCGCTTCGACTACAAGACGCGCGCCGACCTCGCCTCCATCGCCGAGAACTGCCGCGCAGCGGGCGTCACGGACGTGGTGTTCCAGGTGCGCGGCAACGGCACGGCGTTCTACCGCTCGAGCTACGAGCCTTGGGCCGAACAGTTCGAATACAGCGACCCCGGCTTCGATCCGTTGGCGACGATGGTCGAGGAGGGCCACCAGCGCGGCTTGAAGGTCCACGCGTGGGTCAACGTCTTGCCGGCGTGGTGGGGCACGACTCCGCCCAAGGATCCGCGGCAACTCTACAACGCGCGGCCCGAGTGGATGTGGTACGACCAGTCCGGCAAGCGCCAGGAATTGTGCGAGCGTTTCTACGTCTCGCTCAATCCCGCCCTGCCCGAGGTGCGCCGCTACCTCGTCGACGTGTTCCGCGACATCGTCGGTCGCTACGGAGTGGATGGCCTGCACCTCGACTACATCCGCATGCCGAGCGAGGCGCCCGCCACGCCCAAGGGCTCCGGCTCGAAGTGGCTGCGCGACGCGCGCACCGTCGCGCTCTACGAAGCCGACACGGGCCGCAAGGCGGGCGACGACGCGACCTACAACCGGTGGATCGCCGACCAGATCACCAACTTGCTGCGCGACATCCGCCACATGGTCAACACGACCAAGCGCGGCTGCGAGCTGTCGGCCGCCACGGGCCACACCCCCGAGCACCACTTGGCCAACTACGCGCAGGACATCGACACGTGGATGGAGGAGCGCCTGCTCGACGCCGTCTACCCGATGAACTACTCCGAGAAGCTGGAGGAATTCGGACCGCGCTGCGACAAGTGGCGCGAGATCGCCAAGGGCACGCCGGTGGTCATGGGCGTGATGATGGGCGCCAAGGATGTCGACGGCCAGGTCGAGCGCGTGCGGCGTTCGCTGGACGTGCACAACGGCGTGGCGTACTTCGCCTACTCGAAGATCTTCGACGCGGCGAGCGACACGCTCGACGACCAAGGCAAGGACGCGCGCTTCGTGCGCGAGCGCGTGCGCAAGGCGCTCCTGCCCAAGCTCGACGAGCTGTCGCGCTCGGGCGCCGGCGGCTGAGCCGCCCGCGTCCGCGCGTCAGCGGCCGAGGCAAGCCGCGCCCAGGAGGTCGCCGAGTTCCTCGAAGAAGGGGTCGGCGACCTCGACGTATTCGTACTTGTCGTCGTTGAGGATGCCGTCGCGGTTGGTGTAGATCGTCGCCGTGAAGAGGAAGCCCACGCCGCGCTCCTGATGGGCCACGAAGGCGTTCTCGGTCGAGAATCCGTAGGCCCGGCCGATCTTGTTGGCGTAGACGATCTCGTCCTCGCGCACATGGCGCTTCAACCCGCGCAGCAGGAACTTGAAGCGCTCGGCGACGATCGACTTGTCCTCGTAGCGCGGATTGGAGCTGTCCTCGGGCTTCTCCGCGGCGGTTTCGAACAGGAAGCGTCGATGCCCTTCGGTCAACTCGAAGCCCTTCGCGCCCTCGGACACGAGGCGGGGGTCGACCAGCATGGCCAGCGCCGCCTGCAGCTCGCCCAGCGGCACGCGGTTCTTGGTGGAGAAGTCCATCGGCTTGGCGACCAGCTCGCCCGAGTCGCGCCGCCACCCGGAACCGACCTCGAAGCCCTTTGCGCGCTGTGGCGCCAGGGCGCGCTTGGCCTCGCGCTCCTCCTGCAGCGTGCGCCACTCGCCAGCTCCGTCCCGCCACAGGATGCGCGGCGAGAGCCGATTCTGCTGCTCCGTGCGCGCCACGGACAGTCGATGCACGGCGCGCACGCCGTCGAGGCCGGCGGCTTCGCAGGTGCGATGCAGTTCGTCGCGGCCAGCGTAGTCGAAGCAGCGGTTGTAGGCCGGGTTGTCGCTGACGAGGAACAGCTTCCGGATCTCGTGGCGCAGCGTCACGGCGCCGCCTTCGAGGTTGCTCGGGTCTCGGCGCCAAGCCTCCTCGCCGGGGAAGAGGGGTTCGAACGACAACGGCGTGTCGAGGGCGATGGCGGAGTTCGAGCGCGCGAGGTCCTGCATGCGCGCCACCGCCGCGATGGCGCCGACGAGCTTGATGGCGCTGGCCGGGTAGGCGTATTCGGCATCGACGCGGAACACTTGTTCGCGCACGCGCATCCAGCGCCCATCGCGCCGCTCGACTTGCGTCAAGAGCATCTGCAGCCGATGGTCCTCGGCCGCGGCCAGCACGGCGGCCGTCGTCGGCTTGGTGCGCATGGCCGCCTCGAGATCGAAGTCCACGCCGGAGGAGGAGAGCGCCAAGAGTGCTGAGCAGAGCATGGACATCGGGAGGCCTCGGTCCTCGGGGGGGGCGAATCGGGCGGAGCAGCTGAGCCGCCTCCATCCTACGATGGATCCATGATCACGCTACGCCGCTCGCTGGAGCGCGGAGAGGCCGACCATGGCTGGCTCCAGAGCCGCTTCACCTTCTCGTTCGCCGACTACTTCGACCCCCGGCACACGGGCTGGCGCGCGCTGCGCGTCATCAACGACGACAAGGTGGCGGCCGGCGCGGGCTTCCCGATGCACGGCCACCGCGACATGGAGATCGTCACTTGGATGCTCGCCGGGCGCCTCGAGCACTCGGATTCGATGGGCAACGGCTCGAGCATCGGACCAGGCGAGCTCCAGTGCATGTCCGCCGGCAAGGGCGTGATGCACAGCGAGTTCAACCCTTCCAAGGTCGAAGAGGCGCACCTCCTGCAGATCTGGATCCTGCCGCGCGCGCGCGGGCTCGAACCGCGCTACGGCCAAGCCGACTACTCGCAATCCCTCTCGTCGGGCGAACCAGTGCTCGTCGCCTCGCCCGATGGCGCGCGAGGATCCATCGCCATCGCGGCCGACGCGCGCATCCACGTCGCGCGCGCCCACGACGCGCGGTCTTGGTCCCTGCCGCTCGAGCTTGGGCGCGGAGCTTGGGTGCACGTGGCCAAGGGCGATGCGGAGGTCGCGGGCCATCGCTTGTCGGCCGGCGACGCCGCCGCCATCGAGGACGCGCCGCGCGTCGAGATCGCGGCGCGTCCGGGTTGCGAGGTGCTCGTGTTCGACCTCGCCTGAGCATCGGCGAATCAGCCCTTGGCTTCGTCCTTGGTCTTCTTCGCCTTGGGCACCGGCTCCTCCTTGGCGGGCGTGCCCTGCTTGCGCACGCGTTCCTGGATCAGGGCGAAGCGCGCCTTGGCGTGCTTGCTCTTCTTGACCATCCACTCGGCGTTGGCGAACGCGAAGGGCGATTGTTCGGCCCGCAGGCGGGCGAGGAACGGCCGCACCTTGGCGTACAGCACCAGTCCCTCGACGGTGCTCTCGGCCAGCAGCTCGGCGTCGACCGCGCCGTGGCGCGCGAGGCCGTAGGCCATCTCGTAGTACGAGGACACTTGGCGGAAGGCCGCGTTGAGCGGGTGGTCGGGTTGCAGCACGGCCGTCATCTCGTCCCAGGTCTTCGGCGTGAAGCCGAAGATCGCGTTGCGCGAGTCGCGCATGACCTTCTCGCGCCGCAGGTCGTAGAGCTTGAGGACGATGTCGGCATCGGATGCGTCGGGTTTCTTCCTGGCCATGTCGCGATCTCCGTCGGTGTTTGTCGTGTCAGCGGTCCAGCCCGCGCTCCTGCGCGAGCAGTTCGTCGATGTCTTGGCGGCGGCGCACGAGGCGCGCCACGCCGTCCTGCACCAGCACTTCCGGCGCGAGCGGATGGCCGTTGTAGGTCGAGGACATGGAGGCGCCATACGCCCCGGCGTCGTGCACGACCAGCAGGTCGCCCTCCTTCGTCGCCGGCAAGTCGCGCGGCTCGATTTCGCCGCCGGGGCCCTGGGTCCACATGTCGCCGGACTCGCACAGGGGGCCGGCCACGAGTCGCGGCGCGCGCGGAGCGTCGGTGCGCGCGCCCAGCACTTCGATCTCGTGCCACGAACCGTACATCGCTGGCCGCAACAACGCGTTGAAGCCCGCATCGACCAGCACGTACTCCTGCGCGCCCTGGCGCTTCACGCCGCGCACGCGCGCCACGAGCACGCCGCACTCGGCCACGAGGCGTCGACCAGGCTCGACCTCGAGTTCGATCGGCCTCCCGAGGTCGGCTTCGATCGCTCGCTTGGCCTCGAGCCACGCGTGGCAGTATCGCTCCACGTCGAACTCGGCTTCGCCGACGCGGTAGGCGATCGGCAACCCGCCACCGGCCGAGACCCGGCGCAGTTCCGGCCCGAAGAGCCGCGCCAAGGCGCGCACCGCGCTGCAGACGCGCGTCAGATGGTCGAAGTCCGAGCCCGAGCCGATGTGCACGTGCAATCCATCGAGCACCACGCCCAACCGGCGCGCCTCGGCCACCATCCGCGGCAAGTCCTCGTGCCACACCCCGTGCTTGCTCGACTCGCCGCCGGTGCTCGTCTTGCGCGCGTGGCCGTGGCCGAATCCCGGGTTGACGCGCACGGTGGCGCGAGCACCTGGTCGCACGCGCGCCAATTGGCCGAGCATGAAGTCCGAGCCGAGGTTGACTTGCACGGGCAGCGAGCGCACGACCTCGAGCGCCGCGTCGTCGAACAAGTCCGCCGTGTAGACGATCGACTCGGGCGCGTGCCCCGCCTCCATCGCGCGCGCGACTTCGCCGGCCGACACGGCGTCGACCTCGACGCCGAGCTCCAGCAGCAACGCCAGCACCGCCAGGTTGCCATTGGCCTTCTGCGCGTACCGGATGCGGTCGAAGGCGCGCAGCTCGCCCACGCGCGCGGCGATGGTGGCCGCGTCGTAGACCCACACGGGCGTGCCGTGGCGCTCGGCGCATGCGGCTAGCAGCGCGTCCGTCAAGCCGTTCGGACGCGTCACGCCTGCGCCTCGCGCAAGCCGCGCTCCAACGACGCGTGGTCCGCCTCCTCGTGCGCCGCGGACGTGGCGAGGCGGAAATAGCCGCCGAGGCTGTCGGGGTAGCGCACGTAGGGGACCAGCATTCCGCGCGCGAGCAGGCGCTGGTAGGCGGACTCCATCGCCTCGTGGCTCGGCAGCGTGAAGGCCTGCACGGGCAGCGGCAGCTCGTGCGCCGGCAGTCCGACGCGTCGCAGCACTTCGCGCGTGCGCACGATGTTGGCGCGCAGCCGCGAGAGGCGTGCTCCATCCTGCAGGTCCTCCAGCGCGGCATGCGCGGCCATGACGCAGGCTGGCGGCACGGGCGTCGAGCCCGCGTAGGCGCGCGAACGGGTGCGCACGCGTTCGACCACCGCGCGCGCGCCCGCGACGAAGCCGCCGAAGGCGCCGAGCGCCTTCGACAAGGTGCCTGTGACCACGAGGCGCGGGTCCGCCACGCCGCGGTGTTCGTGCGTGCCCGCGCCGCGCGCCCCGAGCACGCCCAGCCCGTGGCAGTCGTCGACGACGAGGTGTCCGTCCGACGGCAGCAGGGCGAGCAGCTCTGGGAGCGGCGCGATGCCCTTCATGACCGGATAGCAGCCGTCCGTGACGATGTGGAAGCCATCCTCCCAGCCACGCGCGGCCGCGCGCGCCGAGGCGGCGTCGCACAGGTCGTACTCGCGCACCTCGAGTCCGCAGGCGGCCACGGCGTCGCGCACGCTGACATGGCACTCGCGATCGACCAGCGCGCGCCTGATCTCGCCCGCGACTCCTTGCAGGAGGCACAAGTTCGACAAGTACCCGTCCGGCACGAGATGCGCATCCTCGAGGCCCAGGAAGGCCGCGAGGCGCGGCTCGAAGGCGTCGTGCGCGAGCGTGTTGCCGGTTGTCTCGCGCGAGCCGCTGCTCGACAAGCCGTAGCGCGACAGGCCCTCGGCTGCCGCGGCGCGCACCAAGGGGTCGCGCGCGTAGCCGAGGTAGTCGCAACCGGCCCACGAAACCAGTTCGCGGCCCGCCAGCACAACGCGCGCCGGCGCGGCGGCTTCGATGGGCAGGCGGCCTGTGGGCATGGTGTCAGGTGGACTTGACGCTCAGGCGCGCTTGGCCGCGCCGGGCGTGCAGGAGACCAGCGGGATGCTCGCCATCGTGTGCAAGCCCGGAGCAGCCGCCAGCAGCGAGGCGATCGAGTTGACCACGATGGCCGAGGTGGCGATGTCGCCCTGCACTCCGCCCTTCCACACGAGGTCGATGCCGGGTTCGCCCGCCACGACGACGCGATCGTGCGGGTCCTCGAGGCCCAGCGCGGCCTCGAACTTGAGCGTCACGACCTGCTTGCGGCCGCACCAGCCACGCGCTTCCTGATGCACGCCGCAAGCCAGGCCCTTCTTCACCGGACCGAGGCCGGACGACATGGCCTTGGTGGCCTTGACCGCGCGCGGGCGGTCTTCTTCCCACTTGTCGAGCTTCCAACCAAGGCGTGCGGCGATGAAGTGCAGCGACTCGCCGAGGCCCACGTGGCGCAGCCAGCCCGCGTCGATGCCGGCCTGGAAGCCCGCGTCGTCGAGGCCCACGCCGATCTTCTTCTGGAACGGCACGCGACGCGACGAGGCGTCCTGGAAGCGGTGCACCTCGACCGAACGCACCGAGCGGCAGATCGCCGTCGCCGCCACCGGGAAGGCGTCCATCAGGAAGCCGGGGTTGACGCCCGTGCCGAGCAGGCGACCGCCGTGTTGCTTGGCGAGTTTGTCCAGTTTTTTTGACAGAGCCGCGTGGCGCAGGAACGGCCACGAGAGCTCCTCGCAGGAGCTGACCACGGTCGCGCCCTCCCTCAGCAGCGCCTCGAAGGTGGGCGCGCACTTGGCGAGGTCCGACGAAGTGGCCACGACCACCGCGTCGATCTTCTTGAAGTCGATGTCGTCGAAGCCCGCTTGCACGCGCGGCTTGTCGGGGGCGCCCGGCACGATCTGGGACAACTTCTTGCCGACGAGCGCCGGCGCGACGTCCACCGCGGCCACCACCTTGCCGACGCCGCGGTCGTGGAGGTCGTTGACGATCTTGACGCCCAAGGGGCCCAATCCGACGTGCAGGATGCGCAGCATGAGGCGCAGAGGATAGCCACCGATCGCGCGCGCGGCCAAGCAGGCTGTCCGACAGGGGGCCGGCTCGGCCGACATGCGCGCGGAGCGACCCGCTCAGCGCTTCGCCAGAGCCACGATGTGCTCGCGCGAGCTGACGACGACTCCGCCCGCCGGTTCGGCGGTGACCGCGAACAAGGTGGCCTTGTCCACCTTCAACTTGGGCTTGACGGGCACGAGCACCTCGCCATCGACGACGATGTCGAACACGCCACCATCGACCGGGGTCGCTTCGGGACGCGACGCATCGAAGATCCACAGCTGGTACTGGCTGGCCGTCGGCTCGTTGCGGGGCAGGCCGCGCAAGCGCATGCAGCCGGCTTGGGTCGCGTCGCTCCACACGATGTCGCCCGACACCGCGCGTCCTGCCGGGTCGTCGGTCGCGCTCCACGCCAAGGTGGTCGCTTGCGGATCGCCGGCGACCAGCGCCGCGCGCAGCTCGGCCGGGCTGGTCGCCTCGGGGCCGGGCGCGCCTCCGCGGGCCATCAACAGCGCGAGCAGGCACGCCGCCGCCGCCCAGCCGCTCCACGCCGTCCACGCCATGCGCGCGCGCTCGGCCGGCGGCGTGGCGGCCTTGGATGTCTTGGCGGCCGAGACGTTCGCCGCGCCGGCGCGCGTGGCGATGCGCGCCTTCAACTCGGACGGCATCGCTTGCACGCGGCCAGCGCTGCCTTCGAGCCACAAGGCCGCGGCCGCGCGTTCGTAGCAGTCCACGTCGAGGTCGGGGCTGGCCGCGGCTTGCCGTTCGAACTCGCGCTCCGCCTCCGGAGCGAGGCCGTGCATGGCGCGCTCGTACATGAGCTCGAAGAGCTCCGATTCGCGCTCGTCGCGAGGGATGTGGCGCAGGCGGCGTTTCACGAGCTCGCCTCGCCTTCCGCTTCGGGGTCCACGCCCAGCATCTCGCGCACTCGTTGCAGGCCGCGCCGCAGGTGGGTCTTGACCGTGCCCAGTGGCATGGTGGTCGCCTTGGCGATCTGGTCGTGCGACAAGCCGTCGTAGATGGCCATGCGCAGCACCTTCTGCTCGTCGGGGCGCAGCTTGGCCAAGGCCTTGCGCGCGCGCGCCGCCTCGTCGCCCACATCGACGAGTTCGAGCGCCTTGTCCTCGGCGGGCAGGATCGACTCGTCCTCCAAGCCATCGGCGCGCAAGGCGCGTTGCTTGCGGCGCCCGCGATCGATCAGGCGCCGGCGCGCGATCATGGCGATGAAGGTGATCTCGGATGCCAGGGCCGCGTCGTAGCGCGGTGCCTTGTTCCAGATCTCGATGAACACCTCCTGCGCGGCGTCCTCCGCCTCCTGCTTGTCGGGGCAGAAGCGGCGCGCCAGCGACCACACGAGACCACCGTAGCGGTCGATGACCTCCTGAACGGCGGTTGGGTCGCCGGCGGCTACGCGGTGGAGGAGGGGCTCTAGGCTCACGGCTTTGGCGGCGACGCGGGCAGGACCGGTGAACGATTCGAGCGGATCGGGTCGCGTCGCATCGTCCAAGGGTCCTCGCGAGGCCACCATGGTAGGGCCGGAGCGAGTCCGCCGCGAGGGGTTGCGGCCGCCCACCACCGTCGTCGGGGCCTGCGCGGTGGCGCGGCTCGCCTTCGAGCGGGCGTAATTGGTGGCGGTGTTGGCTTTCACGACCACGGTTACGCGGCTGCGCCTCGGCTTGTTTCGAGCATGCCGCCGCTGTTTGGAGCCCTGTCGAACAAACCGACGCCTTCCCTGGACGCGACGGCGGCCCCCGGCTCGTGGTGGGAGCCGAGGGCCGCCGTGCAGGCGTCGTCGAATCGACTCAGCCCTTCACGGGCTTGCCATCCTTGGACTTCGGGGTCGGCTTGTCCGCCGGCTTGCCGCCCGATTTTCCATCGGACTTGCTGCCGGACTGTTGCTCGGCCCGCAGCTCCTCGAGGAGTTGGTCGACCGCCTTGTCCATGTCCGCGTCGCGCACATCCTTGAAGCGGATGACGCCCTTGTGGTCGAGGACGTAGATCGTCGGCCAGCCTTGCACGCCCCACTTGGTCGCCCACGGACCGCTGGTGGAGTCGTCGATGGCTTGGCGCCAGTTGATCCCCTGTTCGGAGAGGATCTTCTTGACCTTCTCGGCGTCACCGTCGCTGTTGATGCCGATCAGGGCGAAGGGCTCGTCCTTCAGACGCTGCACGAGCGTCTTTTCGTGCGGGAGCATCGCACGGCACGGGCCTCACCAGTATCCCCAGAAGTCCAGCACCACCACCTTGCCGCGGTAGTCGCTGACCTTGAACTTCAGGCCGTTCTCGTCGATCGCTTCCTGATCGGGCGCGGTCTTGCCGATGCCGAGATTCTCGGCCACGAAGACGAACCCGCCGGCGACATCGCCGTAGGTCTGCTTCTCGTCGAAGGGGAACTTGACGTCCGCGTAGTCCTTCAAGACCGCCTTGGCGAGCGCCAACACCGCGCCGTCCTCGGAGGGATCCTTGCCTTGCATCTGCAACGCGTTCTGCGCCGCCTGCCACTGCATGAAGGCGGCCGCGGCCTTGACGGGCTTGTGCGGCGACTTCTGCAAGAGTGCGGTCATCAGCGCATCGAACTCGGCGCCTTGGACCACCTGCATGGCCGCGAAGGGCAGCTTCTCGATGGCGGGCGAGGCGAGGTGGGTCTTCTGCAGCTCGTCCAGCGCCGCCTTGGAGTCCGGCAGTCGCTTGGCGACGAGTCCGATCTCCATCACGGACATCAGGGCCTTGGCGCCGACATCGGTGCCCTTGGCCTCCTCGGCCAAGGCTTGGAAGCGCCCGAGGAACTCGGGAGCGGGCCTCTTGGCTTGGAGCGCCTTGCGGGCGGCCTTGTCGGCCGCCTTGTACTCGGCGTTCCACTTGTCGACAGCTTCCTCGTATTCCTTCGCCAAGGCCGCGTGCTTCTGATCGAGCGCGTCGCCCTGCGTCGCGCCCGTGGGCGGCGCGAGGAAGGCGGCGACTGCGAGCACGACGAGGCCGACGAGGAGCGAGGAAGCGCGCAGCATGCGGTTCATCGTGGTTCCTTCGTGGTTGGCGCGGGCGGGCGGCGGCGACGGCCATCGTCCCGCTCGCGCATGTCGCCGAGTCTAGCCGACATGGACGACGACAGTCTGCGCGGCTTCGATCCCTTGCGCCCGACGAGCGGTCGAGGATGCTGGTGGCCATGCGCATCCTGCCCGCCTTGCTCGTGGCCTCGTGCCTGTCCACCGTCGCCTTGGCCGTCTTCGCGTCCACGCAGTCGCCACGCCCTGGCCCGCTGGTCGTCGCTGGCGGCGGCGGCACCACCGACGACATCGCGGCCAGCGTGCTGCGCCTCGGTGGCGGAGCGGAGGCGCGCATGGTGCTCGTGCCGTGGGCGTCGGAGAATCCCGACGCGGGCGCCGAGTCGCTCGAGTTCTGGCGCGGCAAGGGCGCCTCGAAGGCCGAGGTCGTGTCCGAAGACGCGCTCGAGGCCGCGCGCCAACTCGAAGGCGCCGCGATCATCTGGATGGGTGGAGGCGACCAGAAGGTCCTCGTCGACAAGTTGCGCGCGAAGGGCCTCGATGCAGTCGTCGCGCGCCGCCACAAGCAAGGCGCCGTGGTCGGCGGCACGAGCGCGGGCGCGGCCGCGCAGTCCAAGGCCATGATCCTCGGTGGGGACAGCGCCGACCTCGAGGTCGCGAAGAACGGCGGCACGGCGCTGGGCGAAGGCCTGCACCTGCTCGAGGACGCCATCGTCGACCAGCACTTCCTCAAGCGCCGTCGCTTCGCGCGCCTCTTGTCCGCGGTGCTGGACAACCCGAGCCTCGTCGGCATCGGAGTGGACGAGCGCACCGCGGCCATCGTGCACGCGGGGGCCATCGAGGTCGTCGGCGAAGGGCAGGTGCTCGTGGTCGACGCGCGCGAGGCCAAGGTCGAGCGTTGCGAGCCGGGCGCGCGCCATGCGGCCACCGGCATGCGCCTCGATCTGCTGCGCGCCGGCAGCCGCCTGCGCATCGATGGCCGTAAGGAATAATTGACAGACGACCGGCCTGGCCTTGCGCCGAGGCGCGCGTGCGCGCCACCCCGCGGACCGGTGCGCCACGAGGAGGTCGGCGCGGCACGGCGGGCCGGTGCGCCGCGGGGGGGGGAAGTGCGTATCCGTTGGACGAGTCGTCGACGTTTGCCCATCATCGGGGCGCGGTCGCCCGGCCGCCGCGCCAACGACCATGGACCACTTGCTGCCGCTGCTCTTCGTGCTGTTACTCGCGCTGCTGGTCGCCGTGCCGGTGGTGGTGGCGCTGCTGGTGGCGCGCGTGCGCGAGTTGCGCCGGCGCATCGAGTCGCTGGAGCAGCGCGAGGCGCGCCGCGCAGCTTCCACGGAACCAGTCGAGCCGGCTGTCGCGCGCCCGAGTCCGTCCATCCCGCCGCCCCCGGCCGTGGTCGTCGCGTCGGGCGCGCAACCAGCACCTGCCATCTTCGCGGCCGCGTCCTCCACGCTGCCGCCGCCTTCGCCGGAGCCAGCGGCTGGCGCGCGGGAATCCCTCGCGCGCGCCGCGCCGCCGCCCTCGACCAGCGCCGTCGCGCCCGCCGTCGCCGCCGCCTCCGCACCACCCAGTGGGCGCGAGGACGGCCAGCGCAAGCAAGGTGGACTCGAGCGTTGGCTGGGAGTGCGCGGCGCCGCCCTGCTCGGCGGCATCGCCTTGGCGATCGCTGGTTGGTTGTTCGTCCAATACTCGATCGAGCATGGACTGCTTGGCCCGCGCGCGCGCCTCGCCATTGGCGCCGGAGTCGGACTATCGGCGCTGGTGCTGTCGGCCTCGCTGGCCCGACGCGGCTACGCGCTGCTTGCCAACGCCATCCACGCCGGCGGCAGCGTGGGCCTCTTCGCCGTGGCTTGGGCCGCGCACATGCTCTACGGGCTGGTCGGCTTGCCGCTTGCCTTCGGCGCGATGTGCCTCGTGACCGCGGCCAGCGCATGGATCGCGTTGAAGCGCGATTCGCAACTCGTCGCGGTGGTCGGACTCGTGGGCGGCTTCGCCACTCCGCTCGTCCTCTCGCGCGGCGGAAACCATCCGGTGGAGCTCTTCGGCTATGTGCTGCTGCTCGACCTGGCCTTCTTGTTCGTGGCCACGCGCCGACGTTGGCCGTCCGTGGCCACGCTCGGCGTGCTGGGCACGGCGTTGCTGCAAGGACTGTGGATCTTCCTGCGCGCCGAGCCCGGACAAGGTGGCCTCGCGCTCGTCGTGCTCGGCTTGTTCGCGCTGCTCTTCGCCCTCTTCGGCTTGGTGCGCGCCGACCAGGACCAGCGTGGGTTCGCGTTCACGCGCGCGGCGGCGCTGATCCTGCCCTTCGCCTTCGCGGCCTGGTTCGCCCACGATGCGCGCTTCGGGCCGGACTTGTGGCCGGTCGCCTGCCTGGCCGCCTTGTTGGCCACGGCCGCGCATGTGGTGTCCGCGCGCGGCGGACATCCCCAACTGCCCGTCGGCGCCGCGGCCGGTGGTGCCGCCTTGCTGGCGGCGTGGCTCGCCGGACGCGAGTTCCACTTGAGCACCGGCGCAGGATGGCAACTGTGCCTCGCCATCGCGGGATTGTCGCTCCTGCACGCGCTGGGTCTCGAGCACGCGGGGCGCGCCGGCGAGACTCCACGCCGCGAGGCGGCGCGCTTGGCCGCGTCGGTCCATGTGCTGCCGAGCCTGTGGCTCTTGTGGCCCGCGGCCTTGCGCGCTCGGGAGATGCCGATCGAAGGCCTGGGCCTCGTCGCGTTGGCGACCGGGCTCGTCCTGCTGCGCCGGTTGGCGCATGGCGGCCGCGCCTGGTGGACGGTGGCCGGCTTCGCGTTGGCGGGAGCGGCGATGTCGATGTGGAGCGCCAAGCACGACGACCTCGAGGACGCGCGCATGATGCAGCCGCTCGCCTATGCGTCGTCGCTCGTGGCGCCCGTGCTCGCGCATGCCGTCCTGGCCGCGTTCCTCGTCGCCGGCAGGCTGCGCATCGCGGCCCTCGCCGTGGCGCTCGAGTTCGCCTGCGTGGCCTTCGGCCTCGTGGCGGCGCGTGGCTTCGCGGTCGGCACGCCGGAGCTCGGAGTGGTCGCGTTGTTGGTGGCGGCCTGCGCGACCTTGCTCCTCGTGCTGCGCGCGGCCTCGCGCCTGCCGCATGCGCTGGTCGCCCTTGCGACCTTGACCTCCATGGTGTCGCTCGGCCGCGAGGTCGACGCGCAAAGCCTGCGTGCCCTGCTCTTGGTCGCCACCGCGTTCACCCTCCCGGCGGCGTTGGTCGCCTGCGCGCTCGACGCCTGCGCCTGGACTCGTCGCGGCTGGGCCGTGCAGTGGTTCGCCGCCGCTTGGATCGTGGCGCCCTTGGCGCAGCGGCACTGGTCGCTCGCGCATGCCGGCTGGCCGCTGCTCGCGTGGGGCGCGCTGGCGGGCTTGCTCGCGTTGGCGGCTCGCGCGCGGGGGAGGGATCCGCACGCCTGGCTCGCTGCGGGGCTCCTGTGCGCGGCCTTCGGCGTCTCGCAAGCGCGCGGCGAGTGGAGCGTGGGCCCGGCCCTGGCCTTCCACGCGCTCTTCGTCGCCGTGGCTTGGCATCGCTCGCGCCACGTCCCGCACGCTTGGTTGGCGGGCATGGTCGCCGCGCTGGCGACCGCGGCGTTGCTCGCGCAAGCCTCGCACGCGAGCTTCGACGAAACGCGCATCCTGTGGAACGCCAACGCGTGGAACCTGCTGTTGCCGGCGGCGTGCCTCGCCGCCGCGGGCTGGCTGCTGGCGGACGCGTCCTCGCGCATCCCCGCCTCGTGCGCGGCGGTGGGGGCGATCGTGGCGGTCTTCGCGTGGGTCAACGCCGAAATCATCGACGGCTACGCATTCGAGGCCGTGCGCTTCGTCGGCTTGTCGCGCCTGCCGCAGCGCGACCTGATGTTGTCGATCGCGTGGGCGGCGTATTCGCTGCTGCTGCTCGTCTTGGGCCTGCAGGCGCGCCTCGCCGCAGCCCGTTGGGCGAGCCTCGCGTTGCTGCTGCTCACCATCGCCAAGGTGTTCCTGCTCGATCTCGGCCGCCTCGACGGCCTGTGGCGCGCGGCCAGCATGCTGGGCCTCGCGCTCTCGTTGCTCCTCGTGTCGTTCCTCTACCAACGCTTCGTCTTCAGGAAGCCGGAGGTCGGCTGAGATGCGTCGTCGCCGACTGGGCCGCAGTTCGCTCGAGGTCCCGGTGGTCGTCTTCGGCGCCTGGGCCGCAGGTGGCTGGGCGTGGGGTGGCGTCGACGAGGACGAGGTGGTGCGCGCCATGCAGGCCTCGATCGACGCGGGAGCCGACGCCATCGACACGGCTCCGGTCTACGGTTTCGGGCTGTCCGAGCGGCTCGTGGGGCGCGCCATTTGCGGCCGCCGCGACCAAGTCGTCGTGATGACCAAGCTCGGCCTGCGTTGGGACGACGAGCACGGCGCCTTGTGGTTCGAGACGACCGACCAGGACGGCGTCGCGCGCGCGGTGCGGCGCGATGCGCGCCCCGAGTCCGCGCGCCACGAGGTGCGCCGGAGCCTCGCGCGACTCGGCGTCGAGCGCATCGACCTGCTGCAGGTGCACTGGCCCGACGCGGCGACGCCCATCGAGGACACCATCGGGGCGCTGCTCGAGTTGCGGCGCTCCGGCGAGGTGCGCGAGATCGGCTTGTCGAACCACGGGCCGGACTTGATGCGTCGCGCGCAGGCGGCCCTGGGCGACGCGCCCTTGGCTTCCAACCAGCCCAAGTACAGCCTGTTGGCGCGCGAGATCGAGGCGGAGCTCCTGCCTTGGTGCCGCGACGAGGATGTCGGCGTGCTGGCCTACTCGCCGCTCGAGCAGGGTTTGCTGTCCGGCTGCGCGCCAGCGTCAAGAAAATTTGACAAAAGCGACGGCCGTCATCGCCGCCCGACCTTCGAGGACGCCAACCGCGCCAAGGTCAACTCCGTGGTGGAGTCGACCCTGCGTCCGATCGCCGAGGCGCGTGGCGCGACCTGCGCCCAAGTCGCGCTCGCCTGGGTGGTGGCCCAACCCGGCGTGACGGCCGCCATCGCCGGCGCGCGCAGCGTGGCCCAGGCTCGCGAGAACGCGCAGGCGGGCGATCTCGAGTTGACGCCAACGGAGTCGGCGCGGTTGCGGGCGGCCTTCGGGGCGCTCGAGCTCGGCGCCGCCGCGCGCGGCGGTTGGTGGTCGCGCCTGCGGCGCTGGCTGCGTTCGGTCTGAGGCCCAGGTCAGCCCTCGGCGAGCCAGTCGCCGAAGCGCGGCTGGCGCGCCGCGCGCTCGCGCAAGGCCTGCCAGCGCTTGGCCACCGTGTCCTTCTGCAAGCCGAGTCGCGTTCCCGCCTCGGAATAGCTCAAGCCCTCGAGTCCGATGTGGACGAAAAGCGCATGCTCGTCCTCGCCCAACGTCCGCGCCCACTCGAGCAGCGAAGACACGCCCTCGTCGCGCGCAAGGCGCCGCGACAGCGCCGTGGCTCGATCGGGCGCGGCGTGCACCACTTCGTGTCGCGCGGTCGTGCCCGCGTCGGCGGCCGAGTCGCGACGGCTCCTGCGGGCGCACTCCAGGACGACGTTCTTGGCGATGCGGAAGGTCCACGCGCGGAACGACGCGGCCTCGGGATCGTAGGTCTCGAAGCTGCGCCAGGCGCGGCACCAGGTCTCCTGCACCACGTCCATCGGCTCGATGGAGCCGCGCAGCTTCGCGCCCACCTTCAGCTCCGCCCAAGCCACCAACGCAGGGGCCACGCGTTCGCACAACTCGTCGAAACGCGAGGAGTCCTGGCGCGCGGCGCGCGCCAACGATCGAGTCAAGTCGTCGGGTTCGGGTTGCTGCAAGCCGAAGTGGGCGCCGGCGCGGCGGCGACGCTTCCATCCTAGCCGAAGTGGCGCGCGCCGCGGGCGCACCCGGTGGTTGGTGGGGCAGTATGCTGTGGATCGTGTCGCGACCCCTTCGCCACGACCAGCCGGCCGACCCGCACTTGGCGGACGTGCACGACTTCCTCGAGCTGCACGAACTCGACGCGGAGCGCGGCGTGCTCCGCCCGCTGGAGGAATGGTTGCGGCGCTTCCCCGGCAGCGAAGCGGCCATCGCGGCCGAATGGCTCGAGCTGCAGCGCGCATCCACGCCCGAAGACGCGCCCCGGGCGCGCATCGAATCCGGCGAGGGCCGGACGCTGGTCGGGCCGTACGAACTGCTGCGCGAGCTCGGACGCGGCGGCCAGGGCGCCGTGCACCTCGCGCGCGACACGCGCCTCAAGCGCGAGGTGGCGCTCAAGATCCTCGCGGGTTCGCTCGACGGGCTGCAGTCGATCACCATCGAGCGCCTGCGCCGCGAGGCCGAGGTCATCGCGCGACTCGACCACCCTTCGTTGTGCGCGATCCTCGACGCGGATCTGGGTGCTTCGCCGCCGTGGATCGCCATGCGCCTCGTGCCGGGCGAGACGCTGGCCTGCGTGCTGGCGCGCGCGCGCCAAGGTGGAGCGGCGCAGTCGGGCGGCATGCTCTTCCCGCCGGCCAACGCCACCCAGGTGCGCGCGGTGTGCGCCTTGTTCGAGCGCGCTGCGCGCGCGCTGCACGCCGCGCACGAGGCGGGCGTGGTGCATCGCGACTTCAAGCCCGGCAACCTGATGGTCGATCCGGACGGGCGGCCGGTCGTCCTGGACTTCGGCATGGCCGAGGATCGCACGAGCGATCGGCAGCTGACCGTCCAAGGCGATGTGCACGGAACGCCGGACTACATGGCGCCGGAGCAGGCCGAGGGCCGGCGCGACGAAGTCGATGGTCGCGCCGATGTGTGGGCCCTGGCCACCAGCCTGCACGAGGCGTTGACCCTCGAGCGTCCGTGGAGCAGGCCCACCTTGCCGGCCACCTTCCAGGCGATCCTCTCAGAACCCGCGCCGCGCGCCGGCGCGGCCAACGCGGCCGTGCCCCGCGATCTCGAGGTGGTGCTCGCCACCGCGCTCGAGAAGGACCCGGCGCGGCGCTACGGCAGCGCGCTGGATTTCGCCGAGGATCTGCGCCGCGTGCGCGAATTCGAGCCGATCCACGCTCGACCCGCGGGGCCATTGCTGCGCTTCGCGCGTTGGACGAGGCGCCATCCGCGCATCGCGGCCGCGACCGTGGGCGCGTTCTTGGCGCTGTCGGCCGGCCTGGGAGCGGCGCTGCACTTGTTGGCGCGCGAGCGCGACGCGCTTTCGAACTCGCTCGGGCGGCACTTGGCGCAACGCAGCGCCATGTTGGCGCAGGAGGACAGCGCGCGCGCGCACATCCTCGGCGTCGAGGCGGTCCAGCGTTCGCCCAACTGGCTCTCGCGCGGCGCGCTGTCGCAGGCCTTGGACGGCAACTTCCTCGAGCGTCGCTTCCTGCAACCACCTCCAGCTCGCAGCTGCGTCGCGCTCGCGCTCGATGCGGCCGGGGCGGCGTGCGCCTTGGCCTTCGACGACGGCACGGTGCGCATCGTGCGCCTCTCGGACGGAGTCGATGTCGCCATGCGACGCTTCGAACCGCCGCCCGTCGCGCTGGCCTTCGACGAAGCGAGCGGCGAGTTGTGCCTCGCGCAAGGCTCCGGAGCGCGCATCGTGGGCGCGTCGGACCTCGCCGACAGGTCCGTGGTCGAGCTGGGCGTCGAGGTGCAGCACGTGGCGCGCGCCGCCGGCCGTTGGATCATCGCCGCGGGCGCTTGGAGGGCGCTCGTCGATGGCGCGCCGGTCGACTTGGCGCCCTTGCGTGGTCGCGCGCGGCGCGTCGAGCACGCCGGGGGGCGAGTCCTGCTCGTGGACGACGGCGCCACCCTGCTCGAGGCCGCGCAAGGCGGGACCATGGTGGTCGCTTGGTCGACGCCGCGTTGCCTCGCGGCCACGCTAGCGCCGCGCGGCGACTTGCTCGCTTTGTCGCGCGCAGACGGCACGCTCGAGGCATTGAGGGTGGACGCCTGGGCTTCGTCCCCGGGCTCCGTGCGACTCGATCCTCCCGCCACCACGCTGGCCTTCGGGTTGGGCGGCGAGCGCCTCGCGGTCGCAAGCCGCCAAGGCGAGGAAGGCCGCGCCTGGATCCTCGACTTGCGCACCTTCGGCCTGCAGCCGCTCGTCGGCCATGGTGGTCGCGCGGTGCAGGCGCTGTGCGCCACGAGCGACGGTTCGCGCGTGTGGAGCGCCGGCCACGACAACAGTCTGTGCCTGTGGGACTTCGCCACCGGTCGCGAGATCGCGCGCAGCTGGTCGCCCAAGCGCACGCTCGAGCTGCTCGCCACGGCCGACGGCCGTCGCATCCTCGAGCGATCTTCGGGCGCGCAGGTGCAGGTGCACCATGCCGGTTCCCGGTCCGACGCGCTGCTGCTGGGAGGCTTGCGCGGCGCTGTGCGGATGGCGGGCTTCGCCGGAGCGCCCGGCGCGGAGCGCGCGCACGCGGTGGACGCCACCGGAGAACTGCGCGTGTGGGACGCGACCGACGGCCGCGAGCTCGGGCGCGCCGGTGGCGGATCGGTGCTGCGCGCCGCCGCCC
>SXGS01766913.1_pt1 | contig 27635 bp, 25 predicted proteins | sample 3174681 | NCBI WGS metagenome assembly SXGS01 (sample SAMN11356861, study PRJNA531348) | freshwater metagenome | isolation source: freshwater sample F1-80 | place: China: Fuxian Lake, Yuxi | collected 2017-12-25 | reverse complement strand
GGCACCTCGTGCGCCAGGCTCCGGACGGGCTCATGGTGGGCGAAAGTCGCGACCGCGAGACGGCCGACATCGCCATTCGCGCAGCGCTCACCGGACATCTGGTGTTGTCGACGCTGCACACCACCGACGCGCCGTCGGCGATCACGCGTCTCACCGACATGGGCGTGGAGAACTATCTGATCACCTCGTCGCTGGTGGCGGTGCTGGCGCAGCGGCTGGTGCGGGTGATCTGCAAGGAGTGCGGGGCTCCCGACGGTCCGCGGATGACGCCCTCCGGGGACGAAGTGCCGACGTGGAAGGGGCGCGGCTGCGAGGCCTGCTTCGGGACGGGATATCTGGGGCGCGTGGGGATCTTCGAAATGATGCGATTGAACGACGAGATCCGCCAGCGCATCATGCGCAACGAGGACGCCAGCCTGCTCACCGACGCCGCCAAGCGGAACGGGATGGGCACGTTGCGCGAGGACGGCTGGAAGAAGGTGGCCACCGGCGTCACCACGGCGGCCGAAGTCATGCGCGTGACGCAGGAGTTCTAGCGCCGTGCCCACCGCGTTTCACTTTCGCGCCGTGGCCGCCGACGGGAAGATCCGCGCCGGTACGCTTTCCGCCGAGAGCGAGAAGAACGCGGCGGCGGAACTGCGGAGGCAGGGGCTGAATCCGGTTTTCATCGGCCTGCGCCAGAAGGCGGCGTTCGACCTGAAGCTGCCCGAGTTCGGCGGGAACAAGCGCCGCGGCGTGCTGTTCTTCACCCAGGAGATCTCGACGCTGCTGACCAGCGGCATCCCGCTGGATCGCGCGCTGCAGATCACCACCGAACTGACCGAGCAGCCCGAGTTCAAGATGGTGGTGCTCGACGTGCTGCGAGTGCTGAAGGGCGGCCGGTCGCTTGGCGATTCGCTGGCGGCGCATCCAGAGTACTTCTCCGAGCTTTACATCAACATGGTGCGGGCGGGCGAGGCGTCGGGATCGTTGGCGCAGGTGTTCGAGAGGCTGTCCGATTTCGAGCGCACGCGGGACGACCTGCGCAACTACATCGTGGGCTCGATGGTGTATCCGGCGCTGTTGTCGCTGGTGGGCCTGGGTTCGATTCTGGTGCTGATGTATTTCGTGGTGCCGCGGTTTGCCAGCGTATTCGAGAGCGGACAGTTGAAGATGCCGCTACCCACCAAGATCATGCTGGACGTGAGCGCGTTCGTCCGGCAGTGGGGCTGGCTGGCGATGGCCGGCGCGGCGGCGGGGGCGATCGGGCTGAGCGCCTACATCCGGACGCCGGACGGCCGCATGTGGTGGGATACGTTCCGGCTGCGGATTCCGATGCTGGGCGCCGCGCTGCGCAAGGCGGAAACGGCGCGGTTCGCGCGGGCGATGGCGACGCTGGTTTCCAACAGCGTGCCGCTGGTGCAATCGCTCGGGATCGCGCGGGCGATTCTGAACAACAAGCTGATCGCGAACTCGCTGGATATCGTGGCGACGGGCGTCAAGCGCGGCGAGGGGTTGGCCGAGCCGTTGCGGCGTTGCGGACAGTTTCCTCCGCTGGCGGCGCACCTGCTGGCCGTGGGCGAGGAGACGGGCAAGCTGGACGCGATGTTCACGCGGATGGCGGATATCTACGAGACCGACACGCGAGAGTCGATCAAGCGATTCACGGCGCTGTTCGAGCCGCTGATCATTCTGGTGATGGGCGTGCTGATTGGCGCGCTGATTCTGAGCATGCTGGTGGCGATCAGCAGCATCAACGAAGTGGCATGAGACCGGGAGGGAAGCAATGAGACGAAACAGAAGAAGCAGACTCGGCGTGACGCTGATCGAGATGCTGGTGGTGGTGACCATCATCGCGTTGTTCGCGGCGGTGGTGGGGCCGAGGTTCCTGGGCCGCACCGATCAGGCTCGCGTGACCGCGTGCAAGGTGCAGATGGATGCCTTCATGACGGCGCTGGGGGCGTACAAGCTCGACACCGGTCTGTTCCCGACCACCGAACAGGGCCTGAACGCGTTGCGCGTTCCGCCGCCGAATTTGCCACAGTGGCGGGGGCCTTATCTGCCGAAAGACGTCCCGATGGACCCGTGGCAGCGGCCGTATCTGTACAAGTTCCCCGGCGAGCACGGCGACGAGCCGGATATGGTGAGCCTCGGCGCCGACGGCCAGCCCGGCGGGGAGGGCATCAATGCCGACATCCTCAGTTGGAAGAACTAGCAACTCGCGGCGAGGGGTGACCCTCGTCGAGATGATGATCGTGGTCATGCTGCTGAGTCTGATGACGGCGATCACGTTCCCATCGGTGAGCTCCGGCATCGATTCGTTGCGGATGGGCTCGGCCTGCGACGACATCGCTTCGGTTCTGAACGCGGCGCTCAACCGGGCCGAGCGGCGCCAACACCCGGTGGAGATCGTGGTGTCGCCCGGCGAGAGGTCCATCACCGCGGTTTCGTTCGACTCGGGCTACCGGCGGCGGATCGAGATGCCGGGCAACCTGCGGATCTCACAGGTGCTGCCGCCGGCGCCCGGCGATCCCAGCGCGCCACGCCACTTTCTGCTGTTCCCCGGAGGCGCGCCGCCCCGGTTGGCGGTAGTGCTCGACAACTCGCGCGGCGACCGCCGGATGGTGCGCATAGACCCGGTATCCGGCGTCGCGTTCGTGGAAAAGCAGGGGCCGGAATGAGGACGCGCTCGCGGGGATTCACTCTGCTGGAAGTGCTGGTGGCCACCACGATCATGGCGCTGGCGGTATCCACGGCGCTCAGCGCGTTGTCCACCTCCGTTCGCAACGCCTCGCGCCTTTCCGAATCCGACAAGCTCTCGGTGATGGCCAAGCGCACGATGGACGATCTGTTGGCATCGCCGCCGCTGCCGTACGGGCGCGTTCTGCAAGGCGTCTACGATCCGCGCGAGACAGGCCTGGAATCGGGCTGGCGGGCGCGCGTGGAGCCGTTCGAGAAAGTGCCGGGCGCGCCGGACGAAGCCGGGCTCGAGCGGATCGTATTGGAGTTGTGGTGGACCCACGGCAACGAGCGGCGGACGCTGTCGATCGAGGGCTACCGCCAGAAGCCGAGGACATCCTGATGCGCCGCGCGCGATCCCGGGCGGGCGTGACGCTGGTGGAACTACTGGCCGCCATCACGCTGGTCAGCCTGCTTTCGGTGGGCATCCTCTACGCGATGCGCACCGCGCTGGTGACGCTCGAACGGACCAACGACAAACTTCTTGCCAACCGGCGCGTGTTGGGCGCGCAGCGCATTTTGGATCAGCAGGTGTCCAACATGATTTCGGTGCGCGCCATCTGCGGCGGACCTCGCGACGAGTACGGTATCGGCGGAGTGCAGTTTTTCCACGGCGAGCAGTTCCAGATGCGGTTCGTGTCGCGTTACAGCGTGCAACTGGCGGGACGCGGCGGTCCGATGGTGCTCGAGTTCGCGGTGATCCCCGGGGAGAACGGTCGCGGCGTGCGGTTGATCGTGAACGAACTGCCGTATGGGGGTCCTTCGACGGTGGAGCCGCTGTGCGTGGGCTACGACATGGATTCGAACGGGAGCATGAACGGGAAGTTCCCGCCGGTGCAGGCCCGGCAGGGATCGTTCGTGGTGGCGGACAAGCTGGCCTACTGCCGGCTGTCGTATCAAGTGTTCCAGCCGGTGGATGGGCAGAAGCGGTGGTCGCCGCGGTTCGGCGGATACCTGCCGCCTTCGGCGATCCGCGTGGAGATGGCTCCGCTCGAGCCGGATTCGTCGCGGCTGCAGATGACTTCGACGACCATCCCGGTGAGGATATTCCGCAATTCGCGCGTCAATTATGTGGATCTCGATGAGAAGCCCCAGATCTATCAATAGCCGCAAGGGCGGCGCGCTGTTGGCGGTGTTGTGGCTATCGGCGGCGCTCGCGGCGATCGCATTTTCGTTGGCGACGACGGTGCGCGGCGAGATCGAGCGGGCGTCGACGCTGGGCGATGGCATGCGCGCGCATTATCTCGCGCTCGGGGCGATCGAACGGGGGCTGATGTGGGGGCGGTTCGGCCGCGGCGGGGCGCAAGCGCAGCCCGGTCCGGGCGCTCCGGCGGCGGTGTTTTCGATCCAGACGCCGTTGATGGTGTTTCCGTTTCCCACGGGCGCGGCGGTGGTGGAAGTGATTCCGGAGACGTCGAAGCTGGACGTGAATCGGGCGACTCCGGAGCAGCTTTTCGCGCTGCTGGCGGCGCTGGGCGCGCATCCGGCGCAGGCGCTCGACATCGCCCTGGCGATCGTCCATTGGCGGAGCCCGGGCAGCGGCCCGCTGGACAACTATTACCTCGCGTTCGGTCCGTCTTTCCGGCCGAGACACGCGTCTGTACAGGATGTAGAGGAACTTGCCCAGGTGAGAGGAATGACGCCGGAAATTTATCACGGCAACTATGTCCGCGACGCGCAAGGCCGCATGGTCCGGCTGGGTGCTTTCAAGGACTGCGTCTCGCCTTGGGGCTCGCTGAACCAGTTCGACGTGAACACGGTGGAGCCGGCGATTCTGGTGGCGGCGGGAATGGATCCGATGGCGGCGCAACGGCTGGTTGCCTACCGGAGCGGGCAGCCGGTAGTGGGTGACGCACAGATGGCCGAGATCTCGATGATCGCCGGTCCGGCGGCGGCAAAGCTGCGGCGCGGGGGCGGCAATTCGATCTACACGCTGCGCGCCACCGCCCGGATTCGCGACGCGGCCGGCCGGCTTTCCGATTTGCGCAAGACCGTCGCCGCGACGGTGAAGTTTCTACCGGAAGGCAACAAGCCGCCGTACCATATCCTCCGTTGGGACGATACCGCCGTTTCCGAGGTGAGCCAGTGGCCGTAGAGCAGGCGAACGCGTACGTGGTGGAGACGGCGGCGCCCGCGCGGCGGCAGTCCGCGGGGTGGACGCGCAAGTGGCTGGCGATCGGAACGGGGATCGGGATCGAGCCGGTGGGCGACGTGCTGCGCGTGGTGGTGGCGCGCGTGCGGCCAGGCGGAGTCGAGGTGGTGGGTTATCACCGGATCGACAATTACCGCGAGCGGCCGGCCAGCGAATGGGGCACGGAGTTCGCCGCCTTCGCGCGGTCGGCGGGCGCGAAAGGCTTGCCGGTCTGTCTGCTGCTGCCGCGATCGGAGACGATCGTGCGGCACGTGATGCTGCCGGGAGTGGGCGAGAAGGACCTGCCCGCCGCGGTCGGCTATCAATTGGAAGGGCTGCATCCGTATGCGGAGGACGCGGTGGCGTTCACCTACGCGCGCCTGGGCAACTCGCCGGCGGTGCTGGTGGGGATCGCGCGGAAGGAAACCGCCGATTACTATTCGAATTTGCTTTCCGAGGCGGGCATCAAGATGGCGGGATTTTCCTTCTCCGCCGCCGTCTTGTATTCCGCCTCGCGAGTGCTGGTGAAGCCTTCCGAAACGCCGCTCGCGTTCCACGGCGCTAGCGGCGCGACGGAGGTGTACGGCGAGAGTCCGGCGCGTCCGATTTATTCCGCGCTGTTCGAGATGGCGGGCGAGCGGGCGCGGCGCGCGGCGGTCTCCGAACTGCGCCTGGAAACCGAACCCGATCCGGCCACGGTCGCCGATCTGCTGCCGCCGTTCGTGGCTCCGGAGAGTTTTCCCCGCGAGGAAGGCGCGCTGGCGTTGGCCGCCGCGATCTGGGCCGCGTGTCCGCGGCTGGCGCTCCCCGCGAATCTGCTGGGCGAGACGCTGCGAACGCAGACGGCCCGCTGGATCTACGTCCCCACCATCGTGTTGAGCGCGTTGCTAGCCTCGGCCGCGCTGGTACTGGCGTGGCAGGAGTCGTATCAGGACAAGCTTTTGGTGCAGCGGCTGCAGATCGAGATCCGAACGCTCGAGAAGGAAGCGGCGAAGGCGCAGGGTCTGGACAAGGCCGCTCAGGGGGCGCAGGATCGCGTGGCGTTGCTCGACCGTTACCGCCAGCGTCCGCGCGCCGACATGGAGGCCTTGAAAGAGGTGACGACGCTGGTGGCGGCTCCGGCTTGGCTGCAGGGATTTCAATTGAGCCGCAACGAGGTTTACTTGAACGGCGAAGGCGAGAACGCGGCCGGAATGTTGAAGCTGCTGGACGAATCGCCGCGGTTCGCCAATTCGGCGTTTTCGACGGCGCTGGCGCGGATGGGCAGCGGTCCGATGGAGGTGTTCGCCATCAAGACGAGCCGCGAAGGTCCGGGCACGGGCTTCGAGCCGGGAGAGAACCGGTGATGCAGGATCGCGACCGGCGCGCGCTGGCGTTTCTCGGTGTATCGGGGCTGCTTTCGGCGATCGCCTACTTCTGGCCGGCTTCCGGACCGGAGGTGGTGACGGCCGCGATCTCGACGCCTCAAGCGGCCCAGGCGCGGCTCGCCAAGCTGCGAGGCACGATCGCCACGATGCCGGGAAAGAAGAAACTGCTCGAGGGGATCGAGGAGCAGTTGAAGACGCGGGAGAAGGGGCTGATCGTCGCCGACACGGCCGCCCAGGCGCAGGCGCAATTGATGCAGGTGGTGTCGAAACTGGCGCGGGCGCAGTCGCCGCCAGTGGACATCCTGCAGCGCGACATGGGCGCGATCCAGCCGCTCGGCAAGGACTACGGCGAGACGATGGCGACGGTGACGTTCAACTGCCAGATCGAGCAGTTGGTGAATCTGCTGGCCGACATCTCGGCGCAACCGGAGTTGATCGCGACGCATGAATTGACGGTTCGCGCGGCGGATCCGCGGAAGAAGCTGGTGACGGTGCGGCTGACGGTGACCGGAGTGATTCCGAGGCGGCTGGTACCCGAGCGGAAAGGACCGATGACGTTTTGAGAAAGAAACTGCTCCTCCTCAATTTGCTGCTGACGGCGATGCTGGCGGCGGCGGGCGTGAAGATCCGCGACCAGTGGCTGGAGTCGCGCCGGCGGGAAGCGGAGTTGCTGGCGATCCAGGTCCCGCCCACTCCCACGCCTCCGGTTCCGGTATCGGAACTGGTGCAGCCCATGCAGGCGGCCGGCTATCTGGACGTGGCGGCGAAGATGCTGTTTTCCAAGGATCGCAATCCGATGGTGGTGGTGGAAGCGCCCCAGCCAAAGCCCGATCCGGAAATGCCGGTGGTGCATGGCGTGATGGACCTGGGATTCGGCGCCACGGTGTTCATGACGGAGAAGGCGGGCGGCCAGCAGAAGGGTTACAAGACGGGCGACAAGGTGGGCGAGTACAAGCTGGTGAAGGCCAGTCGCACCGATCTCGAGTTCGAATGGGATGGCAAGACGTTCCGGAAGACGGTGACGGAGTTGAAGGCGAAACCGTCGATGGCGCCACCTCCCCAGCAGGCGGCGAGCGGCGCCGGGGCGCCCGCGACGCCCGTCACGCAGCAGCCCACCAATTACACGGTGACGTCGGAAGAGAAGATGAAGGAACTGCAGAAGCCGAAGGCCGGCGCGGCGTGGATCGACACAGGCGGCGTGAATCACGCCTGCGCGCCGGGCGACAGCGCGCCGGCGGGCACGGTGACCAACGGATACCGGAAGGTTTTGAAGCCGTCCATGTTCGGGCAGATTTGTTTCTGGGAACCAGTAAGTCAGTAGGAATCGGGGAGACACGAGATGATCTTTCGAATCGCAATCGTATCGGCGGCCGCGATCGGTTTGGCGGCGAGCCAGCCCAAGGCTGCTCCGGAGGCTTCGCAACGCACCGGCGTCAACCGGGCGCCGGATCCCCCCAAGGGCTCGATCGAGATCAAGCCCGGAGTGTGGGAGCACAGGGACGAAAAAGGCCAGGTGTGGTGGTACAGGCGGACTCCGTTCGGACTGGCGAAGCTTCCACCCAACGACAACGCCGACAATACCGAAATCGACAAGCGCGAGGCGGCTTATCTGAAGGCCATGGAAGACGGCGACACGGTCAAGTTCGAGCGCCGGACGCCGTTCGGCGTCAGCCGCTGGACACGCAAGAAGTCCGAGCTAAAGGGCGCGGAACTGCAAGCGTGGAAACGAGTGGAGGCCGCCAAGACCTCCGCGAAGAAGTAGGCCGGAGAACGAATGAAACGTCCCATCGCGGTTTTTCTGAGCTTCGCCCTAGCGCTCGCGTCGCTGGTTCCGCCGAGCGCGTACGCGCAGGCGGCGGCCGCTCCGCCCGCGCAGGCGACGCCGCCGCCCAAACAGACGGCGGTGGCCGGGCCCACGATCTCCACCGGTTCGTTGGCGCTGAGCAACGCGTCGCTCACCGACGTGATCGACGCGCTGTGCCGGCTGCTCAAGATCAACTACATCCTGGATCCGAACGTGAAGGGCAGCGTCACGCTGAACACCTACGGCGAAGTCAAGCAGATGGACGCGCGCGCCTTGCTCGATCTGGTGCTGCGGATCAACGGCGCGGCGATGGTGGAAACCGGCGACGTATATCGGATCGTCCCCATCGCTTCGGCGACGCGGCTGCTCAAGCCCGTTTCCGACAAGGACCTGCCGGAAGACGAGCAGACCATCCTGTTCCTGTTGTTTCTGAAGTACGCCAGCGTCGCCGAATTGGCGAAGTTGATCGAGCCCTTCATCGGCGAAGGCGCCAAGTCGATCAGCTACCCGCCCGCGAACCTGCTGTTCCTGATGGACAGCCGGCGCAACATCCGGCGGGTGATGGAGATCATCAACCTGTTCGATAGCGACACGCTGGCGCGGCAGCGGGTGCGGTTGTTCGAGGTCCGCAACGGCAGTCCGGTTGACATCGCGGCGGAGCTCGAGGAGGTGCTGAAGTCGATTTCGCTGACGGATAAGAACCAGGTGCGGTTTCTGCCGATCGAGCGGATCAACACGATCGTGGCGATCGCGCCGAGTCCGGCGGCGTTCGAGGAAGTGGAGAGGTGGCTGAAGAAGCTCGACACGGAGGTGAAGGCCTCGGCCGGATCGGTGGATAACTTCGTCTACCGCGTCAAGTACAGCCGCGCGGAGATGCTGGCCATGGTGATCATGAGTCTGTACGGCTACGGCGGCATGGGCGGAATGGGGATGATGGGCATGGGCATGGGCGGCTTCGGCGGCGGGATGGGCATGGGCGGCATGATGGGTGGCTTCGGCGGAGGCATGATGGGCGGCGGCTTCGGCGGGGGCATGATGGGCGGCGGCTTCGGCGGGGGCATGATGGGCGGCGGCTACGGCGGAGGCATGATGGGCGGCGGCTACGGCGGAGGCATGATGGGCGGCGGCTACGGCGGAGGCATGATGGGCGGCGGCTACGGCGGCCCCGGAGCCTACGGCAACTACATGCCTCAGGGAGGCTTTGTCGGCCCCGGAGGCGGCTTCGGATACCAGGGCGGAATGGGCATGGCCGGTGGTCCGGTTCCCGGCGGCGTGGCTCCCACGACGGCGGGCCAGAAGAAGACCGGAACGGGGACCGATCAGACGGGATCGTACCTGAGCGGAAACGCGCAGAACGCGTGGCCGCGAATTCCGCGGATCATTCCCAATCCGCTGGACAACACACTGATGATTCAGTCGACGCCGCAGGAGTATCAGCAGATTCTGAAGCTGTTGCGGGAGGTGGACATTCCTCCGCGGCAGGTGCTGATCGACGCCAAGATCTACGAGGTGTCGCTGACAGGAGCCTTCGCCAGCGGCGTTTCGGCGGTGTTGCAGCGGCGCAGCCCCAACTCGGTTCGGGATGTGATCGGGACCGCGGCGGCTGGCGCGACGACGCTTTCGGCCGGCATGCTGGTGGGCGCCAGCCGCGAACTGCTCGGCTTTTTGTCGCTGGCCGAAAACGCCACCAAGGCGCGTGTGGTCTCCGCGCCCAGCATCATCGCCACCGACTCGATCAACGCCAGCATCAACGTCGGCACGGAGGTTCCCACGCTGACCTCGCAGGCGCTCACCGGCGCCCAAAGCGGTGGAAGCTCGCTGTTCGCCAACCAGATCCAGAGCCGCAACACGGGCGTTTCGCTGAACATCGTGGCGCGCGTCAATCCGAGCGGCATCGTGACCCTGGTGATCAACCAGGAGGTCAGCGCGCCGCAGCCGCCGCAGGCAGGGGCGATCCAGTCGCCATCGTTCTCCAAGCGGACCGTCAATACGCAGGTGACGCTCCAGGATGGCGACACCATCGCCATCGGCGGCATCATCAACGAGACGAACACGTTCGCCACGGCGGGCATCCCGCTGCTGCACCGGATCCCGGTCATCGGCGCGGCGTTCGGGTCGAGGTCGTACGCCAAGGAGCGGACCGAGATGATCATCTTCATGACGCCGCGCGTGATCTATGACACCAACCAGATGGTGGACGCCAGCGACGAACTGCGCAGCCGGTTGAAGAAGCTGAACAAGTACGTGAAGGAGTGAGCCGCGGGGCTGGCGTGATATGCTGCCGTTGATGCTATCGCGCGGGTTCCCGGTCCTCTTTTTCGCGGCGATTCTGGCCGCGGCGGACACCTTCGAGTCGAAGGTCCGCCCGGTGTTCGCCCAGAAATGCGCGGCGTGCCATGGTGGGCAGAAGCCCATGGCCGCGATCGATCTCACTACTGGCGCCGGCGTGAACGCCGAGCGCCTGCTGGCCGCCATCGGCTACGAGAGCCGGGTGAAGATGCCGCCGAACGGGAGGCTGAGAGACGCCGAGATCGCCGCCATCGCCGAGTGGGTGAAGGACGGCGCGAAGTGGCCGGCGGCGGGAGTCTCGCGCCGGGGCGACGCCACCTGGTGGTCGTTCCAGCCGCTGAAGCCCGCGCCCGCCAGTGCCTCCATCGACGCGCTGCTCGCCGCCAAACTGGCGGAGAACGGACTGAAACCGGCGCCGCCCGCCGATCCCGCTTCGCTGCTACGCCGGGTAACGTTCGGCCTCACCGGGCTCCCGCCGGCGGAAGCGGACGTGGAGGCGTTCCTGAAGGATCCATCGCCCGCCGCGTTTGACGCGAGGGTGGAAAAGCTGATGGCGTCGCCGCGGTACGGCGAACACTGGGGACGCCACTGGCTGGATGTCGCCCGCTACGCCGACTCCACCGGGGCCGACGAGGACCATCGATATCCGCACGCCTGGCGATATCGCGACTACGTCGTGTCCGCGTTCAATCGCGATCTCCCCTATGACCGTTTCGTGCGCGAGCAGATCGCCGGCGACACGATGCCCGCGACCGAACCCGGCAAAGTCAACGCCGACGGCATCGTCGCCACCGGATTTCTGGCTCTGGGCCCCAAACTGATCGCCGAACAGGACAAGAAGAAAATGTTCTACGACATCGTGGACGAACAGATCGAGGTGACGGGCAAGGCGATGCTCGGAATGACGCTCGCCTGCGCCCGCTGCCACGATCACAAGTTCGATCCGGTGTCGACGAAAGAGTACTACTCGCTCGCGTCGATCTTCGCCAGTTCGAAGCAACTCGCCAAGCTGGAAGGCACGGTGTCGCAGCTCTACTTCGCGCCGCTGGTGGAAGGGGAAATCGCCGGCGGGTGGGAGAAGCACAAGGCCGCCGTGGAAGCCAAGCAGAAGGAGATCGACGGGGTGGTGGCGTCCGAGCAGTCCCGCTGGCGCGAGAAGCACGCGCCTAAGTTCGCCGAGTACATGCTCGCCGCGCGCGAGGTGTACGATGGCGGGACCGCCGCCGGGTCCGCCGCACCCAAGCGCGGACTGGATGCCTGGGTGGTGGACCAGTGGGCGAAGTATCTGAAGCCCACCGGCGAACGGCGCGTGTATCTGGAGCGCTGGGAGCAGGCGCCGCCCGATGCCCGCGAGGACGTCGCGCGCGATTACTATCTCGGCTACCTCGCCGAGATCCAGCGGCGCGCCGATGCTCGCGAGAATTGGAAAAAGGCCGCCGAGGAGGCCAAGGCCAAGGGCGAAAAAGAGCCGCCGATGCCGCAGTTCCTGGCCGGCGACAACCGCTTCTATTCGGAAGTGGTGGCGGCGGGCGGTCCGTTCAAGCTGCCTGAGAAGGATCGCGAGAGTCTGTTCCGCGAGGAGTCGCGCGCCAAGCTCGCCAAGCTGCGGCCGGAACTCGAGGAACTGAAGAAGCAGGCTCCGGAAGAGCCGCCGCTAGCGTGCGCCGTGACCGAGGACGCTCCGAATGTCGACCAGCGCGTGTTCGTTCGCGGGAATCCCGAGGCGCTGGGCGATCCGGTGGAGAAGCGCTTCCCCGCGGTTCTGGCCGGCGAGCACGAAGCAGTCAAGAGCGGCAGCGGCCGCCGCGAACTCGCCGAGTGGCTGTCGAGCCCCCGCAATCCGCTCACCGCGCGTGTGATGGTGAACCGCATCTGGCAGTGGCACTTCGGCGAAGGGCTGGTGCGCACGCCCAACAACTTCGGCAAGCTGGGAGACCGGCCCGCGCATCCGGAACTGCTCGACTTCCTGGCGGCCAAGTTCATCGAGTCCGGCTGGTCGGTGAAGGCGATGCATCGCATGATCCTGAAGTCGGAGGCGTACCGGCGGTCGGCGAATCCGCCGGCGGGCGCGCGCGAGAAGGACTCGGAAAACCGGATGCTTTCCTGGTTCCCGCAGCGCCGCCTGACGGTGGAGGAGATGCGGGACGGCCTGCTCGCCATCGACGGCACGCTCGACTACAAGATGGGCGGCACCTTGCAATCGGGGATGGGCACCGACAAGGAGTTCGCCGAGGGCCGCAAGAGCATCGATCCGGACACGGCTACCCGGCGGTTGGTCTACCTGCCGTTGCGGCGGTCGAACCTGCCCACCGTTTTGAACCTGTTCGATTTCGGCGACGCCACCACCAGCACGGAGGCGCGATCGCAGACCAACGTCGCTCCGCAGGCGCTGTACATGATGAACGGCGAGTTCGTCGCCGCGCGCGCGGCCACCCTGGCGGCGGGGCTGCTGGCGGACGCCTCGCTCGACGATCCGGCCCGCATCCGCCGCGCCTGGCTGCGGGTGATCAACCGTCCCGCGGACGACGAGTTCGCCGCCAACGCCACGCGCTTCCTCGAGAAGTTCCCAAGCGCCGATCGCAAGCTGGCATGGACCAGTTTCTGCCGCGCGCTGATCTCGTCCAACGATTTCCTCTATGTCCACTGAACGGCCGTTTCTTCCCTCCCGGCGCTACCTGCTGCGCCACGCCGCCTGCGGGTTCGGTATGGCCGGCTTGGCGGGTCTGCTCGACGCGGAGTCCAATCCGCTGGCCGCGCGCAAGCCGCATTTCACCCCTCGCGCCAGCCGCGTGATCTTCCTGTTCATGCATGGCGGACCGTCGCACATGGACACGTTCGATCCGAAGCCGTTGCTCGACCGGGATCATGGCAAGCCGCTGCCGTTCAAGCGGCCGCTGACGTTCGCCGAAGGGCAAACGGGGGCGCTGTTGAAGTCGCCGTGGAAGTTCAAGCAGCATGGGCGTAGTGGACTGCCGGTGAGCGAGTTGTTCCCGAACGTCGCGCGGCACGTCGACGACATGTGCATCGTGCGGTCGATGGTGGGCGACAGCGTGGCGCACGGCGGCGCGGTGCTGCAGTTGATGACGGGGTCGAACACGTTTACGCGGCCGGCGGCGGGCGCGTGGGTGGTCTACGGACTGGGGACGGAGAATCGCAATCTGCCGGCCTTCATCACCATCAAACCGGGCTTGTCGCACGGCGGGGCGAAGAACTGGAGCTCGGCGTTTCTGCCGGCCGCGGTCCAAGGCACAGCGGTGGCGCATGGGGGGATCAAGGTCGACGAGTTGAAGGAGCCCATCGAGCACCTGAAGAACAAAGGATTGACCGCCGAGCAGCAGCGCTACGAACTGGACATGATCCAGAAGATGAACCGGCGGAGCGCGGACCTGTGGTCGCACGACCCGGATCTCGAGGCGCGCATCCAGCAGTTCGAACTGGCGTTCCGCATGCAGACGGAGGCTCCGGAAGCGTTCGACATCGCGGGCGAATCGGCGGCCACGCAGAAGCTCTACGGGATGGATCACCCGATGACGCGCGATTTCGGCTGGCAGTGCCTGATGGCTCGCCGGCTGGCGGAGCGGGGAGTGCGGTTCATCCAGATCAACCACGAGTACGGGCCGGGCAACGAGGTCGGCTGGGACGCGCATTCGGAACTGATCCGGCTGCATACGCGGACGGCGTGGATGGTCGACAAGCCGATCTCGGGTCTATTGGCGGATCTGAAATCGCGGGGCCTATTGGAGGATACGCTCGTGGTGTGGAGCGGCGAGTTCGGCCGCACTCCGATCGCGCAGGCGGGTGACGGGCGGGATCACAACCCGTATGGCTACTCCTCGTGGATGGCGGGCGGGGGCGTCAAGGGCGGGACGGCGTACGGGGCGACGGACGATTACGGTTACTACTCGGTGGAGAATCGCATGCATATCCACGATCTGCACGCGACGATGCTGCACATTCTCGGACTGAACCACGAGCGGCTGACCTATTTCCACGGCGGGCGGAATCACCGGCTGACGGACGTGGCGGGCAAGGTCGCGCACGGAGTGCTGGCGTAGGGCCTTGAGTCACTCCCAAGGGACGTCGCGCGTGGCGATTATGCCGGCGAATGTCTCATAGCCGCGCCGAAGCGAGCCGGCATAGTCGGGTTCGTCGCCGTCCACCACGTTGGGTTCGCCGTAGGCGTAATGGGGCACGTAGAGCAGCATCGCATTCTGGAAGTACTCGTCCAACTCGCATTCGGAGAGGCCGTAGATATCGAGGAAGAGCTTGGTGAAATCCTCGCGCGCCTCCTTGAACGCCCTCTGGAAGGCATGCAGCACCGCCGTGTCGAAGCGGCTCGCCAGGGGGAACACGACTAGCGGCCGGTCGTCATCGGAGATGCGGCGGAACTGTACCGCTGCCTTGGCAATCTCGAGCACACCGAGGCTCTGCCGGCTCGGACCGAACATGGCGACCAAGCGGTCTGGCAGGATCGCGGTGCACATTCCGCTGATGTCGGAGACGCCTGTTCTCGAATCGATCAACACATAGTCGTAGCTGGAGGCAAGCATGCCGCGGAAAGCGGCAATCGCTTGTGGGGTTTTCTCGAAGAGGCCGACCCAGTCGAAACGCGCGATGGCGTCCTGATAGGTGCGCGTGGTGGCGCGTCCGGTTCCGGTGGCGAGCAAGAGACTGACACCGGGAGCGCCGCTATCCACGACGTAGGCGTCCAGTGGCAAGGCCCGATACAGTTCGCCGGCCCCGTCACTACCCGCAAGCGCGCTTGCGAAATCCGAGTTCTGGCGGAGCATTTCAGCCAAGGCAGTGAAGTACTCGATCAGTCCGCGCTCGGCCTGGTCACTTTCGTGAAAGTACGCTTCCAAGCCGGGAGCTTCCAGATCCCAGTCGATCAGGAGAATTAGCTTCGAGCCGCCTCGAGCCAAGACGCGACCGATGTTGGCGACGGCCATGCTCCTGCCGAGGCCGCCTTTGAACGAATAGAAGGTGATCAAGGACCCGCTGGCGTTCATGGCCGCACCTTTGGGAAAGGATAGTCCAAGGCAGCCTGCTTGTAGCCTTCGACGCGGATCGCGCCGGTAACCGGAAGCCGGAGCAGTCCCCGGCGGGAACGTCGCGTGCCTCGAGTTCGCGGGCCAGCGCCGCTAGTTGTTTCAGGACTTCGGTGAGGATTTTTTCGAAGTCCTTGGTGCTCTCGACGCTGGTGCTACGGACGCGGATTTTCGATACGTCGATGTATTGGCGCTCCCCGACCACCCCGGGGAGGAATTTGCCTTGGCTCAGCCTCTCGCCGCCTTCGGACCGTGCGGGTTTCCAAATCAACGGGACGATGAAACGCTTGTCCTGGGCCACTCGACGGCCGCCGAGTTCCTCCATGCCGGCCCATTCGCGGCCGCAGAAATCGCTGTCGAAATAGTCCGGGTCGCAGACCGCAATCATTGCCAGGCTCTGGCACAAACCCATCTCGATCTTGTGCAACCAGTCGTCACCAGCCGAATTACGTTCCCAATCCGCGAACACGGAACGGGGAAGGCCGTACGAATGTGCTTCCTGCTCGATCGCCGACTTGATCTTTCGGATGAACCGGCGTTTCGGCTCAGCCATGGCATGCGGTCAACTCACGAAGCAGGCGTGGCTATACCCATTGTGGGACAGCCAGTATCGAAGCGCGAGCTCATTGGGCGGGCGCATGGACGGGCTGCAAGGCCTGTCGCAGGGCTCGGCCGTAGCGCAGGGCCAACGCGATCTTCTCTCGAAGCATGGCGTGGGGCTCCCAGACGTCCGTTCCTCTGTCGATGAGGTCGAAGGCCCCAAGCTTCATCGCTTCTCTCGCGTTGGCCGGGGTGAAATAAGCGGACACCACAATCACCGGGATGTTCATGGCTGCCGCTTTTCTCAGGACGTCCAGGCCGTCGGTGTCGGACTTCGAGTGCAACGCCAGATCAGTCACCACCAGATCGATGTCTCTCTCCCTCAAGATCCGCTCGGCTTCGTCGCGCGCGGATGCTGAAAGTACGACTCGCCCTTCGGCTGCCGCGGCTCGCTCGAGGCCCTTGAGTTTTTCTACGCTATCGTCAACAACCAGCACGCATGACACGCGATTGTCCTCCGTTCGACTTCATAGAGGCGAAGATATGACTATCCGAGCACCCGGCGGCTCGGAGATTGCTTCGATGTCCATCGAACCACCATGCCACATCATGACGCGGTACGCCATCGGCATTCCAATTCCATCGTGTTCGTTGTCCGTGCTCCTCGAGCCGGTATTCTTGTACGGTTCTAGCACACTGTTATCCGGCGCGGTGGACCGTCGTTCGAAAATAGCCACGCCCATTTCGATCGGACGGAGCCCTTTTTCGAGCCGCCAAGGAATGCACGGGCCCCGCTTCAGCCGGCCGTTGCTTATCATGTGGCCAGAGGCGGCCGGAGACCGCGGTCTCGCGCGGTTCGGCCAACTCATCGGGCGCCGCCCGGATGATACCATCATGCCTGTGGTGCATACGCTTCTGTCAGCATCACTCCGAACGCCGGCCCTTTTCTTCTGGGAAGCCGATGCAGTCACGCGACAGTAGCATCATGCCGCTTGCCCGTTTGCGCACCGTGATCGAACTGGTGCTCGGGCTCCGCCGCCACGACTTCCGTGCCGCGCGGACGTTCATGGACTCGTTCTATCCCGGCCAAGGCCTGCTGCCGCGCGCCATCTCGTTCACGGGGTGGGCGCTGAAGCTGATGTGGCGGTTGATTCCGGAGACGAGCGCCTGGGCCAGTTTCGCCAGCCCGGTGTCGCGAACCCCGGTCTGGCTGCGCGGCAAGGACCCGTTCGAGAATCATCCTTTCGACGCCGACCCATCCGCGCGCCTGCCACAACAGGTGGAGGTGGTGGTGATCGGCGCCGGGATGGCGGGTTCGGCCGCCGCGTACCACTGGTCGAAGAACGCGACCGCCGGGCAGATGCTCGTGCTCGAGATGAACGGCGTCGCCAGCGGATCGGCGGGCCGCAACGAAGGCCTGGTCGTCATGGGCCGCTACTACTACTACGTGCATCACACGGTCCTTGCGCACCTCGATCGGACCCGCTCCGATCTCTCCGCCGCGCAGCGGGATGGCTTGGCGCACGAGTACGCGGCGGCATATGCGAAGTCCGCCTACGCCAACGCGGAGATGATCGCCGGGACGATCGAACGCGAGGGGATCGACTGCGACTACGTTCGCAAAGGCTGGGTCCAGGCCGCCAATCCGGACGCGGTCGACCGGCTGGAAGCATCGACCCGCATGGCGCGCGAGACCGGATTCGCGGATTGGGTGAAGATCACGAAGGAGGAGAGCTTCGAGAAGTCCGGGATGCGCACCGCGGGACCGTCCGGATTCTCCATCGGCGCTGCGTGCTGGCATCCCGCCAAGTGGTGCTGGGGACTCATGCGAATCGCGCTACGGTCGCCGCGCGTCCAGTTGTTCACGCGTACACCGGTGACGCGCGTGGAAGATCGCGGCGAGCACTACGCTGTCCATACCAGCCGCGGCGTGGTGCTGGCGCGTTGCGTCATCAACGCCATCGAATCGCAGACACCTCAATTGTTCCCCAAGTTCCACGACATTATCCGTCCCATGCAGACACAGGCGGCGTGGGGCGAGTCCGACGGCGGAACCATGCGGCCGGGGACCGGTATCAGCGGGGACCGCGCGTTTTTCGGCCGCGACGAACATGGCGTCATCTTCGGGTCCGACGCCACGCGCGTCCCCGACCACGAAGCGGGCAGGAATCAGCCGAGCCGCTTCATCACGCGCTTCCTGCTGACGGAGTTGAGGCGTCAGTTCTCGGTGGCGCGCATTCACGTCCGCAACGAGTGGAGCGGAACGGTCAGCTACACGCCGGACGAGTTCCCCATCGTCGGCCTGATGGACGAAAAGCGGCTGTACATGGTTGGCGGCATGGCGGGATCGGGATCGGGCGTCTCCTTCAACGGCGCGCACCATGTGGTCAAGACGATACTCGGACTGGAGGGTCCGGACTACTATCCAGAGCGCTTCTTTTCGGCGAAGCGCTTCGGTCCGGCCCGCCGGGCGCCAACCCCTTTACAGCCCGACCTTGAAGCTGAATAGTCTGGCGTCGCGCACGGAAAACTGAAGGCGAATGGGCTTGCCCCTGTGGCGCGCGAGCCCGTTGCGGTCCGTCCACTCGAGCGGGATACGGATTCCGTCGCCTCGGACGGGTTCAGCCGATAGTCCGGCCAGCGGGCGGCCCTCGATGTCCATCACCGACACCGCGACGGAGCCGTTCTTCTCCTTGTCACATTCCGCGTTGACGAAGATCCCGCTTCCTTCGAGCAGGAATGGCTTGGTCAGGAGCTGTCCTTCCGTGGCGCCGGCGGCGAGAGCGGTGAAGCCGTCCAGGCGAAGCGTCGCCATTCCTGTATTCACCTTCATGTCGCTGACGTGGACGTCGCGGCTCATGCCGAAGAACAGCAGGATGCGGTCCGGCAGTTCAACGAGCGAACTTGCCATGTGGACCTGTTTTTCATCCGGGGAGCCAGGCCCGCCAACGCCCACTAGCGGCGCGCCGGGAAACGCGCGCGTCCACGTCCAGCCATCCCGGCTGAATGCCAATTCGGCTTCGACGATCGGCGGCGGGAGCGTCTGATCTTTCTTGTCGTTGTAGATGATCCACGGTGTACCGATGAACAGGCCCTCGTAAGAGGTGACGCCCATCGAGTAGTACTGCAGAGGCGGCCGGGTGGCGAAGACGAGCTCCGGCGGCGACCAGTGTTCGAAGTCGGCGCTCTCGGTTCGCCCCACCGCCCGGGCAATACCGCGCGGACGCATGCGCACGAAGGCCACGTAACGGCCGGTTCGCTCGTCCCACATCGCGCTTTGCGCCGTGTCGCTCAACAGCGGAAGCACGGGATTCAAGGGCGAGCGCCGCCAGTGGATACCGTCGGGAGAGAAGGCGACGTCGATGCCCGGGGGCACGGCGCCTACCTCGGCGGTTCCTTCCCCGTAGTCGCTGGCGAATAGCTTGTAGCGGCGGCCAGGGTCCGGGTCGCGCCGGTCGAAAAGGACGAACGGTCCGGCCAGGTGCCCGTAACGCGGCCGGTACACGATGCCGGTCTTCGTTGCGCCATCGAAGGGGACAACGTCGAAAAGCGGCTTTCGCCAGGTGACTCCTTCGCTGGGCGATTCGGCGTAACACAATTGAACGGCCCTCTCGGGCTTGGCCGAGCCGGCCACCGCGCGCGGCGGACTCTGGCAGTTATAGAACATCCGCAGTAGTTTTGCGTCCGCGTCCCACACCACGTTGCCGTACAGGTCGGCGCGCCCCGCGTCCCACAGGCCTTCTTTTCGGACATCCGGTTTGCCAGGGAACCGGCAAAGCGGAATGGCATCGGCTGACGGTGGTCACCACGAGGGCGCGCTACTCCGCAAGACGGGGTTGGCGGGGTGCTTCACCACTTTGCCCGGCTCGCGCCGTAGGTTCTCCCTTCGTTCGACGAGCCAGTCATCCAGAAAGAGTTGGCGGCGCTGGCCGATCCGCGCCGGAGTCGCGGTATCCTCCTTTCCCGGGGACCGCGGTGCGCGGTTTCAGACCGGCGAGACGGGCGGTGAGGGGCGCAACGTCCGACCCGGGGAATGAGAGCCGAATGAGATCGTCTTCGATGCCAGGTCGGAGGCGGAGAAGTTCGAGAACGTAGGTTCGGCGCGCACCGGGCGCAAGATCGCGTTTGCCGAGCACCGCCGGCCTCCACAACCAATCCTGGCCGGAATACACGCCGGGCAGTTCGGGAAGCTTGCCTCCGGCGTCGGCGTACAGAACGACGGCCCCGGGCGAATCGAGAAAGCCAAGACCGAAGGTTCGGCCGTCCGCCGTGGTGAACTGAACCGCGGTGGATGCCGGGCTGCCCGCCGAGGACGCGACGCGGGCGTCCACGGTAACACGAAGATCGGTCGATTCGTTGAATTCAGACCTGGTGAATTGGCGGCGATAATATCGCCCGCCATCGCCGCGGTAGTCGTCGGCGAAAGCATCCTGGGTAACGAGCGCGCCTCCCGCCGTTTCGAGGAAGCTTGCCTGGCCGGTGGCCGAGCCGAAATAGCGGAGACCGAGTCGGGGGGCGTTCGGTTCCAGGCGCGCGGCGGGATCGTAGTCCACCCGCACCTCGGACATCGCCAACCTTGACAGGACGAGAAGCAAAAGCAGAGGGAGCCGGGCGTGGCCGCGGCAGGCAATGACAGACATACTGGCACTCCTCCCGAACTTACCGCGACAGGTTGATGCCGGTTCCGTTCACGGCGACAGCCGTTGGCGTAGCTGGGGGATCACGTTCAAGACATTTTCCGACGCGATGGCCCGCTTGACCTCGTCCGGCAGCTTCAATGTCTCCAGCAGGCGCACGAAAGGCGCCGGCGGGTACAGCGGTGCATCGGTGCCGAAGCAGACTCGATCGCTTCCGACCGCCGCCACCACCGCCTCCACCGCGCCGGTGTGGAACGCGCGCAAGGTTCCCATGTCGAACCAGACGTTCGGAAGCGGGCGTTCGCGCCACGCATCGATCGATGCGTCGCTGTAACCGGTGATCCCGACTCCGAGATGCGCGGCGATGAAGCGCACGGTAGGGTAGCGTTCGGCGAGGCGAAGGTACCGGTCGATCGTCACGAACTGCGAGTCGTTGCCGGTATGAGAGAGCACCGGGAGTCCGGATGGAGCGATCACTTCGTCCATCAAGCGGAACGAGGCTACCGAAAGGACATCCCACTGGCCGAGAGCCGGATGGAGCTTGATCCCGACGATGTCCGGATTGGACTTGGCTTCGGCCACCCATCGAGCCGAAGACGCCAGATGCCGCGGATGGACCACCACCATTGCACTGAGGGACGGTTGCTTGGCGACCTCGGCCAGGGTGTAAGCATTGCCGAGGTCGAGCGCGCCGTAGCACGCCTCGATCGAGAAGGTGACGCCGTGCGCGATGCCGGCCTCTTCGTTCAAGGCCGCTAGCCGCGCTCCGTCCGCGCTCATGGGCGCATGCGTGAATTGCCCGAGATGGGAGTGCACGTCGATGATCGGTTTGATTTGCACGAACCCTTCATTCTATCCCTTCGTGGAGTTATCGAACACGGTGATCGGGAGAACCGCCCGGCTCGATCTCATTCCAGCCGTGGCCGGTGATGACGCCTTTCGGCAATGTGTCCTGGTCGACGGTGCGTGATTGGCATCGAGCCACCACGGACTGTAGCTGCAGGTACCAGCCGCCGGGGCCGTTGTCGAAGGTTTCGAGGTAGTAGTCCCGATGGGACGCCGTCGTGCAACTGGCGGCGAGCGGAATCATGGCGGCCAGGATCGGAGCCTGGTTCGCCTGTGCGAGTCTCTCCGGCTCTAGTCGATCCCGGCGCGTTGCCCGGCCTGTATGATGTGAGTTCCGCGATTCAATCGACAAACCACGAGGCTCCGATCGGAATGAAACGGCGAAATCTCCTAACGGCCATCAGCATGGCCGGCCCCTCCGCGATGCCAGCGGCGCAAGCCCCCGCCGTTCCGCGGCGAGCCGCTCGGACAACCGGACCGGAGCCCACGGCCTTCTTCTACGATGACGGCCGCCACGCGGCGGGACTCTACCAGTTCGCGCCTCCGCTGACCGCGGCGGATGTGACCTATTCGGTGGATCAGCTTGTTGCCTCCGGCATCGATACGCTGTTCTACTCGGCGGGCCCGGAGGGCGGCGTGGTGCAGTACGACAGCCGGGTCGCGGCGAAATGGGGCGACAACGTCGACGTGTGGTCGCACGAGATCTTCTATCGCGCGTCGCGAACGCTGCACCAACTCATCGCCGGCGGAATCGATCCGATGAAGGTGCTCTGCGGCCGTTCCCGCGAGAAGGGGATCCTTTTTCTCCCAACGATCTGCGTGTGCATTCAAGGCGGAGATCGCAAGGAGGATTCCGGTCTCGGAAGGAAATCGAACTTCGCCTACGACCATCCCCAATATCAAGTAGGCCCCGATCGAGATCCACGCGCGAGCAAGCCGGCGCGTTTTTTCGGTCCGGCTCGCTTCAGCTTTCTCCATCAGGAGGTCCGCCAGGAGCGCTTCCGTATCTGCGAGGAACTGCTCACGCGCTATGAGACCGATGGCATCGAACTGGACCTGTCGATCGACAACAACTTCGGACCGTTCTGCAAGTACGGCGAAGTGGAGCGGCTGGCGCCAGTCCTTTCACGGTGGATCGCGGACCTGGGCGCGGTAGCGCGCAAGGCGGAGCAGTCGCAAGGACGGCGCAAGCGGATCTACGCCCGGATTCCCGCCGTTGGCGTGGACGGCTGGAACTCGATCGGATTCGACGTACCCGCCTGGGTCTCGAGGAAGCTGGTGGATGGCCTGGTGTGCCTCACCACGTATCGAGAGATGGTGGACCAGGACATGGACCTCGCGCCGGTGGTGAAGTTGACCCGGGACACGGGCTGCCGGGTCCTTGCCGGGTTCGACGGCAACCTGGGCCGGCAGGTGGAAAGCAGTCCGCCGGCGGAGATGATCTGGGCGGCGGCGGCCAATGCGTACGATCGCGGCGCCGACGGTTTCGGACTATGCGAAGGAATGTGGGCGCCGAACGGTTGGCCATGGATCGCGCAGGATCGCGACACGCTGCGGCTGCTAGGTCATCCCGATCTGTTGGCCGCGGCAAACAAGGTATACCGGGCGCGATCGATGGCGCGCGGCGCCACATTCGCCGAAGGGATCTTTCGGGCGAGAGGACCGGTGCTTCCCCGGGAACTGGCGGAAGGCGAATCTCTCGACGTACCCTTTCGGGTTGCGGACCGCCTGGACCGGCTGCGCGCGGTTGACAGGGTGGCCGCGGTCCGCCTGCGTGTTCGCTTCGCCAATCTGGAACCATCGCTCAACGATGTGCGCGTGGAATTCAACGGCCGCGCGCTGCCGGACGCGATGGCGCGCACGATCGATCTGCACTTTCACGTGATCAAGCCGGGACCGGTGAATCCGTACGGCTACATTTACGAATATCCACTGACACCCGAACTCTACCCGCAAGCCGGCGACAACGTTGTGAGAGTGACGCTCGCCAAACGCGACCCGAAGGTGCGGATTCCATTCGCGGTCCACGATGTCGATTGTTCGATCGAGTACCGGCTCCACCGGCATTTCGAACAGCGTCCGCTCGAGTATTGAGGAGTGGGTGTGTCTTCTCTCCGTCGAGCTTTCTTTCGGATATGGGGCTGCTGGGCTACGCGGCGGGCCGGCAGTTCGCCGCGCGGGCGCTCGCGAATCCAGCCGGGCACGGCGTTCGCGACAACATCTACACACGCCTGGGTGTGCGGCCATTCATCAACGCGAACATCCCGTTCCCGTTTCTGAGCGCCGCGCTCGAATGGCCCGAGGTCCGGAGACTGACGGCGGAGGCGTCGCACTACTTCGTCAACATCGTCGATCTCCAGAAGGCGGTCGGCAAGCGCCTGGCGGAAATCTCCGGGGCGGCGTCCGGCATGGTGACCAGCGGGGCGGCGCTCGGATCGCTGCCCGCGATGCACGCCGCCGTCGCCGCCGCGTTCGAGCCCGCGGCGCGGCGGCAATCGCTTCGCGCAGCTCATGGTGAGGTGGGATCCGGCGGCGCTCGGGATCACCGCCGAGGAGTGCGCGCGGCGGCTGCGCGAGGGCGAGCCGTCCATTTCGGTGCTCTCCAACTACAATCCCTATGTGATCCCGATTCGAGGCGCCCTCGCAAGCACGGAAGGCTTCCGCGCCGGCGGACAATCACGTGGTGGTGTATTCGCTGGGATTGCAGCCCGGCGAAGAACTCATCGTGGGACGCCGGCTGCGCGAAGTCCTGAAGGCACGGCAAGGGTAGCCGGGCTCATCCGCCAGAGCGGACCCGGCGCCGCTACCGCGCCTTCTTCAGAACCGCCGAGCCGGGGTTCTTCTCGTCGATCACCACCAACTCGATCGATTTCAACTTGGCGAGCTTGCCCGAGTAGGGAAAGTACAGGTATCCACGAAGGGGCTTCTCCGCCGCGATCTCCGGAAGCGCCTCCGCCTCGAGGATGTCCGCCATGGGCCGCGCGGGTTCGCGCTCGACATTGGCTTGATGATCGGGTTCGGGCGCGCGGGGCGGGGCGGGGAGGCGGGGCTGCCCCTGGCGGTCGCCGGGGAATCGCTCATTGGGAACGGGCGCCCCTAGAATCAACGGTCCGGCTTGGGTCACCAGTCTACGGCGATTCTCGTTCCAGGGCTGGAGCCGCATCGCCGTTGCGACCATGCCGGCCGGCTGGGCGTAGATCAGCTCCTTCCTGCCGTTGAGCCGGAGCGCGAACTGGGAGATTTTCACCGGAACCGCCGCGCCCCTGGCCGGATAGATGGCCGTGTCTACGACGAGGAAATCGCCTGCTTCGTACGCTTTACCGGCGGAGAACAGCGTACGGCCGAGGTACTCCGCGCCGAGGGAATAGGAGGCGAGCGCGGTGGTGGCGGGATAGTCTCCGGGCTTCTCCCTGGGGTCGCCCTGAGCCATCGCGGCGAGCGCGAAAACGGGCAGTACCGGCCATCGAAGCATGACCCTAATATAGGCGAAAAATCTCAGGGCCGCCCTAAGGTTTTTCCCTAGGGCCGACGATCCAATACTCGTCGTGAGGCGGCAATGCTTTTGGCTGATACAACACGCTCTGGCTCCTTGGCGCGAGCGCCGCGCCCAGGCCATCCACGATCCGCTCGAGAGGCTTCAATATCTTCGGCGGACGATGGGTGCGGCGGCGCTGGCGGGCTCGGAGCCGCCGGCGCAGTCGTTGCGCCAGTTGCGTTGGGTAGCGGCAGCGATGCTGCTGGGCGGAATCCTGATGACGCCCCGGCTCTTCTTCACCGAGGCGCAAGCGAGATCGTCCCAGGCGCCGGTGACGATTCCGGTCGCGCCTCAAGTGGTGCTGGTGCCGGAGGTCTCGCTGCCGCGGGAATCGCCGGAGGGGCTGGGCAAGGTGTGGCTGGTGGAGAAGCAGGGTACGCAGGAGATCTACAGCAACGGACTGCGGATCGAAACCGAGGCGTCGATGGAGAACGTGCGGCGGGAGCCGGCGGCGTTCGACCGCAAGACGCTGAAGCGCGAGGAAGCCGGAATAACGGGGATCGTGTTCCACACGACCGAGAGCCACATCGCGCCGTTCGATCCGGGCAACAACGGCGAGTTGAAGAGCGCGGGGAGATACTTGCTGGACTACGTGAGGCGCGAACGATGCTACAACTACCTGATCGACCGGTTCGGGCGGGTGCACCGCGTGGTTCGGGAGGAGGACGTGGCGTGGCACTCGGGCGATTCGGCCTGGGGCGACGACAAGCGCCTGTACGTGAATCTGAACCACGGGTTCCTCGGCGTGGCGTTCGAGACGCGCACCGAACAAGGCAACACCGCGCCGGCGTCGGTGACTTCCGCGCAGGTGCACGCGGCCCGGGTGCTCACGGGGATGCTGCGAGCCAAGTATGGCATCGATGGGCTCAACTGCGTGACGCACGCGCAGGTGTCGCTGAACACGGCTTACTTCCTGATCGGCCTGCACACCGACTGGGCGGCGAACTTTCCGTACGCGGAGATCGGACTGCCGGACAACTACGGCCGCATCTACGCAAGTATCACCGATTTCGGCTTTTCCTACGACGACTCTTTCGTGCGAGCCACCGGAACGCGCATGCTGACCGGGCTCTCGCTTTCGGAAGACAGACTCCGGCGCGACGCGGCCTCCAAGGGGATGTCCCTCGAGGCGCATCGGGCCAAACTTCGGCAACTTTACAGAACCACCATCGCGGGTCTGGCCGCAAGCGGTCAGGACGCGGAAAGCAAGACAAAGGAGAATCGGCAATGAGCGGTCCCGGGAATAACTTGATGGGCTTGGATGTCGGCACCAGCCGCCTGGTAGTGGCGCGGCAGAACGGCGACGGTTTCGAGTTCGAATCGCAATTGAACGCGTTCGTCAGCGTTCCCTACAGCAAGATGACGGAAAACGCGCTCCGCAGGGAGGCCGTGTCGTTCCACACGATGAACGGCGAGATCGTGGTGCATGGCAACGAAGCGCCCCGGTTCGCGGATCTACTGAACACGGAGACGAGGCGCCCGATGACGGTCGGCGTGCTGAATCCGTCGGAAAAAGAGGGGCTTGCGGTCATCCGGCGGCTGATCGAGAACATGACCGCCAAAGGGCCCGGCCGTCCGAAGATCTGCTTCAGCGTCCCGTCGGCGCCGCTCAACGGCGAGGAAGGGCTCACCTACCACGAGGCTACGCTCCGTCAGATGTTCCAGGAGCTCGAGTACGACGTGCGTACGATCAACGAGGGACTGGCGGTGGTCTACTCCGAACTCGAGGACACCAACTACACCGGCATCGGCGTCAGCTTCGGCGGCGGCCTTTGCAACGTCTGTCTCGCCTACCTGTCGATGCCGGCGTTGAGCTTCAGCATCGCCAAGGCCGGCGACTTCATCGATTCGTCCACCGCGCAGGTAACCGGCGACCTCGCCAACCGCGTGCGGATCACCAAGGAAGAAGGCTTTTACTTCAACGGCCACTTCGTCGACAAGCTCCAGCAGGTGCTCACCGTCTATTACGACGACATGATCTACTCGCTGATCAACGCGATGAAGGAGGCATTCTCCAACACCCGCCGGATGCCCAAGCTGACCAAGCCCGTGCCGATCGTGCTGAGCGGCGGCACCGCCAGCCCCAAGGGTTTCCGCGACCGTTTCGAAAAGACACTGCGCCAGACCGACTTCCCGATCCAGATCTCGGAGATTCGCGTCGCGCGCGATCCGCACACCGCCACCGCCCGGGGCGCCCTGGTGGCGGCGATGACGGAAATGTAGGTTTCCCGGCTCGTTAGTTTCTCTTGCTGAGTCGATTGACGCCCCGTCCTTTCGCGGTACCGAACCCGGTTCTTCGGTGAAGGGCGGGGCGATTTTTCCGGCCGGATCGCCGGCCGCGCCGTGCTACGTTGATGGAACATGTCACGGCCACGGCTGTTCCTGATCGATTCGTTCGGGTTCCTCTTCCGCGCCTATCACGCACGCGCCCGGTCCGGCGCGCCGCCCATGCGGACGTCGAAGGGACTGCCGACCGAGGTCGCGTTCATCTTCAACAACATGCTCGAGCGGGTCCGCGGAGCGTATGGGCCCGAGTACGTCGCGGCGATCTTCGAGAGCGAAGGGAAGACGCTGCGCGAGCAGGAGTTCGCCGCGTACAAGGCGAACCGCGCCGAAACCCCGCCCGATCTGCTCCAACAGATCCCTCCGGTGCGTAAGCTGCTCGAGGCGCTTCGGATCCCGATTCTCGAGTATCCGGGCTACGAGGCCGACGACGTCAT
>SXGS01662284.1_pt1 | contig 27635 bp, 17 predicted proteins | sample 3174681 | NCBI WGS metagenome assembly SXGS01 (sample SAMN11356861, study PRJNA531348) | freshwater metagenome | isolation source: freshwater sample F1-80 | place: China: Fuxian Lake, Yuxi | collected 2017-12-25 | reverse complement strand
GTCGCGCGCGCCTTCCGGCGTGGAACGCGTCATGAACGGCGTTTCGATCTCGAGGAAACCCTGAGCGTACAGCGCTTGACGGATCGCGAACGACACCTTCGAACGCAACATGATGTTGCGCTGCATGCGCGGCCGCCGCAGGTCGACGAAGCGGTACTTGAGACGCGCCTCCTCGCTCACCTCGACGTTGTCCTCCATCGGGAACGGCGGCGTGCGCGACTCGTTGAGAATCCACAGATCCTCCACCACGATCTCCACGTCTCCCGTCGAGATGTTGGAATTGACGGTCTCCGCCGATCGCGGCTTCACCATGCCCTGCACGGCGACGACGTACTCCGAACGCAGCAGTTCGGCCCTGGCGTGCGCGGCGGACGTGGCTTCCTCGAAAACGCACTGCGTAATCCCGTCGCGGTCGCGAAGGTGGATGAAGATCACGCCGCCCAGATCGCGGCGCCGGTGGACCCAGCCCATCACGAGCGCGCGCTGTCCGGCGTGCTCCTTGCGGAGCTGGCCGCAGGAATGCGTGCGGCGGAGGTCGCCGAGAAAATCGAGTGGTACGGTAGGTTGCATCTCAGAGTGAGGGGGAGCGGAAGGTTTCGAGAAGTTGAGCGCGGTCCAGGTTCCGTTGCTCGCCGGAGGACATCTCCTTGAGAGCGTATACGCCGGCGCCGGTTTCGTTGTCGCCCACCAGCAGCGCGTATCGCGCGCCCAGCTTGTTCGCCGTCTCCATGTTCCTTTTGAGCTTGGCGGACGGACCGAGTTCCACGCGGACGCCGGCGCGGCGCAACTCGTGGGCGAGCCCGGCGCAGTGGCGCAGCGCGGCGCCGCCCATGGGCGCGATGTAGATTTGGAGCGGATCGCGGTGCGCGCCGGGCGCGGCCTCTTCTAGCGACAGCACCAGGCGGTCCTCGCCGATCGAGAACCCGATGCCGGGCGCATGCACCTTGGAGCCGAGCTCTTCGGCGAGCCCGTCGTAGCGGCCGCCGCCGAGCACCGAGTTCTGCGCGCCCAGGGCGCCGTGCGCGAACTCGAAGGTGGTGCGCATGTAGGAGTCGAGCCCGCGCACCAGGCGCGGCTTCACCTGGAATGGAATCGCGCGGTCGGTCAGGAACATCCGCACTTGTTCGAAGTGCGAGGAGCAGGCCGGGCACAAATGATCGAGGATGGACGGCAGCGTCTCGATCGCCGGCTGATCGTGCGGAATCTTGCAGTCCAGCACGCGGAGAGGGTTGGCCGTCGCGCGGCGCTGGCAGTCGGCGCAGAGTCCGGGCGCGACATCCACCAGCCGCTGCTTCAGCGCTTCGACGAACTTCGGGCGGCAATCGGGGCAGCCCACGGAATTGACATAGATCTCGAAGCCGGAGAGTCCGCACCGCGTGAGGATCTCCGTCACCATCTCGATCACTTCGGCGTCGGTGGCGGGCGAATCGGAACCGATCGCCTCGGCCCCGATCTGCGAGAACTGGCGGTAGCGGCCCTTCTGCGGACGCTCCCGCCGGAACATCGGGCCGATGTAGTAGAGCTTGCACACGCCGGGAAGTTGATCCAGGCGGTGTTCGATGTAGGCGCGGATGACGGACGCGGTGTTTTCCGGCCGCAGAGTGAGCGACTCGCCGCGGTCGTCGAACGTGTACATCTCCTTGGTGACGATGTCGGTATCGGCGCCGACGCCGCGGGCGAACAACTGCGTTTCCTCGAAGACCGGCGTGCGGATCTCGTCGTAGTTGTAGGCGCGGAATACCTCGCGGGCCACGCTCTCCACGTGATTCCACACCGCGCTCGAGGGAGGCAGAATGTCCCGCGTGCCTTTGACCGCGCGGATCATCCCAGCTCTTCCCGGTACCGTTGGCGCGTCTCGACGTAGTGTTGCGCGTTGGCGCGGAACCTTTCCTTTTCCTCGGCGGTGATCTGGCGGCGGACCTTGCCGGGAACGCCCATCACCATGCTCTCCGGAGGAATCTCGACACCCTCGGCGACGAGCGCTCCGGCGGCGATCACCGATCCGCGTCCGATCCGCGCGCCATTCAGAATGATCGCGCCGATGCCAATCAGGCAGTCGTCCTCCACGGTGCATCCGTGCAGCACCACGGAGTGGCCGACGGTGACGCGGTCGCCGATGACGAGCGGGAAATCGGGCGCATCGACGTGAAGCACGGAGTTGTCCTGTACGTTGGACTCCTCTCCGATCGTGATCGTCTGGATGTCGCCGCGCAAGGTGGCGTTGCACCAGACACTGCTACGTTCGCCGATGACGACGTTGCCAATGACCTGGGCGCTGGAATCGATGTACGCGGATGGGGCGATCTGAGGGACTGCCCCGCGGTAGGAGCGAATCATGCGGGGATTTCTTTAGAATAGCATCGGAAGTCCGGCGCCCGGCTATCCGTCAGGCGCGCCGGAACACGCGGGGCTGGGGCGTGTAATCGAAGTTGTCGTCGATCGGGTACAGCGGACGGCGCGCGACGCGGTGTCCCAAGCCCTTGACGTTGGCGCTGGTCGCGCCCGGCGCGTCGATATTGAGCACATGCGTGGCGCCGTCGTTGAAGAAGCGGGGCTGGCAGAGCGGGCTCTTGACGACGGTCATGTCGAAAGCGGCCGGATCCTGCCCGTTGACCAGGAACGGGGTGCGGTCGTACAGGCTGACAGGGCGCGACATAAGAACGATGGTGTAGGGCCCCGATTCGAACACCGCCGACGGCCCGGCGTACCAAGCCTCGCCGTGGGACTCGCTGCGCATGTGTCCGTCCGACAGCAGCCGCACGCGTCCGGTCATCCGGCTGGGCGTAAATCGCGGATCGAGGGATCCGCCCACATCCACGGTCAGCGTGGCGCCCACGCCCGCCGCGAAACAGGCTTTCGCCGCCGGTTCGTCGACCACCGGGACCAGCGCCGTGCGCGTGCATCCCTGCCGGATCAGTTCGGCGAGGATCGCGTTGGAATCGCCCGAAGCACCGGAACTGGTGGCGTCGGCCGCGTCCACGAGCACAACGCGGCCGTTGGATCCGAGCGCGATGCGGACGCTTTCCTCGAGGCTCAGCAACGGCTGCTGCATGTCCGCCCGGCGCTCCCAGAACTCACGCGCCATGCGGCAGCCGAGTTCGCGCGCGGCGCGTTCGTCTCCGTCGGCGATGAGGAAGACGTTGGACGCCAGATCGGGGACATCGGTGAACGGATTGCCGATGAAAAAGCCGCCCGCGAGTCCACCGGGGGTGTGTTCGAACTCGATCGCCTGGCGGACCCATCGCCCGAACAGCCCCGTGCCGGTGATGCACTCCTGGCCCCGCACCAGCGCCGGAATGGGCACGCGGATCTTCACGGGCCGGATGCCGTCCTCGAGGAACCGGATCAGCAGGCGCGCGGCGCGCTGGCCGGTCTCGAAGAAGTCGGTGTGCGGGTTGGTGTGGAACACCGTAAGCACGTCGGCGTGTTGGAGCATGCGGTCGGTGAGAATGCCGTGGAGGTCCAGCGACACGGCGATGGGCATGCGCTCGCCGGCGATCTCGCGAGTGCGCTCGAGCAGGTAGCCTTCGCAATCGTCGACATCCTCCGACGCCATGGCGCCGTGCAGGGAGAAGTAGAGCGCGTCGACCAGACCGGCTTGGCGGACGGCGTCTAAAAAGTCGTCCGCGATGCGGGCGAACGCGGCCTTGGAGATCGTACCCGTGGAGGTGATGCCGCGGCATCCGTAGCCGCCCACGATCTCGTAGTCCGGGCGCGTGGCGAACACGTCGAGCGCCCCGCCCACTTCGGCGCGGACGTTGCGGTGGTAGTCGAGCAGATCCCGGCCGCGCTCCACGCGGAAGTCGCCGGCGCCGGCCGCGACCGGGTTGAAGGAGGAGATCTCCTGCTTGCATTCGTTGATGAGGATGCGAGGCATGTGAGGGCTCGCCGTATTGTACATCCGGAGTGGCCGGGCCCTCCGTCCTGTATAGTCTTGGCATGATGCGAACTTCGACCGGCTTGTTCCTGCTTGCTTCGGCAACCGCATTCGCACAGCCCAGAATTTCGAGTATCCGCAATGCGGCCTCGTTCCTTCCGCCTGGGCGCCCTTCCACGCAATAGCCCAAGGGTCGGTCTTCGCGGTGCTCGGCACGGGCCTCGGTCCCGAGGAACCGGTCGTGGCCGAGGCCACCGCGGAGAATCCGCTCGGATTCGAACTCGGCGGCGTGACGATCAAGTTCACGTCCGGCCCAGCGGTGGCGAACGCGATTCTGTACTCCGTCTCGGCAACCAAAGTCACGGCGATCCTTCCGTCGTCAACCCCGGTTGGCAGCGGCACGGTTGCATTGACCTATAACGGAGCCACGGTGACAAGCGCTCCCTTCCGCGTCGTGAGCAGCGCCCTGGGTCTTTCCTCGGTCCAGGGCAACGGATTCGGCGGCGCGGTGGCGCGGATCAAGGATGGCGAGCCCAACACGTTTACCAATGCGGCCAATCCTGGCGAGACGCTCGTGCTGGAAGGCTCCGGCCTCGGCGCCGATGCCAATGACGAAACGAAGCCGGTCGAGTCGCCGGCGAACATGACCGGTACGCCGCTCGAAGTCTACTTCGGGAAGACGAGAGCCAGCGTCACTTACCGGGGGAGGTCGAACCGGCCGGGCTGGGATCGCGTGGAGGTGGTGGTCCCCGAGGGAGTCAATGGTTGCTATTCGGCGGTCTATGCGAAGTCCGGCGAGTTTGTCTCGAACACGGTGACCGTTAGCGCCGCGGCTCTGGCCGCCTGTGCGAGGAGCTCGGATTCCGCTCGCCGGACTTCGAGACGCTGTTTCAGAAGGAGGAAGTCACCGCGGCCTGGTCAACTATCAGTAGGGCGGACCATCCACGCGAGACCGGCCGTTATGACCACAATGAAGTAGTACGATCATGACGCGTTCCCTCCCACCTCGCACGGCCCGCGCGGCTTGGCGCATGGCCTCGCTCTGTCTGCTGGCTTCTCTCGCGGCATCGGCGGCCCCGGTCGACTTCTCCAAACAGGTCGAGCCGCTCCTCAAGGAACGCTGCCAGGGATGCCACGGCGCGGCGCAACAGATGGGCGGACTCCGCCTCGATTCGCGTGACGCCGCGCTCCACGCCATCCGTCCCGGCTCGAGCGGCGAGAGCAAGCTCATCCACCGCGTCAGCGGAGAGAAGAAACCGCTCATGCCTCCCACCGGCAAGCGCCTCTCCGCCGAGGAGGTCGCGGTGCTGCGGGACTGGATCGATCAGGGCGTCCGCTGGGCGGGCTCGACCACCAAGCACTGGGCGTTCGAACCCGTGCGCCGTCCGTCAGAGCCGGCGGTCCGCCGCGCCGATTGGACGCGCGGACCGATCGACAAGTTCGTGCTGGCGCGGCTCGAGAAGGAGAACATCGCGCCGTCGCCCGAAGCGGATCGCCGCGCGCTGCTGCGGCGCGCGTCCCTCGATATCACGGGTCTGCCACCGACGCCCGAGGAGATGGCCGCGTTCCTCGCCGACTCGACGTCGAAGGCCTACGAGCGCGCCGTGGACCGGCTGCTCTCGTCTCCCCGCTTCGGCGAGCGTTGGGCGCGGCCGTGGCTCGACCGCGCGCGCTACGCCGATTCCGATGGCTATGAGAAGGACTGGATGCGGCCCTGGGCTTGGCGCTACCGGCACTGGGTGATCAACGCGCTCAACCGCGACATGCCGTTCGACAAGTTCTCCGTCGAACAAATCGCCGGCGATTTGCTGCCAAGCGCCACCGTCGAACAGCGCGTCGCGGCGGGCTTCCACCGCAACACGCTCACCAATCGCGAAGGCGGAGTGGACAACAAGCAGTTCGCGTTCGAGAACGCCGTGGATCGCGCGGTGACCGTTTCCGCGGCTTGGCTCGGCCTCACGATGGGATGCGCGCAGTGCCACGACCACAAGTACGACCCCATCACGCAGCGCGACTTCTACTCGATGTTCGCGTTCTTCGAGGCTCTCGAGGAGACCGACATCGACGCGCCGATGCCCGGTGAGATCTCGCCGTATCTGCGCAAGCTCGACGAGTATCGCGCCAAGCGCCAGGCGCTGCTCGAGGAGTACAAGGTCGCGCCGCTGATGGAGCCGTGGGAGAAGAACATGGTCCAGGCGGCGGACGATCCCGGCAAGCGCACCGATTGGGATCTGGCCTGGGCGGTGCTGATCACGCTGACCGAACGCGGCGACGGCGAGAAGATCATCCGCGTTCCGCGCGAGCGGCGCTCCGGGCGCGATCAGGACATCCTGGTGGATCACTTCGTGAAGAACTACCACTTCGCCGTGGGCCCCAAACCGTACGAGAAGACTGGCTTCAAGGAGCTGGACAAAAAGCTGCGGGACCTGCGCGATGCCTATCCGCGGTTGACGCAGTCGATGTCGGTGGCCGAAGGTCCGGCGATGAAGCATCACGTGCGCATCCGGGGCGATTTCCGCGCCAACGGGGCCGAGGTTCCGCGAGCCATTCCGGCGTTCCTGCCGAAGCTGAATACCGGCGCGAATCCAACGCGGCTCGATCTGGCGAAGTGGGTCGCGTCGCCGGCCAACCCGCTCACCGCGCGCGTCACGGTGAATTGGGTGTGGCAGGAGATTTTCGGGATGGGGCTGGTCCGCACGCCGGAGGATTTCGGCACGCGCGCCGAGGCTCCCCTGCATCCCGAACTGCTCGATTGGCTGGCGTCGGAATTCGTCGCGCGCGGTTGGAGCTTGAAGAATCTGGTGCGGGAGATCGTGGCGTCGTCGGTGTACCGGCAATCGTCCGCCGCGCGCGCCGGCCTGCGGGACAAGGATCCGCTGAATCTGCTGCTGGCGCGCCAATCGCGCGTGCGGCTCTCCGCGGAAGGCGTGCGCGACGCGGCGCTGGTGGCGGCGGGTCTGCTGTCGGAAGAGGTCGGGGGCAAGAGCGTGTATCCGCCGCAGCCGGCGGGCGTCACCGAACTCGGCTACGGGAACCGCTGGGGCAATTCGTGGCCGGAGAGCCAGGGGCGCGACCGCTATAAGCGGGGCCTCTATATCCACTTCCAGCGCAGCACGCCGTATCCGATGCTGATGAATTTCGACGCGCCGAAGGCGAACACCGCCGCCTGCAAGCGCGAGCGTTCCAACACCGCGCTCCAGGCGCTGAACCTGTTGAACGACCCCGTGTTCCTCGAAGCCGCCGAAGCTCTCGCGTATCAGGCGCTCGGCGAGGGCGATGGGTTTGACGCGCGGCTGGACGCGGCGGCCCTGCGCGTTCTGTCGCGCGTCCCCAACGATCGCGAGCGCGCGCGCTTTCGCCAATACCTCGACCGCCAGAAAGCGATCTTCGAGAACGACGCCGCGGCGGCGAAGCAGCTCGCGTCCGCGGAGGCGGCCGGCATGCCACGCGCGGAAGTAGCCGCCTGGGTGGCGCTCTGCACGGTGCTGCTCAACCTCGACGAATTCGTGACCAAGGAGTAGCCGCCGTGACGCCATCCGATTTTCTCTCCATACAGTCGCGCCGGTCGTTCTTTCGAAATTGCGCGGGCGGTATCGGTACGGCGGCGCTCGCGTCGCTGCTCGAGCGGGAGGGGCGCGCCGCCGAAGTCTCGTCGCCGTTGGCGTCGCGCAAGCCGCACTTCGCGCCGCGCGCCAAGAACGTGATCTTCCTCTTCATGGAAGGCGCGCCCAGCCAGATGGATCTGTTCGATCCCAAGCCCGAACTGAAGAAGTGGCACGGCAAGCCGTTCGACAGCGAACTCACCAAGGACCTGCGGCTCGCGTTCATCAAGCCGACGGCGACCGTGCTCGGCAGTCCGTTCCAGTTCGCGCGGCACGGACAGTGCGGGATGGAGCTGTCGGAGGTGCTGCCCGGGCTGGCCACCTGCGCGGATGACATCTGCCTGGTGCGGTCGATGCACAGCGAAGCGTTCAATCATCATCCGGGCCAGTTGCTGTTGTTTTCCGGACACGTGATTGGCGGGCGTCCGTCGATGGGCGCGTGGACGACGTACGGGCTCGGCAGCGAGAGCGCCAACCTGCCGGGGTTCGTGGTGCTGACCTCCGGGGTGGGCACCAGCGCGGGCTCGGACAACTTCACCAGCGGCTTTCTGCCTTCCACCTACGCGGGCACGGTGTTCCGGTCGTCTGGCGATCCGATCCTCTACCTGTCGAACCCGAAGGGCATCTCGCGCGAGACGCAGCGGCTGCGGCTCGATCTGATCGGCGATTTGAACCGCGAGCATCAGGAGCAGACCGGAGATTTCGAAATCGCCTCGCGCATCCACTCCTACGAACTCGCGTACAAGATGCAGATGTCGGGACCCGAACTGCTGGACTTCTCCAAGGAGAAGCCGGCGATTCTCGAATCGTACGGCGTGAATCGCGAGGAGACGAAAGCGTATGGGACCAACTGTCTGCTCGCGCGCCGGCTGGTGGAGCGCGGCGTCCGGTTCGTGATGCTGATGCACGCGAGTTGGGATCATCACAGCAACCTCGAGGGAGGGCTCAAGAAGATCACCGCCGCGACGGACCGGCCGGTGGCGGCGCTCTTGAAGGACTTGAAGCAGCGCGGGCTGTTGGACGACACGTTGGTGGTGTGGGGCGGCGAGTTCGGGCGCACGCCGATGTCGGAGATCCGGCGGCCGGACGATCCAACCAGCATCGGGCGCGATCACCATCCGAACGGTTACGCGATGTGGATGGCGGGCGGCGGCATCAAGGGCGGGCAGGTGATCGGACGCACCGACGACTTGGCGTTGAAGGTGGTGGAAGACCGCGTGCACGTGCACGACCTGCAGGCGACGATCCTGCACTGTCTCGGCATGGATCACACGCGGCTCACCTACCGCTTCCAGGGCCGGGATTTCCGGCTCACCGACATCTCGGGCGAGGTCGTGAAAAAACTGCTGGCGTGATGAAGGAGCGGTCTACGCGAGAATCTCGCGCAGCCGCTTCGCGACGATCCCCGGCTCGCCGCCCCGCATCATCCACACCGAGATCAGCAGCTTCCCCGCCCCTGGCCGTTGCACGTGGATCGGCGGATCGCCCGCCTGCAGCTTTTCGGCCACCTGCTGCGCGGTGAGCTTCTTCGCGCCTTCATCCCATTCCACCGTCGCGTGCGGCAATTCGTTGGCGACCTCTGGAATGTGCCGGCCAGTCTCCACGCCGGCGACGTCCTTCAGGCCGCGGCGGATCGTCTCGACTCGCGCTTCGATGTCGCGCCATTCGGCCTTGTGGTCCACCTTCACGTATCGCTCCACCGCGGCGAGCAATCCGCACATCTCTTCCTTGCCCACCTTCATGCCGCGCCCGATCCCGCCGTACGGCGACATCGCCGGCAACGCCGCCTCGATGAGGTCCTTGCGGCCCAGCAGCAGTCCGCTCGCTTGCGGTCCGCGTAGCGCCTTGCCGCCGGAGAAGATCACGAGGTCGAAGCCGAGTTCGGTGTACTTCCAGAGGTTCTCCACCGGCGTGGCGTCGGACGCGGCGTCGTTCATCGTGGGGATGCCGCGCGCCTTGCCGATCTTGACGAACTCCTCGCGCTTGATCTGGCCGTGGCCGTCCGCCTTGTTCAGGAAGAAGAGCATGCCGGTGCGCTCGTTGATGGCGGCCTCGAGTTCCTGCCGTGTCTCCACGGTGACGATCTTGGCTCCGCACGATTCCATCTGGTGTTCGTAGCCGGAGCGGTGCGTCTTCTGCTGGATCACCTCATACTTGATCCCATCGCGTCCCGGCAATTGGCGCAGCTTCTTCGCGTCGCCCTGCGACAGGCAAGCCGAAGCGCCCACCGCGATCGCGGAAGCGGCGCCGCACGTGACCATGCAGGCCGGGGCCTTCAGCAGTTCGGCGATGCGCGAGCCCACCTTGCGTTGGAGATCGGGGAGCGGAATGAAGTACCGCGACGCTTCTTCCATGGCGCGGACGACTTCGGGCGGCATGATCGATCCGCCCAGCACGGTGACCACCCCGACGCCATTGATCACGGGCCTGATGCCCAAACTCGAGTAGAGAGAAGACGGAGTGGCGGCGGACATCTCCGTGGACTTGGCGGCGCTGGCGGCGGCGGGCGCGAGCGCTCCGGCTTGGATCAGGCGGCGGCGTGTGGTTTTCATCCCACCGATCATATCGCGGCCGGAATATCATTGGTGCAAGCCATGCATTCACTGATGACGCGGATCACACGCCGGGGATGGTTTCGATCGGGGCTGCTCGCCCGCGCGATGGGAGTCTGGGGAGGCGCGGCCGCGGCGGCCGTTTCGCAACCGGCGCGGGGCTCGGGACCCGGCGTCTACCGGCGTTTCGGCGTGGAGCCGTTCATCAACTGCACGTCCACCTACACGATCAACGGCGGATCGCGTCAGTTGCCCGAGGTGATCGCGGCGGTGGAACAGGCGAGCCACTGGCACGTGAACATCGACGAGTTGATGGAGAAGGTGGGTCCGCGATTGGCGGAGCTGTTGGGAGGCGAGGCGGCGATGGTGAGCTCCGGCGCGGCGGGCGCGGTGACGTGCGGAGCGGCGGCTTGCGTCGCCGGCGGAGATCCGGAGAAGATGCAGAAGCTGCCGGACACGTCGGGCATGAAGAACGAGTGCGTCGTTCCGAAGTGGTCGCGCAGCTACTACGATCACGCGGTGCGCGCGGTGGGGGTTCGCATGGTGGAGGTGGACACGCTGGAATCGCTCGAGCGCGCGCTAGGGCCGCGCACCGCGCTGGCGCACGGACAATCGAATCTACTGGCGCACGGCAACCGCTTCACGCTGCGCCAATACACGGAGGCGTGCCGGCGTCGCGGCGTTCCGGTGCTGATCGACGCGGCCGCGGACTTGCCGCTGCGGCCGAATCCCTACCTCGCGGCGGGCGTGGATCTGGTTGCCTACAGCGGCGGCAAGATCCTGCGCGGACCGCAGACATCGGGCATTCTGCTGGGGCGCAAGGCGCTGATTCGCGCGGCGTATCAGGTGAGTTCCCCGCATATCACGTTCGGGCGATCGGTGAAAGTGAGCAAGGAGGAGATCGTGGGACTGGCCGCCGCGGTGGAGGCGCTGTTTTCCACGCGCGGCCGCGAGGCGGAGGATCGCGAGTGGCTCGGCTGGTTCGAGACAATCAAGAAGCGCGTGGAACAGACGCCGGGCGTCACCGCGAAGATCGTCATGCCGCGCGACCGCAGCTACTACCCGACACTCCAGATCGACTGGGATCCGGCGCGGATCGGGCTGGAGGCGGGCGAACTCGGACAGCGGCTGCTCGACGGCACGCCGCGCATCATGACGCACGCCGAGGGCGATGGGCGCGGATTCGTGCTGCGTCCGGCGGCGATGTATCCGGGTGAACATGCGATCGTGGCGGAGCGGCTTCACGAGGAGTTCTCGCGAGCGCCGGGGCCGAAGCCGAAACCGAAGCTCGTCGCGCCGGCGGGGAACGTATCGGGGCGCTGGGAGATCGACATGACGTTCGCGGCGGGCTCGACCGTCTGGCGTTGCTATCTCGACAACAACGGCCACGAAATCGGGGGCGTGTACTCGAGTCCGGTGGTGGCGGAAGGGACGATGAGCGGGACGATCTCGGGGGAACGCGTGGAGCTTCGGTCGCACGGCCGCTTCGAAGGGATGGATTTCCGCTACGTCTTCACGGGGACATTGCGGGACGGCGCGATGGAAGGGATGGTTGCGCTGGGATGGGAGGACGGATCGGCGCGGTGGACAGGGCGGCGGATCGGGTAGCGGCGGCCGTGGTCAGAACTCGACGCGGAACAGGAATTGGATCTGGCGTCCCGTTTCATTCAACGGCGACTGCGCCGGAAAGCCCGTTTCGCGGCCCGAACGGCCGTAGCGCGCGATCCCGAAGTCCGGGCTCGTGAGGAACGACGACGGGTTGCCCAGATTGGCATGGTTGAGGAAGTTGAAGGCATCGGCTCGCACCGTGGCTTTGGCCGCCTCTCCGAACCAACGGAGCGGAATCGATTTCGCTAACGATAAATCGATATTGAATAAGCCCGGGCCGCGAAAGGCGTTCCTTCCCGTATCTCCCACGCGATTTCCGTTCGCGAACGCGGCGCGGTCCAGCAGCCGTTCCCCGCCCTCCGCGGAACTTCGCTTCTCCGGCGCCGCGCCCGGCAAGACCGATCCGCGGTTGTTGAGGATGACGCGGCCGTCCGCCGCCCGTACCACGGGCGCGAACACCGTGTAAGGAAAACCAGTGCGAAACGCGGCGAGCTGCGCCACTTTCCAGCCGCCGAAGATCGCGCGAGCGGCGCGGGACCTTAGAGCCGGCAGGTCCTGGATCGAATAGAAAACCAGATTGTGGCGCTGGTCGAAATCGGAGTTCCCGCGGTCGGCTCGATTGTCGCCTTCGCGGGAGAACGCGGCGAAGCCGGACCGGCGGTCGGTGGCGGCGGCGCGCGTGATGCTCAGGTCGAAGAACTCGCCCGCCAACGGCTCGCTTTGGTTGTCGATCGTGTGGCTCCATGTGTACGCCGCGTGCAGACGGCGCGAACCCGTCCCATACCGCGCCACCATACTCAGCGAATGGTAATTCGACAAGCCCTGATTGCCGCGGAACGACATGTACGCGAGTTGCGCGTCGGGGATCGCGCGATTCACCAGATCGGTGGTAATCAGCTTGCGGCCCAGCGATCCCGCGCCGTTCAGTTCGAACGTCCACGATTCGCCGAACCTCTGCTGCAAGCCCGCGAAGTAGGAGTGCGCGTAGGCGGTGCGCAGGTTCGGCTGGAACATGGTGAGCGACGGGAAGTCGCCGGTGAAGCGCTCGCGTTGGCGGCGTTGCAGCACGGCCGGAACCGGCTCCAGGTAGTTCGTGTCGAAATCGAAGATCGGGAACGAGCCGAGCAAGAGGCGGTTGCTCCGGATGTTCTGCCACGAGTTGTCGAACGGGCGGTCGTGGAAAACGCCGTACGCCGCGCGCAGCAAGGCGCCTTTGGGCAACGAGCGCGACGCGCCGAATCGCACCGCCCAATCGTTGCGATCCGGCTCGTACATCCGTTGATCCCCGGCGGAAGGCGGCGCCGCGATCGCGAGCTTCGACACCAGCACGATGTCCTTCACCGCTCCCCGATTCACCGGCGCGCCCAGGCTTTCGTAGCGGACGCCGAAGTTGAGAGTGAGGTTCGGGGAGACGCGAAACGCGTCTTGCGCAAAAAGGCTGAACTGCGTCTGGCGGTATTCGCGATCGTAGCCAGGAACCTGCCTGCGCGGCAGCGCGGCGCGATCGAGCGGCGCCAGCAGCAGCGAAGGACTGTCGAGCGCGTAATCGATGATCGTGGGAAATTCGTAGCGGGCGTCGCGAGCCGCGGTCAGGTAGCCATCGATGCCGCGCCGGAGAAACGAGCCGCCGAAGCGCGCCACGTGAGCGCCGCGCACCCACGCAAGGTTGTCTTGAAACTCCCACGCGCGCGTGCGATTCCGGTAGGCGTACATCGCGGGGCTGCCCGGAAGCACGACCCTTTCGCCGGTGGCCAGCGTCGGAATCTCCGGATGCGCCCGGTCCCAGCGAATGTCGTCGATGTGGCGCGCAAAGCGGGCCTCGTGCACCAGCGCCGGCCGCAGCGAGTTTTGGATGCCGCCCATCGCGCTGGCGTCGTTCTGCGTGAAGCCGGACACGAAGTCGGAATACGGCGTCCAGATGAAGTCGGGCCGGTCGACGCGCGACAACGCCACGCGCCCGGTGACGCGATGTTTTCCGCCCCGCATCACCCAGTCGCCGCGATGCAGGCCGGTGAAGCGATTCACCGTGTTCGGCGGACGCATCGTGACCGGGCCCGAAAGGTCGCCCACATCCGGCGTGAACGGCGCCGGATACTTATCCAGCAGCATGCGCGAGAGCCCGCCGGGCGACGTAAACTGGCGGAACAATACGCTCGGGAAGCGGTACTCCACCGGGTCGGTGAGCGCGAACGAGCGGAGCGCCTCGAGCGCGCTCGACGCGAACAGGCGGTTGGCCACGATGGGTCCACCGAGCTGGAAGCCCGGCTGGGTCTCGCGCGATTCGGGCTTGCCCAGGCCGAGCCGGTTCTGCTGGAATCCGGTTGCGTTGAGCGCGTCGCGCTTGCCGTACAGGTAGGCGATCCCGTGCCATCGATTGCCGCCCGCGCGCGTGACCGCGTTGGCCACGAATCCGGCCGCGCCGCCGTATTCGGCCGAGAAGTTGTTGGTGGACACGCGGTATTCCTGCACCGCTTCCGGCGCGATGGCGGTGAGAGGTCCGGTGACCAGGAAGTTGTTGTTCTGCACGCCGTCGAGGAAGAAGTTCGACGAGGAGGGACGCTGGCCGTTGGACGAGAGTCCAAGGCCGCGCGCGGTGCCGCCGTCGGCTGTAACGCCGCCCTGGGTGACGAGCATCGTGTAAACATCGCGGCCGGCCAGCGGCAGATCCCGCACCTCGACAGGGTCGATCGTTTGCGACACCGTCGCTTCCAGCGCGCCGCGGCGTCTGCGTTGCGATTCGACGTAGCTGGTGCGGCTCGAGTCGACGTCGGGTCCGAAGAAGGTCACCAACGACCGCGATCCGGGCAGGAACACGGAGCGGGTCTGGCCCGATTCCCACACGTCGGAGAGCGGGCGCAAGCGGAAGTCCGCCTCGAGACGGCCCGCAACGGCGAGCTCCATTTGGAACACTTCCTGCGGCTGGTACCGGTCCGCGGAGACTCGCACCCGATACGCGCCCGGCGGTAGCGATGGAGCGGCGTAATAGCCGGCCGCGCCTGTGCGAACGGCGGTCCGCGTGGCGGTGGCATCGCTCGTCACCACCACCGGGGCGCCGGCGATAGGAGCGCCCGTCACCGAATCGACCACGCGGCCGGAGATCAGGCCCATGGTCGTTTGGGCGCACGCTGGCGCGCACAGCGCCCAAAGCGCCCACCGGCTCCGAATTCGCATATCCCCTCAGTATCTCAGCCGGCGCAGGCGAGCACGGCGTCCGCCACGTATTCCAGGTCCTGGGGCGCGAGTTCGGGAAACACGGGGAGCGCGAGCACTTCGCGCGCGGCGCGCCCGGCGTGAGGAAGATCGCCCTCCCGGTATCCGAGGTATTCGAAGCAGCGCTGCAAGTGCAACGGGCGCGGATAGTAGATTTCGCTCGCGACTCCGCGCGCCGCGAGCTTCGCCTTCACGCCGTCGCGATTCGGAACGCGCACGACGTATTGATTCACCGCACTCACACAGCCGTCGCGGATGGTGGGGGGAACCACCGCCGTTCCCTGGAATCGCGAATCGTAGTAGGCCGCGTTCTCGCGCCGCCGCCGCGACCACTCGTCGAGCTTCGGGAGCTTCGCCAGCAGCACGGCCGCCTGCAACGCGTCCAGCCGGAAGTTGGCGCCCACCTCGTCGTGGAAGTACTTTTCATGGGCGCCGTGGTTGCGAAGCAGCTTCATGCGATCGTGCAGCGCCGCGTCGTTCGTCACGATCATGCCGCCGTCGCCCGCGGCGCCCAGGTTCTTGCTGGGGAAGAAGCTGAAGCAGCACGCGGTGCTCTCCGCGAACCCGCCGCAAGGAACGCCGCCGCGCGTGGCGCCGATCGATTGCGCCGCGTCCTCGACGACGAACAGCCCGTGCCGCCGCGCGATGGCGCCGATCGCATCCATGTCGCAGGGCTGGCCGTAGAGATGCACCGGCAGGATGGCGCGCGTGCGCTCCGTGATGGCGGCCTCGATGCGCGATGGATCGATGAGATACGTGTCCGGTTCGATGTCCACGAACACGGCGCGGGCGCCGGCGCGGTGGATGCAGCCCGCCGTGGCGAAGAACGTGAACGGCGTGGTGATCACTTCGCATCCGGCGCCGACGCCGAGCGCCATCAAGGTGTCTAGCAGCGCGTCGGTGCCGCTCGACACGCCCACGCCGAAACGGCAGCCGCTTCGCGCCGCGATCGCGCGTTCCAGCTCTTCCACCAGAGGTCCGTTGATGCAGACTTGCGATTCCAGCACGCCCGTCACGGCGGCGAGCACTTCCTCGCGGATGGTTGCGAACTGCGCCTTCAGATCGAGCAGCGGAACCGTCCGCGTCAAGCGAGCAGTTCCCCGATGACTTCGCCGCCGGTCTGGCTCAACTGTTTCTCGCGGCCGGCATGGAGGTACCGGAGGCGGTTGTCGTCCAGGCCCAGCAGGCGGAGCAGCGTAACGTGGAAATCCTTGATCGGATGCACGGCCTCCACCGCCGCCAGTCCCGTTTCGTCGGTGGCGCCCACGATCGAGCCCGCTTTCACTCCCCCGCCCGCCAGCCATACGGCCATGGCGGTGGCGTTGTGATCGCGGCCCCATACTTCGCCGCCGCGGCGAATTCCGTTGTCCGGACTGCGGCCGAACTCGCCGGACCAAACCACCAGAGTCTCGTCGAGCAGACCCGTCCGCTTCAGATCGGCGATCAGCGCCGCGACCGGTTTGTCGACGGCGCGGATGCGGGCTCCGTGCGCCTTGTCGATGTAATCGTGCGAATCCCAACCGCTGACGATCACCTGCACGAACCGAACGCCGGACTGAACCAACCGCCGCGCGAGCAGGCAGCGCCGGCCGATCGCTTCGACGTCCGGATCCTTGCCGCCGACGCCATACATCTCGCGGGTGGCGGCGGGCTCCTTGTCCAGATCGACGATCCCGGGCATCTCCGCCTGCATGCGAAACGCGAGTTCGTACGATTCGATGCGGGCTTGCAATTCCGCGTGTTCGGGATGCCGGGGCCGGTGCATGCGGTTGAGCGACCCGAGGAAGTCGAGGTTCGCCTTTTGGCGCTCCTTCGACACACCCTCGGGCGGAGTCATGTCGAGCACCGGAGCGCCTAGCGGCCGCAACGGCGTTCCCTGATAGTGCGCGGGAAGAAATCCGTTCGACCAGTTGGCAGGGCCGCCCTGCGGAAACGCGAGATCGGGCAGCACCACGAACGACGGCAGATTCCGGTTCTCCGTCCCCAACCCGTACGAGACCCACGCGCCCAGCGCCGGGTCGCCCCCGAATTGATTGCCGGTGTTCAGATGATAGAGCGCGGTGGGATGGTTGACGCTCTCCGCGCGGAGCCCTCGATAGAAGCAGACATCGTCCACCACGCTCGCGAAGTTCTCGAACAGCGCGTTGATCTCCACGCCGGACCTGCCTGCCCGCCGGAACTGGAACGGACTGCGCACGTAGTAGCGCTCGCCCGTGTTCATGTTCGCCTCGAACTTGTTGCGCTCCTTCTGGAACTTCGTCATGTGCAGCGCGGCGAGCTTCGGCTTGGGATCGAAGGTATCGATGTGCGACGGGCCGCCTTCCATCAACAGGAAGATGCAGTTCTTCGCCTTGGCCGGCAGGTGCCGCGCCTTCGGAGCGAGCGCATCGGCGGCGCGCGCTTCATCGTGCAGGATCGCCGCCAACGCCGCCGCGCCCAGGCCCATGCCCGAGTGGAACAACAGTTCCCTGCGATTCAAGGATGCCGGGGCGAGTTTAGTAGACATAGACGAACTCATTGGAATTGAGAAGCGCCAGCGCGATATCGGCCAGCGCGCGCGTTTCGGGTGGGACTTCGTGCGGCCGCGTGTCGTGTTCGTAGGGCGATGGATCCTCCGGCTGCACGAAGCGGTGGCTCTCGCCGGTGAGTTCGCTGTTGATCGCGTGGATCACGGGCTTGGGAGGCGTGGGCGGCGGTGGCGGAGCGGCTCGATGATGCGCCGCCATGCGCTGGTAGTGAGCCAGCGCCGCCTTCTTCTCCTCGGCGTCCGGAGCGCGCCCGAAGGCCCGCCGGAACGCGAGTGCGACGCGCGCGGCGGGAGTAGCGGCCTGTTTGCTCACCCGGTCCGCCAGAGCCAACGCCCTGTCGTGCGCGAACTGGCCGTTGAACAGCGCGAACGCCTGGGTGGGCAGCGTGGAGGAATCGCGCCGTTCGCAGGAGACGTCCATGTTGGCTCCGTTGAAGACCTCCACCATCGGGTCGGCCAGGCTGCGCTGCTGGAACGTGTAGACCGTGCGCCGGTTCCGCTGGCGCCGCTCCGGCGATGGCCGGTAGGCGGGCGCAAGCGACCCCATTCGATGCTGGGGCTGGCGCGCCACATCGTCGTTGATCGTGGGGAACACGCCGGGGCCGCCCCCTTCGAGGCTGAGTTCGCCCGCGGCCGCGAGCATTCCATCGCGCAGTTCCTCCGCTTCCAGCCGGCGCGGCGGAAAGAACGAAAGCAGCGCGTTCTCCGGATCCTTGGCGGACGCGGCGCCGCCTGCCCTCCGGTACGCATCGGATTTCAGAATCAGCCGGTGCACCGCCTTCACGCTCCATCCGCTTTCGACGAAGTGCGACGCCAGCGCGTCGAGCAGTTCCGGATGGGACGGCTTCTTGCCCATCTTGCCGAAGTTGTTCGCGTCCGCGGCGAGTCCCTTGCCGAAATGATACTGCCAAATCCGGTTCACCATCACGCGCGCGGTGAGCGGATTGTCCGGGCTGGCGATCCACTGAGCCAACGCCCCGCGGCGGCCCTTGACGCCAGAGGGAATCGCGGGCTCGGCGAGGCGCGAGTAGCGGGCCACGACGGAGAGTACGCCTGGCTCCACCTTTTCCGCCGCCGATTGCACGTTGCCGCCGGGCAGCACATGCACTTCCGGAGCCTTGTATTCGGACGCGGCCGGATACTTCAGGTTCGGACCGCCGTCGGTGGCGCCGTCGATGGGACCGCTCGATACGGCGAACGCCTTCGGCTCGAACCGGTCGAGCGAATCGCGGTAAATCTGCATGTGCTTCTGGTGGAGCTTGAGTTCCTCGAACTCCGCGGGGCCGACGCCGAGCTTGTCCCGCACGGCCTTGGCGAGAACATCCTTGGGCAGATCCCCGGCGCGCGTCACTCCGTGTTTTTTCATGGCCGCCTGGCGGGCCATTTCGTCGAACCGCCCCAAGCTCGCCTGCGTACGCTTCACGACGGCATTCAGGCGCGCGCGTCCGGCGGCGAGTTCCGACGTGTTCTCGCGCGCCAGGAAACCGATTTCAGGCCGCGCGAACTCGGTGGTGGCGAACGCGGCCTGCACCCGATAGTAGTCGCGCGTCGGGATGGGATCGAACTTGTGATCGTGGCAGCGCGCGCAGCCGAGGGTGAGCCCGAGCAGCGCCACGCCGGCGCCGTTGGTGACGTCGTCCAGGAACATCTGCCTCGTCACCGCTTCCACCGACATGCCGGTGTGTTCCCACGGACCGGCGCGCAGGAATCCGGTGGCGATCCACGCTTCCGGATCTCCCGGAAACAGTTCGTCACCGGCGATCTGTTCGCGAAGGAAACGATCGTAGGGCTTGTCGTCGTTTAACGCGCGGATCACGTAGTCGCGGTATCGCCACGCGTTCGGGCGCTCGAAATCGTTGGAGTAGCCGGAACTGTCGGCGTAGCGCGCCACGTCGAGCCAGCGGCGGCCCTGGCGTTCGCCGTAGCGGGGCGAATCGAGCAGCCGGTCGATCAGGCGGTCGTAGGCTTGGGGCGAGCGGTCGTTGGCAAAGGCGTCGACCTCCTCGGGCGATGGAGGCAGCCCGGTGAGGTCGAAGGTGATGCGGCGAATCAGGGTGCGCTTACCGGCGGCGGGCGCGGCGGCGATGCCCGCGGCAGCCAGCCGCGCGCCGAGCATCGCATCGATGGACCAGCCGGGAGCGGGCTTCTTCACGGGGCGGAACGCCCAGAGGTCCTCTTCTTTGTAGGTCCACTGGGAGACCGGCGCCGCTTGCGGCCACGGCGCGCCCCCTTCGATCCAGCGCGCGAACGCGTCCACCGTTTCCCTGCCCAGGCGTTGCGGCGGACCGCCGGGCGGCATCTGGATTGCGCCGGCGCCGGAGATCAATTGGAGCAGGAGGCTCTCCGCGGGCTTGCCTGGCTGCACGGCGGGTCCTCGTGCGCCGCCGCGCAGCAACGCTTCTCGCGAGCGCAGGTCGAGCTTCGAGAGGGTTTGCCCTTCGCCGTGGCATCCCAGGCAATCGCGCTTCAACACCGGCAGGATGGTTCCGGTGAACAGCGCGGAGGGGTCTTCCGCATGGGCGGCCGCGAGGAGGACGCCGGCGATCGAAAGGAGCAGGGCGCGCATGGCGATATCTCCTATAAAGGTATCGCGTCCGGACGCCCCGAGTCGTTGCGGGAATTGCGCCCGGACGCGAACCCTATTCGATCCCTTGGGAAACGCTCGACCACGCGGAGCCGCTTTCCCAACCCGCCGCGGGATCGTCGATCGCGAACGGGAACAAGGGCTCGCCGGCGTTCACCGGTCTGGCAGCCGGTCCGTATTCGAACGCGCCGATATCGATGCGGCCGTCGTTCAGCCGCGACTGCCCGCTGAAGTGGCGCGCATACTCGAGCGTGACATCGTGCCCCGCGCCGATCAGCGGATTCAACGCGCCGCCCGCGTTGATGACGGGAGCTCCCGCGGCGGGACGGACGTTCAGCGACACGACATCGGTGAACATCGGGTAGTAGCCGCCGATGTTGCCGCCGGCGTTCAGGACGGCCGCGTTGCCGCCTTCGCGATTGATCCAACCGTCGGAGATCCAGTTGTTGCGGAGCTCCGCCGTGCCCATGTCGTAAAGGATGGCCACTTTCGCGAACGGCGACCACACGATGTTGTTGCGGATATCGGCCACCGCTTGCGGCGCCGACAGGCGCACCAGGGTGATCTGCTGCTGCTTTCCGGAGATCACGGTGTTGTTATAGAAGAACAAATACCGCAGCCGGTACTGGGCCAAATTGCCGGAGTCGCCTCCGAAGTGCACGATCTGGCTGTTGTCGTAGCCCTGATATTCGACGATGGTGTTCCCGTAGACGCGCGTGTCGTGATACGACGCCGCCTGCCGGACGTCGGCCGCGTCGGAATCGACCAGATCGAGTTGGCGGTTGCCGCCTTCGATCCAGTTGTACCGGACGACGAGGTTGGCGGAGCGGTCCTTGATGTTGTTGGACTGCTCGCCGGGCGCGATCACCAGCCAGTTGTACTGAAAGGTGGTGTTGATGGCGCTGGTGTAGACGTTGTGGTGCGTCCCGTCCCCGGGCAGTCCGTTGATGTGAATCGCGCTGCGCTCGATCAGGATGTCGCGGGAAGGATAGGCGTTCGTGGAGCCCACGAAGATGCCATTGCCGTTATGGTGGATGTAGCAGTAGCGAATGGTGATGTTGCTACCGCGCTCCACGTAGATGCCGGCCGCGTTGTCGGAATACGGGATCCGGCGTCCGAGCAGATCGAAATAGTGCGAGCCCTGCATCGCGCCGCGAAGCTCCAGCGCCTCGATGGTGATGTAGGCCGGAACGCCAGCGTCGCCGAAGTTGGCTCCGCCAACCTTGACGAGTCCGCGCTCCTCGTTCCAGAAACTGTGGTTCGGAGGTGTAACTGCGCCATCCGCTTCAATCAGCGGAAGCTTGCCGTTCGCGCCCTGGACGCCTCGGATGAAGATGGGAGCGGAGGCGGTTCCCGACCGGTTGATGCACCACTTTTCGCGGTACGGCTCCGGCCGCCAGTGAATCAGAACCTGGTCGCCGGGATTGAGCGAAGCCCACGGCACGGCGCCGATGGAAGAGTAGGTCTTACCGGGACCGACCTCGTGCGTGATCGCACTCAGGGAGGCGCTTCCGGCGAGCAAGAGAAAGGAAAATAGCTTCATTGGGTTCCATGATCTTTTCCCTCTCGAGCCAATTGGCAAGACCGCATACCCTCCACCGGCACACGGCCCAAACCTCCTAGTCTAGGGACTCGGAGGGCATCCTTGATAGCCCCCCTCTGCGGGTATTCGTGGGACGTGCTTCCGTTTTAACCTTTTGTTAAAGTAGAGCCATCGTGATGGACAAAACAAGCCGGCGTCAAGCCCTGCGCCTGGGCGCCGCTCTGGGCGGCAGCCTTGGCGCCGCGGCGCAGGAACCGCGATCGCTGGGAAGACCGCTGAGCGCATACGGCGAGAGGTCGCGATTCGTGAAACCGGTGCGCGCCACTCGCGTCACCAAAACGCCCGAGGCAGGTTCGAGCTCGACGCCTTTGGCGGATACCTTCGGGATCGTCACACCCTCCGCGCTCCACTACGAGCGGCATCACGCCGGAGTCCCCGACATCGATCCGGCCACGCACCGGCTCACGATCCACGGATTGGTGGAACGGCCGCTGGTGCTGACCATGGACGAGATCCGGCGACTACCCTCGGCGTCGCGCATCCATTTCCTCGAGTGCGGCGGAAACAGCGGATCGGAGTGGGCGGCGGAGAACGGACCCACCGTCCAGCGGTCCTACGGACTGGCCAGTTGCAGCGACTGGACGGGCGTGCCGCTCCGGCTGTTGTTGGACGAAGTGGGCCTGAAGCCGGGCGCGGCGTGGCTGATCGCGGAGGGCGCCGACGCCTGCCGGATGCAGCGTAGCGTGCCCATCGTGAAGGCGCTGGACGACGCCATGCTCGCCTATGGGCAGAACGGCGAACCGTTGCGGCCGGAACAGGGATTCCCACTGCGCCTGCTGACTCCGGGCTGGGAGGGTAACGTCCAGGTGAAGTGGCTGCGCCGCCTGGACGTCACCGATCAGCCCTACATGACGCGGGACGAGACATCCAAATATAGCGATCTGATGCCAGACGGGAAGGCTCGGATCTTCACTTTGCCGCTGGAGGCGAAGTCCGTGGTTACCTTTCCGTCGGGCGGACACACCCTCGCCGGAGCGGGTCTGTACGAGATCACCGGACTCGCGTGGTCGGGCCGCGGCCGGGTGGAGCGGGTGGAGGTGACGCTCGACGGAGGCCGCACGTGGGTGGATGCCAAGCTCGACGAGCCCCGGCTCCGGCTCGCCTTCACGCGCTTCCGGATGCCCTGGCGATGGGATGGCCGGGCGGCCGCGATCGCGTCCCGGTGCACGGACGAGAGCGGCTATGTGCAGCCCACGCGCGCCGAATTGATCGAGGCGCGGGGAACCAACTCCGGGTATCACTTCAACGGCATCAAGCTTTGGAAGATCTCGCCGGACGGAAGCGTAACGAATGTCCACGCGTAGTTTCGTGGCGCTGGCGGCGTGCGCGATCCTGCAGGCCCAGACGAAGTACGGCGTGGGCCGGCCGCCGTCGGAAGCCGAGATCCGGGCGCTGGGAGCGACGGTGGCGCCCAGCGGAGCGGGACTGCCGGAGGGATCGGGAACGGCAGCCGCGGGGCGTGAGTTGTTCGCCCGGAAGTGCGCGCGCTGCCACGGCGAGAAGGCGGGCGGCGATATCGGACCGGCGCTCGTGGGCGGCCAGGGTACGCTCGCGACGGCGAAGCCCATCCGGACCGTCGGCAGTTTCTGGCCACACGCAACATCGGTCTGGAACTACGTCAACCGCGCGATGCCATTCGACAAGCCGGGATCGCTGACCCACGCGGAGGTCTACGCGGCGGTAGCGCTGATCCTGCACTGGAACGGCATCGTGAGCGAGAATCAGGTGTTGGACGCAAAGACGCTGCCGGCCGTTCGAATGCCGAACCGGGATGGATTCATTCCGGATCCGCGCCCCGACGTCAAGCGCCCCGGAGCCCCGGGAAAGTAACGTGCCGGAGCGGCAGGGCGGGCTGTTTCCTCGCGAGCATGGCGCGTGGTCGATGCTGATCCAGCCGTTCGTGTGGGCTTGCGTGCTCGAGTGGCGCTGGTCGTGGTTTCTGATTCCGGCGGCGGCGGCGATGGTGGCGGTGTTCCTGGCCCGTCAGCCGCTGGTGGTGCTCGGGCGGCAGAAGTTCGTGTGGAAAAACGAACGGCCGGAATCGGCGGAGGCGCGCCGGTGGCTGATCGCGTTGGCGGCGGTGCTGATTCCTTGCGCCGCGGTCCTGTGGATGCGCTGGCCCGTGAACGAGTATCTGGCCTTCGGCGGGGGCGCCGCGGCGATGACCGCGTTCGCGGCCTGGATGACGGTGAAGAACCGCCAGCGGTCCGTTCCGCTGCAACTGATCAGCGCGGCGGGTCTATCGAGTTCGGCGGCGGTGGCCTGTCTGTCGATCGGAAGCCGCATGCCGGGATGGTGCTGGTGGCTGTGGACGGTGAGCGCGATGCAGGCGGCGGCGGGAGTGCTGGTGGTCCACGCACGTCTGGATGCGCGGGTGGCGGCGAGGAAACCGGGCGCCACGTATGACGGCAAGCCGGCAATGGCGATGCAGGGAGTCCTGCTATGCTTGGTTCCGTTCGCCGCGATGCGGGCCTGGCCGCTGGGCGTGGCGTTGGCGTTGGCGGCGGCCGTGAATCTGTGGAACCTGCGTAGCCTGTCGAACCCGGAGGCGCTGGCGGTTCCGCTGATGACCGTGGGGCTACGCGCGATGGCCCTTTCGATCGCGGTATCCTTGCTGACCGTGTGGGGGTTGTCCAGGTAATCCGAATGGCGTTGGCGAAGAACAAAGGCAAGTGCACCAACTTCGGACACTGCGATGTCGCGGACAGCCACGCCGCGGTCGACTCCGCCGATCCATTGAAGCTGGTGTGCCCGAAGTGCGAACGGCCTCTGAGTCCGGTGGAGGCCTCGGGCCTTCGCATCAAACCGCTTGCCCTCGTTGGAGTGTTGGTGTTAGCGGCGCTGGGAACGGGCGTCTATTATTGGTTCGGCGGGCCGGACGGTTCGCCGGCGGCTCCTTCCCGCGCGTCGGCCGGCAAGGAGGGCGTGGTCCGCTGCCGCATCAATATCTGGGTGGGATGCGCGGGCGGTCTGGCGGCCAACGGCGGGCTCGACACGCAGAAAGGTTCCATCTTCGACGGCGAGGGCATCCAGGTCTCGTTCAAGGTGATCGACGACTGGACCGAGGGCGCAACCGCGCTCGCGACTGGCAATGTCGACGTGATGCTGACGACGGTGGATGTCTGGGCCAAGGACTACGCGCAATTGGCCGAGAGAGGATTCAAGGGCAGAGCGTTTCTGATGGTGGACTGGTCGCGCGGCGCGGACGGCGTCATCGGCAAGCCGGGGCTGCGCTCGATCGAGGACCTGGCGGGTAAGAGCATCGCCTTCGCGCCCAGCACCCCGTCGCATTTTCTGATCTGGAACGGCGTGCGGAACTCCGGCCTGAGCCGGGAGCAGCGCGACAAGCTGATGACCTACGCGGTCCACACCAAGGACGGCATCGAACCGGCCACGCTGTTCGCGCAGGGCAAGATCGACGCGGCGGTGGCGTGGGATCCGGACATGAGCGACGCGGTTGCCAAACGGCCGGGCGGCGGCCGCAAGATCTACGACACCACCGTCGCCAACAAGCTGATCGCCGATATCCTGGTGGTCTCCGACGCGTATCTCGAGGCCCATCCGGAGACGGTGAAAAAGTTCGCCGGCGGCTGGCTGAAGGGCGTCGAGTTCCTGCGGAGCGAGCCGGCCCGCGCGTACAACATCATCGGGTCGATCAAGGACTTCAACATTCCCACCGAACTCGCCAAGACGATGCTGCAAGGCGTGGAACTCTCCGACTTCACCGAAAACGAGTCGTTCTTCGGCACGGCCGGCGAACTATTCGACTACGCGAATATTTTCCGCATGGCGCAGGAGATGTATCGCGACCTGAGGGCGATCAAGCGGCACACGCCGGACATCGAGGCGACGATGACGCGCGAGGTGGTCCATTCGATGCGCCATCGCTTCCCGCCGCGTTCCACCGCGTCGGCGGCGTACGGTCCGCTGGCGCCGGGGCAAGTCCCGATTTCGACGCAGGAGAAAACCATCTTCTTCGAGCCGGGATCGGCGGAAGTCAGCATGGATTCGCGAGGAGTGGTCGACGACATCGCGGCTTTCATGAAGGCCTACGAGAACACCGTGGTGGAGATCGCGGGCAACACGGACTCCACCGGCGACGCGCGCCAAAACGTGGTGCTGTCGTTACGGCGGGCGGAGGCCGTGAAGCGCTACCTGTCGGCGAAGTACGGATTCCCGGCCACGCGAATGATCGCCAAGGGCAACGGACCGGCCCAGCCGAAAGGCGACAACGCCACCGACGAGGGGCGCGCGCGCAACCGTCGAACCGACATCCGGGCGTACGAAAACCGCGCGGGAAGCTCGCGGCGGTGATTTACCCCCGCCCGGGTTGTTTCCGCTCCACGTCACGCACGCCGGGAATCCGGCGCATAGCGGTCATCACACGTTCGAGCTGCTTTTTGTCGCGCACCTCAACGCACATCTCGACGATCGCCGCGTCGCTGCGTTCGCCGTCGGAACGAGCCTCGAGACTGCGGATGTTGGAGTTCTCGTGAGTCAGGATCAGCGTCAACTGATTCAGCACGCCGGGCCGGTCCTCCGAGTAGACGGTGATGTTCACCTGGAACGCCTCGTTGGCCGCGCGGGCCCACTCCACGTCGATCTTACGTTCGGCCTCGTACATCAGGTTCACCACGTTGTGGCAACCTGTGGAGTGGACGCCCACTCCCTTGCCTCGCGTAATGTAACCGACGATCGGTTCTCCGCGAATCGGATTGCAGCACTTGGCGCGGTAGGTCATCACGTCGTCGATGCCCTTCACCTTGATGATCAGGTCTTTGGCGTCTTCGGCGGGCGCGAAGTGACGGGGAGGCGTCTCCCCGGCGGCCGGCGCGGGATGTCCGGCCGCCGGCGCGTCCGGCGCGAACTTCTGCAAAATCTGCCGGGCGGAGAACTTCCCGTACCCGAGCGCGGCGTGCAGATCCTCGACCTTGGTGCAGCCGTGATCGGAGCCGATCTTGTCCCACTCGTCGCGCCCGATCCGCGACAACGCAACGCCCAGCCGCCGCGCCTCCCGTTCCAGAGATTTCACGCCGATCTCGATCGCGCGTTCGCGCTCGGTCGCCTTGACTACCTGGCGGATCTTGTTCCGCGCGCGCGACGTCTTCACCAGCCCGAGCCAATCCTTGCTCGGCTCGTGCCCGGTCTGCGTCAGGATCTCCACCACATCGCCATTGCGCAGTCCGGTGCGTAACTGCACGATGCGGCCGTTCACCTTGGAGCCGACGCAGGTGTGGCCGACATCGGTGTGGATGGCGTAGGCGAAGTCGATCGGAGTGGCGTCGCGCGGCAGCATGATCACGCGGCCACGCGGCGTGAAGCAGTAGACCTCTTCCTGGTAGAGATCCACCTTGAACGTATTGATGAATTCGCCGGGATCGCGCATTTCGCGTTGCCACTCGACGAGCTGCCGCAGCCACGCGATGCGTTGATCGTCCTCGCCCGGACCACCCTTGCGGCCTTCCTTGTACTTCCAGTGCGCGGCGATGCCCTCCTCGGTGATCCGGTGCATCTCCTCGGTGCGGATCTGGATTTCGAACGAGAGCCCACCAGGACCGATCACCGACGTGTGCAGGGACTGGTAGAGATTGGGGCGCGGGATCGCGATGAAGTCCTTGATGCGCCCGGGTATCGGATGCCACTCGTTGTGGATCACGCCGAGCGCCGCGTAGCAGTTCTTCACCGAATCGGTGACGATGCGCAGCCCCAATAAGTCGTAAACCTGCTCCAGGCCGATCTTCTGCCGCTTGAGCTTCTGGTAGACCGAGTAGACGCGCTTGACTCGCCCTTCCACCCGCGCCGGGATCGCTTCCCTCGACAGCTTGAGCGCCAGCGTCTGCTTCATTTCGACAAGCGATTCCTCGCCCGACAAACGGCGCGACTCGAGCTGGCGCGCCAGTTCGGCGGACTCCTCCGGCTCGGCGTAGCGGAACGCCAGATCCTCGAGCTCGCCGCGCGCCTTTCCCATTCCCAGCCGGTGCGCGATGGGCGCGTAGATCTCGAGCGTTTCTTGCGCGATCCGCTGCTGCTTGTCGCGCGGAAGCGCGTCGAGCGTGCGCATGTTGTGGAGCC
>SXGS01601119.1_pt1 | contig 27637 bp, 19 predicted proteins | sample 3174681 | NCBI WGS metagenome assembly SXGS01 (sample SAMN11356861, study PRJNA531348) | freshwater metagenome | isolation source: freshwater sample F1-80 | place: China: Fuxian Lake, Yuxi | collected 2017-12-25 | reverse complement strand
CCATCCCCCCAACCCTGATAAAAAACCTCTCGGAGATCCCAAACTCAGCCAGCTCTCTCCGCAAGAAAAGAAGCAACTCACCAACTTCACGAATGAAAACATCGCCGCTTAAAAATTCTTCACGGCGTTGCCCAACGGGGCGTGACTCACGAATCGTGAAAGCGAGTTTCGCCCCGTTGGTGCTGATGAACAGCGGCTGATCGTGAGAATCAGTCGGCTTCAGCGAGCCGTACTCTTTCGAACCGAAACGAGAACAGTTCCGCATTCTTCAGTATGAAGCGAATACGGATCGCCTTCCCGGACAGTTGGCTCACGTCGCTTGTGGTGCCCCAGAACGCTTTCATGGCCAGTTGATCGCCCTCAACTCGACAAGCAGCGGTGGTGAAGGGAGCGATCGGCTGACCATCCGCATCTTGCAGTTCGACCTGAATTGCGCCGCTTTGCGCCGTGCGATAATTGAGCACCAGCGACTGACCGGTAAACGTCAGCGGTCGTGTGATTGCTTCGCCTTCGCCGCCCAGCGCACTCAATGCGACGAGTCCATCGGGGCGGTAGGCGAATCGCCGAATGCGGCTGGCGGGGCCGGTGTAGTACGCTTCTTTCGCGTAGACCGACCACTCTTTGGTCTGGCCAGGAAGTTGAACGACGCCCCAGGCCATGTAGTTGCTGCGGTTGCCTCGGCGGTCTTCGGGAGCGGATTCGGGGATCACGGCGTCGGCGTAACGTCGGAAAGATTGACCGCCGCGGCTAACCATGAAGGTCGGCTCGGTTTGTTGGGTCTTCGGCTGAAAGCGTGTCGGGAAACCGATCAGAATGTGCGGCGCTCCGGGATAGTTGCGGATGGTGTTCGTGTAGAGATGCTCGGTCGCGCCGACTTGCGGGTAGTCGAGCCAGACCGGGACGGTCCACGTCAAAAAATCATCCGAGGTGCCGGTCATGATGTCGCGGACGACTCGGAACGCGCGGTGGTACTCGCGGTACTTGCCGAGATGCGGATCCCAAAAGGCGAGATTCTGCGAATCGAAGGCTCCTTTGGTGATGACCGGCTTGTCGGACATCGGTTGCCAGTGCAGGCCATCGGCGGACTTGAGCGGGATCAATCCTCCCTTCACGGCGGTCACGGCTTTGTATCGAGCATCCGGTGAGCACTTCGGATTCGTGTCCTTGAACGGCGTGAAGCAGTGGCCTCCGGGGCCGTCCCAGACGATGTTGTTGGCCTTCGAGCCGTCGAATTCAAAGATTCCGAGTTCTGGCTTAGTGAAGTGAATGCCGTCGGTGCTCTCGGCGCAGCAGGCGACCTCGCGGTGCGTTCCTTTCTTGGTCTGCTCGTCGTAGTGCGAGCCTCGGTAATAAACGCGGAACTTGTCGCCGTCTTGCAGGACGGTGTAGTACGCGCTGGTGTTTCCCTCCCACGGCTTGTCAGCGACGAGCACGACTTCTTTCGGTTCGGGGCGCTGCACTTTCAGAGTCACGGCATCGCTCAACCGGTCAATGAGATGTTCGTCGACAAACGGCTCCATGCGCGATCCGATTGCTTCAGCCGCCAGCGGCAGCTTGAGCTTCGCGAGATAAATGGCCGACTTCCCTTCGTGCGACGAGTAGTAACTCATCCACATCAAACCGTTGCGCCAGACGAGTCCGGGGTAACTGGTGTCTCCGCCGCTGGTCAGCGTGAGCGCCGGATCGTAAGCACCCTCGCGTGTCATTTTCGCCAAGATCGTTTTCGCTCCGCCCGGATAACCGCGACCGGCCGCCCACAGTGCGCCGTCCGGAAGACGAATGAAATTCGGGCCGCCGAAGCGATGCGCGGTCTCCTTCCAGGTCCACTCTTTGTACGGAGCCTGACTGCGGCCGATCCAACCGAACGTGTTGCCGCCTTCACGCCGTACCAGCGCGAGCATTTCGCCATCTGGCATCACTCGCAACGTGGTCTCGTTGGGATGGCCGGGCACATCCAGATGTGTGACGAGGTCGTACTTCACTCCGTCATTGCTGACGACGAGTTTCAATTTCCAATCGGCCGCACCCGGCTCGGCTTTGCCGGACTTCGCGGCCTCTTGAGCAGCCGGGGTCGTGCGAGCTGCAGCGTTGTACGAGATGCCGTAGGCTTTGCCGCCATGCCAGGTGACTCGCCAGAGCCACTCGCCCTCGGTGAGCACTCGCTGTGGAGCGGTCCATTCGCGTGCGTCTTTCGAGAACGAGACTCGCGGCTGCCGGCCGAGCAATGTCTTGCCCTCATACACCGAACCTCCCGCCGTGAGCATCAGCCGGTCGTCGGGAGTGATCGACAACTTTGGGTCGCGCAGATCAATCCCTTTCTCGGCCACGAGGGCGACCGATTCCCAGCTCTCGCCGTCTTGAGATTCGAGCACTCGCAGCTTTCCATCACCACCGACGTGCGCGTCGGCTTCGCGGAAGGTGACGTACCACTTGTCTCGCCAACGAATCAGATCGGTGAAGGCGTTGTGCTTTCCCGCGTCCCAGATCTTTTGGTGCGAGACCACCTCTGGCTCAGCAGCTTGTGCCGCTGGTTGAACGAACGAGAAGACGATCAAGGCCAGAAAATTCAGGCGTGACATGCGATGGCTCCTATTCCAGAAACACAGTTTCGCGGTCTCCGGAGGAAAACGAAATCAGACAGACGATCGTCTCCGAACCGGTGTTGCTCAGGTTGTGCCGGACTCCGGCGGGGATGCGAATCACCGCACCGCGATGTAGCTCCAGCATCTCGTCGTCGAAGCTGTGCTGCCCCGTGCCTTCAAGCATGAACAAGACCTCTTCGCAGTTGGGATGAAAATGCCGTGGGTTGCGCTTTCCGGCCCAGATGTGGCAGAGTCCCAGCGTTTGTGCCGCTCCGGGTGAGAGCTTCGCGTTGCAGAGCCACTTGAGGGTGCCCCACTCGAATGTCTCATCGGGAAGTTGCTTGCTGTCGATGACGACGGCTTTCTGGTCGGCCATTGCATTTCCTTCGATTGTGGCACGACGCTCCGCGTCGTGAGTTGCGACGCAGAGCGTCGCACCACACTACGCGTCGGGCGAGTGTCGGCTAATGACAACTCGCAGCTATACTACCGCCGCGAACCGACGAACGAATCCCACAGCGACTCCTTGAAACTGCGGAGACATGATGCCAGCCAGTGATCGAAAACCGACAAACCTACAACAACTGCGTGAGAGTGGCTGGGTCTCGAAGAGTGTCAAGCAGGAGATTCGAGACAACTTCCTGCGGATGTTGGCGGCGGGAGAAGAACTCTTTCCGGGAATGGTCGGCTATGAGAGCACCGTCATTCCCGAAACGAACATCGCGATCATTGCCGGACACGACATGCTGTTCCTCGGCGAGAAAGGGCAGGGCAAGAGCCGGTTGATGCGCACGCTGGTCCGGTTTCTCGACGACGAGATTCCCTACATCGTGCATCCGGAGGCCCCGGTGCATGACGACCCTTATCGTCCAATCACGAGCGTCTGCCGTGAACTGGTCGCGTCCGTTCCACCGAGTGAAGTCCCCATCGCGTGGTGGCCGCGTGCCGACCGGTATGTTGAGCGGCTCGCGCCCGGCACCAAGTTCGCCGACATCATCGGCGAGATCGACCCGGCCAAGCTGGCGGGCGGAGTCAGCATGTCGGCCGAGGCGGCTCTGCACTTCGGATTGATCCCGCGCATGCACCGCGGCATCTTTGCGATGAACGAGCTGCCGGAGTTGGATGAACTCGTGCAAGTTGGGCTGTTCAACATCCTCGAAGAGCGCGACGTGCAGATTCGCGGTTATCCCGTGCGGTTCGACATTGATGTGCTGATTTTGTTCTCGGCGAACCCGGCCACATATAACCGCAGCGGCAAGGTCATCCCGCAGCTCAAGGACCGCATCGGTTCGGTGGTTCACACGCACTATCCGAAGGAGCGCGATCAGGGAATCGAGATTCTCGAACAAGAAGCGGCGATCGATCTCGGCGAACCGTTCCCGGTGATCGTGCCGCGATTTATGAAAGAAATCATCGAAGAGTTGAGCATCGCTGCTCGCAAATCGAAATACATCGACCAGGCATCCGGCGTGAGCGCTCGGTTCAGCATTTCCAACTATCGGACGATGATTGCGAGTGCTCGCCAGCGCGGGGCACGTCTCGGCGAACGTCCGGCCGTGCCGCGCATCAGCGATCTCGGCCATTTGTATTCGTCATCGCTCGGTAAGCTGGAGCTAGATTTGATGGGGAGCCATCAGATGTCCGAACGCCAGATCCTCGACGCGCTCCTGGCCGAAGCGATCCACACCGTATTCAACGAATACGTCGCTGAGCATGGCCTGGAAGAGATCGCCAAGATCTTTGCCGAGGGGGTGAAGATCGAAGTCGGCGACTTGCTGCCGTCGTCGTACTACGCCGAACGATTGAAACGCGTCCCACCCGCCTGGGACAAAGCATTCGAGGTCAATGCCTCGACCGATCCTGCCGTGCGCGCTTCGTGCGTCGAGTTCATCCTGGCCGGACTGTACGCGACGGACCGCGTCTCACGGTCTCAGGCTCACGGCAGTATTCGGTATGAATTCTGAATCTCAACCGCGGACGCTCAACCCCAGAAGCGTTCGCCGTGCCAGTTGTGAGTCGGCGTGGTTTCGACTTCGACGTCGCCTTCCACTTGGCAGCGACACGAGAGTCTGAGCTTTTTCTCGTTGCCAATCCGCCAGAAGAACAGCAGCGGTCCAGCGAGGATGCGGAAGCGTTCCCACAAGCCGGGCCGGCTGACGTTGTCTTCGCCCTTGGTGATCAGCACGTTGCAACTGCCGCAGTGACCAAAGCCCATGCAGTTGAACGGGAAATTCTTGTGGAAGCCCCAGTAAACCTGGACTCCATTTTCCAACGCCGCCTTGCGGAGATTGGTGCCGGGGGCAACTTCAATTGTCTTCTTCTCTTTGACGAAGGTGATTTTGGCCATGATGCGTCGGAGTTCGAGGTTGATGGAGATCGTGAACGGGGCGGAATGATACGAGTCACCGTCGCGAGTGGCAAACGCGCCGGCGCACGATAGATTGCGAGAGAACGTATGGTGCGGCCAGCCGTCGGTCGCATGACGCGAAACATCCCGAATCACCGGCGGCTAACGCCGTGCCGCCCACGGATTCTTGTCGGCCTGCGGAGAGAGAGAGAGAGAGTCCGATGTCCTGGCGAGTGCTGCTGACTGATCGAGCCTGGCCGGACAGTTCCGTTGAGCAACGCGAACTGGCGGCCGTCGGTGTCGAGTTGATCGAAGCTCCGGATGGGTCCGAGCCGACGTTGATGAAGCTGGCCGCCGACGTCGATGCGATCATGACCTGCTGGGCACCGGTGACAGAGGCGGTCGTGCGCTCAGCGGTGAAGTGCCGGCACATTGCGCGGATGGGCATCGGCTTGGACAACATTGCGGTGGCGGAGGCAACGGAACGGCAGATGCGAGTCACGAACGTGCCCGACTACTGCGTCGAGGAAGTGGCCGATCACGCGCTGGCATTGTTGCTGGCGTGTGCCCGGAAAGTCGCGTTCTTTCATCAACTGACGAAAGCGGGCGAGTATCGCCTGCAGGCCGGCGGTCCATTGCGGCGTCTGGGCGGCGCGGTGCTGGGGATCGTCGGCATGGGTCGCATTGCGCGGGCGGTTGCCGAGCGGGCGCGTGCGTTTGGCTTCGAGATCATCGGCTGGACGCGATCGGGCAACGATCACGGCAGCGGCGTCCGGATGGTCGAACTGCCGGAGTTGTTGCGAGAGAGTGACTTCGTGTCGCTCAATGTGCCGCTCACACCGGAGACGCGGCATTTGCTTAAACGCGAATCGCTGGCGCTGATGAAGTCGACCGCGTTCGTCATCAACACCTCGCGAGGCGGGCTGATTGATCACGCGGCATTGCGGGAGTCGTTGCAGTCGAAGCGGATTGCCGGAGCGGCGCTCGATGTCTTCGGCCTGGAGCCGCCCGACTTATCGCAGCCGTTGTTTCGAGACGAGCGAGTAATCGTCACACCGCATTCGGCGTTCATGTCGCTCGAGTCGCTTCACGAGTTGCGAGTCCGGGCCGCTCGGCAGGTGGTCATGACGCTGGCCGGACAAATCCCCGAGAACGTGGTCAATCCGCAGATTGATGAGAATCGCTAGGACCGTCACGACCTGACCACCTTTGCCGAGCGTTGCGGTTGCCCGCGACATCGAACCTCAAGTCTCTGACCTAACCTTGGGCGTTCCATCACTCGCGCTGCGGATGAGTTTCCGAGTGTTCCCCGATTGTGGTTAAAGACCGATTTCATGTCGCTTCCCGCCGACACCGCATCACGAGTTACTGCTGGTAATGCCAGCGCAGCCTCGGACGCTCTGCAACCTGTGGTCCCGAAGAGTGGCGTCGGTTTGAAAAGCGTAGTTGCTGACGAGCTGCTTTCCAGGGCCTACGAGAAGCGCATTCATACGCTGCAAGATTCGCTCAAAGAGCGCGATCAAATCGTGCAGATGCTGACGCAGCGACTTGAACAAGCGGCCGATCAATTGGACCGCGTGCAGCGTTCGGGTGGCGGGCGCGGCGGAGCCACCGCCGGCGGCATCCCGCCGGAGTTGATCGAGAATCAGCAAACTCTGGCCGGGCAGATGACGCAACTGCTCAGCCAATGGGAAGAGCTGCAAGCGGCCGAGATGCTCAGTCGCATCGAGTCGCGGCTCAACGACCTGCATGACCTCGTCGCATCGGGCGCGGCAGATCCCGCGCGAGTCAATGCGACCGGGTCGATACCAGCACAAGACGAACCCGACAGGGAACCTCAACGGTCTGAGGTTAAGTCCGACGGGTCGGTTCGCTCTGGCGTTGTTGTCGACAAACCGGCCTCGGTTGGCTGGGAAGCGATCAAAGCCGCGATTATGGCGGGTGAGAATGTCGACTTGGAGACCGCCAGTCATTCCGTTCCACAACACGTTGCGGCCGACGAGAGTGTGGCCCCCGAATTCGTCGCTTCCGAGCGATCGGATTCGCCGACGTTTTCCGAGCCACCACTTCCCGTCGATTTCGACAGTGCCGATCACCAACAACTCTGCGATGCGATCCGCGACCGCGATGAATTCATTTCGCTATTGCTGCGCCGGCTCAGCTCACCCGACGCGAACACCAAGTTTCCCGATTGGGAGCAACTCAACCGCGTTCCCGAAGACTTGCAGCACGAATTGCTGAGCCTGCGTGACCGCCTGCAAGACAAGCTGCGCGTGGCGGAAGTCGATCTGTCACTGCAACGAGCCAAGCTGGCACGTGAAGAGGCCCGCCTGACAATCAAAGCGAATCAACTTGCGATGCAGATGAAGAAGCTTGGTCTTGCTCCCGATGAACCCAGCCCCAATGCGGGCGGTATACGCGAAGGTTCAGGGGCCGCACAAAGCCGCCGCTGGCTGCAATTCCTGCAACGCTCTGACGGGAAATGAACGCAGCTTGCGCGTTCTGGCGAGCGGGGCGGCGTCAGCCCCCCCGGTCCTGTGGCAAATGCACCGAGGGGCTGACGCCGCCCCGCTCGCCGGTCCCTTTCGTGCCACTACGGGTGACGCTTGACCCGCCGCACGATTCGCTCCCAAGATGAATCGTCGCCTGCGCCAAAATTCTCACTCGTGGAGTTCGCCATGATTCGATCACTCTGGCCCTGTGGATTGCTGAGCCTGCTCGCCGTGCTTGCGACGGGTTGCGAGCCGAAATCGTCGTCACCGCCGGATACTGCACCGACTCTGACCGCCGAACGTAGTTCCGAATCAAACTCTTCCAGCAAAGAAGCCGACATGAACTCCTCTGCCCGCGTTGTCCGTGAAAGACTCAATGACGAAGCCGATGGCAAACAACTCGAGCAATTCGTGCTCACGAATAAGAACGGCTTGCGAGCCGTCGTGCTCAACTTGGGCGGAATCCTCGCCTCCGTCGAGACACCGGACCGCACCGGTAAGCTCGACAACATTGTGTGTGGCTTCTCACCCAACAACGAAAAGTTCCTGAAGAACCCGCCGTACTTCGGAGCCATCTGCGGACGCTACAGCAATCGAATCGGCAAAGGACAATTTACGCTCGATGGAACCGAGTACACGCTCGCCAAGAACAACAACAACGCGAATCATCTGCACGGCGGCGTGAAGGGCTTCGACAAATACATCTGGGACGCCGTACCTGTTCAGGGCGATGGCTGGGCTGGCGTGAAACTGACGCTCATCAGTCCCGATGGCGACGAAGGCTATCCCGGCACGTTGACCTCGGTCGTGACCTACAAGCTGACCGACAAGAACGAACTCCGCATCGAGTACTCGGCAACCACCGACAAAGCCACGCCGCTGAACCTCACGAACCACGCCTACTGGAATTTGAAAGGCGCGCGAGCGGAGAGCGGCACGGTGCTCGACCACGTCATTCATTTGAACTGTGACAGTTACATCGCCGTCGATGACGAATCGATCCCAACCGGCAAGCTCACCGCCGTCAAAGACGGCGCCCCGATGGACTTCACGAAAGCGAAGCCGATCGGCCAAGACCTCGGCAAGCTGACGAACGACCCGCAAGGCTACGACCACTGCTGGGTCATCAACGGCGGAGGCGATTCGACCAAAGCCCCAGTGCTCGCCGCCGAGATCCGCGAACCCACGACCGGCCGCGTGATGCGGGTCCTCACGACCGAACCTGGCGTGCAGTTCTACACCGGCAACTATCTGCCCGGCACACCCGACGTGAACGGCTTCGCCAAACACGGCGGCTTCTGCCTGGAAACCCAAAAATTCCCGGACTCACCCAACCAACCGTCGTTCCCATCTTGCATCCTCAAGCCCGGCGAAACCTATCGGCAGATGACAGTGCATGAGTTCGCGGTGGAGTGAGCCGCCGCTGTTGGTTACAAGAGGCTCACGCCGATTCCAGCGAGGATGTCCACGATGTCACAGACCGTTGCTGTCAATTTCCAGATGCCCGATGACATGGCGGATTTCCGTTTGCCGGCGGGAGTGAATGCTCGCTTGCAGTTGTTGCTCGACAAGCAAGATCGCGGCGAGCGTCTTTCCGTGGCGGAACGAGCGGAGGCTGAGGGACTCGTGAATCTGGCCGAGTTCCTCACGATCTTGCGTATGCGTGCCGAACGAGCCGTCCGTCCGAAGGCGAAACGGCGATGAGCGGTATCCCTGCGGCATTACGTCGGCTGGTCGTTCAGCGAGCCAACGGACGCTGCGAATACTGCGGCCTCGCTCAAGTCGGGCAAGAGGCCACCTTTCACATCGACCCCGTGAGTGCCGATGGCCCGACCACCGAAAGCAATCTCGCGCTGGCCTGCACGTCTTGTTCGCTTCGGAAAGAAGCTCGTCGCACGGCGGTTGATCCCCAGACAGGACGCAAGGTCTCGCTGTTCCATCCGCGCCGCCAGCGATGGCTGGATCATTTTCGTTGGGAGGGCATGACGGTCATCGGCCTGTCAGCCACCGGCCGAGCCACCGTGTCAGCGTTGACGATGAACCGTCTGTCGATTCTCGTCATTCGCGAAGAAGAAACGGATCGTGGTCGGCATCCACCGCCTGTCGAGTAAGTTTCAATGAATTATCCGAAGTGAGGCCATCATGCTCTACAAACTGAAGCAAGGCGGGAACAAGACGACCTTCGTTCGCTTGAACGCGACGAGCATGGCAGACGAAGGCCTCTTGGAAAGCCAGATGGAACAGTGGCTCGCCGACAATCCCACGGCTGTTCTCCCCGAAGCCGAAGGAAGAGTGCTCGTGATTTCTCAGGAGAATCCATTCAAAAACGTGACGGATATCCTGGCGATCGACTCTCAGGGCAATTTGCTCATCATCGAAGTTAAGCGAGGCCAAAGTCCGCGCGATGTCATCGCTCAGGCGTTGGAATATGCGTCCGACGTGGCGGATTGGAATTACGAACGATTGAACAAGACAGCGATCCAGTATTTCGCTCGACGCAACTTGGGTTTTAAGTCGCTTCTCGAAGCCTTTTCTGCGGAGTTCGACATCGCGCAAAAAGACTTGTCCGAGTCGCAGTTCAATCAGCAACAACGTGTCTTTGTCGTTGGCGAGAGTATTGACGAGAAGCTTCAACGCACAGCGCGATGGTTGCTGAGGCATGGTGTTTCAATTTCTTGTGTGAGCTACACGCTGTTTTCCGACGACCAATCGGGTGAGTTCTTCTTGGATTTCAATGAGGAAGTGCGAACAAACGAATTGGCAGGTGGAGGTCGGACAGTACGAACCTCGTCACAACGACCCACTGAAGCCGAGGCTGTTGGGCGTCTTAACGATGGCATCAAGGTGATTTATCAATCATTGAAGAATCGTGTATTGGGATTCGGACAGGACGTCACGATATACGCGACACGAGATACGCTTATCTTTAAGTCCGCTCGTGTCTTTGCGGAGATTTTCGAGGCGGGTAGAGGTACGAAGCTTGTCTTTCGTGTTCGACCAGAGGGGTTCCAAATCGCGGGAAAGGCTAGCGAGATTGTTCATGGTGTTTTGGTAAAGCGAGTTCCGGACAGCTATGGTTGGTCCGTGAATCACGAGTTTGAAGTAACTGGGGCGACCGACCTGGATGCCGTTGGAAAGCTTTTGCGGCAGTCGTACTACGGAGCCAATCGGAAGTCGTGAGTGATTGGTCGGCGAAAGCCGACTGATGAACTTGGAAGACAGGCGAGTGAGTTATGCGACCTCTTTGGATCATCACGTTGCTGATCGTTGCTGTCGCCTCGGCGGACGAGCCGCTTGCCGAACCGCCGATCACCCACTCCGATCGCAGCCATTGGGCGTTTCAGCCACTCAATCGGCCAACTCCGCCAGCAGCGCAAAACGCGAACTGGTGCCGCACGGCGATTGATCGGTTCATCTTCGCTCGGCTCGAAAAGGAAAAGCTGGAACCAGCCGGTGAGGCCGACCGAGCGACTCTGTTGCGGCGGGTTTGCTTTGATCTGACGGGGCTGCCGCCGAGTCTTGAGCTTCAGGATGAAGTCTTCGCCGACGAAGCGGCTGATTGGTACGAGCGGTTGGTGGATCGGCTGCTCGCGTCGCCGAGTTACGGGGAGCGGTGGGCGCAGCACTGGCTCGATGTCGCTCGCTTCGCGGAGACCGATGGGTTCGAGCACGATCATGTGCGGCCGAACGCTTGGCGGTTTCGCGATTGGGTGATCGACGCTCACAACCGCGACCTGCCGCTCAACGAGTTCATCGGCTTGCAGTTGGCCGGCGACGAACTGCGGCCCGGCGACGAGTCCGCGCTGATCGCGACCGGCTTCCTCTTCTGCGGGCCGGACATGCCCGACATCAACCTGCAAGAAGAACGGCGGCACACGTTTCTCAACGACATGACCGGGACAGTCAGCTCGGTGTTCCTCGGCTTGCAGATGGGCTGCGCGGCGTGCCACGACCACAAGTACGACCCGATCAGCCAAGCCGACTTCTACCGCCTGCGAGCCTGTTTCGACGTCGAACAGTTGTTCGAGACACATCCGCAACTTGGCCAAGTGATGCGCGAGAAGTCTTCCAAGACACCGGTCAGCCGCTTGTTCGAGCGGGGCGACTTCCGTCGCCCAGGCCCGGCCTTGCAGGCGGCGTTTCCGCGCATCGCGAATCCAATGAACGATGCGGTGGCTGCTCCGTCCGACGATGCGAAGTCGAGCAGACGGCGCACGTCATTGGCCAACTGGCTTACTCGCGCAGACAACCCATTAGCGACTCGCGTGCTGGTCAATCGCATCTGGCAAGGACACTTCGGGAAGGGTTTAGTTTCCTCATCCAGCGACTTCGGAGTCATGGGTGCCGCGCCGACGCACGAAGACTTGCTCGACTGGTTGGCGACCGAATTACCACGACTCGACTGGAGCCGCAAGCGACTGCATCGGCTGATCGTCACGTCGAGCGTCTATCGTCAGGCATCCGCAGTCGTAGATCGGACGCCTACGTCCGATCGCCCGGACGTAGGCGTCCGGGCTACAGAATCACTGCTCGAACACTTCCCACGCCGCCGGCTAGACGGCGAGGCGATTCGCGACGCACTGCTTGCGGCCAGCGGAGAACTCAATCGCCAACCGGGCGGACCGGGATTCCGACCGCCACTGCCCGACGAACTCGTCCGCACGTTGCTCAAAAGCCAATGGCCGGTCACACCGGAGGCGGATCAGCATCGGCGTCGCAGCGTCTACTTGTTCGCTCGCCGCAATCTGCGATACCCGCTTTTCGAGGCGTTCGACAAACCGGATAGCAACGCCAGTTGCCCGCGCCGCAACGTCTCAACGATCGCTCCGCAGGCGTTGTTGCTGCTCAACGCGGACGATTCGGTCGTGGCTGCTCAACGACTGGCTGCACGCATCGAACAACAAACTGGCTCCGACCGCCGCGCAGCGGTGGAGTTGGCTTATCGCCGCATTCTCAATCGCAAGCCGACCGCTGACGATGTTCGCGACGCCGAACAGTTTCTAACCTCCGATTCCGCGCTGGCCGATCTCTGCCTCGCGCTGTTCAATCTCAATGAGTTTGTGTACCTCGACTAGCCGCCATCGCAAACAACCCACTGAGCTTGCCTCAGTGGCTCGCGGGCTTTTGCACTACGCCATTGCGACTTGATACCGTCTCGCGCATAGTGCAAAAGCCCGCGAGCCACCGACACAAGGTCGGTGGGGGGGGGGCTCGAATTCTTCCAAAGGACCGCCATGTACGACCGCCAGAAATTGATTGAATTGTTTCACAAACGAGCCCTCAAGTTCGGTGACTTCACGCTCGCCAGCGGCAAGAAGTCGAGCTACTACCTCGACGGCAAGCAGATCACGTTGCACTCGGAAGGACTGCGGCTGGTCAGCGAAGGACTCCTCGATCTGCTTAGCGATGTGCAGTTCGACGCGATCGGCGGCATGTCGATCGGAGCGGACCCGATCATCGGCGGAGTGCTCGTCGCAGCGGCGGCTCGCGGGCGCGAACTGTGCGGCTTCCTGGTCCGCAAAGAGCCGAAGGGTCACGGCACGAACAAGTACGTCGAAGGCCCGGTTGTCCCTGGCATGAAGGTGGTCATCATCGACGACGTCGTCACGACCGGCGGCAGCGCGCTGCAATCGGTCGATCGCATCGTCGAGTTCGGCTGCGAAGTCGTCCAAGTCGTCGGCATCGTCGATCGCATGGAAGGGGGAGCCAAGAACTTCGCCGAACGCCGCCTGCCATTCCGCTCGCCAAAAGCATTGCGATTTCTACGTCGTGTGAATCGTCTGCCAGCCGGCACCATCAGCGCTGGCGAGCGCGGCCAAATTGACTCGCAACGTTTGCAGTCCATCCTGCAACGGACATGCGGGGGCAGTGCCCTCTTCGACGGCCGTCAGGAATTGATTGGCTTGGCGAACAAACAGCGTGTCCCGTTCGAGTGGGGTAATCCGGTCTTCATGCCATTCACCGCCGGTAGCCATCATCGAACTCAAACGATTGAGATGCGACTCCCAGCGGATCGCGCCCCGTTCGCAGATAATCGTCAGAGTGAATTCGTTCGGGGCTTGATGCTGATTCAGGCTGTAGCTGGCCATGACCCCGCCGTGCCGAGCCAGCAGGTGCACGGTGTCTTCGACGGTGACTCCTTCCAGCACCTGATGTGCGGCATCGGCCACCAAACGCTCGACGGGGCCGAGCAGCCACTCGCCCGCGTTCATGACGTGCGTCAGCGCGTCTTGAATGGCACCGCCGCCGGTTGCTCGGTCCTTGTAATAGATCTGGCGATACGCCGGGCGATACGTCGGGAAGTGCTGGCCGGAGACGGCGATCAACTCAACCGGCTTGCCGAAGCGACCCTCTTGAATCGCCGCTCGCATCGCGGTCAGCAGCGGATGACTTCGATAGACATAGGCGACTCCGGCAGTGAGGTTGCGCTCTCGCACGATCTGCTGAAGTCGTTCGACGCCTGTCGTCGAAGTGCTCAACGGCTTTTCGATAAGCAGGTGCAATCCTCGCTCGGCGAGTTGCGTGGCGATCTCGATATGCAGATGCGCGGGGACAGCAACAACGGCCAGTGTCGGGTGAGTCGCCAGTGCTTCTTCCAGACTGGCAAATCCCGGCACTCCGTAACGCTCGGCAATCGTTTGACGCAGCGTGGGATTCACTTCGACGAAGACCGCCTCAACCCGGCCGGTTGTGAGAAAGCAGCGCAAATGTCGCTCGCCAATTGAGCCGACACCGACCACGAGCAATTTGTGAATGAGATTGGGCATCACGAATACCGTACCGCGACCGTGAGGGAGCGGCCTGCATTGGACACCGTGGCCGCTCCCTGACGGTCGGACTCTCAGCATGCACGCTCGCAGGTGACACCCAGCGGAGCGAATCGCTTCTGAATCTCTGCCAGCCCGTTCTTGACGATCAAGATGTCCGCGCTGTGGCAGAGGAATCGGCCGCCAAGACTCAACACCTCTTGAGCGTGCTCGGTGTTGAAGATCGGCATGCCCCAATTCTTACCCGCCTTCTGACACGCGGCCGAGACTTTGCGCATCGCATCTTTAATCAGCTCATGATTCATCTGACCCGGAATGCCGCTGAGGATGCTGAAGTCTCCAGGACCGAAGAAGACGATGTCCACGCCGGGAACGGCCGCGATCTCATCGACTTGAGCCAACGCGCTCGGATCTTCGATCTGGATGACAATGAAAGTTTGCTCGTTGGCCGCCTTGAGATAATCGACTAGCGGCATCATGCAGTACGGATTATCGGGATTGGCCGCGTCGATCCCGCGCTGTCCTAGCGGAGCGAACTTCGACCAGCGGACGACTTCGCGAGCCTCGGCCGCGTTATCGCAGCGAGGATACATGATCCCGGTCGCTCCCGCTTCGAGGATGCGCCCCATCCGCATGAACTCCCCTTTGGCGGGCCGCACCATGACATCCGATGTCCCCACACGAGCCGCTCGCAGCAGCGTGTTCGCGGTCTCGACGCTGTGATGATGATGCTCCAGATCGAGCCAAATCCCATCGAAGCCCATCAGGCTCGTCATCTCATAGAGAGACGGATCGGAGTAGTGCAGACTCGTGAGCAGGACAGGCTGATTCTTACTGAGCTTGGCTTTGATTCGGCTGGTTCGCATGGTGGGTGAGTCTTGGTGAAAGCAGTTACGGGGGCGTTTCCATAACGACGGCTACACTCGCGCCGGCGCTCACAGTCGGAAACGTTTGCAACACGATGACGAGGCCAGTGTAGCGGGACTCGATTCGTTCAGCACGTTGGCTGAGCACGTCGCAAACAGTCCCGATGAGGTCACCGATTCGGACTCGCTGGCCAAGAGCAACAACAGGCTCAAAGAACCCCTCGCACGGCGACGGGTGATTGATCTGCATGTGTCCCGCACCGGGGCGGTGGTCTTCGACGATCAATGGCGGACGCGGGATCTCCGGTGAGCCATCGAGGAGTCCAAGTTCGATCATCACGTTTCGGCAGCCACGCACATAAGCGTCGATGCCGGCGGGATCGCAGCGGCCTCCGCCGAGGTACTCGCAATAGATTGCCGGCACGTTGGCATCGCGAGCGACCGACAACGAGCGGCCATCCAAGTTCGGATCGGTGCCCCACACGACGTCCAAACCGAATACTTGAGCCATCCGCCGCTGCACGGCCAACACGTTCGGGTCGGCGTGCAACGTGTAGCCGCTGAGCGGCAAGACCGTGTAGGTCGTCCCGCCAGTGTGCAGGTCGATGAAGTAGTCGGCTGACCGAATCAGTTGCGAAAGCGCGAACGCAACTTGCTCGGTGAGACTGCCGTCTTCGCGGCCGGGGCATGTCCGAGCCAGATCTTTGCCGTCTTCGCCGGCGCGGCGTCCCATTTGAAACGCAGATTCGCTGACGACTGGCACCAGCGTCAGTTTGCCGCGTAGATGTCGCGGATCAATCTCTTTCATCAACCTGCGCACGGCCGCCATCGGCTCGAATTCATCGCCATGCACGCCGGCCGTGATCAACAGCTTCGGTCCCGGTTGATGTCCGTGAATTTCAAACGTCTTGAGTTCCATCACAACTCCAAGTTGAAAGCAGGGTCGCAGAACATCGTAGACGAGTCACTCCGTGACTCGAACATTCCGGTCACGGAGTGACCGGTCTACTTTCGCGCCATCAGCGACAGCAGTTCGAAGGCCAGATTCGCAGCCAGGATCGCGGTGATGTGTTGAGGATCATACGGCGGAGCAACTTCCACCACGTCGGCCCCGACAAGATTCAGTCCCGATAGTCCGCGCAGCAGTCGCAGCATTTGATGGCTCGTGAAGCCCCCCACTTCCGGAGTCCCCGTGCCCGGTGCGAACGCCGGATCAACCGCATCGATGTCGAGCGTGACGTACAACGGACGCGAACCAACTCGCTGTCGCACTTCCGTGAGGATCGCCGGGACTCCCAGATCGTTCGCCTCATCAATGGTCATCAAGCGGCCGCCAAGCTGACGCGCATCGATATAGTCCTGTGGCCCACTCGTCGGACCACGAATGCCGATTTGCAGGTACGCCTCGGTGTCGATCAGTTGTTCTTCGATGGCGCGGCGAAACGGCGTTCCGTGGCTGTATTTGTACGTCGGGTATTCCTCGTCCCAAGTATCGGGATGCGCGTCGAAGTGGACGACCGCCAGCGGGCCATGCTTTTTGTGATGTGCTCGCAGCAGTGGCAGGCTGATGGAGTGATCGCCTCCTAACGTGATGAGTTTCGATCCGGCATGAAGGATCGTCGACGCCGTGAGTTCGATCGCGCGATGCGTTGCACTGACATCGACGGGAATGACATCGACGTCACCGTAATCGACAACATTGAGTACCTCGAACGGCGAGACCTGCTGCGCGTTGTTGTAGCCCCATAACAGCAACGACTGCTCGCGAATCGCTCGCGGCCCAAAGCGAGCACCGCTGCGATACGACGTCGAGCTGTCATAAGGCACGCCCAGGATCGTGACATCCACGCCCGCCAACACGCGCGTATGCGGCTGACGCCCGAACGTTGCGATCCCTTGATACGGCTGAGCCAGAAAAGGTGAGCCAGTCGTGGCCATCGCGAATTTCCACAAACCCCACCGGCCTTGTGCCGGTGGCTCGCGGGCTTTTGCACTACGAGCGTCTTTCCAAGGTGTAGTGCAAAGGCCCGCGAGACACCGGGGCAACCTCGGTGGTTTTGATTCAAAAAGGACTACTCCAAATACGTCGAACCGCTGACGGCTTGCTCGTACTGTTTCACAGCGGACTCGGCGTGCGTTTGGTCGAGCCGACCACCGGCAACTTGCGCGGTGATCTGCCGCTGAAAGCTCTCGACGCACTGCTGCTTATCGTACTTCGCGAAGCTGAGCATGTCGGCGACGCGGCTGCCGTTGATCAGCTTTGTGATGTGATAGCTGCCGCCAGTGTCGATCACGACCTGAGCTTCCGTTGGCAGACCGAACAGGTTGTGGAAGCTCCCCATGACCTCTTGATACGCACCGGTCAGGAACAAGGCCACGAAGTACGGCTGCTGATCGTCGAACTTGTGCAGTTCCAGAACCTGCTTCACGTCCTTGAGATCGACGAAGCGATCGATGCAGCCGTCGGAATCGCAGGTCACATCGGCCAGCGTGGCAAAGTCGGTCGGGAGTTCATTCAGCCGGTGAATCGGCATGATCGGGAAGAGCTGATTGATCGCAAACGAATCGGGAGCCGAACGAAACACCGAGAAGTTGCAGAGATATTTCGCCGCGAGAATCCGCTTGAGTTCGTCGAACTCCGGCTCATCGGCGTCCGCCTCATGGGCCAGTTGCGAAGCCTTCGCACAAATCTCCCAGAACAGCACCTCCCCCTTCGCGCGGTCTTCCAAGCTGACGAGGCCGAGGTTGAATTGCGTGTGCAGCTCATCCTTCTGGTCGAGCGCGTCGTGGTAGTACTCGCGATAGTTCTTGCTGTTGACGCCGTCGAGCAGCGACTTGAGTTCGTAGATCACCTGTGGATCGTCGTCGTCGACGGCAGCCATCGGAATGTCGTCGGCGAAGGTTTCAATCTCGTCACGAATCTCAGTGACGAACAACGTGTGATAGGCCGTCATCACTCGGCCGCTCTCGGTGACGAGATGCGGATGCGGCACCTGCTCGTCATCGCAGACCGTCTTGATCGTGTAGACGACGTTGTTGGCGAACTCCTCGATCGAGTAATTGACCGAGCCTTCAAACGTCGTCTTCGAGCCGTCGTAATCGACACCCAGCCCGCCGCCGATATCGAGGTATTCGACGTCGATCTGCATCTGCCGAATCTTGGCGTACACGCGAGCCGCCTCTTTCATCGCGTTCTTCACCCGCTTGACGTCGGTGATTTGCGAGCCGATGTGAAAGTGCAACAGCTTCAGCGAGCCGATCTTGTTGGCCGCTCGCAGCAACCGTACGCATTCGAGGATCTCCGACGTCGTCAGCCCGAACTTCGCCGACTCACCGCCGGACGACGCCCACTTGCCGGAACCTTTCGAGTACAGCCTGGCTCGCAATCCGATCCACGGCAGCGCGCCGGTTTCTTCCGCTAGCTTCAACGCCAACTTCAACTCGTTGAGCTTCTCGATCACGATGACAACGCGCTTGCCCGACTGCACCCCCAGCAGCGCCAGCCGCAAAAACGTTTCGTCTTTGAAGCCATTGCAAACCAGCAAACTGTCAACCGGCTGTTCGAGCGACAGCGCGGCATACAACTCCGCCTTCGAGCCGCACTCAACGCCGACAGCCTGCCGTTTGCCCTCACGCAAGAATTCCTCGACCACTTCGCGGCGCGGATTGACCTTCATCGGAAAGACCGGGAAATGGCCGCCGGAGTACTCGAACTGCTTTGCCGCCGATTCGTACGCCGAACAGAGCCGCTGCAACTGAGCTCCCAGGATCTGCGGGAACCGGAGCAGAAACGGCGGCGCGAGCTTCCGCTGATCGATCAGCTCACGCACCAGTTCATAAACATCCGCCGAGCGAGCGTCTCCCTTTTCCGGGTGGACTGCCAAATGCCCGATGCGATTGATCGAAAAGTATCCCGCTCCCCAGTTTTCCAAGCTGTAAAGTCGCAAGACCTCGTCGAACGTGGCAGCATTCATGCTTTCGGCCATCTACAAAGCAAGACGTCGTTCGCCGTCATCACGGCGAACGACGTGTTTTTGGGATTCACGACGTTTAAGCGAACAAACTCGTCACAGCCTGAGCCTTCACCAACTCACGCGGCTGATTCAGGTGGTTGTAGACGATCGTCTCCGGATGAATGCCGAACGAGTGGTAAATCGACGCCAGCAACTCGATCGGGTGGACCGGGTTTTCGAGTTGGCTCGACGCCGTCTTGTCGCTCTTGCCGTAGACGACTCCGCGCTTCACGCCGGCACCGGCCATGACGCAGGTGTAGCAGTACGGCCAGTGATCGCGGCCGTCGGCCGTGTTGCTGTTGCCGGAGGTGCTGACTCCGCGATTCGGACTGCGGCCGAACTCGCCGACGCACAGCACGAGCGTGTCGTTCAACATGCCGCGTTCATCGAGATCGCTGAGGAACGCCGACAGGCCGGTGTCGAGCATCGGACCGGACTGCTTCTTCATGCGGTCGGGCAGACCGGCGTGATGGTCCCACGAGTGATTGTCGCTGTTGGCGACCTTTGGCCAAACGACTTCGACAACGCGAGTGCCCGCTTCGACCAAGCGGCGAGCCAGCAGCAAACTCTGGCCGAACGTCGTGCGGCCGTAGCGTGCTCGCATCTCCGGCGCTTCGGACGAGAGGTTGAACGCTTCGCGGGCTCGGCCGGAGACGATCAATCGCAACGCTTGGTCATAGTAGGCGTCGAGGTTGTAGTCCTTCACCGCCGCGTCGATCTGCTTCATGCTGGCGTTGATCGTGTCACGCAAGCGGGCGCGACGTTCGAGCCGAACAGAGAAGACCTCCGGACGAAGCTGGAGATCATCGACCTTGATCTTCTCCATCTTGTTCATGTCGAGGTCGTCACCCTCCGGGTAGAGCGTGTACGGGTCGAAGGCTTTGCCGAGGAACCCAGCGGTGCCACCCTTGCCGACCACGTTGCTCTCTTGCAGCGGCCGAGGCAGCATCACGAACGGCAGCATTGGTTCGGTCGGCGGCTTGAGGCGGATGATGTTCGAGCCGAAGTTCGGGAAGTCCTTTGGACTCGGAGGCTCCAACTGGCCCGACGCGCTGACCTTGTCGGTCGTGTAGCCGGTCATCATCTGGTAGATGGCGGCCGTGTGGTTGAACAAACCGTTCGGCGTGTAGCCCAGCGAGCGGATCATCGTGAACTTGTCGTTGATCTGCGCAAGCTTCGGCAGAATCTCGGTAAAGTTCACGCCAGGCAACTTGGTGGCGATTGGTTGGAAGATGCTCTTCACGTTATCCGGGGCATCCGGTTTTGGATCCCACAGGTCCAAATGTGAAGGCCCACCTTGCAGGTAGATGAGTACGACGCTCTTGGCTTTCCCCCAACCCGGCCCACCAGCGATCTTGGTTTCTTCGGCCTGAGCCTGCATCTTCAGCATCGAGCCGAGCGTCAGCCCGAACATCCCGCTGCCGCCGACTCGCAGCACATCTCGGCGAGACATCCCCTGTCGGCGATCACACAAATCTTTCGCACGTTGTCCAAGAAGAGAAAGCATTCGTCGTCTCCGTTTGTTTTGAAGCTCTGAGAGTTCAGTCAAAGTCAGGTCAAGAAGGATCGTCAACGGGTGGATTATGCCTGTTGGTGATTTTGCAATCCATCCAATTTCACCGATTGAAGAGGAATGACGGGGTGTTAATCAATGCCCAAACCACGTCCTGAGCTGCAGTCAGCCGCTTGTTGCCGAGTTGGGCTTCGCTGTTTTTCACGTCCGCTTGGAGTTGCAACAGCCGGCCGTCGGGCCGGAGCGGCTGGTTGACGAGTTCGAGTTTGCCTTGCAGTTCGACCAGTTTTGGGTCAACCGGTAGCGGTTGGCTGGCGACTCCGAGGGCTGCTTGCAGGTTGCGGAGCTCCTGATCGACGGCTTTGTAGTGCTTTGCGAGGAGGGCTGTTTGCTCCGGCTTTCGTTGAGCAGCAGGGGTGGTAACGATCGCCTTGTATTCGTCGGCGAGCGACAGACCGACGTCGGTTTTGTCGACGGCGACCGAGATGCGGAAGCGGCCGAGGACATAATCCGGCTGGTTGAACTTGTGGTGCATCACGATCTTCAAGTGCGTGCCACCTTCGATGTTGATCGGCTGCTTGGTTTCAAACGTGGCCCAGTGAGTGACGCCGTAGGCCGGCGAGATCGCCCAGCCTTTGTTGCCGTCGTTGGGGTTTCCGTTGACCGCTTTCGCGATCTCGAAGTTGGCCTGACTGAAGTCCGCGAGCGGCTTGTGCAGATCGACCTTCTTGGCTTCTGCCGGTTTCGCTACGGGTGAGGCGAAGACTTCGAATTCGCTGAGCACGAAGTTGCCGTCACCCGCTCGGCCGGGGCCGCCGCTCGGAGCTTTCGCATCGGCGATCGCTTCGAGACGGAACGCGGTGATGTTTCGCAAGTTCGTCGGGAACGTCATCGTCAGCACGGCGTTCCGAGCACCCTTTGCCTCGACGACGACTGAGCGATCCGATTCGACCGAGAGCGTGGTTTCCTTTGAGCCGGTCGCGGAGGTCGGCAGGAGTGAAATCCATTCGACGTTGCTGGTCTGCGTCTTCTCCCATTCGCCGATCTTCGCGGCGAGCCGATCGTCGTACGCTTTGATGTCCGCTTGCCGTGCCGCGATTCCTTCCTGGCGTTTCTTTTCGATTTCGGCGATGCGCGGAGCGATTTCCTTTTCGAAGGCGGCGAGTTCCTCCTTCGTGCGAGCGATTGACTCGTCCCGCTTCTTCATCAAGTCGGGAAGGCGCGCGGCGACATCCGACTCGCGTTGCTTGAGCGCGGCTGCCAGTTTTTGGTGATCGCCGTCGAGTTCAGCGAGCGCGTTCGCGAACGCTTTGTGTTCTGCGTCGGCGGCGGGTCGATTGAGGACTCGCAGTGCGAGTTCGTTGACGAGTTGCGCGTCATCCGGCTGAGCGGCGACGAGCTTCGTCAGATCGTTCGTCGGATCGGCGATCGCGTCGGCAATGGTGGCTCCGCTGATGAGCGCCATGACCGGGCCGAGTTGCAAACCGCCGGAGCGTTCGCATTCGCAGGCGCTCTCGCGAACGGGACGGCCGAACGTGGCGAAGAATCCGCTCGGCAATTCGATGCCTGAATCGGGCAGCGCGGCGGCTCGTGAGCCAGGAGCGACGCCGGGGATCTTCGTGACCGTGCCGGTCGCTCGGTGAACGGTGTCGAACAAGACTTCTGCCGGAAGGCGGCGCGGTTGGGCGTGTGAGTAGTTGATCTTGTCGTCGACGTTGAACGGGTTCGATTCGACCGACAACTGATACGTCCGCGACTTGCAGATCAGCTTCATCACATGTCGCACGTCGAAGTTACTGGCGAGGAGTTCCTGCGTCAGATATTCGAGCAGTTCCGGGTTCGTCGGCGGGTTGCCGGCGCGGATGTCGTCGATCGGCTCCATGATGCCGACACCGAACATGTAGCCCCACAGGCGATTGACGTAGCTCTTCGCGAAGTACGGGTTGTCCTTCGACGTTAGCCAGTCGGCGAATTCCATGCGTCGCGGACGTGGCGGCTGCCCGGCGGCGGGTGCGACCGGAGTCACTTGGTTGACGAGAGCATACGGAAACTTCGGCGGAGTCGGCTGCGAAGTTCGTTCGTGCAAAACCTCGCCGGCGCTGCGATCGACGACGATTTCATACAGCGGCTTGGCTCCCTCGACCGCAGTGGCACCAAAAGCAGACCTGTCACCGCTTGCCGGGTCTTTGTCGAGGCCGTACTGAGCGAAGTACGCGGCCGTCTCGTAGTATTGGTCCTGAGTCCAACGCTCGAACGGATGGTCGTGGCACTTGTTGCAGTTGAAGCGAATCGCGAGGAACAGGTGCGTCGTGTTCTCCATCGTCGCTGTCGCTTCGCGCAGGATTTTGTAGTACGCCGCCTGCGGGACATCTTTGTTGGAGCCAGTCGCGGTGACGACCTTCTTGGCGAACTGGTCGTAGGAGGTGTTCGCGGTGATCTCGTCGCGAATCCATTTGCGGAACGAGGTCGCTCCTTCGCGAGCGAGGAATTTTCCGTTGACCTGCAACAGGTCGGCCCACTTGTTGGACCAGTACTCGACGTACTCGTCCGAGCCAACCAGCTTGTCGACCAGTTCGTCGCGCTTGACCTTCGTGTCGCGAGTGTCGGCGAGGAACGCTTTCACCGCGTCAACGGTCGGCGGCAACCCGGTCAGGTCGAGGTACACGCGACGAATGAACTCGGCATCGCCTGCGAGTCCCGACGGTTGAATCTTCATCCGCTGCCACTTGGCGGCGGCGAGCGTGTCGATCTTGTTGTTGGCCGGAGGCTCGGCCCAGACGAAGCCGGTGCGGTCACCCATCACGGTCAGCGTGGTGGCGGCATACGAGCCTTCGTAGCGGACGAGCATCGGAGCTTCACCACGTCGAAGCGACTTCAGGATCCCGCCTCGTTCGGCGGCGGCGACTTCGGTGTTGCCGCTTTCGACGAACGCTTCGCGAGTGACATCGCGAACTCGCCCGTCGGCGTAGGTCGCGAGGACTCGGAGTTGCTGCTTGGCTCCGACCAGTTGCACGACCGGGTTCTGCGGCATCACGTCGATCTTGATGACGCGCGGCGTGTTGAGATCCAGCTTCACGCCATCGGCGACCCAGCGGCGGATGACTTCGTAATACGGTTCGCCCGGTTGAATGACTTGGCCTCCCATGTGCGGCACAGCGGCGGTCGTCTTCAACAGCATCAGGCTGTCATCCGGCGAAGCGAGGTTCACTCGGCGCGACGACAAATCGTCGGTCAGCGCGCGGACGTCGTAGATCGGGTCGTAGCCGCGCAGCGAGAGTTTGAAGCCGTTCTTCCCTTTGACCGCTCCGTGACAAGTGCCGGCGTTACAGCCGACTCGTGAGAGGACCGGGTTCACGTCCCGAATGAAGTCAGGATGAAACTCGGCCGCAACGCCAGCCGCTTCGACGGGGACAGTCGCCGTCTGATCGCCGAGCTTCAAGCCGATAGCAGATGCTCCGTCGGCGGTCGCCTTGACGATGCCGGTCGGCGAGATCGCGACTGTCGCGGCGGCTGGCTGAGCCTGCACCAGTCGTGTCGCATCGACTCGGTCACCGTTATCAAGCTTCGCCGTGACGAGCAGTTGAGCGTAATCAAACGGGCTGGTCAGCTTGATCGAGGCCGGGACAACTTCCAGCCCGACGACCTTCGTTCCAGGGGGCAGCGATTCGGTCTCCAGCTTTTCGACCGCCGGTTTGAAGTTCGCCGCGAGCTGACTGGGAGCCGCCGCATTCGTCGGCTTGATCGGAGCGGGCGAGAACTCTTTCGTGATCGCTCCGGTGTTCGCATCGATCAATCGAACGATGCCGTCCGAGCCTGCCGCCGCGACGATGTTCCCGTCAGGGCGGAAGGCGACGGCATACACGTTCGCTTTGACTTCCACTTTCGATTCCGTCAACGCGGCTGCTTTGAAGTGATTCTCGATCGCGTCCTTCTCGGCCGGAGCGCGCTCAGCGAACTTCTTCGCGAGCATCGCTTGCACGTTCGCCGGGACTTGCGCCGGATCGAACCGAAAGACAAACACCTGACCGGTCCCGTCGAGCGCGCTCGAGGCGGCGAAGCGGAATCCATCGCGACTGGTTGCAACGCCGAAGATTCGGCCGCGCATCGCAGACAACGAACGCAGCATGTTCGCGTCATCGCCGATGACACGAGCCGTCTTGCGATACAGCCGATAAATCTTCGGCACACCGTCGGAGCCGCCAGCGAGAACCTCATCGCGATTCGGCAGCGAGGCGACCGCTTGAATGCCCCCCTTTAGAGCACCCGGCGTGATCGATGTGATGTTGTCGACGAACCGCTGCGTGCCGACTTCGGTCAGTTTCGCGGTCATGTCCCGGCTGACGGAGACCAAGTGGCTGCTGTCCGGCGAGAACCCAGTGTCGAGCACCCAATCCGAGTGTGCCCCGTTTTGCAGGACTTGTTGTCCGGTGGTCGTGTCGATCGCTCGAACGAGGTTGTCCGCGCCGCCGAAGGCGATCAGCTTGCCGTCGGACGACCAACTGCCTCCGTAGACCGTGTCGAACGTCGCCGTCACCGACATCGTCAGTTTCTTCGTGGCGACATCCCAAATCTGAATCTCGCCCATGCGACCGGGCAGTCCACCCGTCACAGCGAGCCGCGCTCCGTCCGGCGAGAACCGCACCGATTCAATGCGTTCCGCCAAGCCGACTAGCCGGCCGATCAATTCGCCGGTCTCGGCCTTGGCCAACAAAACTTCGTGGAAACCAGAGATCGCCAACGTCTGTCCGTCCGGCGAAAAATCGAGCGACGTGACAACCGGCGGCCGGGTGTATTCGGGCGGATGATCTTGGTCGTAGCGCTGCTTGGCACCGGCAGCCGTGTCATCTTTCGCTCCTTGAGCGATCCACTTCTTGACGATCTCGATCTCAGCGGCCGTCAGCGGAGCCCTGCCTTTGGGCATCTCGGCCTTGCCGTCCTTCGGCGTGATGAGTTGCAGGAGGTAGCTCCCCTCCGGTTTTCCGGGCACGACTGCTGCCGACCCACTCTCGCCACCTTTGACGAGCTTGGTGAAGTCGGTCATCACATATTGCCCACCGGCTTTGGCGGGCTGATGGCAGCCCTGGCAATTCGCCTGGAAGATCAGGCGGATCTGCTTGTCGAAGCTGACCGCATCGGTCGCCGGTGTCTCAGCCGCGAACAGCGTCGAGCCAGCCGACACACCGATCAAACTCATACACACAACCACGAAACGATGCCCAAGCGCACGCATCGCAACACCTCATTCTTAAAGGGCCGTCGTTGAACTCCGCATCCGATGCGAAACGCTCAACCGGGAAATTGATTTGGCGGGACTAGGTGGCGGGGTTCCGGAAAGGCAGCTCAGTTCCGCCGAGCCACCTCAGGAACATTGAGAACCAGAGTACCCGAACCCGCAACGAGAAAGCGACTGTCGAGCCCAGGATTTTTCAGCAATCGACCATCCAGAAGCCCCTTATTTGGAAGAATCGGCAGCGGCCGGTTTTTCTTTCGGAGGCTCGATCTCCTTCAACACGATATTTCGCAGTGCGGCCTTCGTGGCATACGAGCAGAATCCGAGCGGCTTGCTGGGGTCAACCTCGCTGCGGATGCCGATTTTCTTGCCGGTCAGGTCGACGTCAATAATCTCCTTACCGTCGATCCAGGCGGTGAGCCGCTTCTCTAAGACTCGCAGGCGGATCTTGTACCACTGACCGTTTTTGAACTCGCGAAACAGCGTCGTCTCGTTTTCCGAGGCGTCTTTGAAGTCGAGGCTCGATATCCCGCAGACCGTCCCGCCCCAACCGCCGAGGATCAGGCTGCACGGGTCGTCCTTGATCGGAAACGTCAGCCCACAGAAAAAGTCGCTGCCATCAACACGCTGAGCTTCCAGCGAAATCTCATAGTTGAACTTCGGCAGCGTCTTCCCATCTTTCCAAGTGACTCCGGTCAGTTCGTTGCCTCGGTCGAGGATCAACTGGCCGTCTTCCACCACGATCTCGCCGTCGCCGCCGAACATCGAGTTCTTCCAGCCGTCGAGATCCTTGCCGTTGAAGAGCTTGACCTCGCGCTTCACCTTCGGATCGGCTTTCTTTTCATCCTTCTTATCTTTCGCATGCGAGGCGACGAAGCCGCTTAAGACAACGATTGATAACACTGCAAACAGCGCACGATTCCGAATGGCGAACATAATGAATTCCTCCCAAAGCAAGGTTCTCTCGAGCCTGACATTCGTCGTCTCGCTCGATTCGTCGGGCACTCAAAGGAACGAGCCTGACGAATGGCCGACAGGTCGAATGGTTGCTATTCCGGTTTCAACAGCGGGAACGCGATGACGTCGCGAATAGTATTCGTGTTGGTCAGCAACATGACCAGTCGGTCGATTCCGATTCCCATGCCTCCGGCCGGAGGCATTCCGACTTTCAAGGCGTAGACGAACTCGTGATCCATCTTGGCCATCGAGTCTTCTTCCGCTTGGCCGGCGAGCTGCGTCCGAAAAGTTTCCTCTTGCAGGCGAGGGTCGTTGAGTTCGGTGTAGGCGTTCGCGATCTCGCGGCCGTGGATGAAGAGTTCAAATCGCTCGGCAATGGCCGGATCGGATTGCTTGCGCTTTGTTAGCGGACACATGGAAGCCGGGTAGTCAATCACAAAGACCGGGCCTTCGAGCGCATCTTCCACGGTCGCCTCGAAGACTTCATTGACGAGCACGTCGGGGTGCTTGCCTTTCGTGTCGATGTGCAGCGACTTGGCCTTCGCGAGGACTGCGTCGGCGTCGTGCATGTCGCAGCCGGCGTGCTCGCGGAAGAGGTCGGCGTACTTGCAACGCTTCCACGGCGGAGTCAGATCGACGGTCTTGTCTCCCCAAGGCACAACGAGCGACTCGTTGCCAGCGGCCTTCGAGGCATCGAGGGTAATCTGCTCGCACAGGTCCATCATCACTTCGTAGTTCGCATAGGCTTGATACAGCTCGATCATCGTGAATTCGGGATTGTGCGTGGCGTCGATCCCCTCGTTCCGGAAGACGCGGCCGATCTCGTAGACCCGTTCGATGCCGCCGACCATCAGCCGCTTGAGATGCAGT
>SXGS01258911.1_pt1 | contig 27662 bp, 18 predicted proteins | sample 3174681 | NCBI WGS metagenome assembly SXGS01 (sample SAMN11356861, study PRJNA531348) | freshwater metagenome | isolation source: freshwater sample F1-80 | place: China: Fuxian Lake, Yuxi | collected 2017-12-25 | reverse complement strand
GCGACAGCGCAGCCGAGCGGAATGAGGAACAACGCGTGGAAATCCGTGACGCCGTTCTTGGTCATCGCGCTGAACAAGCCCGGGCAGAAGGACGCCGCCAGCAGCGCGCCCACGCCGAGGATCATCACGTTGAAGAGTCCCTGCGCGCTCGACCGCGCGTCCTTCGGGAAGAACTCCTCAACGAAGATGTAAACCGTCGCGAAGAAAAACGCGTAGCACACGCCGTGCAGCACCTGCACCAGGATGATGAGCTCCTTGCTCTGCGGGAAGAAGGCATACACGCCGAACCGGGCCGCGTGGCCGAGGATGCCGAACACCATCGTCCACTTCCAGCCGAGCTTCTTGAGCGTCGCGCCCAGCACGAACATCGTCAGGATTTCCGCGATCTGCCCGATGCTCATCACCGGCATGATCCAGTTGCTCGCGATGCCCACGCCGCCCTTGTCCACCGGCGTGCCGAGGAAGCTCCCCGTCCACATGAAATAACTGTTATGCACCGTGCTATCGACCAACGTGACGAGCCACAGCACGAGGATGAACGGATTCTTCAACAACTTGAACGCCTCCAGCCACGCGAACTTGGCGTCGCCCGAAGCCACCTTCTTCGGCGGCGTGTGCGGCAGCGTGAAGCTGAACAGCGCGAGCGCAATCGACGCGATGCCGGACACGATGTACGTCCACTTCGTCGCCGCCTTCGCTGCGTCTCCCGTGAGCGGATTCTTCAACGCCTCCCCGATCCACGCGACCATGCCCTGCGGATTCGCTGCGTTCACCGCCGCCCAATCCACGAAGATGAACGTGAACGGCCACGCCGCAAGAATCCACCCGATGGTGCCGCCCATGCGCACGATGCCGAACTCCTGCTGCGCGTCCTTCATCGCCGCGAACGCGATGGAATTCGTGATCGAAATCGTTGGCACGTAGAGGAGGCAGTGGACCATCATCAGGCCGAAGAACGACGGGAAATCCTTCACGAACCCGCAGCCGAGGATCGCGAGACCGCCAACCAGATGGCTGAACGCGAGAAACTTCTCCGCCGCGAAATTGCGATCTGCGAACTGGTTGCTGAAGAACATGCCTACGATGGCCGCGATGGGGAACGCGTTCAGAATCCAGGCCTGCTGGCTCTCATTGAAGCCGAGGCTCGGCAGGTAGCCGAAGATCAGCGGCAGCCACGCGCCCCAGATAAAGAATTGGAGCACCATCATCAGGAAGAGTTTGAAGCGGATTCCCTTGTTCATGCGTAGGTCGTGAGTTGAATTGCGTTGCGTTAAAGACTCGTGGACTCGTTCCTCAGGCCCGCCCTGAACACAACAGCGCGCGTCGTGCGACAGCCGAGGAACGCGCGCAACTTACGAGAACCCCGCGCAACGAGGCAAGCCCGGAGGCTCTCCAGCAAAGGGCTGACGCATACCGACGAAAAGCGGCGGAAGACGCGGGTTTTCTCCCTCTCCTCTCCTGAGGGAGGAGAGGGTTGGGGAGAGGAGGCGCGATGAGTCTTTGCTTCAAAACTTGGTTTTCAACGCTCAAATCCCCTCCCCGCGCAGGCGGGGCGAGGGAGTTCGATCCCGGTAATTCGTATGCGTCAGCCCTGCTCTCCAGCACCACTGACCGAGGGACGCACTACGAACCGGGGACGGCTCGCGGTCCGGCGGTGTAAACCGTTGACACGTCTTCTTCCAAAGCCACAGTGAACCCGTGAGAGCAATCCAAGCCAGGCGGAATCCGACCTCCGTCGAATACTGGTTGGCCAACTGTTAGGCCGTTCCAAGGCATGAAAGCCATCATCGCCATCTTGTGGGTTCAGTTCGCTCTTGGCGTCGTTGGTTCGTTTTTGGCTTTTGCCCACATCCACATGTCAGCGATGGGCAAGGCTTGGAGTCACGGCCTGCGGTCAGACTATGAGCAGGCTCGCCAGTCCGCCGGCTACCACGAGTCTTCGGCCATTCGAGGCTACACCACGGCACGGTTCATAGATGCGATGGAGACAGACGCGCGCCATCGAGGTGAGATCGCCTTTGGAGCTTTCGCTGGCTCGTTCGCTGCATCCACGTTCGCTGCTTCGCTGCTGTTTCTGCTGCGACGGTCTTTTTGATCGAATCGTTCGGCAGCACCGAATCAATCCACATCATGACACGCAACCGAACAAGAGAATGAATTCACACCTCAAAAACATCTCGGCGGCATTGTGGGTGTCTTACTTCCTGTGTGCTGCGGTGTTCCTCTACCTCCTTGTTTGCGCTGGGAACGTCGTATTCGTCCACAGCGTACAGGACCGCGACAAGAGCATCCGCGATATCCAGTCCTCGACTGATCTGCGCTACGTCCAGGAGCGGGCGGTTTCGCTTGTTAAGCTCGGGTGGTACACGGGCCAGATGTCGATGCGGCTCCTCCTGGTGGCCATTGGCACGCTGTTGGTCGTGCTGGTTTGTACGATCGTCAGCCTCCTTCAGATTCGGCGGCTCCGGAGAAAGTTGAATGAGCCCACTCGTGACACCTGACTCTGCGCTGGAGCGGCTCCGGCCATCGCGCTCCGATTGCAGCCCAGCGCCCTCGTTGGCAGGGGTTGCTTCGGCCTTGGATTTGCTCTACACAGCGGAAAGTGAAAACGCCGCCGGCAGTGCTGCTGCTCTCCATCCTGAATCTCGGGGTGGTGATGGCGGTGCTTGTCTATGTGTTTCGCGGCGCGCCGGCCGGCCCTGCTCCGGTTCCTGCACTGGCCGCCGACGCGCGACCTGTGGCACCGGACGTTGCGACGCCCGCCGCCGTGGTGACGAACGTCGTCGCCCTTACGAACGAGTTCCGCTGGGCCCAACTGGAGTCGGAGGACTACAAGACTTACATCACCCGCCTGCGCTCCGTCGGTTGCCCGGAGGAAACCATCCGCGACATCATCATCGCCGATCTCGACAAGCTGCTCGCGCCGGAGATCGCCACGGCGCTCGGTCGCCGGAAGGATTTGCGCTACTGGCATTCCGAAGAGGAGGAGATGCTAAACGACGTCGATCCGCGCGAGACTTTCCGCCACCAACAGGCAGTCGAGAAGCGGAAACAGGAGATTCTCCGTGAACTTGTCGGCGTCGATCTGGCGCGCGAGCGGATGAAGTCCAGCGGCAAGGAGGATTACTACGAGCGTCGGATGAAGTTCCTGCCCGATGAACGGCGCACGCAGTTGCGTGAGTTGTTGTCGCGCTACGATGACCTCGAAGGCCGCGTGCAGGGCGACACCGCCGGCGGATTCAAGACGCTCTCCGCGCCGCAGCGCGCGCACCTGCGCATCCTCCGGGAACAGCGCGAGGAGGAAGTCGCAAAACTGCTTTCGCCCGATGAGAAGAAGCAGTTCGACCTCTGGCTCTCGCCCACGGCGAACGAGGTGCGCCACGGGCTTTACGGCATGAACGCCAGCGAGCCGGAGTTCCAAGCCATCTATGACGCGCGCCGGGAGTTTGATGAGAAGTGGGGCGGACGCGACCCCGACCTGCTCGACGCCGAGACTCGCGAACGGATGGAAGCCGCCCGTGGCGACATGGAGGGCGAGATCGAACTGAAACTCGGCCCGGAACGTTACGCACAATACCTGCGCGGGCGGGACGATGATTTCCATGTGCTCAATGGCCTCGTCACCCGCCACCAGTTGCCGCGCGAAAAGGCGGCGGAGGTCCACGGCTACAAGCTCGTCGCGCAGAGCTACCGTGAACAGATCCGCACGAACCGCGAACTGACACCGCAGCAGAAGCAGGAAGCCCTCAAGGCTCTCGCCGAGGAGGCGCGCAAGACGGTATTGGGAACGCTGGGCGCGCGGGCCTTCGCGGACTTCGAGCGCAGCGGGCATGGCGGCTGGCTGGGCGAGTGAGGGGCGGAAGGAATCGGCTCAAGCCGGGGTTGATTTGCGACGTTCCATGCAGAACCATTGGCCTGCGGGCTTTGATGAAACGGAATTCCAAACAGCACAGCGTATCATGAACATTCGACCAGGACTGCTCCTCACCATTGTCGCCATCTTCGCCGCGCTCTTCGCCGGCCGCTACCTCGGGCTCTTCGGCGGGAAGAATTCGCCCGCGCCGCAGGTCACACAGACGGAACCCGACGGCAGCGCCAGGCCAGCGCCGATCGAAATTGATCCTCCCGCACCCGCACCACGTCCGACACCCAACCCACCCGCCCTCCGTCCGAAACCCGGCATGGTCGCCGTGGTGCCGAACCCACCGCCCGCGCCCGACAACGGCGGCCCGATCACCGACTGGGAACAGCGCATCGACGACCTGCTCACGAACCAGGACGACGAAACGGCGAAGGCGAAGAAGATGCTCGCGATGTTCTCGCGCCTGCCGGAGGACGGCAAAGTCGAGGCCGCCCAGCACATTTCTAATCTCCTGCCGGACGACCAATACTCGGACCTCGCGAAGATCCTCCTCGACACGAAGCAGCCGGAGGAAGTCCTCGAAGTCTTGATGACGGATCTGTTGAACCGCCCGAATGGCCTCAAGCTGAACACGCTCTTCGACGTGGCCCGCGCGCCGGAACATCCGAAGGCCGAGGAAGCCCGGGATGTCCTCGAAGTTTTCCTCGACGACGTGGACTGGGACGCGCTGAAAGCCTCGGGGAACTGGGATCAAGTGCGGCAGATCAAAGACAAATGGATCGCCGAGAACCCCGACGAGGAACCGTAGCCGGACGCAAGCGTGAGGAACTGAACGGATGTCCCGCGAAGAGGCGAAGGACGCGAGTGGGGATGTGATTGTCGATTCGCACTAAAAAACCGTTAAGCCACACTACGTGCATGGCAGATGCCAGATCATCAGTTTGTGAAAAGGTCGAGGCCATCTTCCGGGAGTTGGCCGGCGAGCGTGCAGCGACGCTTGATGCCACACGGTTGCCGGCAACCATCACATCCACGATCACGGCTGCACTCGCAGCCGAGGATGCAGGCGAGGAGCAGGTTCTCCATGCCGACCAGATTGCGTTCCACCTTACTGATTGGAACGCGGAAGCTGCATTTCTCGTCGCACTTCATTTGTTCCCTGAGCGCTTCACTCCAGAGGAGATTCGTGAGGGAGTTCTGGGTTTTCTTCTTCATGCGCCACACCACGTCATCGCGGCTGCTCGACTTGCCGGACATCCCACCGAGGACATTTTCAGAGAGGATGACCAGTGACGATCGTGTGCCTCCTGCGGTGCTTGGCCAAGCCATCGTTGCGCCGGTTGCAATCAACTCATCCTAAAGGCTGGGCTGTTGAGCTCGGTCGCATATGAGCGCACGAGTTTCCAAAATCTCGTTGACGGGGTTTGTTGTAATGCTGGTGCTGTCCGGATTTCTCCTTTCGGTGGCGGGAGGGTATTGGGCTTGGTATGCGGTCACGTCGGTATTCGCGGTTGTTCCGCTTGTCGTTGGTCCGCGTCGCTATCGAATTTTGGGAGCAGTCGGCCTAGGTCTGTCAGTTCTCTTGATCGTCGACGACTTGGAGGCTGGCGAGCGTTCGCGAGAACGCCGGCGGCGGAAGAGTACAGTCGTGACGATGACTGAGCCTAACCAAAATGCAGCGACGAACCGCCGCCCCGCCGTGCAGTCGCACGTCTCCGATGGTGGTCGCTGATCTCAGCCATTTGGCGAAGCCAATCCGCTCTGCCTTCTTCCCACTTCGCTTCGCGTCCTTCGCCCCTTCGCGCGACTCCCTTCCGGATTCTTTCACAATCCTGCACCGGGCATTGCCCGTTCCGAGGGATGCGAAGTTCCTTTCATGCCAGGCGATGTCCCGCGCTCCGTCTCAGGGGCGGGCTTGCGTGATCGCGTCCCGCAGAGCGAGCTGGGCGGCAAGCTCGCGATAATAGGCGTAGTGAACGATAAGCGATTGTTGATAGCGCTCGAGGTCGTTGAATTTCGCGGCCACGTCCGGCTTGGGCAGGTTTTCGATTTCCTGGAAGGAAGTTTTCACGCCGTCATTGAGGATGTCATAGACGCGCACGGGGCCACCACCGTGTCTATTGCCGAGGCCGTTTTCCTCAACGATGAACCGATTCCCAGTGATCATCGCGCGGTGACCGTAGGAGTTGAACCAGATCGGGCGCGGCTGCTTTGCGGCTTCGGAGTCGAGCGACACGCCTTGATACAACTCGCCGTGCGGAACTGCGACGTTGAGGCGGTCCAGGATGGTCGGGAGCAGGTCGGGCTGCGAGCCGCGCGTCGGGTTGACGCGGTAACCGGGGCGGCGCGGGTCCATGATAATGAGCGGCGAGTGGCACAGGCGCGGATCGAGGTTCCAGCCGTGGCCGACTTTGCCGGCATCCTCGCCAAGCATCTCGCCGTGGTCGTTGGAAATGACGACGAGGGTTTTGTCGAGCAGGCCGTGGGCTTCGAGCGATTCGATCATGCTGGTGATGATCCAGTCCAGGTAGAGGAGCTGGTTCTTGTAGCGGCCGACGAAGTTGCCGTCGAGTTGGCCGAAGCCGTTGGTGAATTTGTCGAATCCCGTGCCGCTCGTGGGCGAATCGAAGGGCATATGCGGCGCGACGGGGAGGTAAGTGATGGTGAATCTTCCACCCTGCCGAGCGTGGAAAGCGATCCGGTTGGTGATGGCTTCAAGCGTGGCGGACTCGGAGACACCCCACGAAACCCTCTGGTGCTTCTCGCGGCCGGGCATCGAGTCGCAGTCGTGGAAAACGTCGAGGCCGCGATGGCTGAGGTAGTCGTTCCAGCGGACGTAGTCGCGCGAGCAGGAATCGAAGGCGGAATTCGTCCAGCCCCGGGCGTAGAGCACCTCGTGGAGATTCGGTGCGGGAAGGCGCGGCGCGACGTGGGTGACGTAGTCTTTGGGCGCGAGCAGGCCGTTGAGGGTGGCGAAGCGTGCGTGGAAGGAATTCGGGAAGTTGGACCAGAAATCCGGGAACAACTCCATGCGGTCACGGTATTTTTTCAGGAGCGGCTGCGTCTCGTCCGCCGCGCCGAAGAGGGAGAGGTAGCGCGTGTGGGTGGACTCCATGACGATGAGCAGGAGATTCAGATCGGCTGGCGCATCCTCCGGGCGGCGGTGCCGGGCCTCGTGCGGAAGTGCGAAGCCAAAGCGCGCGGCGGCTTCTGCGAACTCCTTCTGCCCGAGCCGCTCCACTGCTACGCCGCGCGCGGCGGGGCTGGTGGAGGCGACATTTGCTAGCGCGGTGCCCGTGGCCTTGTCGCTCCCCAGGAGGAACGGCCCGACGCACGCGAGCAGGCCGAGAGCGAGCGGCACGTAGCACGGGGGTGCCACGCGACCCGTGACGATGGCATCCACCCGGCCACTCAGCCAGCGGAGGGCGAGCCGGGCGAAAAAGAAATACACCCCGACCAGCACCGCAAGGCCGAGCGCCGCCTGCCCGGCAAACGGCTCGATGGTGCGCCACAGCATTAGTGGACTGTTCGCGACCACGATGGCATTCCAATCGAGGCGAATGGCCATCGTTTGCGAAAGCCGCAGGTCCACTAGCGCGACGAGCGTGAGCGCGATCGCCGCCGCATCAAAGCCCGCGATCGCCAGACGCGGGAACTGGCGCGCGACCCAGACGGCGGCGAGCAGCAGCAGCAGACAGAGAAGAAATTCCCCGGTTACGTAGCGTGCGAGGGTGAGCCCCCAGATGATGAGCTGGTTGTAATTATCCGCCAGCGGCGTGCGCCGGTTGGAGAGCAGCAGAAATGCCGCGAAGTAAAAGGGCAGGAGATGACTCACCAGCCCGAACCCCGCACCGCGTCGCACCAGCGCGTAAGCCACCACGAACAACCCAGCCGCCACCGCGAACAGTATCCGAAAGCACGCGTCGGGATCCGCGACCGATTCCTCGAAAGGCGACATCGCCAGCCAGCCGGCGGCAGCGAGCACGAAGGGAACCAGTTGCAGCCGCCAGTCCAACGGCCCGCGCTTCACGCACCACGCGATCAGCGCTGCAACGCCGAAGCAGTTGACGACCGAGAGCGCGGCCCCCATATCCCGAAGGTCGCCCAAATTGACGAGGGCATACAGCACTGCAAGCGCGCCGAACAATGGAAACGCCCAGTGCTCACGCCCGCCCGCCACGAGCACGCTGTAGCCCACAGCAAAGATCACAAGATACGCAGCGAGAAATGGCCGACCATAGAAAAAATTCAGCTCGACGTATTGAAGGATGTTTGCCGGCGTGAGCAGGCCGTTGGCGAGCGGATAGAGGTAGTTGTGCCCGATGGCCGTGAAAGTGAAGAACGCAAACACCAGTCCCACGACCAGCAGGCCGACGTGGGTGAGGCGAATCTGCCGCTTCGACCAGGTGCGCGCGTCACGACCGAGCAGCGCAAACGTCGCCATGAGCAATGTCAGAAACAGGTAATAATTCACCTGCCCAAACCAGCCCGGCGGGCTTGATCCCGTGCGCCAGTGGCTCTGGAACAGGTGCTTCCCAAAACTGCCCAACAAAATGACTTTCACTGTCACCAAGGCCAGAAACAGGACAGTCGCCGTCGTCACAAACCGCTGGGCAGTTACCGTGTGACCGCCCAAGATTCGCCCCAGCCACCAGCCCAGACGGCTGGCCGGTCCGGTGGTGCCGGTCGACACAGGATCGGAGGCGGGCAAAGTTGCGGAGGGTTCCAAGTCTTTCATCTGTGCGCCAAATAGCACACCCCGCGCCAGCGCTGCCTCAGCTCGGCGCCCTCTACGCCAGATATCAGACTCAATGTCCGGACATCAATGCGCAGTTTCTGGGCCAGTAGCACCTTCCACCTGGAACTGAACTGCGTAGTTCCCGCTCAACGTCCCGTCACGCGGGCGATGACATCCGGCAGGACGCGCTCGACGTGCTCGATTTCTTCCGCCGTCGTCTCGCGGCCCAGCGAGAAGCGCACGAGCGCATTCGCCTCATCGCGCGGGACGCCAAGCGCCAGCATCACATGAGACGGTTCCAGCGATCCGGCTGAACACGCCGAGCCGCTCGACGCGCAGATGCCTTCCAAATCCAGCCCTGCCAGCAGCGAGATGCTGTCGCCGCCGGGAACGGTCAACGCGAAGGTGTTCGCCAGCCGCCGTTCACAGGGGCTGCGTGGTACCGCGCGGCCGGGGCCGAGTCGTTCCACCAGCGCGGCCAGTCGTGCGGTCAAACTCTCCAGCGCTGTTCGCGGAAACACCGGTTGCCGGATGAACCGTTCCGTCGCCTCCGCAAAGCCGATGATGGCCGGGAGATTCTCCGTGCCCGCGCGCCGTTCGTTCTCGTGTCCGCCGCCGAACTGAATCGGGTCCGGCTGCAACGGCGAGCGGATGAATAACGCGCCCGCGCCCTTCGGCCCATGAAACTTATGGGCACACGAGGAGACGAGGTCGGCGTTGAACTGATGGATCGCTTCGACCGGTTCCTTGCCGAACCATTGCACGGCGTCGGTATGAAAGAGCACGCCGCGCTCACGGCAGAGTTTGCCCAGCTCGGCCACGGGCTGGATCGCCCCGGTTTCGTTATTCGCCGCCATGATCGAGACCAGAATCGTGTCCGGCCGAAGCACACGAGCAAGGGACTCGACGGAGACGAAACCGCCGGCATCGACCGGGAGGACGGTAAGCTCGAAACCTTCCTTCTTCGCAAGATATTCACAGGCGTGGAGCACGGCATGATGTTCCACACTGCTGGTAATAATGTGCCGACCGCGATGTCGCAGCATCCGCGCCGCGCCGAAGATCGCGAGGTTGCTGCTCTCGGTGCCGCCGCTCGTGAAGATGACTTCGCTGGGCTTGCACGCCCACACGCGCGCCACGCGATCGCGGGCGTCATCCAGCAGCGCGCGCGCGCGTCGGCCGACATGATGCACGCTGGATGGATTGCCGAAGACCTCACCGAGAAACGGCAGCATCGCCTCGCGCACGCCGGAGTCGAGCGGCGTGGTGGCGTTGTAGTCGAGGTAGATGGTCCGCACCGCGCCATTCTTCCGAGCGCCGGGGGATTGTCGAATGCAGAAACGGCAGAGTGCGCCCGTCCCCGGGCGCAGAAAGGTGATGGAGTCCGCAGGCCACGGATGTCATGAAGCCGCCAGCCTATCCGGCGTTCCTGCGGCCGGAGACGCTCGCACTCCGTCCCACCGTCGCCCGCCTGTGGCAGCCACGATGAAAAGATCCGTCCGTTCCGCACCGGAGCCGCTTTCGGAATTGAATTCGCTTTCGTCGATGGCCACATTGCGCGCGCATGAAGCCCGTGTTTCTTCTCGGACTGCTGCTGGCCGCCCTCTTCGCTGCGCCGGCTCACGGTGCTTCCGCGCGATTGCCGGGCGTGTTCCTGTTCGGGCGCGACTACGTGCGCGCCGAGGATTGGGCCCGCGCCGGCGGAGGAACGCTCCGCTGGACGGTGCCGCGCCAGGAATTCCAAATCACACTCCCCTCGGGCACGTTCAAGTTCACCGTGGACTCGCGTCGCGCCGTGCTGCGCGGCACGGAGGTTTGGTTGTCGGCGCCCGTCGCCCTGCGCAACGGCTCAGCGCACCTTGGCCACATCGATCTCGTCACGGCGCTCAACCCTCTCACGTCGCCGCCGCGCAACATGGCGAACCGGCCCGTGCGCCACATCGTCATCGACCCCGGCCACGGCGGGCGCGATCCTGGGAAGATGTCCGGTGGCCGGCAGGAGAAACACTACGCGCTGCTGCTCTCGAAGGAAGTGGGCGAACTGCTGACCAAGGCGGGCTTCAAAGTCAGCTACACGCGCACTAGCGACACAACCCTCGACCTGCCTGAGCGCGCGGCCATCGCGCGACGACGCGGTGCGGACCTGCTCATCAGCCTGCACTTCAATTCCGCCGCGGGCGCGGGCGCGTCGAGTATTCAAGGTGCGGAGACGTATTGCATGACACCGGCGCGCGCCAGCTCCAGCAACGCCGGCGGTGAAGGCGCTGGGGCCGGGGCGTTCCAAGGAAATCGTTTCGACGCGAAAAACTTTCTTCTCGCCTACCAGATCCAGAAAGCCATCACCGGCAAGACCACCTCCGAGGATCGTGGCGTCAAACGCGCCCGCTTCCAAGTGTTGCGCGACGCGGAAATGCCCGCCGCGCTTGTTGAAGCAGCATTCATGACGAGCCCCACCGATGCTCGACGCATCTACGATGGCGCGCTCCGCCGTCAACTCGCACAGGCCATCGTTGACGGCATCGTGGCCTACAAACGCATCGTGGATCGGAAATAGACCTCGCCCGCATGTCCAAGTCCGACCTTCCCATTGGCATTTTCGATTCCGGTATTGGCGGCCTCACCGTCGCCCGGCAATTGCACCAGGCGATGCCGCACGAAGATCTCGTTTACCTCGGCGACACCGCGCGCGTGCCCTACGGCACCAAGTCGCCCAGCACCGTCGTTCGATTCTCCTGCGAGGACACGCAGTTCCTCATCCAGCGCAACGTCAAGGCCGTGGTCGTCGCCTGTAACACCGCCTCCGCCTGGGCGCTGCCGGTCTTGGAGAAGAAATTCAACCTGCCCATCTTCGGCGTCATCCTACCCGGAGTGCGCGCCGCCCTTGAGAAGACGGACAACCAACGCATCGGCGTCATCGCCACCGGCGCGACCATCCGCAGCCGCGCCTACAGCAACGCCCTGCTCGCGCGTTGCGACACCGCCAAAGTTTTCGCCCGCGCCTGTCCGTTGTTAGTGCCGCTCGTCGAGGAAGGCTGGACGAACCGCCGCATCACGCGCGACATCCTGGAGGAATATCTAACCCCGCTCCGCAAGCGGAACATCGATACGCTCATCCTCGGCTGCACGCATTACCCGCTGCTCAAAACGGCGATTCGCTCCGTTGTCGGTCGCAAGATCGCGCTCGTGGATTCCGCCGAGAGCTGCGCCCGCGATGTGCGTGAAAGCCTTGCCGGCCTCGACCTCCTCGCCACCCACCGCCGCCGCACCGGCACCATCCAGCCGTTCGTCACGGACGAAGCTGATCGCTTCGGCGAGCTCGCCGCACGCTTCCTCAGCGTGCCTTGCGAAGAGGCGCTGCGAGTGGAGTTGGCACCGGCGTGAGCCGGGCTTCCCTGGTGTTTGGATCTTGGAGTTTGGTTTTTCGTCAGGCCGCTCCTATGCTGCGCGCGCTTCCGGCGAAGGAAGCCTATGACACGCACTGAACAATTGCTCCGCGACCTCATCGCGCTGCCCAGCGTCAACCCGGCCTTCATCCCCGCCGCCGATCCGCGCGCGGGCGAACAGCGCGTCGCCGAGTTCCTCGCCTGCGTCGCTGCCGCCGGTGGCTTGGAAGTCGAGTTTCAGGAAGTTCTTCCTGGTCGCAGCAACCTGCTCGCGCGCCTCACGCCACCCGGCAAAGTTCGCCAACGCATTCTCCTCGCCCCACACATGGACACCGTGGGCGTCACCAACGACGACCAGTTTGATCCGCGCTTCCAGAAAGGTCGCCTCTACGGACGCGGCGCGTGCGACACCAAGGGCAGCATAGCCGTTTATCTCACGGCACTGCTTGAACTCGCCGCCAGCAAGACCCGCCCACTTTCCACCGAGATCGTTCTCGCCGCGCTCATCGACGAGGAGAACGGCCAGAGCGGTTCACGCCATCTTGCGCGCAGCCGTTTTAAGGCGGACCTCGCGATCGTTGGCGAACCGACGGGTTTGCAAATCGTCACCGCGCACAAGGGCGACCTCTGGCTGCAACTGGAGACGCACGGCAAAGCCGCCCACGGATCGCGACCTGAGCTGGGCCGCAATGCCGTTCATCAAATGGCGCGCATCGTGAACCTGCTGGAAACGGATTACGCCCGGTTGCTGCGCCGTCGGAAGCACCCTTTGCTGCGCCATCCGACCATTAACGTCGGCACCATCTCTGGTGGACGTCAGCCCAACATCGTTCCAGATCAATGTACCATTCGCATCGATCGACGGACGATCCCTGGCGAGAAGGACTCAGCCGTGAAGCGCGAGATTCTCACCTTCATTCAAAGCCACGGCCTGTCCGTGCGGTTGAGCGACACCAAGCGTTACGAACCCGCGCCACCGATGGAAACGGACATCCGTCGCCCGTTGGTCCGGCAGCTCCTTCAAGCCGCCGCGCAGAGCAAGCCGGCTGGCGTGGATTTCTTCACCGACGCCGGCGTGCTCGCATCCGCCGGAATTCCCTGTGTTGTCTTCGGCCCCGGCGACATCGCCCAAGCGCACACCAACGACGAGTGGGTCTCGACGCGCCAGTTGGAAACCGGCACGCGCATCCTGCGTCGCTTCCTCGATACTTTGCCATGAGCACTTCAGGATCGCGCGCCACGTTCTTTCGCCAGAGTGGATGGATGGCTTTCGCAAGCATGGGAGGAGGCGTCTTTAATCTCCTCGCCAGCCTGGTGGTTTTCAAAATGGGCGCGCAAGTGAACGCCTTTGACACCGCGCTCGCAGCGATCGCGATTTTGGGAATGCCCGCTTTGGGAATGCAGGCGGCCTTCGCTGCACAGGCCGCAGTCGCGGAATCCCAGGCGCAGTTGAGTGCCCTGGCCGCAATGATGCGCTCGGCGTTTCTCTGGATTGGAGTTGGCTGGCTCGCAATGGCCGCAGTCTGTTTTGCCTTCAGCAATCAGATCATTCAGCTCTACCACTTGGGCAACCCGGCAATACTCTTGGTCTTCCTCGCGATGTTGTTGGTGACCTGGTGGACGCCCATATCAAACGGAGTCCTTCAAGGTCGTCAGGACTTTCTTTGGTTTGGCGTAGGCACTTTGCTCAATGGCGGCGGGCGCTTCGCCGTGTTGGCAGCCGCAATCTATGTTTTCAAGCTCGGGGCTATCGGCGCGCTGATCGGAGCCTTGGCCGGCAGCCTGGCAGTGCTGTTCCTCGTGGTTTGGCGAACCGCAGGCGTCATGCGCCAGCCGACCGCCAATACGGAGTGGCGCGCCTTCTTGCGACGGGCAGTTCCCCTCACTCTTGGGCTCGGTGCGCTCGTCCTGCTCATGCAGGCGGATGCCTTGATCGTTCGCGAAAAATTGCAGTCGCAAATGACGGATGCTGAAACCGTCGGTTATACCGCCGCTCGACGCATCGGACAGGTGCTGGTGTTTCTTGTCGGTGCAGTCGTCGCCGTGATGTATCCCAAAGTAGCTCGCGGCTTGAAATCTTCGGAAGGCAGCGATGCGCTCAAACTCACCGTGGGGCTGACTGCGGCTGTCAGTGTCTTGGGTGCCATCATCACGTCACTCATCCCACAGTTTCCCCTGCGGATTCTAGCGGGAGGCAACGCATCGCCGGAAAGCGCAAGTCTGGTCGTAGCCTACGTTTGGGCGCTGGCTCCCCTGGCCATTTCCAATGTGCTCGTCTGGAATCTCATGGCCCGCGAATGTTACCGCGCCGTGCCCCTGCTGATGCTCATTGCGGGAGGATGCTGGTTCGCCTTGCGCGCCTATAGTGACCGGCTGATGACCGTCGTAACCGTGGTCGGAGTGTTTTCCACCCTGATGATGGTCGTGAGCGGAATCCTCACCTTCCTCGACTACCGGAGAAATCGAACGGCGTCCGCAACTACTTCAGGTTCGTGAAGTCCGTGTCCCACGACTTCGTGGGCCGACGCAGCAGCGGCGCCTTCAGCTTCATGTAAATCCACGCCTCCAGTGGTGCGAACAGCGGCCGCAGCACATGAAATGGCGAATGTACCATCCGCAGCCGGATGATCGAGAGCAGCATCGTCAGCGAAGTCCGGCCCAGCACCACCTTCGAGCCCATCTTATCCGTCCACTCCGTCGGCACTTCGAGGATCTTGAACCCTGCTCGCTTGATGGCGTAGAGCAGGTTGATGTCGAACGCCATGTCGGCGATGCGCAGCAGGTGATGAATCTTCTCCACCACCTCGCGCCGCATCACCTTCGCGCCGCATTGAGTGTCCTTGATGTTCAGCCAGAACATCGACTGCACAATCAGATGAAACACCCGGCTCGCGAAGCGCCGGTCGTTGGACTGTTGCTGGTGCAGCACGGATTCCTTCATCCAACGCGAGCCGATCACGCAATCCGCCTCAGGCATCCTTTTCACCAGATCATGGAACGCCGCCGGTGACGTCGCACCGTCCGCATCCACGTAGCCAATCAAATCCGCCAGCGGCGCGAGCTTCAACCCCTCGATGATCGCGCCGCCCTTGCTGATGGGCGCGGGGAATTCCAGCCAGGCGATTTCGGGATTCGTCTCGGCCACGCGCTTGACCACGCCGATGGTGTTGTCCACGCAGCCGTTGAGCACCACCACCACCTGGCAGTCGCCGGGATATTTGGTGCGGAAGTATTCCGCATACTCCCGCAGCACCGGCTCGATGCGGGCCTCTTCATTGTAGGCCGGAATCAGCAGCAGCAGGCTGGGACTCTTGGTTTGGGTCACGCCTTTTTCTAACGGAAGCCGCACCTGCTTGCCAAGCGTTACGCGGGCGGAGTTGCCTGCGCCGGAGTGGACAAGCGCCGCTCGATCATCGAGCCGCAAGGGGAGAAAGGGAGCGAGGGCGAAAAGCTGGCGCTACAGCCGATGCGCGAGCCACTGGCGGAGTTGGTCGAACAATTCCACACCGCCGAAAGCGAGCGCGGCAAAGTAGGCGGTCGAGACCACGAACATCACGCAGCCCGCGAGGTAACACACGCCGTCGCGCTCCAGCGCCGCTGCGGAGAGGAGCAGGACCGTCCAGCCGGGCAGGCCGTTGCTGAACGGAATGGGCAGCGGCAACACCAGATAGAGTCCCGAGATGCAGATCAACAACCCGGCCACGCGGCGGTAGAGCAGTTGATCATGCAGAAACGGCAGCCGAGGCCGGAGCCACAGTTCGAGGAAGCGCACAACGCGGCTCGCGCCTGCCAGCAGGCGCGTGAGGAATCCCGCCGGCAGTTCCTTCGCAAGCAGCCGCGCGGGCAACGATGGCTTCTGCCCGAGGGAGAGGCGAAGCCCGATGAATGCGACAACCATGCCAAAGGGGATCGAGAACCCCGGCAGCGGGATCGGCGTGAGAAACGGAAGCGCGATGATGACAAGTAGCAGGTTGTAGCCGCGCCCACGCGTCTCAGCCAGCAACGCCGCAAGCGACACCGGCTGGCCGGCGAAGCGTTTGCCCATCTCGTCCAGCTCGTGTGAAAAGCGTGGCGGCCGGACCGCCGGAGCGGCGGACGGGAGTTGGCTCATGATTTCCGGTGGCTGCGCCCGCGCCTACTCGCAGTCGAGGCGGAGGCGGAAGAACCGATGCATCCCGTTGGAGGGCTGAGTGGCGGCATGGTCGCGACCGTTGATGCTGGTGCCTCTGGTGAGGTCTTGCCACGGGCCGGTGACGTTCCGCGCACCTTGGAGGACAAAGCCGAATTCCGGCCAAGTGATCAGGAGTTGGTTTCCCGGCTGCCGCGCGATGGTGAGCCCGGGGCCGGAACCGATGGAGCCGGCTAGGCGGCAGTCCAGCAGGCCCGAACCCCAGAGTTCGACGCGCAGCCCGGTGGGATCCGAACCCGGACCTGCATCGGGACTGCCGTTGTTCACCACGAAGGTGAGGGTGTTGACGCCGTTGACGAAACCGCTGGTGATCGCGAAGGGTGTCCAGCTTGTGAACTGGCTGGTGTTCGCCTGTCCGGTGCTGACGCCATTGATCAGAATGTTGACGCCGTTGTTGTCGGTCGCCCAGCGTCCGGCAAGGCGCACGGTGGCGAGGTCCATGCCAGTGAGGAGAAACGAAGTGCGATAGGAATAGTTGTAGGTCCCAAATCCGTCGCTCAGACCTGTCGTGTCGGGCGCGGGCGATATCCATGCGCTCATTGAGTTGCTGCCCAGCCACGGGGGGATTGGGAACCCGCCGGCCTCGGTGGTTGCATAGGCAGTCGTTCCCCCGAAAGTGAGGCTGTAGTGAGGATCGACGGCATCGTCGGCGAGGGGCTTGCCTGCTGCGTCCACGCCGGTGTTGTAGAGGCCGGGGATCTGGCGTCCTGGAGCGGGGAGCGTCGTGATGCAGAGATCATCGAACCAATGATTGTCGTTCGCCCCGCCGACACGCGCGCCCATGATCCACTTTGGTGCGCGGATGGCGGCCGGGTCGTACGGCGTCTGCACGTTGTTCAACACCAAGGTGCCGCCGTAGGAAACATTCATGTGGCCGTCGGCCTTCAACTCGATCACCACGTCGCGCGAGGCGGCGTCAGGATCGGTAGTGCCGCTCGGACTTTGCGAAGCCTGGAACGGCGCGCTGGCGACGATCTGCCCCCGCCATTTGATCTCGATGGCCGGCGCTTCACCGAAAGTGTTGTCCCAGGTGTCAAAGTTAACGCTGAGACCTTCCTCCAGTCCTTCTTCGCCGGGCTGGCCGTAGCCGGGGTTCGACAGCGCACCCGCTGCGGGCACGAGGTTGAAGCTGAATCCGTCTGCCGGAAAGGCTCCACCTCCGCAGCACGTCGATCCGAACAGCGCGGCCCTGAACGTCGCGCGGAACGCCTTGACGAACTGGCCGCCGCTGAAGTCATCGAAATAGGCGATGCCGAAGGCGTTGGTCTCTCCGACGGTGTGGAGCTTCAAGCGTCCGGCGTCCACGCGCGCATCGCCGAAGAGCGTCGCGGCCGAGGGAACGCCGCTGTTGAAGTCACTGCACAGTTGTCCGCCGGCTACGGTGCTGATGCACAGGTCGTCGATCCAATGATTGTCGTTGGCCAGTCCGATGCGCGCGCCGAAGACCCATTTCGGAGCGCCGATCTTGGTCGCGCGGTAGGGCGTCTGCGCGTTGTTCAGCACGGTCACTCCGCCGTAGCTCACGTCGATGGTGCCGTCGGTGTCGAGATGGATGACGACATCGCGCGAGGCGGCGGCAGGGTCGATGATGCCGTTTGGACTCTGCGAGGATTGAAACGGCGCGCTGGCAATGATCTCGCCGAGCCATTTCACCTCGATGGCCGGGGCTTCGCCGTTGCCGTTGTCCCAGGTGTCGAAGTTCACCGAGAGGCCGGTGGTCAAACCTTCTTCGGCGGGCTCTGCATAGCCGGGGTTCGCGAGCACCGTGGCGGCGGGCACGAGGTTGAAGCTGAAGCCATCCGCCGGCAAGAAGCCGAAGCCACAGCACGTCGATCCGAACAGCGCGGCCTTGAAGGTCGCGTGGAAACCGGCGACCGGCGCGCCGCCGTTGAAGTCATTGATGTAGGCGATGCCAAAGCTGTTGGGCTGGCCCACGGTATATAGCTTCAAGCGCCCGCCATCCACCTGCGCGTCGCCAAAAAGCTGCACGCCGGCGGGCACGCCGGAATTGAAGTCAAGGCAGCGGGAGGCGTCGGGCGTGGACAGGGCGGGGACGAAATTCGCGAAGATCACCTTGTTGGCGGTCATCGTGACTTGGAGTGGGTTCACCGAGCCGCTCGCATCGCCCGACCAGTTCGCAAAGATGAAGCCTGGCATTGGCGTTGCCGTAAGCGTGACCACCGTACCTTCGGCGATCGTCGCCGCGTTGGTGCTGGAACTGACGCCGCCACCGCCGCCCACGACGCTGGCCGCGAGCGAGAAGATGCGGTCGAACCGGAGGTTGTCGAACAGGCCGAAGGTGGCCGGAATCGTCGGAGGATTTCCAGGACTCTGAGAAGAGAAGCGGACGCGGGCGATGTTGTTACCCGTGGAGGTGAAGGACAGCGTTTCCGTCGGGCCGACGCCGCTGCTCGTCGTCGGCAGCGGGCCTGAGTAATAGACTTGGGCCAGCAACGCGCCGCTGGTGCTGTAAGCTTCAAAAAACGGCCTTCGGGTGAGCGCGCCCAGAAACTCGATCGGCGCGACGGGACGGGCATCAATGCTCACGCTACCCATGGGCGTGGTGAAGGTGGCATCCACCGCGCCGTTGCGCGCGTCAAAGGTCGGCGCGGCCGGCGAGCCAAAGACCGAAACAACGTTGGGCGACGACGGCGCAAACCCGGAGCTGGCGCGGGCAAAAATATTGCTCGTCGCGTGGAACGGGTTGGAAAACGTCACGCCGGGATAGCGCGTGTTGACGATGATGCCATCGCCGGTGGTGTCGTCGAAGTTGATGACTGCGGCCGAGCTTTCCCGAAGTTGCCCGAGGAGAGCGGTGCACGTGATGAGGAGGAATGAAACCCTGGACTTGGAGAAACACATGGAAGCCATGACCGACCGTAAGCCGAACGACTCTCACCATTCAAGACGAATGCGGAGGCTCATTGCGAGCTGGGCGCGCCGTTTATTGGCGAGTGTTGAGCAGGCCGAGAAAACGTGAATGACGGCGGCGCGGGGTTGCGTCTTAATGCCGCGCATGACCACGCGACTTGTTCCTTTCCCCGGATCGTCATCGCTTCCGACGATCCGTTTCGTCGCATGACGGCGTGGTCTCCCATGACGCAGGCGCAATGGCTCCGTCTCACGCTGGCCATCGCCTGCCTGCTGACGATGCTCGCTTCCACGCCGCTGTGGACGAACGCGCGGCTGTTCCCTCTCCTCCCCGTCGCGTCCTGGGTTCCTGTGCTGCCAGCTCCGTGGGATCAAGCGGTGTTCGTCGCAACGCTTGGTGCGCTTGCGTTCGTCGTCCGGTTTCCCCGGATCGGAGTGACCATCTTCCTCATCCTCTCACTCTATCTTGTGCTCGCCGATCAGGCCCGTCTGCAGCCGTGGTTCTACATGTATGCGATCATGCTGTTGCTGTCGTTGGCCAAAGACAGCGTGGCGCTGGCGGGATGCCGCTTCGCGCTGGCGGCGGTGTACGTGTGGGGCGGCGTGCAGAAGTGCAACGGAGATTTCTTCCAACTCGTCGCGCCGTGGTTCGTCAAGCCGGCCGCTGCCGCGCTGCCCGCTTTCGCGACAACCGCCTTGCAATGGGCCGTCGCGGCAGCACCAGCAGTGGAGGTTTCTATCGGGCTGGGCCTGTGGTTTGCGAGGACGCGAAAAGTCGCCGTCATCGCCGCTTTTGTCGTCCACGTTGCTGCGCTGATTTTTCTTGGACCACTTGGACACGGGCACAATTGGATCATCTGGCCATGGAACCTTGTCATGCCGGCACTGGTGCTCCTGCTTTTTCCCCGCACCGCTACAGCCGGCAACTGGGCCGCCTTGCGCAAAGCCGGTTGGAGCCTCGCCATCGTCGTCTTGTTCTGGGGCCTGCCCGTCCTGAGCTACTTCGGCAAATGGGATTCCTACCTCTCGTTCTCGCTCTACACCGGACACCTGACCAAGGCCGACATCTTCATCAGCGCCGCCTTGCGCGAACGGCTGCCGCCGACGTTGCACCAGTTCATCGTCCAGACTCCTGCTCCGTACAACGAACAACTCCAGGGGCCCTACGTCGTGCTCGTCGAGTTGTGGGCGGACAAAATTCTTCGCGTGCCGCCCTACCCGGAGTCTCGCGCGTATCTCAACGTCGCCCGCCATCTCGCCAGCTTTGCCGCCGACCCGAATGACCTGCGTCTCGTGCTCATCCCGCGCGTCGGCGGGATGCTCTACTACCGTGGCGGCGATCTCCGGCCCGAAGCAGGCATTCCGCTCAACCCATGACTCTATGAAAACCACCCTGCTCCTCACTGTCACCCTCGCACTCTCCGTTGCACTCCAGGCACCCGCTGCGCAAACAGGTCCCGCGCGACGCGTGTTGGCTGCCGATGATTCGACGCGCAAGCTCGCCATCATCGCGCCGGATGGCTCGGTGGAATGGGAGACGAAGGTCGGCGCGATCCACGATGCGTGGGTGTTGCCGAACGGGAACATTCTCTACCAACAAGGCTGGACGAAGATCATCGAAGTCACGCCCGACAAGCAGACCGTCTGGGAATACGACTCGGCGAAGATGAACGGCAACGAGGGCAAGCGCGTGGAGGTTCATGCTTTTCAGCGACTCGCCGACGGCTCGACGATGATCGCCGAGTCAGGCCCGGCGCGCATCATCGAGGTGGACAAGGCCGGCAAGATTCAGCGCGAAGTGAAGCTCAAGGTGAACAACCCGAACGCGCACAGCGACACCCGGCTCGTCCGCAAGATTGCGAATGGCAACTACCTCGTCGCTCACGAGGCCGACGGCTTCGTCCGTGAATACGACGCGACGGGGAAGATCGTCTGGGACTACGAAGTCCCGCTCTTCGGCAAGCCGCGCAAGGGCGGCCACGGCCCCGAGGCGTTTGGCAATTCGCTCTTCAGCGCCATCCGTCTCGAAAACGGCAACACGCTCATCGGCGGCGGCAACGGGCATTGCGTACTCGAAGTCACGCCGCAGAAGGAAATCGTATGGAAGCTGGAGCAGAACGATCTGCCGGGCATCACGCTGGCGTGGGTCACGCGCGTCGAGCGTCTCGCGAATGGCAACACGCGCTTCGGCAACTGCCACGCAGGCCCAGGGAATCCTCAGTTCATCGAGGTAACGAAGGACAAGAAGGTCGTGTGGACCTTCAAGGACTGGAAAAACTTCGGCAACTCCATGCCCGTGCAGGCGGTGCTGGAGAAATAGCTCTATGCGTTCACCGCAGAGACGCGGAGGCGCGGAGAAGCAGCGTGGAAACGTCCTGGGATCGGTACCCCGAATTCTTTCTCTGCGCCTCTGCGTCTCTGCGGTGCTATTCGGGATGGTGATCACCCCGAGTCTGCTGCGATCCACCGGCCACGCCGCCGACCTCACCTTCTTCGAGAACAAAATCCGTCCGCTGCTCGCCGACCAGTGCTACTCCTGCCACAGCGTTAAAGCGGAGAAGACCAAGGGCGGGCTGCACGTTGATTCATTCGACGCCTTGCTCAAGGGCGGCGACAGCGGACCGGCGCTCGTTCCCGGCGATGCCGAGAAGAGTCTCCTCATCAAAGCCGTTCGCTACGGCGATCCGGATCTCCAGATGCCCCCGAAGGGCAAGAAGCTTTCCGAGCGCCAGATCGCCGATCTCATGCAATGGGTGAAAGCCGGCGCGCCCTGGCCCGAGACCGACAAAGCCGCCACGCGCCCCACGAAGGCGTCACACGAGATCACGGAGAAGGACCGGAGTTGGTGGGCGTTCCAGCCGATTCGCAGACCAACCAAGAGTGAAGCAGTAAACAGTAGGTCAGTAATCAGTAAGAGCACCGCACCGCGCGCTGATTCACTGAATACTGATTACTCCATCGATTCTCTGATCCGCGAGCAACTCGCCGAGAAGAAACTCAAGCCCAACCCGCCCGCCGCGAAACGCGAACTCATCCGCCGCGCTTACTTCGACCTCATCGGCCTGCCGCCGTCGCCGGAGCAAATCGCCGCATTTGAGAAAGACAAGTCGCCCGATGCCTGGGCGCGGCTCATCGAAGATCTGCTGTCGCTCCCGCAATACGGCGAGCGCTGGGGTCGCCACTGGCTCGACGTCGCCCGCTTCGCCCAGAGCAACGGCTATGAGCGCGACGGCGAGAAGCCTGAGTCGTGGCGATACCGCGACTACGTGGTAAAGGCCTTCAACGAGGACAAGCCCTACGACCAATTCATCCGCGAACAGATTGCCGGCGACGAATTGGAGCGCGTGACGTTCGACTCCATCATCGCCACCGGCTTCCATCATCTCGGCGTGCGCGACGACGAGCCGGACGACAAACGCATGGCGGAGTTCGACGAGCTCGACGACATGCTTTCCACCACGGGCACGGCCTTCCTCGGCCTGACGATTGGCTGCGCGCGCTGTCACGAGCACAAATTCGATCCGATTCCGCAGGCCGATTACTACTCGCTGCTCAGCTTCTTCCGGAACGTCCGCCTCTACGAAGCGCCCAAGTACACGCTCGATTCCGCGAACTACATTCCGCTCGCCGAGCCCGCGAAGCTCGCCGAATGGCGGGTCGCCCGCGATGCCCGCGTGAAGACGCTCGAGGAGAAGGTTGCCGCCGCCAAGGACGACGCGGAGAAGAAGAAGCTCACGTCGCAGATCGAGGGCGCAAAGGCCGAGCGACCGCCGTTCGAGTTTGCGCTGGCCGTCCGCGAGCGCGGTGCGAAGCCGCCGCCCACGCACGTGCTCATACGGGGCAACGCCGGCAGTCCGGGCGCCGAAGTGCAGCCGGCGTTTCTCTCTGTCCTGGGCAGGAGTCGACGTGAGGAGAACCAAACTTCGGCCTCGATAGATCAGAGCCGACTCACGTCGACTCCTACGAGCGAGACAAGCGGCCGCCGTCGCGCATTCGCCGATTGGATCGCCAGCGCCGAAAATCCGCTGACCCCGCGCGTGATGGCGAACCGCATCTGGCAGCATCACTTCGGGAACGGGATCGTGAAGACGACATCCGACTTCGGTCGCGCCGGCGTGCTGCCGACGCATCCGCTGTTGCTCGACTGGCTCGCGGCGGAGTTCATCGAGAACGGGTGGTCGATCAAGAAGCTGCACCGGACCATCATGCTCTCGCAGACCTACCAAATGTCGTCGCGCGCGGAGAACGCGAAGGCCAACAGCGTGGATCCCGCCAACGATCTGCTCTGGCGCCAGAACCTGCGCCGGCTTGAAGCCGAGGCGTTGCGCGATACCATGCTGGCGATCAGTGGCCGGTTAAATCCGAAGATGGGCGGACGCGGATTCTTCCCCCGCCTCAGCGGCGAAGTCCTCGCCGGCCAGTCGCGTCCCGGTCTCGACTGGGAACTTTCCAGCGCGGAGGAACAATCGCGCCGCAGCCTCTACGCCTACGTCCGCCGCACCATGTCGGTGCCGATGCTCGACACCTTTGATTACAGCAACACGACCTCGCCGCTGAGCGAACGCCCGGTGACGACCGTCGCGCCCCAGGCGTTGCTCCTGCTGAACGACGCCTTCATGCGCGAGCAGGCGGCGGCGCTGGTGGACAGGGTGGAGAAGGAAGTTGGTAGGGCGGCGCTGCTGCGCCGCCAGAACGACGACGCCACGGCTGCGCAGCAGCGCAGCTCTACCGACGTCGCTGCATTCATCACCCGCGGCTTCCAACTCGCGGTCGGACGCGATCCGACGAAGCGCGAACGCCAGCTCGCCCGAGAGTTCGTCGAGCGTCAGGAACGCGAGTTCGCCGGACTGCGCACGCGGATGACCTTCCGTCCGGACGTGCCGACCTCCCTTTCGGTGAGTTACATGGACAAGCTCAAACCCGAGCAATTCCTCATCGGCCCGGCGACCGGCTGGAGCTATCATCGCGGCCGCTGGTCGAGCGCCTACGAAGGCATCCGCACCGTCGAACGCGATCTAGGTCCCTTCGGGCTCGCCCCTGCGCCCGCCTTCTCGAACGGCGTCGTGACGGCCAAACTTTTCCTGCACACCGCGAACGAATCCGCCGGCGTGCTCTTCCGCACCACGACGAAGGACAACGAGGCGCGCGGTTACGACGTCACGTTCGAACCCCGCGAGCAACGCTTGAGCCTCCGACGCTTCGCCGGCGAAGCCACGATCCTCGCGCAAGTCTCGGCGGAGATTCCCACCGGTCAGAGCGTGCCGTTGAAAATCGAATCCGAAGGCGCTCGCATCCGCGTGTGGTTCGGCAATGGGGCAAAGCCCGAACTGGACTTCACCGATCCGAAGCCGCTGCTCACCGCCGGTCAGGTGGGCGTTCGTTCCTGGGGCGCGGCACTGAGCGTGGATGATCTGGTGCTGAATCCAAGCGGCGCCAACTCAATCGCCATTAGCGAAGTGCAGCTCCCGTCGCCCGAACGAAGGGCGCACGAGGCTCTCTGCCTCTTGCTGCTGAATTTGAACGAGGTCGTGTACGTCGATTAGACCGTGAACAACCGCCGCCCAAACCAAAGCCTCTGCACCGGCACGCGCCGGGAGTTTCTTTGGCAGATGGGCGCGGGCTTCACCGGGTTGGCGCTGACGGCTCTGCTGGATCAGGACGGCTTCTTCGGCTCGAAGGCGATGGCGGCGACGCCGGGCGTTAGCTCGGCTGGACCGCAGATCGCGCATCTGCCCAAGCGCGCGAAGTCGTGCATCTTTCTCTTCATGTATGGCGGGCCGTCGCAGATGGACCTGTTCGACTATAAGCCCGAGCTGCAGAAGCGTCACGGCCAGACCGCGAACCTCGAACAACGACGTCGCAATGTCTCTGCCGGCAAGTTGCTCGGCTCGAAGCGCACCTTCAAACAATACGGCCAGACCGGCCAGTGGTGTTCCGATGCGCTCCCGCATCTCGCGACGCAGATGGACAAGCTCGCGGTCATCAAGTCGCTTTACTCGGACAGCTTCGCGCACGGTTCGGCGATGTTGCAGATGAACAGCGGCCGCATCATCCAGGGCCATCCCTCGATGGGCTCGTGGCTCAGCTACGGTCTCGGCTCGATGAACCAGAATCTGCCCGGCTATGTGGTGATGCTCGATCCGCGCGGCGGTCCGATCAGCGGCGCGGCGAACTGGTCGAGCGGCTTCATGCCGGCGTCGCATCAGGGCACGGTCTTCCGCGCGAGCGGCCAGCCGATTTTGAATCTCGATTCCGCCTCAGGCCTGACCGCGCCGATGCAGCGCGATTTGATTTCCACCGCGAACGCGCTGAACGCCGAGCATCTCGCGAAGCGCCCGGGCTACTCCGAGCTACAGGCGCGCATCGCGAACTACGAACTGGCCTTCCAACTCCAGACCACCGCGCCAGAAGCGCTCGACTTGACCAGCGAAACCGAGGCGACGAAGGAGATGTACGGCCTGAACGATCCGAAGAACGATCATCCCATCGCGCTGGGGCCCGCGCCGTTCGGACGCCAGTGCCTCGTCGCGCGGCGACTCGTGGAACGCGGTGTGCGTTTTGTGCAAATTTATCACGGCGGCGGGCATCAGCAGCAGAACTGGGACGCGCACAACGGCGTCGAGGAGAACCTGAAGATTCATTGCCCCGAGATCGACAAGCCCATCACTGCGCTGCTCCGCGATCTGGAACAACGCGGCTTGCTCGACGAGACGCTCGTGGTCTGGGGCGGCGAGTTCGGCCGGCAGGCGCTGGTGCAGGGCTCAGGCGACGGCCGTGACCACAATCCGAAAGGCTTCACCTACTGGCTTGCGGGCGGCGGCGCGAAGCCCGGCAGTTATGGCGAGACCGACGAGCTCGGCCACGAAGCCGCAGTGGACAAGCATCACATCCGCGACCTCCACGCGACGCTCCTTCATCTCATGGGGCTCGAGCCCGAGAAGCTCACCTACTTCTACGGCGGGCTGAACCAGAAGCTCACCGGCGTGGTCGAGCCGGAGATCATCCGCAAGTTGGTGGCCTGAGGGGCGACCCTTCCGCGTTCCGATTTTCCCGTCTCGAATTTGCCCCTCGGGCCGGACCACGGGCTTTCACGGCGAGGCTGTTTGCAGCCTTGAACTCCTTCGCCCGTTCCCGTAGAAACTAGACCGTAATAGCCAAAACCCGGTCCCGTCGTATGAATCCCAAATCTCTCTCGCTGCCCATTCTGCTCGCTGTCCTGTACATCGGAACACCGTTGGCCTTCAGCGCCACCTTCCAAGTCACTGTCACCAACGACGCCGGCGCGGGTTCGTTGCGCCAGGCCATCCTTGATGCGAATGCGACCGCCGGACCGGACACCATCGCGTTCACCATCGCTGCTGGCGGGCTCACCATTTTCCCCGCCAGCGCCCTGCCGGTCATCGCCGACGCCGTGACCATCGATGGCTCGACGCAACCGGGCTTCGCTGGCGCGCCGCTCATCGAACTCGCCGGAGCGAGCGCAGGCGCCGCTGCGAACGGGCTGCACATCTCGGCTGGCAGCTCGGTGGTGCGCGGCCTCGCCATCAATCGCTTCACGGCCAGCGGACTTCGCCTCTCGACCAACGGCAACAACGTCGTCGAAGGCTGCTACATCGGCACGGGCCTTGGCGGCACGAATGATCTTGGCAACGCAGCGGATGGCATCGTCATCACTACCAACTCGGCGAACAACGTCATCGGCGGCACCACGCTGGCCGCGCGCAACGTCATCTCGGGAAATAACCAGAACGGTGTCCACATCATCGGGACGGGTGCGACGAACAACGCCATCCTCGGCAACATCATCGGCCTAGGGCTGAACAACACGGACCTGGGCAACACTGGCGATGGCGTCCGCCTCGTCGCGCCGCGCAACCGCGTTGGCGGTCCGGCGGCGGTCGAGCGTAACGTGATTTCGGGCAACAACAGCGACGGCATCGAAGTTGTCGGCACCAACGCACCGAGCTGCGTGATTCAGGGCAACTTCCTCGGCACGGACACCTCTGGCACCATTGCTCGCGGCAACGGAGCTTACGGCGTGTTGGTGAGCGGGGCGCCGGGCACGCTTATCGGCGGGGCGACGGCGGGTGCTGGAAACTTGATTTCGGGCAACGGTGCCGGCGTGGAATTGAACGGCCTGACAGCGGCCTTCAACCTGGTGCTGGGCAATCTCATCGGCACCGACGCTTCCGGCGTGAACGCGCTCGGCAACCCCGCCGGGGTGATCGTCACAGCCAATGCGCGCACCAACACCATCGGCGGCGTGGCGGCTGGTGAAGCGAACACCATCGCCTTTAACAGGGACGATGGCGTGTTCGTTGCCTCCGGCACGAACAACCCCGTTCGCGGCAATCGAATCTTCGCCAACGGCCAACTCGGCATCGATCTCGGCGCGAACGGCGTCCAGACGAACGACGTGAACGATGCGGACACGGGTGCCAACCAGCTTCAGAACTTTCCGCTGCTCACCGGCGCGACCGGCGGCGTTGGCAGCGTGCAAATCACCGGCACGCTCAACAGCCGCGCCAGCACGACCTACCTCATCGACTTCTACGCGAACTACGCCTGCGACCCGTCCACCAACGGCGAGGGCCAGCAGTATCTCGGCTCCACCAGCGT
>SXGS01054123.1_pt1 | contig 27670 bp, 22 predicted proteins | sample 3174681 | NCBI WGS metagenome assembly SXGS01 (sample SAMN11356861, study PRJNA531348) | freshwater metagenome | isolation source: freshwater sample F1-80 | place: China: Fuxian Lake, Yuxi | collected 2017-12-25 | reverse complement strand
GCTACCTGCGGTGGATCAGCCTCCCACTCCCGCTGGATCAGGTTCAGCGTCGCGCTGTAGGACTCCCGCTGCGCGGTGCTGGCCTCGCGGGCGGCCTCAGCGGCGCGTGCAGCGGCCTCGCCCCGGGCGGTCTGTGCCGCCGCTGCCGCCGCCGCCGCTTCCTTCGCCCGCCGCAACGCCAGCGCCTGCGCGACTACGGCGTCCGTCCGTCGCCGCCGCGCCTCCGCCAGAGCCTGGCTCTCCGCCCCCCGCGCCGACACAGCCTGGTTCCGCTCCCGGGTGGCCGCTGCCAGAGCCGCGCTACGCTCGTCCGCCAGCTTCTCCGCCCGGGTGCGCTGCGCGTCCGCCCTCCCCCGCTGCGCCTCCGCTTCCTGCCGCTGCGTCTCCGCTTCCTGCCGGGCGCTCCGTTCCCTGGCCGCGTTGTACCCTGCCCTCCGCGCGTTGGCGCTTGCCCGGCCCGCCTGGTGGAACCCGAATCCCGCGAGCGCCGCCATCACCGTCAGCACCGCCCCCGCCAGAGCCAGCACCCGGTTTCGGCCCCGGCGTTCCGCCTCCCGCTGCCGCCGCGCTTCCGCCGGCTCCGTCTGCGCCGCTATCCATCCCGCGTCAAATACCTGCGCGTAGATCCGGTTCCGCACCGCCAGCCGCCCGCGGTCCCCTCGCACGATCCCCGCCAGCCGCAGCGTCTCCTCCACCGGGTCCGTCGGGTCTTCCGTCACCGCCTCTCCCCGCCGCACTTTCGCATACAGCGCCAGCACCGCCTCCGGCTCGTCCGTCCCCCGCAGCAGCCGGTCCGCCACAAACCGCAGGTTGTCTTCCCCCTCGCGCGCCCGCACGTCCAGGAAGCGCATCTTGCATAGACGATCCACCTCGCGAGGAGTGAGGGGAGAAGAGTGAGGAGTGAGTGGGGGGACGCCGGCGGTGGGCTTTACCGCAGTGGTTCCCGCGCCAGCGGCGCTATCCGGCTGCCGTCCACTCTTTTCTCTCTGCTCTCCCCTCTTTTCTCTCAGTGCCGCGCAGAGCTTCTGGGTCAGGAACGGATGGCCGTGGGTCCAGTGGAGGACGCGCGCCAGCAGGGCGGGGCCGTTCTGACCCAGCCCGGCGGCCAGCGGCGCGGCTTCCTCCGCCGTGAAGTCCCGCAGCTCGATGCGCCGCCCGATGTTGAACGGGGTGATCCGCGCGTCGCGGATCAGCTCCGTGGGGCTGGCCACCCCGAGGAGGCAGACGGAGAGCCGCTCCCACTGCGGCTCCTCCGCCCGGCGGATGTACAGCTCCCGCAGCGCCGCGAAGAACTCATCGGTGTTGAACTCGAGACTGCGCACCACGTCAATCTCGTCCACGAAGAGCACCAGGCGGCCCGGCACGCTGGGCAGCACCACCTCTTCGAGCGCGCGAATGAAGCGGGCCAGCGGGGGGAGACGCTCCTGCTCCAGCCAGAAGTCCTCCAGGTCGTCTTCTAGGTGCAACTGGCGCCCGATGCGGTTCAGCAGCAGGTCATACCACTGGTCGAGGCGGAGGGTGGTGCCGAAGGCGGTGAGATCGAGCACCGCCACCGCCGCCCCCTCGGCCCGGAGGGTGACGGCGGCGCGAGTCATCAACGAGGACTTGCCCATCTGCCGCGCGGTGAGCACGTAGCAGAACTCGCCCCGGCGGAGGGCGTCCAGCAGTTCGGTATCGGCGCGCCGCGAGACGTAGGAGCGGGCATCGCGGGGGACGGTACCCCCCACACAGTAAAAGGCAGCGGCTTCCGGCGACGAAGCAGTAGTGGACATGGTTCATCACCCTTCGCGGCGCCCGTCTGGAGTTCCTACGACGGCGACGAGGAAATGAGGGGCGAGTAAAGAGGAGAGAGGCCCCACACCGCGTTTCCCGACCTGCTGCCCATGCGGCGCCTCGAGCAGGGAGAGCGAAGAGGGGAGAGAAGCACGGCTCATCTCTCTCTTGTCTTTCGTGTTTCATCGCCCGTCGCCCTCTTTCCTCACTTTTTCCTCACTCCCTCAGGCTGCGAAGGTACTCCGCCAGCAGGCGGGGGGCGGGATCAGTGGGACGTTGGCGCAGCGTCTCGGTATGGGTCGCGAGCAGCGCCTCCCGCTGGCCGCTCCGGCTTGCGGCCAGCGCGTAGCGGCGCCCGGCCCACCAGTGCGTGAACCAGGCGGCGGAGGACGGGCCGTTGTCGGCGAAGAGCGTGTGGCAGCCCACGCACTCGCCCGGGCGGGTCAGGGCCAGGGCGCCGAACCGGATGTACCGTTCGTACGCGCGGGTCGCCGTCGCGTCGTCTCCCACACCCTCCAGGGCGCGGGCGTGGGCGCGCAGGGGGTGTCGGTCTGCTTCGCGCGCGGCGCGGCTCGGGAGTTGGCGCTCAATCACGGGCAGGATGGCGGTCCCTTCGGCCCGCGCCTCCTCCGCCAGGCCCACTTCGCGCAGCAGTGCCGCCAGTTGTGCCCGCACATAGAGTGGGCTCTCAGTGAGCGGCCGTCCGGCGGCGGTGCGGGTGGCGGCGCGCAGTTCGTCCAGCAAGGGCGTGGCGAGGAGGAGCCGGCAGCGGTCGCGTACGGTCGCGTCGGTGGTGGTGCGGGCCACCTCGCGCACGATCGGCTCCAGATAACGTCCCTGCTCTCGGAGATGCGCAAACGCCTGCTGCCGGGTTGCCGTGTCCCCGGCGGAAAGTTGCCGCAGAGCCTTCTGCATTTCGTCTTCCCGTTCCGGCGTGAGCGCCTCCAGACGGCCGACCATCACCCGCACGACCTTCTGCGGAACCGGCTTCACCCGGAGCGGGATGAACCGGTCGGTCCACGCCTGCGGCAGCAGGAACAGGATCCGGGTCCCTTCCGTCTCGAAGTAGCTGGAGCGCCAGGTGTTCACCATCGCGCGCGCCTCTTTGGGATAGAGACCGGCCGCCGTGAGGCGTTGTTCGAGTTCACGGCCCACTCGCGCTTTGAACTGCGGGAGCGGCTCCAGTGCCTGCGGCGCCGGAGTCAGATCTCGCAGCGGGAGTCCCCGCCGGAGGGCGGGGAAATAGCGGAAGGCGCCCCTGCCCCCCTCCACGCGGATCGCGAACAGATCCCGTACCCCTTCAGGACAATCAGAGGTGCAGCTCAGCGTTTCCTCTCGACCGCCCTTCCAGGCGACGGGGAGCGCCGCGCCGCCGAGGCCCCGGTAGAACAGGAAGCGCTCCGTTTCACCCCAGCGCGAAGTGAAACCGTTTTCCCGCACCTGCACGAAGGCCGCGTCCACCTGTCGGGAGTGGTTCCAGAGCGCGTCCCCGGACGTCGCCGGGACCGTCGGCGGCTTGACTCCGGGCCGGGCAGGCAGCAGACGGACGTGCCAGTGCAGCAGGCCCCGCTCCAGCAGCGGCGGTGTGGCGCCGCCGGTCAGGCCGGGACTGACCACGGCGGCCTGCGGATACCATTGGGTCCAGATCCCCTGCGGGAAGCGCACCTGGACCTGCAAATTCTGGGGTTGCGCCGTGTAGAAGTAGATGACGGGCGTCTCGCCCTTCATCAACGCCCGGCGGACCTGCAGTTGGTCCCGGCTGCGGGCATGCACGAAAGCAGGCAGCGCGTGCTCCTCGTGGTACATCCCATCGAGCGTGACGCCGTCCGCTCCCTGCATGGCGAGGAACGTGCCCCACTCGTGAACCACCAGATCACTGCCCCCCGTGCCGGCCAACCCGGCCACTGCCAGGGCCCCCACCGCCGGCATTAGCAGACGCACCACCCACCCCAACGATCGTCGGGGCGATGCCCCGTGGCCGCCCTTGCGGAGAGGCGATCCGCCGCGGTTGCCCGTCCCGTTTGGTGTCATGAGACCCTCGTGGCCCGACCTGGAAGCATTCTGCATCCTCATATCCTCCCTTGCAGAAAGTACGCGCCGCGTCTCCCGGGTGTGACGCTCTCAAGAGGCCTGTGGGATAGTGACCTACGGCGATGCCGCAGGGTGGTCTGGATTTGCCCTTTCAGGGCGGGGCCCGCTGCGGGCGATCACTGCCCCGACGTGGCTCGCCAGTTCGCCACCGCAGAGGACGCAGAGGGGACGCAAGGCGGGGGCCGTCCCGGATCTACGGGGGAACCACCCAGCCGGGCCGGATCGCTCCCCCACTACGAAAGCGCTGAGCGCGAAAAACTCAATCCAGAAAACCGCGCCCCGTTTCGCTGCCTGCGTTCTCCACCACGTGCAGTCGGAAGCGCATGAGGCCCCGCCCTGAAAGGGCAACCTACACCAGTCTGCGGCATCGCCGCAAGTCACTGCAACGACGACGCTCCAAACCTCGCCTTATCCTCGCACCTTTCACCCCCCTTCATTTCCCCACACGAGCAGAGAACGGAGCGCTCCGGGGCCCTGCTCACTGGATGTGGTGCGGTCATCCAGAAAGAAGAGGGCGCGGCGGGACTCGAACACGGCGGCGTCGTCCAGGTCGAGAAATGCGAAAGCGGGTTTGAGATCCAGAAAGACCCGGACCAGGCGCGTGCTGTGATTCCGCTCCAGCCGGATGCGATGCTCGCCGCCGGGCCGGGGGGCGCCGCCGGTGGCCAGGGTGTAAAAGGTCAACTGGCCCTGATACATGTACAAACCGAGATCCTCGGTCCCATTCTTGAAATCGAGCAGCTTCTGGTAGCCGGCGCTACCCCCGCAGCGGAAGTCGAACTGGAGGGCGTAGTGGGCACCCACGCCGGCATCCTCCAGCCGCAGTCCCTGACCCGGGCCGAACAGATAGTATCCGTGCGAAATCTGCCCGCCGAGAGGCAGGAGCGCGGGCCCGCGTCGCAGTTGGTCCCCAAGTCCCCGGTCGAAGGAATAGCGCCGGACCAACCGGTCGGCACGACGGGCGGGCGGGGCTCCTCCTGGACGAGTGTGGCCTGTCTGTACCGTCCCAGTCCGCACCCGGCGGAGCACCTCCATAAACCGAGGACTCAGAAACGCACGGCGGGCGAAGGGCTCCACGGCGAAGGCGAGTTCCGACGGGTCGTTCGACTCCACCACCAGTTGCGGAAAAGGCTTCGGCTGGTCGGCACGCCCCGCAAACATCGCGCCGAGGCGGTCCGCTTCCAGTTCGTGACCCAGTTCGCGATGCCGCAATTCATGCGCCCGAAGCCTCAGCGCTGCCTCATCTGCTGCTGCGGCCGCACTCGTTGTGGCTTCGACGTCCGCCGGGGACACCGCGGTCAGACTTTCAAACGCGCCCAATTCCAGGAGCCGGCCTCGCCGTTCGAGCAGGGTTGGGTCCACAAACCCCGCGTCGGTTTTCAACAGCGCCGGATCGGCTGCGGCGTACGCCGGAGGCTTCCCCTGCCGGAGCCTCCAGGCCAGCGCGATCTGCTCGCGCGTGAACGTCCGCAGGATGTGGAGCACCGCAAAGGATAGCATCTGCGCTTCGCCCATGCGACGCCGTTCCGCAATCGCAGGGTGCTCCGGCGCCTCTGGAGTCTCCCGCTCGCCTACCGGCGGCGGTAGTGGCCGTGGCGCCGGTGGGAGCTCCCGCTCCAGGTTCCGCCGCCGAATGTCCACCAGATTCGCTACCGGCAGCAGCGCCCTGGCCTGATCCGGTGAAAGGTGCAGATACCGGGACGCAGCCTCCAGCAGACGATCCTCCCGGTCGGGACTCGCCGTGCCTGCCGGCGGGGCCGATGCATCCGGGGCGGAGGCGGCCGGAGGGATCATCTCGCCGAGACCCACGCCGAGGGCCACTGCGGCCGCTACCCACAGACGGGCAGAGCGAGTACGGAAGGCGAACGGCGGAAGCCGGAACGCGGAAGCCTCAAGACGGAACTGCCGTTCTGCGGCGGCGGGAGCGGTGAGATGCATGGCGATCTCCTGGCGGGTGCGGCAGCCGCCTTCTGCGCGGGGTGGGGGCCCGGCGCGGCCTCGGATCGAGGGGCGAGAGGAGTTTCCTGCCCGGCCCGCTCTCTTTGACCGGCGGCCGCAGCGCATGGTTACACGATCTCAGTCAGCGTCCCGGAACCGGCAGCCCCGGGATGGTCACCACCTCCGGTTGGGACCGGGCCGGGCGCTGGAGGAAGCGGAGCACCACATCGAAGGGACGCACCGGTGACGGGGCGGCGAAGGAGCACTCCGCAGTGAGGAACGCCGCGAATACGCGCGTTTCGGCCGCACCCGACGGGTGTCGCACCAGCCGGGCGGCGAGCAGCGGGGAGGGCGGCCTGCCCGCCTGCACCAGCGAGCCGTCCAGGTCCAGGGTAGCGTCATAGAGAGTCAGAGTGCGCGAGAACAGCCGCACCTGGAGTGCCTGCTCCGGGTCCGGCTTGCCTTCGCCGGCCTTGCGGAAGATGCGCACATCCGCCGGGCCCCCTTTCGTGAGGAAGGCGCCGGAAGGAGGCACGCTGGGTGGGTCATAGGGACCCAGCCGGCAGTGCTGAATCTGCACCTTCCAGGTTGCTCCGGTCTGTTCTACCGGGGACATCCCCGGGCGCAGATCCGTCAGCCGCAGCATCATCTGCACCGGCTCCTCGGGACGGGGTAGGCACGCCTCCAACGCCACCTCGCGTATCGGCGGCGCCGGGAGCGCGAACCCCAGGCGGAAGTGGAGGACGTTCGGGTCTTCGGGTACCGACCCGCCCCGGAGTGACCGGCACGGGAGACGTTCCTTGCCGGCCAGAAGGGTGAATTCCTCGCGGCGCGGTTGGATACGGCGCAGGGCCTGGCGCGCCGGCCCCCGTAGTTCGAGTGCCAGGACCAGCGACTCCGCCCGGGTTCCTTCCAGCGGGAGCGCTCTGGAGATCTCCAGCACCTTCAGGCGCAGCGCGCCGGGTGGTGCTTGTGCGGGAGCCATGCCCGCCATCAGCACGGTCAGGAGGAGCGCGACTGCGAGTACGAGACGCATCCCGGCACCGCCTTCAGTGGTGCTTCGTTCTGATTTGCTCATGAGGGCTCCGGCCGGTCGTTCCTCACTCCGCTCCATTCACTCCTCCTCCCGAGCGGGATCGGGGCCGACATAGACGACGCGGCCCCGCCCCGCATCGTCCATCACCAGCAGAGATTGGTGAACAGGGGGTGGCGCAGGTCGAAACGCAGGTGAATCACCGTGTGGGTCGGTCGGCGGTGTGGTGCGGAGCGCCCGGGACACCGCGGGCCCGTCGCTGCGACGCAGCAGTTCTGGTCCGGCCATAACGGCAATCAGGAGAGCGAACCCGCCCAGTGCAATCAACGGGAAGCCGCGAGGCGCCGCGCCGGGCCCGATCGGCCGGGTTGCCTCGCCGTCCAGGATGCGTTGGACAACCGGGGAGTCCCTCGACAGTGCCACACCCGGTTGGCTCCACGGACCGTGGCGCACCGATTCCCGTTGTGCGGCAAGTGCGCGCACCTCGTCCCGGCAGGTATGGCACTCCGCCAGGTGGTTTGCGACCTCCCCGTCGGGCGTCCCCTCGTCGTCCACGCACGCTGCCAGCCGCAGGCGCCAGCTATCTCGCCGGCGGGTTCCGGCGGCCAGGGGACAGTTACCGATCTCCGGCCGAGTCACGGTTTGCTACACCACTTCCTTCAGCAGGTCCCGCAGCGCCAGACGGGCGCGGTAGGTCCGGGCCCGCGCTGCCTGCTCGGAGCAGCCGAGCACCTGCGCAATCTCGCGATACGAGAGTTCCTGGTATTCTCGCAGAACCAGCGCCAGGCGCTGCTCGTGCGGAAGAGCGCGCAGCGCCGCCTGCACACTGGCCTGGAGTGCCTCCTGCTCGCCGTCCCACGCCCCGGTGTCCGGCGGTGGCGGCGCCTGCACGTGCTGCAAGAAGAGGGCGCGGACCCGGTGCTTGCGCAACTCGCCGATCGCCAGCCGCCGCGCGATGGTGAGCAACCACGGCACAAATCCGCGTCCTGCGCGGTAGTTCCGCCGCCCACGGTACACGCGGAGGAACGTCTCACCGAGCAGGTCTTCCGCCAGGCAGCGGTCTCCCACCAGCCGCAGGAGAAACCCGAACAGCGGGCCCCGATGCCGCTCAAACAGGTCCGCAAGCGCGGCGCTATCTCCCGCGGCAAGGCGGGCCATCGCACGATCGTCTTCATTTTCTCCGGGCAGCACGGCTTCCATGACATTCCGCAGTGCAGTACGCGCGACCTCACCACGTTGTGACGCTGGGGTGCAAACGCTGATGCGGCTGACTTTTCTGTGAGCGGCGGAGTGGAGCGGACGGGCTCCCCTTCTTTCCCCAGTCGGAAACGGAGGCACGCCATAATTGCGCCCAGGAGACGCACCAGGTCCATCCTCACCGACGCTGCCCGTGCTTCCGGGGACCTGCGGGGCCACGGTGGATTGTGCCGTCGGACGGAATGGACCGGTTCCATCTCACGGGGGAAGCGGCTGGAGGGGCTTCCTGCCGGGGTCGGGTTGTGAGTACGGGTCCGACAGCCGAAACTTCCGACCGCGATTCGGACGGTCACACAATGCGGTTGTGACGCTGTGCGAGGAGGAATTCTCTCCTGCAGCACACAAGCCTCCCTGTAGTGGGCGTATTCGGAGGGTGCAGACGGTGCGCCTGCCGGAACGGGACGGCCGTCTGTTTCGGCGGCCGAGGCTGGAAACGGGCAAACTGTGCAGCGAGCGGTGATTCTGGGAGAACGACAGGCGGGGCTGGTGGAGGCGCCGGAGCCGCGTGCCCGCGAAAACTGGGTGGTGGTGAAGGTACACTCAGCCCCGCTGTGTACGGAGTACAAGGCGTTTGTCGCCGGCACGCCGGGCGCTTTCCTGGGGCACGAAGCGGCGGGTGAGGTGGTGGAGGTCGCCCAACCCGGGCGCGTGCGGGTGGGAGACCGGGTGGTGGTGATGCCCACCTATCCCTGTGGGCGCTGCGAACTCTGTGTGGCGGGCGACTACATTCACTGCGAGCAGGGAGTGGGTGTCGCGGCATTCACCGGGTCGCAGGAAGGGAGCGCGACGCTGGCGCAGTATCTTCTGAAGCCGGATTGGCTGCTCCCCCGCATTCCCGATGACCTCACTTATGCGCAGGCGTCGCTTGCGTGCTGCGCAGTGGGACCCTCGTTTGGGGCGATGCAGCGCATGCAGGTTGTGGCCTCGGATACGGTCCTCATCACCGGCCTCGGTCCGGTGGGACTGGGCGCAGTGGTCAACGGCAGCTTTCGCGGGGCGCGCGTGATCGGTGTGGAGACCAATGCCTGGCGGGCCGACCTGGCCCGCACGCTCGGGGCCGAACTGGTGGTGGATCCCCGGGAACCGGACGCCCTCACGCGGGTCCGGGAGGTGACCGGCGGCCGGGGACCGAGCTGCGGCCTCGACTGCTCCGGGTCACCCGCGGCGCACCGGTTCCTGCTGGACGCCGTGCGACGGTGCGGGCGGATCGCATTCGTTGGTGAATGCAGTGCGGAGACGCCGCTGCGGGTGAGCCCTGACATGATCCGGAAGGGACTGTCGCTCTTCGGTTCCTGGCATTACAATCTGGCGGAGTTCGGAGGGGTCATTGATGTGGTCCGGCGGGCACCCCACCTGGACCGCCTCGTGAGCCACACATTCCCGCTGAGTCACATCCAGGAAGCGTTTGAAACACTCGCAGGCCAGCACACCGGCAAGGTCCTGCTCCAGCCCTGGGGATAAGCGGATGCACGGGACGTTCCGAAACCCGTCGGCAACGCACCCACGCGGCCTGCGCCGCGTCCGAGTTGCCTGCGCGATGGCGGCGGCAATGGTTGTGCTCGGGGCGCGAAGCGTCGCCGAAAACGCGTCCGCAGCGCCGTCCGCAGTTGCGTTGCTCGCTGCGGCCCGCGAGGCTCTGGGCCGTGCGCAGAGCCTGGAAGCCGACGTGGAACATCATGGAGGCGGCCGGGTCATCCGCGGGAAGGTTGCGCTGAAACGGCCAAACCTGGCGCGTTTGGAACTGGATGGGTTGGCCACCGGACTGCTCGTGTCGGACGGCACGCGCCTGTATACCTACTATCCCCGGCGCAATGAATACGATGAGACGGCGACGCCATCGGATGACTCCGGAGTCAGTACTACCCTGGTGCCCCAGATTCGGGCGTTCTTCGACTCCGGCCGGTCCCTTGTCATCCCCCCCGGCGGCGCCGCGCAGGCGCACCGGGAAACCATCGGCGGGGTGGTCTACGACGTAGTCGAGATCACTCATCGCGCCGGCGCGCGCCCCGGCGCCCCCGCGCGCCGGGAGCGGATCTGCCTGGGACTCGAGGCCCATCTGCCACGGCGCATGCTCGCCGTCGCCGGACCCGGCATTGAGACCGAGGCCATCCTCTCCCACGTGAGGATCAACGGTCTTGCCGACGCGGCGCGGTTTCGGTGGACAGCTCCTGCCGGAGCGCGGCGGATGGCCCCACAGGTCCGGCGGACCCCGGAGCGAAACCTCCTGCCGATCGGAGCCCCAGCACCCGATTTCCAGTTGCCCACCCCCGTGGGGGACTCTGCCTCCCTCTCGCAGGTCTGCCGCCGCAACCGCCTGACGCTGGTGACATTCTGGTTCTATGGGTGAACCGCCTGTAAAGCGGAGTTTCCGCACGTGCAAAAGCTGTATGATGAACTGGGAGCGCGGGGGCTCGGCGTGCTGGCGGTGAATCGGGGGGACCCGGCCGGCCAGGTGCTGACCTTCTTCAAGGAGCATGGCCTGACTTTCCCGTGCGTGCTGGGCGGGAAGGGGGCCGAGTACACGGTCGGCCCGGCGTATCGGGTGGTGACCTACCCGACGGCCTATCTGTTGGACTCCGGGCGCCGGGTCGTGTGGGCCGGTGTCGGGTACGACGCACGGTCCCTGCGCGAAGCGGTGAACAGCCATCTCCGGTAGGGGATGTTCTGGGGAGGGGAGCGAAGGAGAATGCGCATGAAATGCTCGCGAAACATCGGGTTCTGGCTGGCGGTGGGGCTCATCGTGGGCCTGGCGCGGGCGGGATCCACGGATACTAAGGCGGATGAACTCATCGCCCGCGCTCGGCTGGCACTGACGCGGATGCAGAGTTTGCGCGCCGAGTTCGAGTTCACGACCGGCCAGCGCACGTACCGGGGCACAGCATCGCTCAAGCGCCCGAATCTGGCGCGCGTGGAGATCCCGAACTTCTCGACCCCAAACAGCGGCTCGGACGGGAAGCGGACCTATCTCTACCTCGCGCAGACGCAGCAGGTGCGCGAGAGCAGTGCGGATCCCGACGGGAAAACGATCCCCATCCCGATCGCCGGTGATCTCGCCGGGTTCTTCAATCCGGAGCAGTTCATCCCGGTGCCGCCGGAGGCGACGACAACGGCCCGCCGCGAAACAGTCGAAGGGGTGGAGTACGATCTGATCGAGGTAGTCTACAAGACGGTCAACGTGCTTCCCCTGGTCAACCTGCGGGGACGGCCTGCCGCACCCGCGGGTAAGGATGCGGAGAAGCCCGCGCCGCAGCCGGCCCGGCGCATCCACCGTTATTACCTCACGGCGGACGGCATGCTCGCCCGGCGAGTCAGTTCGATGCAGATCGGTGACGCTCCCCCGATTGAAGCCGAGGTGCTTGTTCGCAGGTTCGTTCCCAACGCCCCACTTGCCGATGCAGATTTCCAGTGGGCCCCGCCGCCCACCGCGAAGGTGGTCCGGGTGCCCACCCGCGCCGACTACGACACCGCCCTGGTGCCGATCGGGAAGGGGGCGCCGGACTTCGAGTTGCCCACTCCGGACGGCAACCGTCTCGCGTTGCATCAGGAGTTGAAGAAGACTCGCGTCACGCTGATCAACTTCTGGTTCCACGGCTGCCCGCCCTGCCGGGCGGAATTCCCGCACCTGCAGAGACTCTACGAGGAGAATCGAGAGAAAGGCTTCCAGATCATCGCCGTGAACCGCGGGGACTCGGCCGAGAAGGTGCAGGAGTACTTCGCGGCCGAGAAACTCACCTTTCGGACTGTGCTCGGCGGTCAGGGGGAAAACTACACGGTCGGACGGGCCTATGGAGTGAGGGCCTATCCCACCAATTATCTGGTGGATGCATCCGGCAAGGTGCTGTGGAGCGGTGTCGGGTTCAACGAGAAGGCCATGCGCGAGGCACTCGCGCGCGCGCTTGCATCCGAACCGCGCGGGTAAGCGTGCGGCGGCACTGCCCGCCCTGAGCCCGTCAGCGAGCGGAAGCACTGCCCGTGGGGGGCGAGTTTCGCAACTTCCGCCTCGCGCGACCGTTCAGTAATGGGGCAACATCACGATGATCATCTTCGAAGTCGTGCTGACCGTCGCCGTAGTGGTGTTCGTGGTCGGAGGCGTGGCTGCAGCGGTCACGCGGCCCGTCTGGACTGCACTGTGGAAACGATACCAGCTCGAGAAGGCTCTGGAAGATCGCGAACGGGCGCTGACCGCTGCGCAGCAGCGGGAACGCGCAGCCGCGTTGCAGGAATTGGATGCCGTCCTGCATACGGCGGATGGCGAACCTGAAACAGGAGTCCCGGCGCCCTTGCTTCCGGATACGGGCGCCCCATCACGGTTGCCCGCGGCAGGGACGGAAAAGGACCGCCTGCAGAAAGTAGGACTATGCGACCAGGAAGAGTAAGCATTCGCCGCGCGCTCGTGGGCCTCGTGCTCATTCTAGTGGTGGGAGTGGTCGGAACTTCGGTGTATTTCAGCCGCACCCAGTGGGTGCCGGCGGGACACGTAGGCGTCGTCTACTCCGCCAGCGGCGGCTTGCAGCGCCGGGTGATCCGTCCGAGCCGGGTGTTCGTGCCGTGGCTATCCCAACTCTATGTGTACCCCACGTTTGTCCAGGCCGCGATCTACACCAACGACCCGGGAGCCGGCGAAGTTCGCGCCGCAGATGCCGTGCAGGTGACCACCAACGACAATGCGAATACTCCGTTCGACATCGTGGTCTGGTACCGGGTCGAACCGGACAACGTGTTCACGGTCTTCGAGAGTTTTCGGGCGATTCCGATCCGCGAGATTCAGTCACAGCACATCCGCGGCGCCGTCCGTCAGGGCGCCAGCATCGTGGGCACGCAGTACGATGCATTCCAGATGATGGGTCCGAAACGCCGTGAGGCTTCGGAAAAACTCACCCAGGAGCTGCGCAAAGTGCTGGAGCGGAAGGGGATCACCATCGTCCGCGCCGAATTCGCCGGCGCCTATCCGAGCGAAGAGATCCTGACGCGCATTACCCGGCGCCTGAACTCGCTCACCGATCTGCGTATCGCGGAGATTAAGCAGGGGATTGCCAAGGTAGAGCGAGATACCGCCGTGGTCAAAGCCACCGCCGAGGCCCGCGCCAATGTGCTGACCTCGGCGCAAACCAAGGACCGCTCACTGGAAGTATTGCGCCTGGAAGCCGACGAAGCAGCCATCGAGAAATGGAACGGGCATATGTCCCCCATTCAGGTGCGGCCCGGCCAGAACGTGGTCGTGACTCCCGATCTGCTCTCGCGCCTGGGCACCGCGCCGGCCGGAGGAGGCCAGCAATGAAACTACACCCCGTCCAATCCAGAGCCGCGAAGTCCGAAGCAGGAGGTCCGAAGCTCGGCACAGGTCTGCTCCTCGCTGCGGTGGGTGTGCTTTTCAGCACCTCCGGCTGCGGCTTTGAGCGGATCCCGGTGGCGTCTGTGGGGGTGAAGTTCAATGCGAACTCCGGCCTCAGTCACAAGATCCTCCGGCCCGAAGTCGTCTGGGTGAACCCCTTCACCGAGCGGCTCATCATCTACCCCACCGGGATCATCAACGCGACGTTCGTCAAGAACGAAAGCGAAGGGGATCGCCGCGGAGATGACAGCATCAAGGCGACTACGGTTGAGGGAGCGATCCTGCCGATTGACGTCACGGTAGCCTATCGGATTCCAGGCGACGAGCAAAGCGTGCAGCGGGTCTTCGAATCGTTCGGCACGATGGAACTGCGGGAGATCCAGACGGAGCATGTGCGGTGGGCAACCATCGTTTCGGTCAACGAGGTGACCGGGCAGCGCCCCGCCTTCGACCTCCTCAGCCGGGAGCGTGCTCGGCTGGGACCGGACATCAAGGGGGTGCTGGGCCCGCTACTGGAGCCCTGGGGCCTGGTGGTAGAGGATGTGCTGGTGCGGGAAATCCATCCGCCGGAGGAAATCGTCAAGAAGATCAGCGATCAGCAGGCGACGCGCACTGAGCTGGATAACTCCCGGGTGAAGCTGCAGCAGGCCCGCATTGAGGCGCAGACCCGCCTGACCGACGCACAGAAGACTGCCGAGCAGAACCGCCTGCTGTCACAACAAGGGGACAAGTCGCTCCAGTTGCGCCGGTTGGAGCTGCGGAAGCGGGCCATTCTGAAGTGGGACGGCCAGTCGCCCCTGATCGGAACGAACTCCATTCCGTTCACCAGCGGCGGCTTCTAGGTACTGCCGGGTGCAGCGCAGCCTGATCCGCACCGGTCTCGCACTGGCGGCGCAGCACCCGGCTCTGATCCTCTGGTATCTGCAGAACCGGCTGCGCCAAGCGATTCTCCCGCTGGAACGCCTCGCGGGAGACGGTCGCAGCCTGCCGCCCCGCTATGTCACTTTGAAGCCGACGCTGCGCTGTAACCTGCGCTGTGCCTTCTGCCGGTTTGTAGCGAACGGCGACGTTTTCGGTGGCCGCGACTGGCTGGACCGGGAGGACTGGCTGCGGGTGGTGGACGAGATCGCCCCCTACCGCCCCTACATTTGCCTCACGGGTGGCGAACCGACGCTCTACCCGCATCTGCCCGAGTTGATCGCGCGGATCAAGAGCCACGGTCTCATCTGCGTCCTCACCACCAACGGCACGCTGCTGGAGGCGAAGGCCGCCGCACTGGCGATGTCACCGCCGGACGTCGTGATCCTCTCGATAGACGGCCCGCGCGAAGTTCACGACCGGGCCCGCGTGATGCCCGGCACGTATGATCGCGCCCTGCGCGGCGCCCGGGCTCTGGCGGAGAGGATGCTGGATGCACGCGGCAGGATGCCCGGAGAAGGGAGCCGGCCACTTGCGGGCGACCGGTCCCTGACGGATGCAGACCGAATGCAGATCACGCAAGAAGGAACTGCGCTGCCGAGTGCCCGTCCGTCGTCCTCGCGGCACACCCTGCGCCTGGTGCTGAATGCCGCCATTACCGGCCACACCTGGGAGAGTGCGCAGGAGATGATCCGCGTGGCGCGGGAGTTCGGCGCGTGGGCGCTCCACTTCCAGCACTTCTGGTTCATGACGCAGCCGATGGTGGATGCGCACAACGCGCGGTGGGGCGATTGCTTTCCGCTCGACGCCGATCACGTGGGGCTTACCGGCGAAGACGGCGTGGACCCCGACGCACTCTTCGATACGATCGAGCGCCTCCGCCGCGAGGATTTCGGATTCCCGGTCCTGTTCTACCCGGAGCTCACCCGTGACCAGATGCGGACCTACTACCGCGCGCCGGAGCGCTTCACCCACACCGGCGTCCCGAGCTGTGCCTGGACCAGCACCGACATCCTCCCGAACGGCGACGTCGCTCCGTGCTTCGACCTCGTGGTCGGCAACGTCCTACACGAGCCCTTCGCAAAGATCTGGGAGAGCGAGCCGTTCCGCGCCCACCGCCGCCGCCTGTCGGAGCACGGGCCCTACCCGATCTGCGCCCGCTGCTGCGCCTACTTCCGCCACGACTGACTTATAGGGTTCATAGGGTTTCAGGGGTCGTAGGGTTCACGGGGTTGCGGGCGCCGACCCTCTGCAAGTTCATAACCCTGGAACCCCATGAACCCTACTGAACCCTACCGCCAGTCCAGCACCATGCCGAGCAGGTCTTTCCGCCAGGAGCCGAGCACCTCATAGGCCCGTGCGGCTTCAGCGGCCGGGAACACTTCGGAGATGTAGGGCTCTACCTGGAGGCGTCCGGCGGCGAGGAGTCGGAGCACCGTGCGGGTGTCGTCTGCCAGCGTCCAGTACGCAGCGGAGGACTCGCGGGCGGGGCGGGCGGAGTTGTGGGCGCCGTGGACGATCAGGCCCTTCTTGTGGATGTGCTGGTAGAAGTTCGTTTCCGTGACGCCCCGGGTGCTGGCCAGCAGGACCACACGCCCGGCGTTGCCGGCCAGGGCAAAGGCCACGTTGACCGCCTCCGGGAAGCCGGTCGCCTCGATCACCACGGCGGGTCCGCTACCCCCGCAGGCAGCGCGGGCGGCCTCGAGTCCCGCTTCGCCGGATGGGTCCAGAGCCAGGTCTGCGCCGCAGCGCACGGCCAGGTCGCGGCGGCCGGGGTCCAGATCGAGGCCGACGGCGGGGAGTGCGCCCTGCAGCCGGGTGAGCTGGAGGGCAAGCGACCCAACCAGGCCCAGCCCGAGCGTGGCGGCCGCTTCACCCAGTTCCACCCGAGACTTCCGCACGCCCTGCAGCGCGATGGCGCCGAGGCTGTGGAACACCGCGTGCTTCGGGTCCCCCTCCTCCGGCGCTACCACGCATCGGTCGGCGCGTACGGTCACGCAACTGGCGTGGCCGCCTCCGCTGACCACGCGCGCGCCCTCAGGAATGCCCTCCACGCCCGCGCCGGCCCGCAGCACCCGTCCGACATGACTATAGCCGGGGTACGAAGGAAACCGCCCCTGTGCGTTCGGCAGCCCCAGAAAGAAGGCCCGCTCCGTGCCGGGGCTGATCAGCGTCACCTCGGACCGGACGAGCACCTCCCCCGATCCCGGCTCGCGGACCTCAAACGACTCCAAAATCGCCTTGCCCCGTTCGGGCCAGCACACGCGCATTCCCTGCATGGTCATCGCCCCGTGAGAAAGATCGCTCCCCTACGCACCTGTTCTGCATTCGCTACTGTTTCACCTGCAATCCCGATCGTCCCATTGCTCCGCCGGAGCCGGCAGAGGGAGCGACAGCGCATCCGGGATGGGCGGACTCGCGGGGATCGGCAGGACACTGGCGCTTCCGATCAGGAAGTCGAACCGCCGCACCAGTGAGCCCGTAGCGTGGTCCTTGATCGCGTGCAGATCCCGACGAACCTGGTGCACCTTGACTCCGGCTTCGCCCAGGCTTACGTCCGTCTGTGCTTCCAGCACACCCACCAGTGCCGACGCGAGTTCGCGCCGCGCGGCCGACCGGCCGAATCCCAACAAGCCGAGGAACACGGGCACCTGCAGCAGGAAGGAAACAGCGAGAATCAAGGCGGCGGCGTCTGGAGCCAGTTGGGGAAATGCGATGCGTATCACGTGCGGTAGTTGACTGAGGAGAAACAGGATGGGTGGCTGGTGCAGGAGGCTGGGGCCGAACAGCAGCCGGTCCAGGAGCGGGGAGCGTACCCGAAACGAGTCCCTCAACGCCTCCTGCAGCGGTAGGATGGCCCGCGCATCTCGCAGTAGGCCCAGCTCCGTCGCAGCAGCGGCACGGACGGAAAAACTCTCGTCCCGCAATGCCTCGCAGAGCACCGGCACGGCGCGGTCCTTCGACTCGGCCAGTCCGGGGATGGCTCGTTGACGCTCCGCAGCGGAGGGGAGCGTGCGATACCGGGCCAATAGCTCATCGGCTGTCTCGTAAGGGGGGAGCCGGATCGCTGGATGAGGAGCAGTCGCCGGTATCTCGGTCGCGTGCGCCCGAAGATGTGGGTTCTGCCGACAGATCGTCTCCAGCCGTCCGATCAGGACACGCAGGCGCCGACGAGATCGTCCGCACAAGGTCAGGTCCAGGTCCCAGAGCCGCTGCAACGCCGCCCGCGCATGGTCCGTCGGGTATCGCTCGGCCACTTGCACCACCGCTTCCGCGAGGCTCAATGTGTATCCGGAGTACCGTAACGCCGCCACCCAGGATGCGATCATCACAATCGCAAAAAGACAGCCCACCCACACGGGTCCCCCGAGTAACAGCGCCAGTCCCGTCAACATCCAGACTGGTATCAGCGCCAGTGTTACCACGGATGCTCGTGTGACCGAGAAGCAGCACCGCCGGAACGCCTTGTTGAGAGCCGCCGCGGCCCCTGCATCGCCCACTTCCGCGAGATGCCGTGCCGCCAGCCGTCGAACTCGCGGGCTGGGATCCTCCAGGGCCAGGCAGAGTGCCTCCTGCGCAGGGTGACCGGCCGCGGCCAGACGCCGAACAGCGGCCAGACGTTCCGCCAACGGGACGCTGGTGTCCCACGCGAGGAGTTCTTGCCTTCCGACCACACTCTCGCTGCCCGCCATCTGTGGTGACTCCTTTACCCGGTTTCGCCTTGTCGGTCGGTGGTGATGTTGGGTCGCCCGGCGGAAGACGGCAGCGGGAGCGACTGGGCCTCGAGAACCGGCGCGCTCGCAGGGATCGGAAGGCGACCCAACTCGCCCGCGAAGAAGTCGAACTGCCGCACCACCGTATCCCTTTCCCCGCTCGAAGCGGCAACCAGGTCCCGCCGGAGCTGGTCTATGCGGACGCCGGAGTTTGCCAGCCCGGCGTCCGGCGCCGCTCCCAGAATGGTGACGAGTGCCATCGCGACCTCTCGGCGGGCCATCGCGTGTGTTGTCCGACCCGCGTGCAGCATCATCGCCACGAACAGCAACCACCATCCGGTATCCCACCAGGCAGACCACGGCCCAAACAATTGGGGGAACCCACGTTCGACATTCGCGGATAGGAGGTGGAACATCAAGAGACTCCAGTACTCCCGAAACAGGCTCGGGCCGAAGACCACCCGTTCCAACAGATGGGACCCCTGGAAAAACGAGCCGCGAAGCGCCTGCTGAAGGGGTGAAATCGCCCGTGCATCCCGGAGCCTGCCCAGGTGTGCGGCAGCGGCGGCACGTACCGACGGAGTTCGATCTCGGAGCGCCTCACAGAGCACGTCCAGTGCCGCCGCAGCGGGTGGGTCCAGTCGTTTCAGGAACGCGTGGCGTTCTGCAGGTTTCCTCAATTGCCGATAGGCCGCCACGAGTGCCTCGGCGGTCTCGGTACAGAGGGATTGGGTCTGGTGGGCTGTCTCGGCGCCCGGGTCTCCGGGGCACTGCGGGCGAAGCTGGGGATTCCTCCGGCAGACGTGCTCCAGGCGCACTCTCAGGGTGTTCAGCGTGTGCCGAGCGCGCCCATACAGGGAGCATTCCAGTTCCCAGACGACCGGTAGCGCCGTTCGCGCATGGTCTGTCGGGTGGCGCTCAGCGAGCAGCACCACCGCTCCTACCAACGGCAGCACCCCCCCTGCAAAGCGTCGGAATCCCACGTATGTCGCGACCGGAGCAACCGTCCCCACCAGCCCCAGGGCGATCCAAACGAGCAGCGGGGGGAGCTTTTCGTCGATGAGCGCGGACAGGGGGATGATTGCGGCCCCGGCTGTCGTTAACGCGAGTCGGTAGAGAGGGGACTGATGACATTGCAGCGCCTGGAGGAGGGCCGGCGCCGCCCTCGCGTCTCCCCACTCGGCCAGACTGCGTGCCGCCTCATTGCGCACTTGCGGGTTGGTGTCCAACAGCGCCTGGCAGAGCGCGTCCTGGGCGGGCGAACCGAGCGCGGCCAGACGACGCACCGCAACCCGGCGGTCCCGCAGCGCGGCACTGCTCTCCCACTGTGGATGTTCCCGTTCCGGTGTTCCTGCCAGTGTTCCCGACATCCGCAGATACCCTCACACCTCAGGCCCACGCCGTGTCCCCGGGACCGTGGAAGTCCCACCCGCGCAACCCGGCGCAGGACCTGCGACCGGCGCCGACGGATGACTGGGATAGGAGTCGAGCGACGGGCTACCCCCTCTGTGCTCCTCACCTCTCGTTAATTTTCTCCCGGCCACCGAATCCTGTCCACTCCCACTGGCATCATTGCTTCCCACCAGCAGGCCTTGCGGCACATCGCCGACGACGCGCGCCTCATCGGTGACCTGGACGAACACGGTGTTGTGTCTGCGCCTGGCGCCGGCACTCCCGTTCGTTTCGCCACGGAGTCTGCGCTTTTCGTGCCTCTGCGGCGGCGCCCGCCTCCCTCCCGCTGCGACCTCAGGTTACGTTAGCCACGTCAAAGCCTCGGACTCCCTCCAGCCGGAAGGAAGTCGCCGTCCGCCGCAGCACCCCCGCACACTGCACCGGGAGCCGCTCCTCATGTGCCCGGATCGCCACGGCATACTCTGCCGGCTCCAACTGCAGGGTCACCCGCCGGGGTGACCCTTCCACGAACCCCAGAATGGTGACTGTGCCCTCGCGCGCGGTGTCCGGTCGGTCGAGGCGGATCACCGTGCCGGTGAGTTCGAACTCCTCGACGGGGGTGGTTTCCCGGAAGACCCGCGCCGCTTCCCGGATGACGGGCATCGCCCCGCTGGAGATCAGCACGCGACGGGGCAGGCCGGCGGCGACCGGACGGGTGCGCGCCCAGGAGAGCGCGACCTCGACGCCCTCCGTGCCGGCGGGGGCGGCGTCCATGTCGGCGATGGCGGCGCAGAGGTTTGCGCTCACACCTTCGCGAACCACCGCGTCGAAGTCAGTCGTGCTCCCCCCTTCGGCGGCCCGGCGGAGGGCTCCCAGCGACCCGACCAGCTTCAGCATGACGTCCCGTTCGAACGGCTCCGCCACATCCAGCCGTTCCTGTCCGTCCGCCCCGGGTTCCAGGCTCGGCGGAACGGGGGAGAGGGCCGTTACGACGAAACTCCCTCGCTCCGGTGCGCCCAGGCGCACTCGTTGGATGAATTCGGCCGCCTGCCGGGCTTTCCGGGTGGGATAGGCACGCCGCGGTTCCACCGCCGCGCAGGCAGCAGCCAGCAGCATCTCCCGGGTAGACTGGACGAGGACGATGCCCTGGTCCAGCTTGATGCTTCCCGGCTCGCAGTCTTTGGGCTGGACGCGCACTCGCACCACATCGTAACCCGACAGTGTCAGGTCCTGCCAGATTTCGGGCAGCGACCGGGATTCCGCAACTTCCAGAGTGTGGAGCAACTCGGTGATGCGGAGCGGGTAATCCCGAAGCTCCGGGCTGGGGGGGACGAGGACCTCATAGTCGGACTTGCCCTTGCGGAGTGTCCAGCAGGGAGAGTGTGGCGCTCCGACCCTGCTCCGCTGCCAACCGGTAGCTTCCAGGTACCTTCGGATTTCCAGCGGTCGGAGCGACCTGAGCGTGTCGGGATCCCGCAGTGTCGCTGTCACGGTACTCCTCCCTCCGAAAGTCGGTGCATGATCTGGCGAAGTGCCGAACGCGAGAACAGTCGCTCCCGCGAAAGCAGCACCGGAACACGAGGGTTCCTGGCGGCGCCAACCGGGTGGTCCGGCTGTCCACGGAGCGATCCCCAATATGCGCAGCGGCGCAGTACCAGTTCCTGGTCTGTTTGCCTGATCCAGTCATCCTGGTTGCGGGGGACGTATGTCACGATCAGGATCCGGGGCGCCTGAAGTTCCAACGGGCGCAGGTCGTCGTAGTTCTTTAACGGGAGTCGAAAAGTGAAGTCTCCTCCCTCGGTGACGGGATCAGCAGTGCATTTCACCTGTGCGTCAAGCCTGGGCGAACGGATCGTCCCGTCACCCCCGCGCGCTGAAAACGTGAGGTCAACGCTGTCGTCATCTATGTCGGGGCGAGTCACAGCGTACCCGGCAGCCGACGCGATCGCTCTCAAATAGGCGAAGCTGAACTGTTGCTTCTGTTCGTTGGGATGCATGCCACCCGTCTGCCGGGGCTTCCTTTCGCGGCTCAATCGCTTCAGGTTCAGGTTGGCCGGGGGGCCGCTGTTGCCCTTCGTCGGCTTCGGATGCGCCGGGTTGTGCGCATTCCTGACGCACCCTCGTCTCACATCCAGTCCGGCCAGGCTGCAGCGAGTCCCCGATTTCATGGGTCATCGTGCAGTGCGTGCGAAGGAGAACCTTGAGTAGTGTGGAGGCAGCGATCGAGTCGCCGGTGGCCGAGAGGCGACGCGCACCAGACCCTTCAGCGCCAGGTCGCCGATCCCGTAGGTGCCCGCGCCGACGCGCAAGTCACGGGCGCGATCTGGCCGGGGGTCGTGGATCACCCCCATCGGGCCTGGGCTCTCCGCGCAGGACCGGCCCCCCAGAGTGACGAACGAACCGAACGGGGAACGGGCGGGATCTCCATCTCCCCTTCGTTTCCTGCTCCTCGCTCGTAGACGCTGCACGCATTCTCCGCCTAACTATCGCACCATGCCTACTCCTACCCGAATCATTGACTCGCACCAGCACGTTTTCTGGCACGGCCGTGACGACGCCGGCCTCGTCGCCGACATGGACGAACACGGCATCGAGTACGCCTGGCTTCTGAGCTGGGAGATCCCTCCCGCCGAGGACAATCCGTCCTACCACGCCGTCCTGAACCCGATCCATGTGCGTCCGGATGGGACGCACTGCGGGATTCCCCTGGAGGATCTGCTGCTCACGCGGGATCGGAATCCCGGACGGTTCCTGGTCGGTTTCTGTCCGCACCCGCTCGTGGGCAACGCGCCCGCCCGGATGCGTGCCGCCGCACGCATCCACAAAGTCAACATCTGCGGCGAATGGAAGTTTCGCCTGCCGTTCGACGATCCGCGCTGCCTTGAGGTGTTCTACGTTGCCGGCGAGTTCGGCCTCCCTGTGGTGCTGCATCTGGACGTCCCCTACCTGCTCAAGGACGGCAAGCGCACCTACCAGCCGTCCTGGTACGGCGGGACCGTAGACCACCTTGAGCGCGCCCTGCGGGCCTGCCCGGACACCATCTTCGTCGGCCACGCTCCCGGCTTCTGGCGGGAGATCAGCGCCGACGCCGACAGCGATCCCACAGCCTATCCGAAGGGACCCCTGGCCGGACGCGGGCGCCTCTACCACCTGTTTGACACCTGTCCGAACCTCTGGGCCGATCTCTCAGCAGGTTCCGCGCTGAACGCCCTGAAGCGCGACCCCGCCAACGCGACGGAGTTTCTCACCACCTACCACGAGCGCCTGCTCTTCGGCCGCGACTACTACGGCCAGGATCTCCACGAGTTCCTCCAGACGCTCTCCCTCCCGGCAGAGGTCACCGAGCGGATCTACTGGCAGAATGCAGAACGCCTTGCGCGACCCTGAGCGGCAACGGAGGCGTTCTCACGTTTCACGCCGAACGTGCACCCAGTACCAACCGGAGCTACTATGCGCAGAAAACCGATCCTGATCCCCTGGTTACCTCTCACGGGGGCAGCGCTGCTTGCCCTGGCCGCTCTGGCTGATGGGCCGGCCGACAACATCGCGACGCAGGTGCGTCCCGTGCCGCCTGCCGGCATCGCCGTACCGGACGCCGACCGGCGCGCCCTGGACCAGAGCATGCGCGACCTGGGCGCCGCGATCGAGCGACTGCGCCAGGATGCGAAGGCCGTTCCGTTCCTGCCGGATGTCATCATCTTCCATACGGCGCTCCGCTACGCCCTGACCTACAATGAGTTCTTCGCGCCGGCGGACATCCAGCGGGCCCGGATGCTGGCCACCGTGGGGATGGAACGCGCGCAGCACCTGGAGAAGGGGGAGACCCCCTGGCTCACGACTCCGGGGCCGACCGCGCTCGGATATGTGTCGAACGTGGATGGCTCGGTCCAGCCGTATGGACTCTACATTCCCAGCTCGTACACGCCGAACAGCCCGCATCGCTGGCGGCTCGACACCTGGTTCCATGGGCGCGGGGAGACCCTCAGTGAGGTGAACTTCCTCGGCGGCGCCCTCCGCGGCGGCGGGCCGTTCGTGCGGCCGGACACCTTCACGGTGCAGCCCTATGGACGCTACTGCTGCGGCAACAAGCTGGTCGGCGAGGTGGACCTGTTTGAGGCGCTTGCCGATATCCAGCGCCGGTACAAGATTGATGAGGATCGGATCGTCATTCGCGGATTCTCGATGGGGGGCGCCGCGTGCTGGGTGTTCGCGGCCCATTATGCCTGGCGGTGGGCCGCGGCGGCTCCCGGCGCGGGCTTTTCCGAGACCCCTGAATTCCTGAAGGTTTTCCAGAAAGAATCGCTCAAACCGACCTGGTGGGAGCAGAAGCTCTGGCGCATGTATGACTGTCCGTACTACGCGCCGAACTTCCAGAACCTGCCACTGGTTGCCTACAGCGGCGAGAACGACAGCCAGAAGCAGGCCGCCGATGTAATGGAGAAGGCGCTGGCCCAGGATGGGATCCGCATGGTCCACATCATCGGACCGAAGACCGGGCATTCCTACCACCCGGATGCCGTACGCGCGATTAACGACCGCGTGGATCGCATCGCCGCAGTGGGTCGGAACCCCTATCCCCGCCGGGTGCGCTTCGCCACCCCCACGCTGAAGTACAACCGCCAGTCCTGGGTGCGGGTGGACGGGCTGGAGAAACACTGGGAGGTAGCCCAGGTTGATGCCGAGGTGGTGGATGACCACACGATCCGGGCGAAAACGGAGAATGTGACCGCGATCAGCTTCACCTTCCCCTCGGGCCACGCACCACTGGACGTTTCGATGCAGCCCACCGTGAGCCTGGACGGCCAGAAGGTGAAGGCGGAACGTCCCTGGTCGGACCGTTCCTGGACCGCGTCGTTCCACCGCGACGGGGACCGATGGATGCTGGGCGCTCTGGCGGAAAGCCAGGGGATGAACGACCTGCGGAAGCGACACAACCTCCAGGGGCCGATTGACGACGCCTTCATGGGCAGCTTCCTGATCGTGCGGCCCACGGGGAAGCCGCAGAACCCCGGCGTATCCGCCTGGGTGGATGCGGAGATGAAGCACGCGGTGGGAGAATGGCGTCGCCAGTTTCGCGGGGATCCAAGGGTGAAAGACGATTCCCAGGTGGGCGCCGAAGACATTGCTTCGCACCACCTGGCACTCTGGGGTGATCCGGGCAGCAACCGGGTGCTGGCCCGCATCGCGGCGCAAGGGCCCATCCAGTGGACGGCGGACGCTGTGGTCGTGGGGGGCAAGAGCTACCCGGCCGGCGCCCACGCGCCCATCCTGGTGTTCCCGAACCCGCTGAACCCGAGGAAGTACGTGGTGCTGAACAGCGGCTTCACCTACCGGGAATACGACTACCTGAACAACGCGCGGCAGGTACCCAAACTCCCCGACTGGGCGATCGTGGACATCACCACCCCGCCCAACAGCCGCTATCCGGGCAAGATCGTCAACGCGAACTTCTTCGGGGAGCGGTGGGAGCTGATCGAACAGGCGCCGAAGTAGGACGGAGCCCGGCCTCGGACGGAGCGGTTCGAGGCCGGGCTGATTCTCGGCCCGGAATGCCGGCGTTCCAGGTCGCAGACACGCGGCCGGACCTTTCCCGCACACTGTGCAGTCATCCCCAACCACGACTATGCTCACTCTGAACCGCCGTCATTTTCTCGCCTCCGGCGCACTGTCTCTGTCCGGGGGCGCGTTGTTTGCGTCCGAGGCGCTGGCGCAGCCCTCTGAGCGGGTGCGAGTCGGTTGTGTGGGGGTGGGCGGGCGGGCGGGGGCATTGGTGCGGGCCTGCGCCGCGCTGCGCGAGGTGGAGATCGTCGCGCTGTGCGATCTGGACCCGGGGCGTCTGCCTCAGGCGCTGGAGGCGGTGGAGAAACTCCAGGGCCGCCGGCCGCGTACGGAAACGGACTTCCGCAGGCTTCTGGACGACCGCACGATTGACGCGCTGGTCGTGGGGACACCGGACCACTGGCATGCCCTGCCCACCATCCTGGGGTGCATGGCCGGGAAGGATGTGTACGTCGAGAAGCCGGACGCGCACAACATCGTGGAAGGGCGCACGATGGTTGCGGCCGCGAAGAAGCATGGCCGGATCATCCAACTCGGCACGCAGGCGCGCACGAGTGAGCGCACCCGCACTGCGATGGAGTTCATCCGGACCGGCGCATTGGGGAAGTGTCGCTTCGCCAAGGCCTGGGAGAGCAGCAAGCAGGGTTCGATCGGCCGCCCGCCGGACGGCGACCCACCTCCGGATGTGGACTACGACTTCTGGCTCGGATCGGCGCCGAAGCGCCCATTCAACCCGCGCCGCTTCCACGGGAACTGGCGCTGGTTTTTCGACTACGGCACCGGTGACCTGGGAAACGACGGTGTGCATCGCCTTGACGTAGCGCGGTGGGCGCTGGGCGTCGCGGCCGAAGCGCAGGGCGAGCCGGCGATCGGCCTCCCGACCGCCGTTTCCGCCGCGGGCGGCAAGTTCTACTTCGACGATATGCAGGAATGGCCGGACACCCTCCAGGTGACGTACGAATATCCGGGAAAGCTGCTCACCTACGAGATGCGCGTCTGGGCCCCCTACTCCTACCACGGTGAGGAAGAGGGCGCAGTGGTCTACGGCGACCGGGGCTACATCGTCATCGGCAACTCCCGGTGGCGTGCCTACGAGCGGGGCGAGCGCCTGCTGGCCGAAGGGAAGGGCGGTGACACGACCGCCGAGCACCTGCACAATTTCTTCGAGTGTGTGAAGACCCGCCGGCGGCCGAATGCCGATCTGGAGACGGTCGGGCACGTCAGCAGCGTGCTCTGCCACGCCGGCAACGTCGCCTGGAGGGCCGGCAAACGGTTGACGCTCGATCCGCACACCGAGCGGTTCGATGACTCCGGCGCCAACGCTCTGCGCACCCGTCCGGAGTACCGGAAGCCGTGGACGCTGCCGCGGTTCCCAGGAGTCTGACGCCGGAAGTTCGTGTCCCGCGAAGACGGGCAAGTCTACGCGGACAATCTCGTGACGGTCGGGTTCTTCAACCACTGCCGTAACCCCCTGTACCTGGGCAACATCCTGATCCTGACCGGCCTGGTGGTGGTTCACAACCACCCGCTGGCCTACCTGGTGCTGCCCGCAGCCTGGTTCGGATACTCGGCGATCGTGGCGGCCAAGGAGGCGTACCTGGCGCAGCGCTTCGGCGATGAGTACTCCGAGAACTGCCGCCGGGTGGCCCGCTGGCAGCTCCGGCTGTGGGGACTGCGCGCCTCACTGGCCGGGATGCGGTTTCAGTGGCGGACTGTGGTTGACAACGAGCACACCACCACATACTCCTGGATGGCCGGCATCCTGACGATCCTTGCCTACGAAGTGCTTGCGTGGCACGCGGCGCGGAATGGTCTCGCCCTCGTCGAAGGGATGGGAGCCACGTTTGCGATCGTGACATTGGCCTGGAGCACGGCATTCTACTGGAAGAAATCCCGAGTCGCTTCTCGAAGAAATTCCGAGTCGCTTCTCGGACTTCCTCGACCAGTTCCTCGGCACGTTGCGGATTGCTGTTCAGGCGGCGATCCCGCCTCCCTACCGGGCGCGCCTGTGGCGGCGTACGTGGCTGCTCGTGCCCCGCGATGCGAAAGGCGAAGCGACATGATGAAGGACGAACCCGGCGTCCTGCGCCCTACACCGTCCCCTATCGTCTTTCACACCGGTTTCACTCCACTTCGGCCCACCCGATGCGCGCGGCGCGGGCGCGTTCCAGTTGGCGGCGCACTTCCTCCGGCGCGGTCCCGCCGGAGGAGCGGCGGGCGCGGACACTGGCCTGCACCGAGGTGACGTCTGCGGGGGCATGGGCAAACTCGGGGTGAAACGCCATCAGGTCAGCGGCGGTGAGCGACTCCAGATCGCGGCCCTCCTCCTCGCAGCGGCGCACGACCTGTCCGACCACCTCATGGGCTTCGCGAAACGGGATCCCGCGCTGGGCGAGGAAGTCGGCCAGGTCCGTGGCCGTGGAGAAGTCTCCCCGGGTGGCCTCCAGCATGCGGTCGGTGCGGAACCGGGTGCAGCGCAGGAGGAGCGTCATCGCGCCGAGGCAGCCGGCGGTTGTGTCCACGCTGTCGAAGATGCGCTCTTTGTCCTCCTGCATGTCGCTGTTGTAGGCGAGCGGAAGCCCCTTCATGGTGGTCAGGAGTGCCTGGAGGTTGCCGAACACGCGGCCGCTCTTGCCGCGAACCAGTTCCGCCACGTCCGGGTTC
>SXGS01629828.1_pt1 | contig 27672 bp, 17 predicted proteins | sample 3174681 | NCBI WGS metagenome assembly SXGS01 (sample SAMN11356861, study PRJNA531348) | freshwater metagenome | isolation source: freshwater sample F1-80 | place: China: Fuxian Lake, Yuxi | collected 2017-12-25 | reverse complement strand
CCAAAGCTCGCGCCGTCGGGCGCTTGGACACCCAGCACCTCCAGTTCGCCGCTTACCCCACCAACCAGAATCCAATCCAAAAAGTCATCGACTTACACCCTATTCCACTCCAAATCACCCACAGATTCTGCTGAAGAGCCTCTAAAAGATCACGCTTTGAATTTCAATAATGCCAAACATCCCGCACAATGCCAACCACTTCCGTGCTGGAAAGAATCCGTCGCTGACGAGGTTTCCGTGGTCGTCAGGCCAATCGACACCATTTACGTGGATCTCCGCAAGTCCCGGAAAACACAGATCTGTAGGGAAAAGGCCAGTGGCTTCACTTCCGCCACCCTGCCGTCCAGCCCGGTCGCGAACTAGTCCCGCCTGCATACGGAAAGGACACATTTTCGGGACAGGTGGTATCAGCCTGGAAGCGCGAGTTGCGCGCCAAGGTGTCGGGCAGCCCTATTCCCGCGAGTCAGGCAAGTATCGGCTTGATGATATTACCGGCCACGCCGGTGAGGCGGACATCCAATCCCTGGAACTTGATGCTCAGGCGGGTGTGTTCAATGCCGAACAAACGCAGCATGGTGGCATGCAGGTCGTGCACATCGATTGGGTTTTCGACGGCAGAGTAGCCGAGTTCGTCGGTGCCACCGTAGACCATGCCGGGTTGGATGCCGCCACCGCAGAGCCAGATCGTAAAGCCCGCGTTGTGATGATCGCGTCCGTCGCCGCCTTGGCTCATGGGGGTGCGCCCGAATTCACCGGCCCAGACGATCAACGTTTCCTTGAGCATATCCCGCTGCTTGAGATCCGTGATGAGCGCCATACAGGCGCGATCGATCTCCTGGGCCTTGAATTCGACACCCTGTTTCACGCCACCGTGATGGTCCCAATCCTTGTGATACAATTGAATGAATCGAACTCCGCGTTCGGCGAGTCGGCGAGCGAGCAGGCAGTTTGACGCGAACGAACCGTCGCCAACTTTGCATCCATACAAGTCCATGACGTTGGCCGGTTCCTTGCTCACATCCATCAATTCAGGAACGCTGGCTTGCATCTGGAAGGCCATTTCATACTGGGCGATCCGGGTGGCGATTTCCGGATCATCGACCACGGTGTCGTGTTGAAAATTGAGCCGGTTGACGGCTTTGACGACATCCTCCTGCTGGTTGCGAGTGACGCCCGGGGGATTGCCGAGGTATAATACTGGATCCCCTTTGCCGCGCAGATGGACACCCTGAAACCGTGTGGGAAGCAAGCCTGCGGCCCATTGCCGAGCGGCGATTGGTTGGTTCTGTCCTCCGCGACCGAGAGACGTCAGAACGACAAATCCCGGCAGATTTTCCGCCTCGGATCCGAGGCCATAGACTGACCACGCGCCCATGCTGGGGCGACCGGCGATTTGTGAGCCGGTGTTCATGAACATGTGGGCGGGGTCATGATTGATGGCCTCGGTGGTCATAGATCGGACGAAGCAGATGTCGTCCACGACGGTCCCGATCTTTTCGAACAATTCGCAGATTTCGATGCGGGACTTCCCGAACGCTTTGAACTTTAGCTGTGGGCCATAGCACATGAGCTTTTGTCCCTGGAGCTGAGCGATCTGTTTGCCTTTGGTGAACGATTCCGGCATGGGTTTACCGTGCATCTCGGTCAGCTTGGGTTTGGGATCGAATGTCTCCAAATGGGATGGCCCGCCCGCCATGCTCATCCAGATGACGCGTTTGATTTTGGGTGGAAAATCGTGAGGTTTAATGACCCCAGTCCAGCGGTCGCGTTTGGTGGTGGTCCCGGTGGCGCGCAATAAATTTGGGGTGAGCATCGAGGCTAGCGCGAGTCCGCCGATGCCTTGCGCGGCACGGCCCAGAAACGCGCGACGAGTCTGGCGTTGGGCGAAGTGTTGTTGCACGTCGCGATGCCAGGCGGGGGATTGTGAGGACAGATTCAATGGATTCATGCGAGGATCTCGGTGACGACTCTGGGGCCTTCAACGCCGGTCAGTCGGACATTGAGGCCTTGGAATCGGACGCTCAGACGTTCATGGTGTATGCCGAGTAAATGGAGTAGTGTCGCGTGCAAGTCATGCACGTGGACTTGGTTTTCGACGACGTGGTAACCGAGATCATCGGTGGCGCCGTAGGTGACGCCGGGGCGAATTCCGCCGCCGCAGAAGAACATGGAAAAGGCCTTCATATGATGATCCCGCCCTGGACCGCCCTTATTGGTTTGGGACATGGGGGTTCGACCAAATTCGCCGCCCCAGATGACCAATGTGTCGTCGAGAAGTCCGCGCTGTTTGAGATCGGTGATGAGAGCGGCGGTCGCTTGGTCCACACTGGCGGCGTTGCCTCGGATGAAGCGAACGAGGTCGTTGTGATGATCCCAATCCCGATGGTAGAGCTGGATGAAACGCACGCCGCGTTCGGCGAGACGTCGCGCTAGGAGGCAATTCGAGGCGAAAGAACCATCCCCCGGCTGACATCCGTAACGTTTCAGAACGTGTTTTGGTTCATTTGAAAGGTCGACCAATTCTGGCACGGCGCTTTGCATTTGGAAGGCCATTTCATACTGGGCGATTCGAGTGGCGATCTCGGGGTCTGGATCTGCCGCATCCAATTGTTGATTCAAGGACTGGACCGATTTCACGACGTCGCGCTGCTGACCGAGGCTCACGCCTGGGGGGCGGCTGAGGTAGAGCACGGGATCGCCGTGAGAACGGAGCGGGACGCCCTGGAATTCGCCCGGGAGACAGCCGCTGTGCCAGAACCGCTGGGATAATGGTTGAGGGCTGCGGCCTTCGGTTGAGGTCAGGACGATGTACCCTGGAAGGTTTTGCGATTCGCTTCCGAGCCCGTAGAGCACCCAAGAACCCATGGAAGGTCGGCCGGAGATCATGGACCCGGTGTTCATCAAGGCGTGAGCGGGGTCATGATTGATAGCGTCCGTGGTCATGGACCTGACGATGCAGAGGTCATCGGCCACGGTGCCAATGTGTGGAAACAGCTCGGTGAACTGGGCGCGGGATCGACCGAAACAGCGAAACGGAAACTGCGGCGCCAAGCATCTCAGTTCCTGACCTTGGAGCTGGGCGACTTGTTGACCTCGGGTGAATGATTCCGGCATACGGTGGCCATGAAGCCGGGCCAACTGAGGTTTGGGATCCAGTGTCTCGAGGTGCGATGGGCCACCCGACATGTAAAGCCAGATGATCCGTTTGGCTTTGGGTATGAGATTGGCTGGGGACACCGCTCCCCTCCAACGAGTCGACGCAGCAGAGTTGCCCAACATTAGCGATTGGAGTGCCAAAGCTCCACATCCGACGCGACTGAGAAAGGCGCGACGCGTGAGCGATGGAAGGGCAGCCGACATCAGGAGCGTGTTATGGTTTCGTGCAAGTTCAGCAAGGCGCGGGCCACATTGATCCAGGCGGCGAGTTCGGCGGTGTCCAATCCGTTGGGTAGGGGTTTCAATCCAGCTTTGGCATAACTTTCGGCCGCAGCGCGATCCGCCCGGTATTCGCTCAGTTGTTTTTCCAGGAGTGCGCGAAGGGTATCCAGTTCGCTGGGTTGGGGACTTCGAGCGAGTGCCTCGCGCCATGCCCAGGTGATTCGCTGGGTCGCATCGCCATGGCACTCGGTGAGAATCCGGGTGGCGAAGGCGCGCGCGGCTTCCACGTAGGTGGGATCGTTGAGCAGCACCAACGCTTGCTGTGGAATATTGGAACGTGTCCGCTCGGCAGCGCATTCCTCGCGGCTGGGGGCGTCGAAAGCCACCATACTGGGGTGCGGGAACGACCGTTGCCACCACGTGTACAGGCCTCGGCGGTATTGGGAAGCGCCAGCGCTGGCCTCGTAGGTGCGTTGCGGGAAGTTCAGGTTCTCCCAATAACCTTCGGGTTGGTAAGGGCGCGCACTCGGCCCGCCCAGCGTGGGCACCAGCAATCCAGAGATCGACAGGGCGCCATCGCGAACGAGTTCTGCGTCGACGCGCCACCGGCTCTGCCGGGCGTGTTCACGGTTAAAGGGATCCCGAGCCAGGAGCTCTTTGGAGGCGGCGGAAGTTTGCCGGTAGGTGTCGCTCATCACGATCAATCGCACTATGTGTTTGAGGTCCCAGCCGCTATCCATGAATTCGCAGGCAAGCCAATCCAGAAGTGCCTGGTTTGGCGGGGGTTCGCCTTGGGCACCCAGATCATCCAACACTTTGGAAAGGCCAGTGCCAAAGAATTGTTTCCACAAACGGTTCATGACCACCCGAGCCGTCAGTGGGTTGTCGCGTGAAACTAACCATTCCGCGAGGTCCAGCCGCGTTAACCGTCGTCCGTCGCTCCCAGTGGATCGCTGGGTGAGGTATGCGGGCAAAGCCGGTTCTACCATGTCGCCGGTGTCAATCATCCAATTGCCACGGGGCAAGATGCGAACCGTACGACGCTTTTCAGAGACCTCGGTTACCAGGCAACGCGCCACGGTTCCCTCGAAATCTTTGAGCGTCTTCTTGGCGTCCGCAAGGCGTTGGCGCAACTCGGTCAATTCGGGAGCGACGTTCTTGAACTGGGCGAACAACTTCTCGCGCTGCGCCGCGTCGCGCTGGGTTTTTGGAATAGCGACGAGATCCGCAATTTCCTTGGGTGGCGGCAAGGCACCCGGTGCGCGAATGGCGTCGGCAGACGTGGCGGTAGCGATTCGGAACTTACCGAGGGTATGGCTGCCGTTGCCGTGGTTGTTTTGCAACTCCACGACCAATGTCTCCCCTTCGGCGACCGATAGGGGATTGGCAAATTCTAACAACAACTGATGTGCTTGGCCCACCTTTGGCAATATGGCCCAACCGGCGGTGTCGCCTTTGATATCGCCATCGATGGCCGAGGCTGCCGACCAGAGTTTGTAGGGGTTATTCTCGACCAGCGTGGATTGTTCCAGTGTGGCGCGTGCACTCGCAAACCGGAGGGCGCGCGGGTTGACCCCTTCACGTTCGATACGGGCAACCACTTCGGTCAAAACGAAGTTTCCGTTGGCGGCGCGGCCAGGCCCTTTGGCGGGCAGGGAATCATCGGGCAAGGCTTCGATACGCAATCCCACCACGGCGGCGAAGGTGTTGGTGAACCGTGACGAGAAGGTGTCCTTTTCGGGGTTCTTTCCGCTCGCGACGACTGAGGCGTCATCGCGGACCTTAAGCGTCGCGCCACCGGTGGATTCCACCTTGGCTGGCTTGAGTCGGGTCCAGAGCGATTCGGCCTTGAAGGCTTCTGTTTGCTGGGTTTCCCAGAGAGCAAAGGCGTCTGCCAGTTCAGTATGGGTCCCATCAAAATCTTTCTGAAATAGTTCCACGGCTTTTTGATGGCGCTCGAGCTCGGGCGCCTGGTCCTCAGTGGGAACTAGCATGCCAGGACCGCGACCTCCGATGATCGGTTCCTTGATGTCCGCGAAGAACGCGCCCATCGAGTAGAAATCGTGCATGGTCGACGGATCGAATTTGTGATCATGACACTGGGCGCATCCCAAGGTCTGGCCGAGCCACACGGCACCGACCGCCCGGACGCGGTCCGTGAGGTAGCGCGACTCGTAATCCTTCTCCTGGGCGCCACCTTCTTCCGTAGTGAGCAGCAATCGATTGAAGGCGGAGGCGATCCGTTGTTCTTGTGTCGGGTTCGGCAGAAGATCGCCCGCGAGTTGTTCCCGCGTGAATTGCTCGAAGGGTTTGTTGGCGTTCAGCGCCCGAAGCACATAGTCCCGATAGGGCCAGATATCTCGCGGGGTGTCCGAGTGATAGCCGATCGTGTCGGCGAACCGGACGACGTCCAGCCAGCCAATAGCCATGCGCTCTCCGTATTGGGGGGACGCTAAAAGCCGATCGACACGGCGTTCGTAAGCTTGTGGGGAGGAGTCCTGTTCGAACTCCGAAACTTCGGCGGGACGTGCCGGCAGACCCGTGATGTCCCAATTGAGCCGCCGAGCGAGGGTTCGGCGATCCGCCGCGGGTGACGGGGTCAGCCCGACTTCCTTCAAGCGTTTGCCAACCAGGTAATCAATGGCTTTGACCCCGGACAGCGCCCGTGGTTTTACCGGTGGCAGGTAAGCCCAATGCCCTTGGTACTCCGCGCCCTCGGCGATCCACCGCTGCAGCAACTCTTTTTGTGCCGGAGTCAGCAGCTTGTGGGACTCCTTCGGCGGCATCAAATCGTCGTCGTCGGTGGTCAGCACCCGATGGACGAGTTCGCTGTCCTTCGGATTTCCGGTCGAAATGGCGACCTTGCCGGATTTAGCCGGCTTAACGGCTTCCTCGCGGAGGTCGAGGCGAAGGCCGCCCTTGACCTTTTTGGTATCGGGACCATGACAGGCGAAGCAATTGTCCGAGAGTATTGGTCGGATATCGCGATTGAATTCCACTTTGCCAGCGGCGGTAGCGATACCCGTGGTGCTGAAGAGTATACAGGCGCCAACCATTGTGATCCATCGGCGCCAAATTCGATTGCCAGTGGATGCCAACTGGCGAGGGCGAGCTGCGATACTCGGCCGACTGCGGTGCAAGCGAAAGCGTTTCATTTGAGGCTGAACTTAAACTCAGCATGACTGAAATATAGCGATTGGTCCACCCAGTCCTTGCACGAGTCAGCACTTTCCAGGATGACGCCGAATTGCCCAAAGCAACCGCTATTCATAAAACGGCCAACTGGCCTTTTTAGGGCGTCCCAGTGCTTCTTGCTCAAAGGGAACGCGTCCGCGTTCCATATGGAGTGGCTGGAAGGGGCGACCGGTCCTTTCGGTCAAGTTACGGAGGATCTCGAATCCAGCCTCATCGCTATCGCCGAAATGCCAAAACTCCATTCCAGCCGGGACTCGTTTGAGTAATTCGATGGTGGCAGATCCTGGAAAGCTGGTCTGCACCAAGAGCTCCCCACTCCGCAATTTGGCGAGCTCGTGGAAGGTGGTTTCGTTTTCCACGGTCAGGCAGCGGGCCGCCGCCGTGCGCCACTCATTGACGCGGCACACATCGACTTGGGAGAGTCGGCAGGGGCCCTGGAGAAGGCCCAGGTTCAGCCACTCATCGCCGAATCGCAGTTGGAGTGGGCCATGGACCAGCACGGAGCGTGGATTCGGCAGGATGCCCAAATCGTCGAGGCTGTTCACCCGGTTGCTGGAGATTTCGGAAAGAATACGTCCAAGTTTTCCACGCAACCGGCCGTAGTTTTGGCTGTCTCGCTCGAAGGTTGCAAGGTCCTCAAGCCGTTTGGAATCGCCACAAAGCACACAGCTCGCGAACCGGACCAGGGACTCGCCTTCCCAGGCCAGTAGTCGCGGCAACAAGTCTAGCAGCTCGCGATTGGCCTCGAAGTCAGTACGTTCGAAGGGCGCGATCGAGCCACCTGCGAGTGCAGCTTGTTGCATCCGATGACACCAATCCAACCAAGATTCTCTCCACAGTGCAGGGACTGATGCTGTTGACGCGGTCTCGAAGAGGGTCGCCAGGGCGTGGCGCTGTTGCGTGGGTGAAGGGCGTGCCAGTCGAGAATAGAGCTTAGATTCGTCGGCAACCGAGAATCGTATTTGGCCGATGCTCCTTGGGTCGCGACGATGGAGCGGGTCGATGCGAAGGATGCCTTGGTGTACGGCTTCGTGGAGGTCGTGCTCAGCGATGGCGCGACGCTCGCCCTCGTTGGCGCGGGCGTCAGTGAACAAGTCTTCCACATCCAGGATTAGATCGCGCGCAACGACGCCTGTGCGGCCACCCTGAGTGCGCTCATAGCGTCTGGCCAAGGCTTCCAAAATCGCCGTGGGCCGCCTCGGATCTGAAGTCGAATTAGGAAGCCGTGGCGTCATGGCAGCACCTCTGTGGTTTATTCGTGCATGAGACGCCGGGCGTCATCGGAGTCGCGTGCCAAGCTGACTGGGATGTTGCGGATCTCCAATTTTTTGCCGAGGCGTCGTTCGTCTTTCGAGACAACCACGAGCCAATCGCAGTGCTCGAAGGCGTAGGGAATATTGCCGGTGCTCATGGAAAAGACGCCTTGAAGGTCGAAGGCCTTGAGTGCCGTGATGCAGTCCTTGATGCGTTCGCCACTGAGCTTTGAAAACGCCTCGTCGATGGGGACGATACCGAGAGTCGGTTCCTGTCGGCGTGTTGCGTAACGGCGGTAAGCTCGGAGGTAGGAGGCGAGGATGGCGATGAAATAAGGGGACTGGTTTTCGCCACCGCTGAACTTACCGGAGTGCTTGTCGACACTGGTCTTTCGACCGTCGAGTTCGACCACTTCCATGTCATACTCGTAATAGTGGCGGTAGTCGAGCAGGCGTGTGGCTTCGATGCTATCCGGGGCTTCGGTCAGCGTTTTTAAGAAGTGATCGATGGCCTCGCGCAGACGCACGTCGGCGGAGGCGAAGAACAAGTCATCCTCGCGGGCGAGGGCGGCGGCTTCGAGCAATTCGTGGTAGGTTTTGTAATCAGGGTTTTTGCGGTAGCTGATCAGGTAGGTGTGATTTCCTATGGGGCGTTTTTTGAGGGAGGTATTGAGTAGTGTGAGGCTGTTGATCACCTCGCTCAGGGCGCCGTAGAGTTTTTCGAGGACTTGAGTGCGGAACAGCCGTTCCCAACTGAGCCGCTCGCGCTTGGCTTTATCCCTGTATTCAGGAATCTCACCTTCCTGGAGTTTGGTGAGCTGTTTGTCGAAAGCCGAGTTTGATTCGGCATCGATGGGCAGGTCGTCGAACTTTGGATGGGCCATGGCCAATTCGCGGCGGCGGGCTCGGAGATCTTCGCGGGCGGCTGCTGCATCGCGATCACAGTCATGGAACTGCTTATTAAAGCGAGCGGCAGCGATTTCTTTGGCCGGGTACGCGGCGAGCTGATTGGCCCGAAGCTCCTCCAAACGTTTCAGCCAAGGGGAAATATCCGTTTCATCCCGGATCTGCTCCAATCGGTCCAAGCAGTTGCGAACCTCAGTACGCGCCTGCTCAACGCGGCGGTTCATCAATCGCAGATCCGCGCGCTGGTCGCTGCGGTCGATGCGTCGTCGTTCCTCCTCCCACTGCCGCAGTTGGGTTTCGAGTTGGACCAATTCCCGGGCGAGTTCGTCGAATCGTGCCCGGTCGATGGTTTGCAATTTCGCGATGTTTTCCTGGAGTTCCTCTTTGAGACGAGGGAGTTGTTGGGCTCGTGCCAGATCCTGATAGAGGCTCGGGGAGACGTCGAAAGGCTCGCGCCAACCCTCGGTCAGCGATCGGAGGGCACGTTCGAGCGGGATGAGACCGCGTTCCTCGGTTTCGAGTTTGACCACCTGTTCCTCCTTCCACAATCGCTGTTGTTCGAGTCCCTTGCTGCCGATGAATGGATTGCCATCATAGAAGCGGCTGCGCTCGACGAATGGACCACGGGTCATGAAGCCATCGGGCAGAATGGCGTACTCGTGATCCCGAAGTTGCTCGCGATGTTCGACGCAGATCAGGGCGCCGAACAGGTGGCTGACGACGGCTTTGGCGACCGGATGTTGCGTGTGAAGTTTTTCAGCGAGCGAACCTTTTTGGACCGGCTTGCTCAGTTTCAGTGCGCGCCCCGGGTGGATTAGTGATTCCCGGCTGGTGCTCCCACCGAGCTCCGATTGCTTTAGGGAGTGGTAGAGCTTTTCGGCCTGATCGTAATCTTCTGGAGCGACGACGATGGCGAACTTGCGTGTGAAGGCGACTTCGATGGCGGGGCGCCACCGTTCATCGGTCACTTCGCAGAGTTTGCAAAGCGGTTGGGCTGGGAGCTCTGAGCCGCTGGGGAGTAATTCGTGGTTGAGGGCGTCGAGGACCCGCGAGTTGCCGCCCGGCAGTTTGCCGACCTTGAGCAGGGTGATCTGATCGCGCAATTCGCCGGATTGCTGGCGCACCTCCGAGAGGCGCCGGATTGGTTGTGCGGCGGCCTTGATGGCGGCGGCGGCAGCGTTTTGGGCGGCATCGCGCAACAGTGCCAGCGTTTCACCGGCCCGGGTTACTCCCCCGGTTTCGGCGGCCTTGAGTGCCCGTTCAAAGCCGTGGACTTGGGCGGGTTCTAGCTCGAGAGGCAGACTGTGCAATTCCTGCAACCAGGCGTTGGCATGGCGAAGACGCGTGGCGAGCGCTTGGTCGAGGGATTTGCCGACGTCGCTGAGTTGGGAGATCTGTGTGGTCAACCGTTCGTTGCGCGACTTGAGGTCGCTATAAAGGCGGCCTTCGGGAGTTTCGTTTATGGCAGCCTTGAGTCCGTCGATTTGGCGTTGCCGGGTTGGGATCTGGGCTTCGAGTTCCAGCAGGCGAGCATCCTCGGCGGCACAGGCTTTTTGAAGCGTGACGAGCCGGGCTTCATCGGAGTGGAGCTGTTCGGCGGCGTATTCGTGGCTCAGCTGGACTTCGAGAAAGCGGGCCAGGGCGCGATCGCGAATCAGATCATTCCAGCGAACAAACACCGATCGGATTCCCAGAAGTTTCTCGTATTGGTCATTGAGTTCGTTGAGATCGCGCTCGTAACCAAGGAAGGTGCGGTAACTGGAGGTGACATCGCTCACGTCCAATTTGTCGGCGGGCAGGATAAATACACGGGCGAACTCGTTAAAGCTTCGCAGGAAGGTGAACGACATCGCGGTCGGCAATAGGGCGCGCAAGACACCGCGATCAAAATTCAAGTGGGCGGGTTGCGCCATGTCGCGCAAGTAAGCTTCGAGACCTTCCGTGTAGAGCCGTCCCGTGGTGCCATCGGCAGCCGCGCGGCTTTCCGCGAGCGCGCGAAACGCGGTCAGTTCCAGTGGACGCTTTTCTATGTCTAGGAAATCGCTGCGTTGCAGACTGGCTGGAATGAAGAATGGAGTGACTCTGCCCTGGGATTCGGCAGCGCTGCCGAACTCGACCCGCAGTCCCCAGGTTTCGACCCGTTTGCCATTGGGCCAGGTGAACTCCAGGGCGATGTACGTGATAGCGCTGGTCCGCATGTATTGCGTGACGCCGTTCTCCTCGTGTTTGGTATCGCCGAGGCAATAACCTTTGAGTGATCGATCGGAGCGATCGCCGGTGGCGGACTGGTTGAAACGTACGAGGCGCTGGTCGCCGACCAGTACGAGTTGCACGAGGTCCATCAGGATGGATTTGCCTGAGCCGGTGACACCAGCCAGCAGGAGATTGCCTTCGACTGGGATGGTATCCTTGTAGCCATACCAGTTGAGCGCGTGGATGCGGCTGAGACGAATGGTGCGAGTGGTCATGCGTCCTTGTGTAGGTCATCGTTCTCATTGTCAGTGCCTGTCGCAGTGCTATCGGAACGGTTCGGAGGATCTGCGGAAAGCGCGGCAGCGAGGTGGCGATCGGCGTTTTGGTTCCATTCGTCGATGTTCTGGAAGGGAATCACGCGTTTAAGCGTGGTGAACACCTCGATGAGGGTACGTTCGGGGGCTGGGTCTGGGGTATAGCGCAATAGATTCTTGCGCTGAGCCAGTGCGAGGATTTCCCGCAGACGGGATGGGCTGGGCAGATGCTTGCGGAGCGGTTCGAACTTGGCGGCGAGGGAATCGTTCAACTGTTGCGCTGTGAGTCGCACGGGCGGGCTTTCACCTCGATCCCGAATGGCGGTGTCGAATTCATACCAGAGCGTCAGCAGGACGAGCGTGGCATCCAGTTTCACCCGCAGCAGAAATGAGGCGTCCTCGGGCACCGCCTGCACGGCGCGTTCCTGGTGATCCCAATGCAACTTGAGCGACATCAACCCGGCGATGTCCTCCAGCCAGTCGCGGTTTTGGTGACACCATTGATAAAGGGCATTTTGGCCGGGCTCGAGGCCCAGGATGGAACCATGGGCGAGCAGATGTCGGACCGCCTCGCCGAGACGTTCGCGGTCGAGTGGTTGGAGCCTTGATAGCAGGCTCGATGGGGATTGGGCCGAGGGAGCAGGAGTTGCGGCTTCGGAATTCATTTTTTGGTTAGGACAAACCGCTCGATCCGATACAGAAGCTTCTGATCGAAGTCGCCTGTGTCGAGGTCGCCATCGCTGCGGGGCACTTGGACGTCAAATCGGGCGTCGGCCGAGCGGGCATGAAGGAGGCAGGCGATGAGACTGGCGACGTCCTCGTCATTGCGGACGTGGTCGCGGAGGAGGTCTTGGGAGGTATACTGGGCGCCGCGGGATCCGGGCAGTTCGGTGACGAAATGGTTTGCCCGACCGACGGTGAGGGAGTCGCGTAGATTGCTTTCGAGTTGAGCGATGGCTCGGTCGGTTTGATGGGGGTCGACATCCTCCATCGGCTCTATTTCGCCAGCGACGCGGCGCAATCGCGGAGAGTAGAGGGACTCCAGTCCTCCGAACAGCTGCACTTCGTGCAAGAGAAGTTTTGGAAACTCAATACCTAGGTCCTCCAGTTCCATGACCCGGCGGCCGGCGAAATGACGGTTGAGTGTTTCGAAAAACGTTTGAACCCGGGATCGGTTTTCGCTGGTGGTTTCTTGAAGGTAACGAAATCGGGCTTGCGAGCGCCGCGCAAATTCGGCGGTTCGCCGATCGATGGTCTCGGCGAGCGGCTCCACTTGGTGAAGCATCTCCTGGAGTTCGTTCAAGCGGAGTCGCACGCGGGCCATGGCCGATTCGGCGGAGAGACCGGGGTCGCGCCGAAGCACTTCGGACTGCATTTCGGTGAGCAAGTGCGCGTTGGAATCGAGATGATCCAAGGCGCGTTGGGTCTCGGCGAGCTTGGTGGGCATCCGAGCGTGGACGAGTTGGGCGTAGCACGCCCGGCCAATACGCTCCGCAAACTGATCGAACAGCAGAGCGAGGTTTTCTTTGAGGGTCGTGGCGGCGAGTTGCTGGCGGGTGTGGCGTTCGATGGACTTCTGCATGGCGCGCAACTCAGCTAAGCCACCCTGAACATTCGCCACGCAGGTTTCGATCTGTGCCCAGGGTTGATCGGCGAGGGCATCGGGGCGCGACAACGTCACGCACACATTGACCAGTTTATCCGAGAATACGGCGGCATCAGGGAAGGCGATCTGGCGAAGGGCGTGGAGGAGCAGGGAGCCGTTGGGATCGAAGAAGATCAGGCGTTGCCAGTTTGTGCGTTCTTCTTCCTGCACCCAGCCTGTTGCACGCAGAGTGTCCAGAATCGCGCGGGCCTTGTCGCGAGTGGTGACTGCCTGAGCGAGAGATTCGTCGGACGTCGCCGCGATATCTAGGTGGGCTTCGACCACTTGTTCCACAAGGGCTACGGCTTCCTCTCGTTCCAGGCCCTCGCTGCGTTGGGACGATTCGCGCTCGAGGGCATCCAGTGCGTTCACATAAAGGTGGGCGAGTGGCCCGCTGAGCACTCGGAAAAAATCCGGGCGCACTTCGCGAAACAAAGCATTCGAGAGTGGCTGCATTGCGTGATTTTCGCCGTGTGCAACTCGGCCCTGGTTTGCTAAGACGAACCGAGAGGAAGCCCCACCTGTTTGAACCGGGTCTTGACCTCCTTGAGGTGGAATTCGAGTGAGCACAACGATTCGAGTTCTCCCTTTTTGAAATGTTTTGAAACCGCAGGGTCAGCCTTCAGCACTTCCAGGAAGTCGACGTCGTCTCGGCCCGCGTGTTTGACTTCCCAGGTCTTCATGGCGTTGTTCTGGACCAACACGTAGGCCTCCTCGCGGGTCAGTCCCTTTCGGATCAACGCGAGCAGGACGGTTTGACTGTTCCACATGCCGAGGCTGAGGCCAAGGTTTCGGCGCATGTTGTCGGGATAGGCGTTCAACCCATCCATGAGACGGGTCATGAGGCCGAACATGTAATCCAGAAGTGTACAAGAATCGGGGAAGATGATCCGTTCGACGCTCGAGTGGCTGATATCGCGTTCATGCCAGAGCGCCACGTTTTCCAGCGCAGCCATGGCATTGCCACGAAGGACTCGAGAAAGGCCCGTGATTCGTTCCCAGGTGATGGGGTTGCGCTTGTGTGGCATGGCGCTACTGCCCTTTTGGCCGGCTGTGAAGGGTTCCTCCGCTTCCAGCACTTCGGTGCGTTGAAGGTGGCGGAATTCAACCGCCCAACGTTCCATGCTCGCGCCGACCAGTGCCAGTACGGATTGAAACTCCGCGTGGATATCGCGTTGGATGACCTGTGTGGCAATGGGAGAAGGACGGATCCCGAGTTTCTTGCAAACGGATGCTTCGACGCGTGGCGACAAGTGCGCGCTGGTACCCACCGCTCCCGAGATCTTGCCGACAGCCACGACCTCACGGGCACGTTCCAGGCGCTGGAGCGCCCGCCCAAACTCGTCGTACATCAGGGCCAATTTGAGCCCGAACGTTGTGGGCTCGGCGTGGATTCCGTGGCTGCGCCCGATGCAGGGCGTGAAGGCGTGCTCTCGGGCACGCTTGGCGATGCTGGTGCGCAGGGTTTTGACATCCGCGATGAGGATGTCGGCACTTTGAGACATCTGGACCGCGTAAGCGGTGTCGCCGACGTCACTGCTGGTGAGGCCAAAGTGAAACCAGCGACTGGCGGTATGGTTGATCTTTTCGGCGACCGCCGTGGTGAAGCCAATGACGTCGTGGTTGAGGACTTTTTCGAGTTCCCGTTGGCGGGAGACCAATCCTGGGAGATCGGCTAACCAGACATCGCAACCGGCCTTGATGCGGGCAAAGTCCTTGGCGGGGACGACCCCTTCCTTCACCAAGGCCGCGCTGGCGAGGAGTTCGATCTCCAGCCAAATCTTTAATTTGTTTTCATCCGTCCAAATCGCCCGCATCTCCGGGCGCGAATATCGCGTAATCATCGGGGCGCCAGTTTGAGGGAAACCGCGTAAAAACCAACTGATTCGTTCAAGGCTTCGTCGCGATCTTGATCAGCGTATTCAACTCCAACGGGATAAACTTGGGTTCGCGGGGAGATTCGGGCAACGATAGGGTGGAACGAAGCGCCTGTGTCTGAGAGACGGCACCCCCGGTCTCAAGGAAGAACCATCCCTCGGTGATGCCGGCGTTGATGGTGTCTTTAGCTTCCCACTCCGCGCTGGACGCAGTGAAGCGCGCGTTGGTTTGCGCCGACCAGGTGCCATTGGTGTTGCACACCCAGGCGTTTCCGAAACGTGCTCGGCGTGTTTCCAAGGCGCTTCGGCTGTCCCGCCGAAAATCTTCGACGAACGAGTAATAGCCCCTCAAGGGCAGGCCGCCAGTGCGGGTGCGGAACGTTACCAAATGGCGCCACGAGTTTCGGGCGGGGTCGAAGAGGAAGCCGGCGTAGGCGGTTTTGTTGCTTTGTATGGTGGCGGCGACCAGAAAGCGGTTGGTCTCGTTGAGCTTCCAGTTGAACTCGGTCATACATTGGCCGCCCGTGCCCTCGCCACCGAATCGTTTGATCTTCACGGAGGGATCTTGGTGCAACAATTCAACGCGTTCTTCGGTTTTGACAGCGCTGGGATCATCGCCCTGGGTGGGATCCCAGACGGAAAAGATGGCTACCTTCCGATCTTTGGAAAGCTCCTGGATTCCGAAATAGCCTGTATTCCAACCACAGGCCATAAAGTAACTGCCGGGAGTCGACTTTTCGACCACCATGTCCAGCGCAAAAGCAACGCCGTCCGAGGCTGGGAATCCGAGATGCACGGACCGGGCCGCCTTGGGGGCTTCAACGCCCAATGCACCGAAACCGAGAGCCCAAATCATTGTGAGAGTAAGAAATGAGCAACGAGGTTCCATAGCGAGCAACCGAGCATTGTCAGGCTGTTTCAAGAACACAAGTGCATCCCCATACTGGTCTCGCGATGAGCGGAACCTGGCGTGCAGTCCTGGTGAAGTTTAGTGCCTCTTGACTCGTTTGTGACCTATCCGGAACGGGCATTCAGTACGTTATAGTACAACTGCGGACGAACAACGCAGGTGGGTTGGACCGACCGGCGACCTTCAGTGGTCCATTTTGATAATATTTGGTCCGATTACGTGGATTTATTAGTGAAGAGTGGTTTGAGGTGCTTATTTTTGGTCCATTTCGGAGTTTACTTAGTAGTTGGCAGGCATGATGCTGTAGTGATGAGGTCGTCAAAACTGACTTGTCCCCTTAGTCGTAACCTCAATTGAAATGGGGAGGATTCGGGTTGGAAGTGGCCGAGCTAGTGATAGATGGCGACTGAGGTGGGAATCGAGAAACGTCCATGTGGTTTCGTGAGACAACGAGTTGGCGGCGCTGGTTCGCCGCGGTGATCGGCTGGGGATTCCTGGTCGTGTTCACCCATGCTGCCGAGTTCTCTGATAAACCGGGGGACAGGCAGGTGTTGGCCGAGGAGGCTGGTATACTGGAGGGATCCAACGTGGGCGCCACACTAGATCCCGGTGAACCGTTGCATGGTGGGAAGCGAGGCGGTCATTCCATGTGGATTTCCTGGAAAGCGCCGAAGACGGGGGTGGTGACGTTCAACACGGATGGGAGTACATTTGACACACTCCTGAGTGTCTACCTGACCGGGTTGGTGCCCGGGGGCGAATCCTTTTTCCAACAGCTGACGGCTGAGGCGAGCAATGACGATGTCGACGACCAGCAGACAGCGCGGGTGCAAGTGGGAGTGATCGAAGGCCGGACCTACGAGATTGCGGTGGATGGATATGCTGGTGCGGTGGGAACGATTCGATTGGGATGGAAGTTGCGCCCCTTTAAGGATCCTTTCCGTATTCGATTCAATCGGTCACAAGATAGTGCCTATAAACTCGGGGCTTCATTCGCGATTTCGGCTGCGGTCCAGGACGCCTTGGGAGGTAACTATCAATGGTATCTCAATGGTGCTGTAATTCCCGGCGCGAGTGGTCCCACGTGGGTTGTGGATGATTTCCAGGCGGTTCAGGCGGGTGTTTATAAGATGCGTTACGCCAACGACGACTTGGTTTGGTTTAGCGAACCGATCGAAATTCAGTCAAACGATCAAGGTGAGATGTTCGTCTTGGCTCGGGACAAGATGCTGGATGTGGTTTCGGGCGCGGGACCAGCACCGTTGGCAGATGCCACTAAGCCCGCCTCCACTCGCCAAGTTGGGTTGCACGATGGGGTTTCGCGCGGCTACAAAGGAACCCAAATCTTTAGCACCACGTTTGGTTTGCGCGATGCGGATGAGCCCGATCATTGTGGGGTTAAAGGGGGGGCTTCCTACTGGTTTTCGTATCGGGCTCCTGCCTCTGGAAGACTCCAGATCAATACGGAAGGCAGTCGGTTTGCCACGGTATTGGCGATCTATGGGTACCCGGTTCCGTTGAAGGGTTACGGGGATTTGCGAAATCTGGGGTGTGACGTCGACTCGGGGTTGAATGGAACCAGTCGGTTGGATGTCGCGGTGGACGAAGGTGTGGAATACCTGGTGGTCGTGGACGGGGTGAATGGAGCGCGGGGGTTGGCCTATCTCAATTACGAGCTCAAACCGACTGATTCAACCGGCGCTCCGAGCATTCAGCGACAACCGATCGACCAAGAAGTGGGCTTTGGACAACCGTTCCAACTGACCGTCGCTGCCAAAGGGGGGGTGCCGCTATACTATCAATGGTCACTGGACGGAAAACCGATTGTTGGGGAGACCAGTGCTATGATGAGGCGAGACGTGACTCAACCGAAGGATGTTGGATTGTACGAGGTCCAGGTTCGCAACGCTTCTGGAGTGGTGACGAGTTCCTCGGCCAGGCTTCAATTGGTGGTGGCGGCGCGGATCCAGGTGGATCGGAAGCTCGGGTGGCTTCAATTGAGGACCGCCGCAAGACCTGGCATCTCGTTTTCTTTGGAGAAGTCGATTTCGCTGGAGGGTGATGGGTGGGATCGGGTGACCAACGGAGTCAGTTTGTCGGATGAAGTGGTTGTCAATACAACCGAATCCAGTGCGGGTTTCGGGTTCTTTAGGTTTCGAATCTGGTGAGTCAGAGAGCGTGCGTTTCTTGCCGCCAAGTCGGCAAGGATTACGTTCCAAAACGCAGAGTACGATGAGTGGCTATAGCGAAATGGCGGCATGAATAGGATATCTGAATCATGATGATGAATGGAGCAAACGGCTCGGGACGAAGCGGATTTCAGTGCCTGATCATCGACGATGATACGGCATTCGCGGTGATGATATCCCGGTTGATACGCGCGGAAGGTGGGGATTGTTGTCTGGCAGGAGATTTGGCCTCAGCCCAGCAAATACTGACCACCCGCTCGTTCGATCTCGTATTGCTAGACAATTATCTACCGGACGGCACGGGGTATGAGTACCACAGCCGGTTGGCGCAGAAATGTCCGAACACGGTGATCATCATGATCACCGGAGCGCCGCAATTGTCTGAAGCGGTTGCGTTGACCCGCAACGGGTTGTTCGATTATTTGAGCAAGCCAATAACGGCTGATCAACTCACGGCCAGTTTGCGTCGGGCCAAGCAGCGAATGCTGACGGTGGATCGTGCCGTGGATGGTTCGGCGTTTGTGGGGGCCTCAAGCGCCATGCGTCATGCCGTGCACCAGTTGGAACAGGCTGGGCGGCACGCCGAAGCGCCTGTGTTGCTCTTGGGTGAGACGGGGACCGGCAAGGATTTGGCGGCGCGATACCTTCACCGCATTTCGGTGGGTAAACTTCAGCCCGAGCCTGGGTATGTGGCATTGAATTGTCCGGCGGTGCCATCGGATATGTTTGAGGCTGAGTTATTCGGCAGCGAGAAAGGGGCCTACACTGGGGCGGATCGCCGACGGACGGGGTTAGTGGAAGCGGCCGAAGGCGGCACATTGTTTCTCGATGAAGTGGCGGAGATCCCCTTGGCTTTGCAGGCCAAATTGCTGCGGTTTCTGGAGTCGCACGAATATCGCTCTCTAGGCTCAACCAACACCCGTCGCTTCAATGGAAGGGTCGTGGCGGCCACCAATCGGGATTTGCGGCAGGAGGTTGCGCAGGGACGATTCCGGGCGGATCTACTCTTCCGATTGGATGTCTTTAGTGTTCGATTGCCACCGCTCCGGGAGCGCATTGAAGACCTTCAGCCGTTGGCTGAGGCGTTGCTGACCGGTCTCAGCGAAAAGTACATTCGAGTGCGTCCCAACCTGAGGGCGGCGGATCTTGCGGCCCTGCAATCCTATTCCTTTCCAGGTAATGTTCGCGAATTGCGCAATCTCCTGGAACGATCATTGCTGAGACTTGTACCAGGCGAACACTGGCTGCCACTGGACCTCGCCTGGTTACAGTCGGCTCCCACCACCGGATACTCGCTTCTCCCAGCTTCCTCGTTCCCACCCCCGCGTCCCTCTTCGATGGAGACCGTTCCGACTGGGGTCGTAATCCCCTCTGGTCTGAGCCCGATTGAACAGCAGGAATACCAATTGATTGCTCGTGCGTTAGAACAATCGGATGGCAGTATTCGCAAAGCGGCATCCAGGGTGGGATTGTCCCATCAGACATTGCTCCGCCGGTTACAACGATGGCCTGAGCTGCGCAAATCCTCTGACAGCGAGCCGCAGCAGATTGGTGCTTAATCACCGGGCATCTGGCCCGCTTTTAGCTTGTGATCCCATGAGGGCGCCGAGCCGTTGGCGTCATGCGATGAGCGATCTTCTTCAACCACCCACCGTCTCTCCGGATGAGGCTCCTTGGAGGAGTCGTACCAGGGTCTCGTCGTGCGGTCATATTGCCAGGACGGGCCGGTTGATTGGGGTCCGTTGCCCAATTGCCACTGGCTGCAGCAGGCTTTTTTCGTTCCGATGGAATTCAGGGATTGCAGCCAGTTTTTGGCTTTGGATGTTGCTTTTAGCCCTGTTTCGTCTGGATTCGACTGGTTTCGCGGCTGAATCCGGTGAGATTCCGGAATCGGCGCCGGCGAGTCAGGTTGTGGAATTCAGTGGCACCGTGGAGATTGCCGTTTCGGGAGCTAACACTTGGAAGCGGGCGATACTAGCGCAACGATTAAACTCCGGAGACCGCGTTCGGACGCAGCAGGATTCGCGGGCGGTGCTCCAACTCTCGGATAGGAGCGTGGTCCGTATCGGCCCATCGACAGTGGTCGAAATTCAACCGCCAAAGCTCACCGGTGCCCTGCGGCGGTTGCGCCTGCTTCAAGGACTTCTTTACTTCTTCAATCGCGAGAAGCCGTCTCGCATGGAATTTGAGACTCCATTGGCATCCGGGGCGATTCGGGGAACTGAATTCGTGCTGACGAGTGGTGGGGACGGCGGTGGGACGGAGTTGGCCTTGCTGGATGGCGAAGTGGCCCTGCAAGCCAGTGGAGAATCGCTGGTGCTACGTTCGGGGGAACGTATCGTCTTGCGCGAGGGGTTTAGGCCGATTCGGTCAGCGGCATCTTCCGTTCGCGCCTTGGCTCAGTGGGTGCTTTATTATCCTGCGGTCACGGATGCGGTCGCTCTGGCGCTTTCCGATGAAGAACGTCGTGCGTGGCGGCCGGCATTGGAGGCGTACCGGCAAGGGGATCTTCCGGGTGCCGTGGCATGGCTCCCCGTTGCTTCGCGCAGTGAGACAACCGCGGGAACGATTTTTTTGGCAACACTGAAGCTGGCATCCGGTTCTGTTCACGATGCCTCCGAGATGCTGGCATCTTTGAGTCATGACGATGCCGCCCGAGCCTTGCGTGAGTTGATGGCTGCAGTCACGTTGGATGCTGCATCGTCGGGTGGAGTCCCGGCAAACGCCGATCAGTGGCTGGCGCGCTCCTATTGGTTGCAGTCGGTTTCCCGATTGGACGACGCGTTGTCGGCGGCTCGCGAAGCGGTGAAGCGGTCACCGGAATGGGGATTGGGCTGGGGGCGACTCGCGGAGATGGAGTTCTCCTTCGGGCGCTACGCTGAAGCGGCCGCAGCGCTTCAGCGGGCATTAACTCTGAGTCCACGCCACAGCCCTTCGGTAGCCTTGGGAGGATTTATCGCCTTGGAGCGAGGCCGATCCGCTGAGGCATTGGGTCACTTTGATCGAGCCATCCAACTGGACGGCTCTTATGGACCGGCATGGTTGGGGCGTGGATTGGCGCGAGCTCAAGGTCGGGATTTGGAGCGCGCCGCCGAGGATTTACAAGTGGCGTCCGTATTGGAACCTCAGCGATCTGTTTACCGGAGTGCCTTGGCCAAAGTGTGGAGTGAGCTTCGTGACGACGCACTGGCGTCCAAGGAATTTCACATGGCTCGCGAATTGGATCCGGCAGACCCCACGCCTTGGTTCTACGAGTCGCTGCTGTTGCATCGTCAGCACCGGATCAATGGAGCGGTCCGGGCACTTGAAGAATCCATCCGCCTCAATGACGGTCGGCAGGTATTCCGATCCCGACTACTCCTCGATCAAGATCGAGCGGTGCGGCGCGCCGACTTAGCGGCGGTTTACGAAGACGCAGGATTCTCCGAAGTTGCCCATCGATCCGCGGCGCGTGCGGTGTCGGAAGATCCGGCGAATTTTGCCAGCCACCTCTATTATGCGAGGAGCCTGAGGTCGCTGGAGGATCCGGCGCGCTTCGATCTGCGTTACGAAACGCCACGGCAGAGTGAGTTGTTGCTGGCCAATCTGCTCGCGCCGCGCGGCGGTGGGAATCTCTCACAATTCTCCTCAGAACAGGACATGCAACGGTTCTTCGAACCCAAGTCGGTTTCCATCAATTCCTCGACACAGTATCGGAGCGATGGCGACTGGAGTGAGACGGCGACGTTGTTCGGTCAACTGGACGGATTGTCTTATGCGTTGGACGGCCAATACCTCTCCTGGAATGGCCAGCAGCCGAATGGATGGTTGGAGAGCACCCGGGTGTCGCTGCAAATGAAGCAGGAACTGACGGCCTCGGACTCGGTCTACCTTCAAGTGTCGGATCGTCATCGACGATCCGGAGATGTTGCTCGGCATTGGGATCCAGCCAACGCCAATGTAGGAATCCATACCGCTGGTTCCCAGGAACCAGGATTGATTGCTGGTTGGCATCATGAGTGGGGTCCGGGCTCTCATACCCTCTTGATGGCGTCGCGAATGGTGGACCGATTTGAACTGCGCGAACCTGGAACCTCCATGTTGTTTCTTCGCAAGAACGCAACTGGGGTTTTCGATGTTCGGACGGATCCGTTTTTCGATCTGAATTTGGACAGTGACTTTACGTTGCACTCGATTGAGGTGCAGCATCTTTGGCAAACCGAGCGCCATGGGTTGGTTGTGGGCGGGCGTTTTCAGTCAGGAGAGGTCGAAACGCAGTCTCGCCTTGAACGCCAGTTGAGTGGTGTGGTTTCACAGGAGACCATAGACGGCGATCTTCAGCGCGCGGATGTCTACGGGCTTTACCATTGGCGGGTGTGGGATCCGGTGCGGCTGAGCGCGGGGTTGGCTTACCACCATATACGGTTTCCTCGGAATGCCGATCTGCCGCCGTTGAGTCTGGAGAATGATGAACGATCACAAGTTTCGCCTCGTGCCGGATTCCAGGTGGATTTGTGGAAGGGAGCCCTGTTACGGGGGGGATTCAGCCGATCTTTGGGCGGCCTTTATTTTGATGATTCTGTGCGGCTTGAGCCCGTGGTTTTGGCGGGATTCACTCAGACCTACCGAAGTCTGGCTCCTGAGTCAGCTGTCGCACTGGTATCTGGTTCGGAGTTTCAAACCATTGAGGCGGGGTTGGATCAACGCTTGGGCGGTGGAACCTTCTTTGGCGTGGAGGCTGAGGAATTGAGTTCTGAAGGGGACCGACTGATGGGGGCGTGGACTCAACGCGGCGTTCTTCCCGTGCCGGAGACGCCCACGGCAATTGAGCAGTCCCTAGAGTTTCGAGAGCGAACGGTCTCGGCGTACCTTGGACAGTTGATCGGGGACCGGTGGTCGGTTGGGGCGCGTTATCGATGGAGTGAGGCCAGCTTAGAAACTCGATTTCCATCCATCTTCGCGGGGACGCCCGGGTTGTCCAGCATTGAGCAAGACGAACGCTCAACACTGGGAGATTTGGGGTTGTTCGTTCGCTACTACCATGAAAGTGGCCTGTTCGGCCGATGGGAAAGCCGATGGCGGCATCAGAGCAATCGGGGATTCGTTGTGGCGCGCGGTGGTGAGGATTTTTGGCAGCACGACCTGACCATTGGATACCGATTTCCGCATCGTCGCGCTGAAATCAGCGCGAGTCTGCTTAATTTGACGGACCAGGATTATCAATTGAGCCCCCTCAACTACATGATGGAACCGCCGCGCCAGCGCTCAGTGCTCCTGCGCCTGCGGTTTCTGTTCTGATTCGGATCCGGGTTCCGAGCGGCGAAGCGGGAGTCGAGGAGGTGACTCAATCTCGTCGAAAATAGAGGATGCGCGGGTCGCGGGGGTTTCGTCGATCGAGCATGGCCACAAATCGACGACTGGAGCCGCCGATGTGGGCATCGACCCGGACTTCGAAGACGGAGCTTTGACTGGAGAGCCGCGTCGGGCCTGGCGCTCCGGGAGCGGCTGCTGGGGTGCCACCGCCCCCGACGCCGGCAACGGCGCCGCTCTGACCAATCATTGCGGCGGCAACCTGAGGATTGGGAAAGGGGCGATCATCCTCATCGCCTTCGACGCCGTTATCTCCGGCGCGGGCCATGATGATGGTTTCCTGGACCATGCTGGGGTCGACCCCGAGAACCACCGCCAGGACATCCGCGGAAGCGGTGTTGACGTTCACTTGCTGGCTGGAGAGTGCGCAGAACAGGTCCACCAGACCCCGTCCGTTTCCATCGCCGGCGTCCCCGTTGCCGGAGGAACCGCCGCTTGCGCCCCAGAAAATTTCCGGAGTGATTCCCCGCACTTTGAGCAGTTCCGTGATGTCATCGATCGGCCCATCTTTGGCGATGTATGGGGGGTCCAGGCTCAGGTAAAACTCGCTCTCGGCGCCGCCCATACTACTGCCAGTGGATGGATTGTGGTCTCGATCCACCCAATCTCGCAACGCGTTGAGGATGCTGGAACTATCGGTGGCATCGGCGCCGGCATAATTTAAGGCGCGCTCCATCAAGAGAGCGTTCGCCGGGTTCCTGGGATCGGCCAGCGCGTTGATGTTCATCTTCCGTTCCTGATCGATGATCCTGAGCGAGAACCATCCTGGGCCGAGTTCAATCCGATCGAGCGACCATCCTTCGAATGGGTTGTCGAGCAGGTTGGTTGGGCCGGGACCGCCTGCCCAGAATTGGTTGAGCGCATCGACTTGATTCTGCCCGGGCAACCGTTTTTGTTCAGCCAATACCCAGCGAGCGACCTCGACCCCGGATCGGCCCAGCCATTCCAGATCCGATTCCGCACGGGTATTGGCCGTCAATTTGGTTTCCACCTTGATGGCATGGGCGAACACACCAACGATCACTGCCAGCGCCATGACGAGAATCATGACAATGACCAAAGCCATTCCCTTTTGCGAGGTTTGCAGCCTAGTGAAAACGTGTCTTGTGGGCGTGCGAGTGATCATGCGCGGCGCGGCTGGGCTCAATTTTGCATGCCTTGTAGTCCCGCTTGGATGCCGGCGCCTGGCAGGCTGATGATACGCGAGACGATTTGATCTGGTTGCTTCTTATTGGAAGTGCCGACGCCCAGCGTGACTCGGATTAGTCGGGGCAAGGTGTTGGTGAGCATGGGCGGCCATTCGGGAATCCATTCACTCCGGCGAGGTTCCCAGAAATCCAGAGTGAACATCCGGACATCGCGCGCCAGAACCAAGGGATAAGCACGGTTTTTTTCGTCGAGTGATGCCAGGATAGAATTCTGCTCCATCAGCAATTGATTTTCCTCCACGGCAAAAGTGATTCGGCGCACTCGTTCATCTCCAAAATAGCCGCTGCCTGGGAATGAATCTGACATGTGTCCCACGAAACTCAGCATGGCGAATTCGTTGCTGGTATCGACGAGGAACGAGTAATGGCGGCCATTGAGGCCGGCCACCATTTCAGCGGCGACAATGGCATCCTCTAGGGTGCGAATGGCCATCCGAGCGCGCTGTGCTTCCGCAGTCAAACGCAGTGCCGCGGTGTTGGAGCGGAGGACGATGGTCCAGGTCGCGAACAAACTGGCGAGGACACCGGTAAAAACCATCAAGGCTACCAGCACTTCGAGAAGTGTGAAGCCAGCTTTAGGACCGAGCCGAGCGGCGGTTGGCCGACGGCGGGCCATGGTGGAGGTTCGGAGGTTCATCAGCGGCGCCCGGGGCTTCCAGCTGGCTTGTAGACCAGCATGCTTAGTTGGGATTCCAGGGGCTTTTTTTCCACGGAATATCGGATCAGAAAGTCGACGCGATAGAGTCCATTGCTGCCCACTTCAGTGATCTGGCGTTGCCAGATGGCATCGGGATACAAATCTCCCACCATTTCGGAAAAGTTGCCGCCATCAACTCCTTCCTCCAGGCGGTTGGTGAGCGATATCATATTGTAGGTCCATGCGGCAACGGTCCCAGCATCGACATGCGTGTGTTGCAGGGCGCGGGCGATCCGCAAGCCGATTGAGCAGATGGCTAGCACCCCCATGAGAGTGACCGCCAGCACTGAGGAAGCAATCAACACCTCGATGAGAGTGAAAGCCTGGAAACGTTCCTGGGTAGTCCGCTGGCAGGAATGCACTTGGGGATGGGTGAGTTTCATCGGATTTTTTCCACTTCCGCCCAACTGGTGGTGACTTCCAAGGTGATCCTTCGATCCCCGAGAATATTATGGTGAATGATCCCTTCGAATTGGTCGCAGGTACCGTTGGGGTGGAACCGGACGGCGACTCCGGACTCGCGTCGATCCACCGGACGGAGATTAACCAGGAGCGTCTGGTCATCAAAGGCAACGGTTTCGTCAAACGCGGCGCTGAAGGGAACGATCTTGGACGTTTTTGGTGGTTCGCCCTCTGGAGTGGGCACGCCGTCGATGCCCACAAACCGGCTGGCATCGCGTCGCGGGGCCGGTTCGACGCTGAGGTGTGTGGTTTGGTGGTCCGGGGTGATCCGGACCTGCATCGATTTGCCCGTAATAATCGCGAGCTCGCGAGCATTGGCGCAGGCCTCAGTGAAATCCATGACGGCCTGGGTCAATGGATCCTTGCGGGCTTTGGCGACGAGGTTGGGAATACTCAAACCCATCACAATGGCGATCACCAACACGGCCACCATCATTTCCAGCAAGGTAAATCCCTGACACCGGCGGCGAGCCTTGGTCTGCCATGGGGATTCCTTCCGTCCATGCGGGTGTCCGGCCGGTTTCATCGCTGGAGATTGGACGTAATGGCAAACATGGCCTGCATCACGCTGAAGAGCAGAAAGCCGACGACAATGGCGATGGTTATGATGAGGACCGGCTCGATCAGATTGGTCATCACACGCAGCGCGATATTCAGATCGTTCTCGTAGGTTTCTCCCACGTTGTTGAGCGATTCAGGCACATTGCCGGTTTCTTCCCCGATCTTGATCAGATCGATCATGAGTTGGGGGAAAATACCGCTCTTGGCGAGTGGTTGGGCGAGGGTTTTGCCGTCAGTGACCGCATCCCGCGTTTCCGATATGGCTCGTTTGATCACCACATTGGGAATCACGAGTTCAGTGATTTTGAGTGCCTGGAGCACGGGCACACCATTTTGCAGTAACGTGGCGAGTGTGCGGGAGAACTGACCAAATAGGTTGAGGCGAATGACTTTTCCGAAGATCGGCGCGCGCATCTTGAAGCGGTCGATAGTTTCACGCCCGCTTGCGGTAGACTGATACCGTTTGAATAAGATCCACATCATGATGCCCGCCAGCGGGAACGACCACCAGTAGCGGCTGGTGAAGTGGCTGGTATCGATCAGGAATTTGGTGGACCCGGGCAGTTCGATGTTCATGCCTTCGAACAAGGTCATGAACTTCGGCAGCATGACGGTCATAAAAAACGCCACCAAAACCACGCCCACGCCGACCACGACGGCAGGGTAGATCATGGCCGATTTGAATTTGGCCTGGACCTCTGCGAACCGTGTGAAATGCGCAGCCTGGCGGCGCAGCACCTCTTCGACCGCACCCGATGATTCGCCGGCTTTGATAATATTGACCACGAGTTCCGGGAAGATGTGAGTCTGACGACCCATGGCTTCGGACAAGCTCTTGCCTTCGGTGACGTCTTGTTTGAGCTGGCGGCTGATCTCCGAGGGAATTCCTTTGGAACTGAGGCTGGCCATGCTTTGCAACGCGGCGGTGAGTGGCATGCCGGCTCGGAGCAAGTTGGCGAGCTGCTGTGTGTATGTTGCGAGCTCCTGGAGTGAGGGGCGGCGTTTGCGCTGAAGGATCGATTTGAGCTCGGCAGGCAGGATTGAGGATCGCCCCGCGGCAGGGGTTGAGGCACCACTGCGACCAGGTTTTGGCGCCGCCGTAACCGCTTTTGCGGCTGCAGCAGCAGAAGCCTTCACCGCTACAGGGAACAACCCCAAGCGCTCCAATTGAACGGAGGCAGCACCACGATCCGCCGCCTCAAGGAGTCCCTCCACGAGTTCACCGGTTCGCTTGCGTGCCCGATAAGAAAACTGCGCCATGTGCAAGTTATGTATAACCGCAGACAGAGGAAAGTTCTAGGCCCACTTCGTTCATTCTAATCGATCCAAACCCTCCTAATGAAGGTGGTAATTATCCCCCTAAAGCCCCTTGCCCACATTCATTTGTGCGGCAAGACGGGACGTGAATTCACTGGCCGCATTGTAACCCGAGCTTCGCAGTTTGGTTTGAAGCGACGCGACTTCAATCAAGCGTGCCAGGTCGCGCCCGGGGCGTACCGGCAGGGTGACCTGAGGTACCTGGATTCCAAGCAATT
>SXGS01069451.1_pt1 | contig 27679 bp, 22 predicted proteins | sample 3174681 | NCBI WGS metagenome assembly SXGS01 (sample SAMN11356861, study PRJNA531348) | freshwater metagenome | isolation source: freshwater sample F1-80 | place: China: Fuxian Lake, Yuxi | collected 2017-12-25 | reverse complement strand
CGACCGACCGCGCCTCGTTCTCCGCCCCCATTCTGCCCACCACACCGACGGCAACCTCGGCCCTCAAAAACTACACTGGCCAAACTCGTTCTCTGATGGAAAATCAATTCCGATCTGCGGCACTAGCGCGTTCCGGCTGATCCGTCTCACAAAAATAAGAGCCGAGAAGACGCACGACACACAGCCATCACCCTTCGCCGTGACGCCATTCATTTCGCGGCCTTCAATGACCGCCGAGCCCAAGTCCGTTCGGCGGGACGTAATTTTGGAACGACATCGGCTTTGTAGTCCAACGAGTAACGATAGCCTGCTCGCTCGTAGGTTTCGTTGAATGCGAGTTGCAATTCCAACTTCACGTCGGCATCGCCCCGAGCCAGTGGGATCGGGATTTTCGGCAGCGGGTGATTCAACGGCCAAGCGTAAACGCTCACCTTGGGCCGTTTCATTGCGCGACACACGAACGCAAAGTAATCGCCGCGCGGCAACGGCTCGACCGTCGGCAATCGCGAGCCGCCACGCAGCAGATCGCGTTCGACGACGTTGATCGCCGACTGCAAGTACGCATCTCGCTTATCCAAGTACTCGGATCGTCCCCCGCGCTGATTCTTGTTCCACGGCGACAACAACTCGATGACCGTGACGATCTCACGATTCTGCATCGAACGCACTGCCAAATACGGTCGCTTCACTACTTGCGGCTTCGGCAACGTGCGAGTCACCGGCTTCACCGCCACAGCAGCGCCACCATTCGATCCACCGGTCCATTCGCCGCTTTCTTCAATCGACAAATCCGAGGCCATCATGCCGTTGGCATGGTCTGCATTCTCGCAGTCTCGCACCAACGTGACGGACTTCTCGATATTTACGAAGCAATCCGGCAACAGAGTTGGTACCAACTGCGCGCGAATCGAACTGATGAAGTCGTGGTGAAAGTCGGACAAACACTGCCCCTCGATAAACGGGTCCATTTCGGGAAACGGCGATGTCATGGTCCGCCTCCTATCGTTTTGCTCGTCGAAATCTCACGACGAATCTCTTCAAGCACTTCACGAGTTTCGTGACGGTCGCACCACTCATTGACGTAGTCCCAATCGAGCGTTGCTTGTTGCAGGAGGATCACATTGCGCAGGTCATCGAGATCTTTTGGTCGTTTGAGTTCGCGTGCCCAGCGAAGTTTCATAACGACGACATCTTCGGCGGTCGGGAGATAGATCGTTCGGCCTTCGACCGTGGCGGAAACGCGGCGACGAAATCGTTCTTGATCGTGCGGGTCGTTGCTGAGCCGGAAGAGTTCGACTTTGAATGGCGATCCTTCCACACGAATGATGTTCCGCAACGTCGCGGTCACAGACTCGAACTGAATTTGCGGGTCCAAGTGATAATGTGCGGGCAAGTGCGCACGGAGCGACGTCACGCTCGCTGATCCCAGTTCGATGACAAAATCAGCGTCCTTCGTCGAACGCGGCACTCCATAGACGTTGCTGGACAACGACCCAACCACGAGAAACGGAATGTTCTCTGCGTTCAAGGCATCAACCACTAACAGCACGATTGGGTCATTGAGCACGTTGCCGCTCCGCTCGTTGTCGGTCCATTCGATCTACCAGTTCGAGTCGCTGTTCGAGGATTTCTAGGACACGCCGCTCATCCGCTTCGGGATGTTGCATCCGAATTCCTGCCATTGTGATGCTCGCGGCGTAATGGAACAGTTCTTCACCAGCCAGGAATTTCGACGCCAACGGCTCTTCCTTCGCGCGTCGCAAGCGGTCACGCTCGATCTCGTGGCCGAGTGCGATGATCTCGTCGCGGTAACTTGATGCTTCGGGTGAAAGATTGGCAACAGCCATGACGAGCATTTCTTGTAAGAGGAAGCCGTTCAATGACGAACAAACAGGAATCCCAGAGTCACCTACCTGTGCTGCTCACGCTCAATTTCAATCAAACTCAAAATGTATTTTGAGCGAGTTCCAGTCCAGCCGCACTTCGTACATTTTTGATTCACGAACTCATGTTCGCACAAGGGATAGCCATAGAGGTAGTGGGCGCATTCTGGACAAAGCTTCGACATCTGCGAAGAAGCGGTAAAGTACTCGCCATCACACTCATCACAGGATTGCACAGGAGGTCTTGGGTCTTTCGGTCGCATGGCTCCAACCAGTTCCTGTAGCACCTAATTCGCCAAAACAGAGTGCGGTACTTTTTCAATGTTGTTGACTACGTCAACTGCCGACGCAGTGATTCCCTTCAAGTCTCGATCCGTAAGTGTCGCTTCCCATTCCGCAAAGTTTTCTCGCACCGAGCGAGCCGCGACTCCGTTGACGGTCACTTGCTTGATCTCGCCGTTGTCGGAGGCGGAGCCGCGGATCAGCCAGCCGTCGGTTGTGCGAGTGACCGACGTGATGACTGTGCTCGGCGGCAGGTCATCGACTGGATCGAGCAGTTGCGGGAACGGGATGTCGCGGACTTCGGTGACTCGCGATTCGTCGCCGGTTAGCGGGGTTTCGGATTTGTAGACGGCTGGCTCGGTCTTCACTTCGCCAGACTTGGCGCTGACGACTCGTGCGTGGCGGCCGGAGCCGTAGAAGTCGTGCAGGATGACTGGCACGCTGGTGGGCGTCTTCGGATTCGGACGCGGACCGCCGCCGAGGTTCACCAAGGCTCGGCGGTTGTTGTCTTGGCGGTTGATGACCTGCACGTTGCGGATGTGCGTCTCGGCCGAGCCGGTCGGGTTGTGGTCGGTGATCTGGATCAGCGGCATTCCACTGTTGTGGTGGCCGGAGAAGGTCAGGCCATCCACGGTCAGCGAACCGTATTGAATGCTGTCGTCGTCGTGGCCGCGATTGAATGGTTCGGCGTCGCCGTGTTTCGGGGACTGCGTGATCGACATGTTGCGATAGACGTGACGATCGTAGTTCGGGTGATAGACGCCGTAGATCGAGTTGTAGATTTTCATTCCCTCGACCAGCACGCTCGGAGCCTGCACGCGGAAGGCGTAATGGATCTCCCAGATCTTGGTGTTCCGCAGTACGAACGGATGCTTCGCGTCCGGGCCGACGCGGTTGACTCCCTCGCCGAGATTGATGCCGTACAGGCCGTCGCAGTGAGCCTCGTTGTCCTCGAAGCGGACGAACGGCAACGTGCGGATATCAGTCGGTTTCTCCGAACCGTCTGCCTGCTGCACGGGGAGCGTCAGCTTGAGAGCACTCGTCTCGGTCGCTTCAAAGAAGTAGCCATAGCGATTGTTCTCGCACGTCACATTCCTCGTGAACGTGTTGAGGCTGTTCGCCCACCAGAAGCCGGCTCCATCGTTTTGATCGAACGGCAGCACCTGCTTGGGAAGCTTCTTGCCGTCCATCGCCTGCACGGCGAGGTTGCGGTCGAGAATGTTGTTGATCTCGGTCCCGTCCTCCAAAAAGTATCCGTGGCCGATGCTGCGGTAACCGACGCAGTCGCGGACGACGAGATAATTCGTGCCGTGAATCGTCAGCCAGCGGTTGTGGCTATTGTGAATCGACGCCCCGATGACCGAGCTGCCGCGCATCGTGTTGCCGACCAAATGGAAGTGCAGGCTGTATCGGCCGAGCGTGTCCTTCTTGCCGAGATGCCGGAACTCGGCGTAGCTGATCGAGCCGGCTGAGCCGCGGTGATACATCGTGTGCCCGCGGATGCCGTCGGGATTCGCCGACTCGACGATGACATTACGGCTGAGGTTCGCGACCTCGCCTCGGAAGTCCCCTTCACCGAGATGCTCTCGTTTCAATGGTTCATCGAGCGTGAGCTTCGCGCTGTCGATTGCCGTGACCGTTCGCTCTTCCGTTTCGAGCAGATCGGTTCCGCCGCCGTTGTCTCGGCCCAAATGCGTCGCCGTGATGATGACTCGATCACCGATTCGCCAGCCGCTCGTGGCGGACGCTGCCAGCGTCCGTGAATCACCGACGCTGGCAGCGTCGGCCACGACACTCGTGTCCCCCTTCTTCGCCGTCGCTCCGAGCTTCACCCATGTTCGGCTGAGCGGCGCACCATGAAACTCCATCCGTCCGCCACAGCAGACAATCGCCGGGCACGACTGCTTGTCCTGTCCTTCAAACGGCATGAGCCGAATGAGCGCCGTGTGCTTCGCACCGATCGGCTTCTCAGGCGTGCCGACCAGCAGCGCCGGCCGCACCGAGCCGGCCGGCAGTTCTTCAAAGTGAGCGTCGCAATCGAAGCCCCCTTCCGTCGGCTCATCGCCAGCCTCGATCTTCAGCACGCCGACGATCAATTGAGTATCTCGATCCGCCGCGAACGTCAGCGTCCCCGCGACGTAGACCGCTCGAATCGGCGTCTCCGTCTTCACGTCGTACACGACGGCATGCCCCGGCCGCACATGCACGCGAGCACCCGCTTCGGGAACCTTGCCTCCCTCCCAAGTCGCGGCCGCAGACCAAGCACCGCTGGCGGCGGTGCGAGTCCAGACAGAGTCTGCTCCCATCACAGAGCTGCCCAGAGGCCATCCTGCCACGCTCAAGAGGATCATCAACAAGAAGTTCCTCGCCAGAAGAACCGTTCGGGTCATCATCATGGGGTTCCTTGTCTTGAGCGGGTACGTCATCAACAGGTCGGTCTGAGTTGTGCGGTCGTCACGGTAGCTCACGAGGTTTTTGGCTTCTCCAACGTCTGGCGAATCCAAGCCAACTGAGGTTCGGACATCGCCGGTTCGATCGGGAGCTTGTAGTTGGCCGAGTAGCGATACCCCGCGCGATCGTAGGTTTCGTCGAATGCCGGTTGCAGTTCGAGCGGCACGTCGGCGTCGCCGGGAGCCAGCGGGGTTGGGATGGTTGGCAACGCTCGCGGCAATGACCACGCATAGACGTCGGACTTTGGTCGCTGAGTCCCACGACTTACGAATGCGAAGAGGTCGCCATACGGCAAACGTTCGACCGTCGGCAAGCGACGACCGCCACGCAACAGGTCGAGTTCGACAAGATTGATCGGCGTCGCCAGCAACGCATCTCGTTTTTGAAGATACTCACCGCGACCCTCGCCCGATTTGTTCCACGGCGAGAGAAGTTCAATCACCGTCACGACATCGCGGCCATGCAGCGAGCGAATGACGAGATATGAATGCCGCACCGTCTTGATCTCCGGCAACGTTCGCTGGACTGATTTGACGGCCACCGCGACACCCCCATCTCCTGGATCAATGCCGCCAGTCCAATTTCCCGATTCAATGACCGCGACATCCGGTATGACCAATCGCTCGGCCTCATCGTCTTCGTGCAGCAAGTACACGGACTTTTCAACGTTGACGACGTAATCGGGAGCGACTCGCGGGACGAGCCGACCTTGCAGGGTCGTGATGAAGCCGTGATGGAAGTCGCTCCACAATTGACCTTCCAGGAACGGGTCCATACCGGGAAATGGTGAGGGCATTGTTCGTTCTCCAACAAGTTCACTCGCGAGTCACGACTTCATCCAGATTCAACAGCACATTCGCCGTCAGTGTGTAAGCCGCCAACTCGGCTGGGTCGAACGACGCACCGGCCTTGCTCTCACCGAGTACGATCAGTTGTTTCGCCGCGTTCGCGTCCTGGCGGAAGCGAGTCAGATCGTCGTTCAACCCCTCGACGAGCACTGCCAATTCTTCCTTCGTGGGAGCTCGCGAGGTCACTCGGCGAAACGCCAATCGAACACGTTCCTCCGACGTTGTTCCGCCGTCGGCCAGCATCCGCTCGGCCAACTTGCGAGCGGCTTCGACGTAGGTGATCTCGTTGAGCAGCGTCAGTGCTTGCAACGGCGTGTTGGTCCGAGATCGTTTGACCGTGCAGATCTCGCGGCTCGGAGCATCGAACAGCAGCATCGCGGGAGGCGCGGCGGTACGTTTCCAGATCGTGTAGAGCGTGCGGCGATACAGGCCGTCGTTCGTGTCGTGCTTGTAGCCTCGCAAGTCGCCGTACTTCGAGGTTTCGTCCCACACGCCATCGGGCATGTACGGCCGCACGCTCGGCCCGCCGAGTTTTTCAACGAGCAATCCGCTGGCGAAGAGCGCCTGATCGCGCAGAGCCTCCGCCGAGAGCCGCACTCGCGGGCCGCGCGCGAGTAGGCGGTTGTCGGGATCAGCCAGCGACAGGCGAGCGGGGGGCGTCAGCCCCCTGGTGCTTCCGACGTCACCAACGCCACCGGGGGGCTGACGCCCCCCGCTCGCCTGCGCGCTGGCCTGCCGATACGTCTCGCTCATCACGATCAGCTTTTGCAGACGCTTCATGTCCCAGTCGGTCATGAACTCGACGGCGAGCCAATCGAGCAATTCTGGATGCGACGGGAACTCGGCCTGTGAGCCGAGGTTCTCGGTCGTCTTCACGAGGCCGTTGCCGAAGAAGCGTTCCCACTGGCGATTGACCCACACGCGAGCCGTCAGCGGGTTGTCTCGCAAGACGATCCACTTGGCGAGATCGAGGCGCGTGAGCGGCACGGCGCTAGCCGCCGGTGTTGTGGAGTTTGCCAACGTCGCTGGTGTCACGGGGGTTGCCAGTGTTCCACTCGCGCCACGACCGGCGGCTAGCGCCGTGCCGCTCACGAGTGCCGCTGGCAACCCCGTGCCGACCTTCTCGCCGCGCTTGTCATACTCACCACGAATCAGAATGAACGCCTCGCGAGCCGGGCCTTCCTTCATGATCATGACGTTGGGCGTCTTTGCAACGAGGTCGTCGCGCGACTTCTTGGCCGACGCGACGGCGACCTCTGCTTGTTTGAGTGGGCTGTCGACGTTGGCACGGAAGAATTTCTCCAACTCAGTTTTCTGCGCGTCCGATCGTTTGTCGGCGGCGAGTTCGAGGATTGTCTTCAGTGACTCTGGGAACTTCGCGCCGTCGAGCTTCACAGTGCTCGGCGGCAGCGAGGTCATCGACAAGCGAAAACGACCGATGTTGTGCTGTGTCAGTGCTTCGTGCTTGAGCCGCACGGTCAGTGTCGCATTGGCCGGCACGGTCAGCGGTGATTCGAGCAGGAACATCGCCGACGTCGGATCGCGGCGCGTCGGGCCATCGACGGCCCAGCCGTTCGATGCGGCATCGTCGAGCACGAGTCCGATCTCCCAGCCTTTCTGCGAGTACGTCGCTTCGGCACGGATGAACTTCGCGACCAGCGGCGACGGCAAATCGGGCGACGTGATTTCCGCCTCGACACGCGACAGCACGAAGTTACCGTTTGAAAACCGGCCGAGCGATTTCATCGGCAGTGCATCATCCGGCAGCGTGTCGAGCAACAGGCCACTGAATTGCCCAGCCGCGATCGGCGCTGTAATCGTATAAACGTCGTGCGGCGGGTTCTTGCCACTGGCGAGATACGTTCCGTCCGCTTGCTTCGTCAGCTTCGCACCGCCCGCCGACTTCACATCGGTCGGTTGCAGCGGCGACCAGACGGCGACGTTTTCCTCGGCGAGCAGCTTCTTACGGAAGCCTGGCTCCCAAGCGGCGATCAACTCCGGTAGCCGCTTCGCCTCCTCGGTGACACGAACATTCGCAGCGGCGATCGCCTCGTCGAGTCGCTTAAGTTCGGCGTCTTGCTCGGCAGTTGGGACCGAGATCGTCGGCTCGGTGTTCTTGGACTCCCCTTGCAGCGTGCCGCTCTCGGTGACGTTATTGAAGAACGCGAACATCGAATAGAAGTCGCGCTGGCTGATCGGGTCGTACTTGTGATCGTGGCAGCGGCAACAATTGAACGTCAGGCCGAGCCACGTCATGCCGGTCGTCTCAACCCGGTCGATGACCGTTTCGACACGCCACTCTTCGGCGATCAGACCACCTTCACCATTCAGCCGGTGATTGCGATTGAAGCCGGTCGCGACGATCTGTGATTGAGTCGGATTCGGCAACAGGTCACCGGCGAGTTGCTCGATCGTGAATTGATCGAACGGCATGTTGCTGTTGAACGCGTTGATGATCCAATCGCGCCACGGCCACTGAAAGCGGCTGCTATCGACCTGAAAGCCGTTGCTGTCGGCGTACCGCGCCATGTCGAGCCACGGCCGAGCCATCTGCTCGCCGTAACGCGGCGACTTGAGCAACCGATCGACGACCTTCTCGTAGGCGTTGTCCGACGTGTCGGTGAGGAACGCATCGACTTCGCTCGGCGTCGGCGGCAAGCCGGTCAGGTCGAGAGTGACTCGGCGAATGAGAGTTGTCTTGTCGGCTTCGAGGGAGGGTTTCAGTCCCGCTTGATCGAGACGGATGAGGATGAATTGATCGATTGGGTGATTAGTAGCAGGCACACTCCGTGTGCCGTCTGACGGCACACGGAGTGTGCCTGCTACTATTGGAACCGCAGGACGTGTCGGCGGGATGAAAGCCCAATGGCCTTGGTACTCGGCACCGTCGGCGATCCAGCGTTTGAGCGTTGCGATTTGAGCGGGCGAGACAGTCTTGCCGGAGTTCGGTGGCGGCATCCGCACGCTGTCGTCGTTCGACAACAATCGCTTCAGCAACTCGCTCGCGTCCGGTTTGCCGGGGACGATCGCAGTCGCTCCGGATTCGGCGGGCTTGAACGCGATCTCTGAGACATCCAGCCGCAGGCCGGCTTTGCGTTGCTTCTCGTCCGCACCGTGACATTGGAAGCAGGAATCCGCCAGGATCGGCCGGATGTCTCGATTGAACGAAGGGCGATCGGCGGCGGGAGCAACACCACCGAATAGCACAACAGCGATGGCCGCAGTCAGCAAACGACTCATGGTTTTCTCGCGAACAGGGGAGGAACGACTACTGTGGGAACAGCGTGCTGGAGTCTTTGGAGAAGGATTTTTGGGGAGTGAAGTTCTCTTCGTAGCGGACGGAGTTGGAAATGCGAATGCCGCCGAAGCGAGCGGCACAGGCGGGGCGGTCGCGTGAGCAGCCGAACTTCCAGGGGGACGCCGAAGCCAACACGGCGGCTTCGGTGGCTCGGCTGCCGAGGCGGCCGTCGACGTACATGCTGATTTCGTCGTGCTTCTTCACGATCGCGATGTGATGCCACTGTCCGTCGTTGATTGGTGCTCCCGCGCCGCTGCCCCCTTCGCCGCCTCCTTTTTTGATGCTCAGGTTCGGTGCGCCGCCATCGACGTGAGCGATGATCGACGAGTCGCCGACGTTGTGGCACTTGGACAACAACGTTCCGCGCGGGGTGCGGGTCGAGACCCAGAACTCGATGGTAAAGTAATCACCGGGAGAGAAGCGATCGGTACCGGGAATGGTTGCTCCGGCGGCGTTGCCGTTGGTAGCGACGAACGAGTTGCCGAACATTTTGGCGAATCGCTGATCGACCTTTTGCTCGGTCTCGGCCTTTCCGATGTCGGGAGCTTTCGCGATCGCTTGTTGCCACATTTGATCGGCACGGTCGCGAGCGATCGGGCGGATCGGATCTTTCTCACGCTCGCCCGCCTCGAACCAGTCGTCGCCGAGTTGCAGGAAGTCGCTCGACAGCTTGTCCGCTTTGAGTTCTCGCTGAGCGATCGGTGCCCACACTTTGTCGTTGGCCTTCGCCAGCATCGGCAGACCGCGTGCGAGATCCTGTTTGAAGAAGCAGACGAACTTGCCCCACGCGAGATTCGCGGCGGGATCGTCCGGGTTGTTCTTGAGCGTGTCGCGCGACGGCCGAGCAGCTTCGAAGGCATCGCGAATCACACCCATCCGTTTGCCGGTCGCGAGGGCGTCGTCCTTCAGCGGTTTGAAGTTCGGCTTCACCAATTCGGTGGCGGCGGTTTGCAGAGCTTTGACGGCGGTACCGTAGTCCTCGGCCCGCACCGCCTCGTCGGCGAGGTCTTTGTATTTGGCGAGCAGCAGCGTCGCTTCCTCAGCGGTCTTCACCGGGGGAGCGGCCGCGAGCGCCGTGATCTTCAGCGGGAGGACATCGACAAAAAACCGGTCGTCGAGTCCTTTGATGGCGATCAACGCCAGGTCCAGTTGGCCAGCTTGAGCCGCGTTGATCGCGGCCTCATTCAGCAATGCGAAGGTCATCGCTGGGTCGCCCGCCTTCTCCGCATTCTCGATCAACGTCCGAGCCAGCGTTCCCTTTTGTTCGGGCTTCTTGGCTTTGACGTACTCCGACTTGAATTGCTCTTTGACCGCCTTCTTCGCCGTTTCTTGCTGAGCAGCCGTCGGAGCCGGCAACTTCTTGGCGGCTGCCTGATACGCGAACTGCGCTTCCTTCTTGTCGAGCGACTTGTCGTCCGACGTCGGCTGGGTGACGAATGGAACCATGCGAGGAAGAACTTCCTCATCGCCGTCGAAGAATCGGAGTCCGCGAATGACCAACGTGCGGCTGCTGCCGGCCTGTAGACGCAGCGACCACTGCTTCGATTCGATCGGCTCGAAGCGGACCAATTCATCGACCGACTTCAACGGCTGCTCGGCCGCGATCAGTCGTTTGCTGTCGTCGCGAGCTTCCAGTCGCATGGCGGTCGCGTTGTGATCGATCCCGCTGTGCTGCGAATGAATCGCGAGACCCGACAGTCGGACTCGCATCGGAAACGTGATCTGCAACTCGGCGAAGCCATCGGATAGCGGCTTCGAATGCCACATCGTGTTTTGGTCGTAAGTGATGCCGGGACCGGCGCTCGGCTTGATCTCTTCGCGAACGATGTTGATGACCTTGCTGCCGACATCCTCGCCAGCGGTGGTCGTCACGCGCGGGTAGAAGTCGGGATGCCCCGGCAGTTCCATCGGGCCGAGCGGGATGATCCGCTTCGCGATCGTGTAGCCGGCCGGGACATGCTTCAGCGGGTCAAAGGTTGTCTTGGGAAAGACGCGGTCGTTGAGCGCGAGTGCTCGGCGGTCTTCGGGAATGAGCATGCCAGGCGTCGCGCTGGGCTGCTTGCCCTTGTTGTGATGCTTGGGGTTGTACGACATCAGCGAATCGTTCTTCTGCATGTCGTAGCCGTAGACATCGACGTGCGGCAGTCCGAAGGCGTGTCCCAGTTCGTGCTGGAGCGTGCATTGGTAGTGCTCGTTTTGGGTGAGCTCGCCCGACGAGATGTGCAACATGCCGCCGCCGGTGTTCATCCCGCCGTTGATCGTCCGCCCTCCCCCTTCCGGAAAGCGATCCTTCGAGTTCATGAACATGATGCAAAACACATATGGGCACTTGAACCGGCTGACTTGGAAGTGCTCGAGCAACTCGGCGACGAGATCGGGCGCACCCCGCTCGCGAGCGTTGCGGTAATAGTCGAGCGGTCGCTGTCCCTCAACCACTTCGACTCCCAGCTTGGCGATGTGAAACGTGTCGCCGCTGAGCAGCTCTTCGTAGCGTTTCTGGGACCACTGAATGTGCTCGATGAAGAGCTGCCGTTGCTCGTCCGTGGGGGACGGTTCCCCTTTCGGCACGAACGCCACGGGCATCACGCTGACACGTTCGGGCAGCGAATACTCCGCCGCCGACACCGGGCCGGCGGACGTCAACAGCAGAACCCACAACAGACTTTTGACACGCATCATCCCCCTCCGAATCGCTGGAGTCGAAAGCCGATCCATCTTAGCCAAATGGAACTCACGAACGCAGCCGTCCGGTCGTGCGAGGCAGAGAGCCTCTTTGACAATTACGCCTCAGCGGCACACATTGGAGCACCTCGTCTGTTGAGACCTGCTTGATGACCTCTCCGATCTTCGCCGAACCGCGTGCCGCTTACTTGCATGTGCCATTCTGCGCGCATCGCTGCGGCTACTGCGACTTCACGCTGCTGGCCGGGCGGGACGACTTGGCGGGGGATTATCTGCAAGCACTCGACGTGGAACTGCGGTCGCTCGGACAGCCGCGCGAAGTGGACACGCTCTTTTTTGGCGGCGGCACGCCGACGCACCTGGAGCCGGACAAATTGGCTCGGCTGCTCGAATTGGCTCGCGAATGGTTTCGGCTCACGCCGGGTTACGAGTTCTCGGTCGAGGCGAATCCCGCCGGGCTGACCGATGAGAAGCTGCGGCTGATGGCCGACGCGGGAGTCAATCGAGTCAGCCTCGGCGTGCAGTCGTTCGACGAAGGGCTGCTCAAGTTGCTGGAGCGGGATCATCGCGAGGCAGAAATCCTCGATGCGGTCGCTCGGTTGCAGCAACGGTTTGAGAACGTCTCGCTCGATCTGATCTTCGCGCTGCCCGGTCAGACGCTGGCTCACTGGCAAGAAACATTGCGCCGTGCAATCGAACTGCGGCCGACGCATCTCTCGACCTACGGCCTGACGTTCGAGAAGGGAACGGCGTTTTGGTCGCGGCGAGAGAAGGGGGCGATCGAGCAACTCCCCAACGAGCTTGAACGAGACATGTACGCCGCCGCGATCGACGACCTCGCCGCCGCCGGTTTCGAGCAATACGAGATCAGCAATTTTGCTCGGCCCGACTTCCGTTGCCGGCACAACCAAACCTACTGGCGAGCGCTCCCCTATTTCGGATTCGGTCCCGGAGCAGCTCGCTACATCAACGGCCGACGCGAATCGAATCACCGCAGCGCGACGACGTGGATCAAGCGCGTGCTCGCCGGGCTGAGCGGTGTTGCGATGAGCGAAGAGCTTGATCCAGAGCATCGCGCCCGTGAGGCGATCGTGCTCGGCCTGCGGCAACTCGATGGGATTCGCCGCGACGAATTCCAAACGCTGACCGGCTTCGATCTCGACACGCTCGCAGGCGACACGATCCAACGCGAGGTCGCGGCCGGGCGAATCGAGGACTTCGGCGACGGCATCCGCATCACGCACGAAGGCCGATTCTTTGCCGATCCGGTGATGATCGCTTTCCTCTAAGATCAACGTAAGTTGCGAGCAGCGAGGCTACCGCCGCGAATTCCTTGGTAGCCTGAATCTGGTGCAGAGTGGCCGTCTTTTGGGATGGACGACCTTACGAACCAAACGAATTGGATTGGGGAGTGTGGTGTGCGGAACAATGAGTTGTTCCGAGCACACTGACGCGGCCGAGGTTGACCGGCGATTCGGAACTGGCCGTCGCTGTCGCCGGCTTCGATGTGGTCGTTCCCTTCACTGCCGCCGATCTGGACGTGGTCTTCGTCGCCAGCGTTGACCACGATCAAGTCTATTGCGTCGGCGTCGAACGTCCCACGGATCCGATTCCTCGCCGTCGTCGCCGACATTCAGTTGGAGATCGGCCGTGATCGTCTCTTGTTGCGGATGCTATCGGACGCGGATGTGGTCCTCGCCGTCCGTCCCCGCTGAACTCGACACGCTCTGCCTGAAGTGCCTGGAGAACGACGCCGCACGGCGCGACCAGTCCGCCGCCTCAGAAATCTCGTGATACGCTCACGTCATTCTATGTTGGCCTTCCCGAACGTGCGGGTTTAGATTGTCGCCTGATCTGCGAGTTGCCGCGTTGGGAAGTGGCGAGCGCCGAGATGTTGTTTTGATCAAGGAAGAATGAGCCAACGAGAGGCTGAGCAGCAGCCTCAATCAAAATTTGGAATTGACGCGAGTGTGATAAGACTTGCTTCCACCAAATCGCCATGAACAATCCAATCGAACTTAATTGCGTCAGGCGTCATGCGTCATTGCGTGTGGCTCGTGTCATCAACGAGCGATTGCCGCCAAGCGTTCTGATTGGCTCGTGGTGTTCCGCCCATCGAATTCTTCTGCTATCTCGTCGGACGCGCGGAATCGAGTTCGGCAACTTCTCAACGGGCGGAGTTTCTGTCCGCGCCCAGCCTGCGCGTTTTGAGCGAAGTTGTCTTTTGTACCCATCGCGGGAGCGTGAGGGCTTGTTGTCCGAATTCCCTCAGCGAAAAATAAGAGAGGCAATGAGATCGAAACAACCGGATCCTCGTGGATTTACTCTGATCGAGTTGCTGGTGGTGATTGCGATCATCGCCATCCTGATCGCGCTGCTGTTGCCGGCGGTGCAGCATGCGCGGGAGGCGGCTCGACGATCCCAATGCAAGAACAACATCAAACAGATCGGACTGGCCATCCACAACTATGAAGGGAGCACCAAGAAGCTCCCACCACATGGCGGTGGGAAGACTCAAAACGGCGGCGTGCTGAGTGGCATTGTGATGCTGTTGCCGTATTTGGATCAGGCTCCGTTATGGAAGAAGATTGCCGGAGCACCCGGGCAGGGTGGATCTCCGATTAACGCGATATTTCCACATCCAAATTCTGCTTTGCCGGTGCTGCTCTGCCCGTCCGCACCCCAGCCCCCCCCGCCTCCTCCAAGTCTTGGCGGCCCCGGGCGCTGCTACCACCTCAGCCTTGGTGATAGCTCTTTTGGTGGTCCAGTCTCGCGCGGATCATTCTCACCCATCTCTGGACAGACACGTGCGATGAGCGACATTCGAGATGGGATGAGCAACTCCATCCTGGCGGCGGAACAATCCCCGTCGGAAAGTGCGACCGCTGCGGCGAACGATCTGCTCGGCGGATTCAATAAGATCTCAACGAAGAGCCCACCGACTTGCCTGTCATACGTCGTGGGCGGAATCTATGCATATCCGTATGCCCACGGACACGGCCGTTTCTGGGCGTATGGCGTTCCAGACGCGCATGCGACCATTCAAACCATTCTGCCACCCAACAAGCCGTCATGCACTTGGTTGAGTACGGCATCGAGCCGACATGTCGGCGGCGTCCATGTGGTGATGGCGGACGGGAGCGTGCGGTTCATCAACAACTCCATCAACGCTGGGAACCAGACGTTCGATGCGGCCAACATTACTGGCGGCCCCAGCCCATACGGCATCTGGGGTGCCTTGGGCACAATCGCCGGACGCGAAGTCGTGACGGAGTTCTAACTGCCCGTGGGTGAATCGCGTCGATTCTCGGAGTTGCGTTCATTGAGTTCGTGTTGGCTTGAACCAAGTGACTTGCTGGCCATTCTAAGTTCTGCCGACCGAGTGCGGTTTTGTCCCAACGGGGCTACGTCACAGTTCGCTCGCGAGTGGAAATGAATGTGTTGTGGCCGGTCTCCTGACCGAGCCACCCGGACCGACCGAATGTCTCCACGAACGGCCAAGAGGCGTTGAAGTCGAGATCCTTCGGCCGTTCGCATGAGGAGACCTTCGGTCATCGCACAGTGGCTCGGTCGGGAGACCGGCCACAACAGCGAATCACATCCTGTGAGACCACGACAAGCCACAGTCCGAATAGCTCAACGCCACTTCCTCCGACCAGACGATCAGCGAGCCAGTTCGGCAACGGGCGCTACAGTTCGCTCACGAGTGGAAATAACGTCCCCCCTCGCGAGGGGCCGCGCTCTGTAGCTACGGACGGACTACGGGCGCTCGGGCACCTCTTGGATCGTGGCATCTTCCTGCTTTCCGTGTCGTAGCCTCAAAGCGCGGGAACCTCCGGGGGAAGACTGGAGGCGGCTTGCAAGTGTGTGATCGCTTCGCTTGGTAGCAGCACGGAAAACGTCGTGCCACTAGGTGACGTGTCGGTCAGTTCGATGCGGCCGTCGTTGCGTTCGAGGATCAGCCGGCAGACGAATAAGCCCAGGCCGGTGCCGGTCTCTTTGGTGGTGAAGTACGGTTGGAAGAGGCGTGCTCGGTCGGATTCGGCGATGCCGCAGCCGTTGTCGCGGATCGCCACTCGCAGCCAGCGGTCGTCGTGCTGTGTGGTGATTTCGATCGTGCCTCCTTCGGCGGTCGCGTCCATTGCGTTGAGGATCAGGTTTAGGAAGACCTGCACCAACTGGTCTCGGACGGCGTTGAGTTTGGGAAGTTCGTCGGTGTAGTGTGCGACGATCTGTTTGTTCTTGCGGCGTTTGTAGTATTTGGCGATGTTGAGCGCGGCTTCGAGCACCTCTTGCACATCGCACTGGCTTCGTTCGAGTGTGGCGGGGCGGCTGAAGTCGATCAGCTCGCGCAGCGTGCGCTGGATGCGGCGGAGTTGGTCATCGACCATTTGGTAGCGTTCGCGGGTGTAGTCATCGACATCGCGGCGGTTGAGCAGTTGGATCACCGAGCTGATCCCGGCCAGCGGGTTGCCCACCTCGTGTGCGATCCCGGCCGCGAGCAATCCAAACGCGGCTTGCTTCTCTTGCTGCACGACGAAGGCTTGCGATTCGCGGAGCTCGCGCGTGCGGTCCTCGATGCGCTGTTCGAGTTCGTGTTGATGCTTTTGTAGTTCGTCGTTGAAGAACGACAGGCGACGTCCGGCCGATTGCAACAGGCCCGCCAGCGCGGTGCTGGCCCACGTCACCCAGCCGAGCCAAACCAGCATCAGCAGCACGCGCGTCGGTTCGTTCGGCGAATGCGGTGACGTCGCGAACGCCAAAACCGCGAAGCTCAGCGCGTGTAGGCAAAACGTGGACAGCGTGAGCCAGCGCGAATATCGAAACGCACAGACCAGCAGCGACAAGAAATAGTAAAACCGGAAGGGACTCTCCAAGCCCTCATCGAAGTGACACAGCAGCCCGATGAAGAGCGCCTCCATCAGCGAGATCACCATTGGGACACGGTTGAGGAACACTCGGCCGCGCAGGCTGAAGTACGAGTCGGCGATCGCGTAAATGGCTCCCAGAGTCAGGATGCCGTTTAAGACGTGCCGATTCGACAGCCACTCCGGCAACACGGCGTGAGTCTCGCTGGACTCGCGTCCGAGAAAATTCACCAGCGCGTAGCCAACCGCCAGGCCAAACCAGCGGATGCGAACCGTGATGGCCTCGGCCGAAAGTTCAAAGCTGCGATCGTCGCGAGGAGATGTGGCGGTCATGGTTTCAGACGGCGACGAATTTCTGCAAACTCAACTTGGTAGTCCATACTTCCGCTTGAGCTCCTGCAAGAAGTCATTCATAGGAACGGTACGGCCGGCTTGGACATCCTCCCAACCTTCGCGAATGGCCTCGATTGAGGCGGCGTACTCATCTTCGGAGTCGATGCCCAGCAACTGGCGATAGACGTCCAATCGCATCAGTATATACGACTGATCGTCGCCACTGAGCATGGCGCAACCCTGCTGTGACGCGACTGCTTCTTCAAGTTCGGGAGTCAGCTTGGTCATCATTTTGAGATTCTCCTATGAGCCGCCGACAGCTTACCACCGACCTTGAGAACGACCAGTCAACAATGGCGACCAGTTCGTGAATTTGATGCTACGGGATTCTCAGATGTTGCACCCACGCGGGGGGGACGTTGACGAAGACCCAACTGCGGTCGATGCGGTGCTTCGTCAAATAACCGTTGGCGATGCGGTCGAGTTCGTTGAGCCGCGTCTTCTCGTCTTTGTTTGCGACGAGCTTGCGCAGCGGGCGGACATACATGTACTCGAAATAGCTCAGCGTGCCGCCTGGTGCGAGCAGCTTGAAGTAGGTCTCAAAGATCGACTGCACCAAGTCGGCGGGGAAGTTATTCAGCGGCAGACCACTGATGATGATGTCGAAGGGTTCGGTTGCGGCGAACTCTTGAATGGGGCAGACGTGGACCTGCGAACGATCGGCGGCGGCGCGGTAGCTCGGGTCGGTTGCGAAGCGATCTCGCAGCAAGCCAGCAAACGTGTCGTTCAATTCAACGAGTTCAAAGCGATCCTCTGGGCGGAGCAACCGCACGATGCGCTGAGTGACGGCACCCGTGCCGGGACCGATCTCCAAGATGCGGCCGGGGCGTTCGCGACGAGCCATTGGACCGGTCATCGCTCGCGCGAGGAAGCGGCTGCTGGGGGCGATGGCCCCGGTGGTCTCGAATCGCTGCCGGAATTGCCGCCAGAATTCCCAATGATCTTTCAGAAACTGAGCCATGCTCGACTTTGTAGCGGGCCGCTGGGTGAATTCCCAAGCCAGCGGTTTCGTGTGGGGCGACGTGCGGCAATAATCCGCTCGCGACTGTTCAAGGGAAAAGGGAGGCTGCGATGCGAACGAATCTCAGCGGAATTTGTTGGTGTTGGCTGTTGATGTCCAGCGCGGCCATCGGTCTGGGGCAGGAAGGCGATGCAAAAGCCACTCCTAAGTTGCCGGGCAATCCGGCGGTCTGGATCAATTCGCCGCCGATCACCAATGAGATGCTCGCCGGCAAAGCGGCGGTGTTGTTCTTCTTTGATGCGCAGGACCGAGGCGTGGCCGACGGCTGGCAACGAATGCTGGTCACCGCGCAGAAGTTTGAAGGAACACCGCTCCTGTTTATCGGAGTGAACTCCGGTTCGCCGCGTGGTCAGTTGGAAGGCTATGTGAAGCGAAACAAAATCCCGTGGCCGGTGGTCAGCGACTCGGATCGGTCGTTCGAGAATCAATTCGGAATTCGTGTTTCGCCGCAGGAGCCTCGACAGTTGCAACTGCTGATGCCCAGCGGCCGATTCAAAACGTCGGACGCGAACAACATCGAAGGTGCTGCGACCGACGCCCTGCGCGATGCCAAATGGAAGATCGAGGTTGAGCCGAAGGACGTTCCGCCGGTGTTGCTGCCAGCCTGGTTGGCCATCGAGTTCGGCAAGTATCCCGACGCGGCGCAGACGCTCAAGAAGAATCTGAACGGCAAAGGGGAGATCAAGGACTTTGCGGAGCGACTCAATCAATTCGTGCTTGACGACCTCACCGCACAGGTGGACGCCGCGAAAAAATCGCTCGACGACGGCAAGAAGTGGGAGGCCTTCAAGCGGTACTCGGCGATCCCGCCGAAGTTCAAGGGCTTTACCGTTCCCGCCGACGTGAATTCGACCCTCAAGGAACTGGCGACCGATGATGCGATCAAGGAAGAGCAGGCCGCAATGCGGAAAATCGACTTTGCCATGCAGGCCGCGGCGCGCTCGCCAAGTGCTCGCAAGGGGGCGATCAAGCAACTCGAAAAGATCATTAAAGACCATCCCGATACCGAAGCGGCAGCCGAGGCCCAGAAGTTGATCGAGCAAGCTGCGGCCATGTGAGATTCGGGCCGATCGTCTGCGGTCACATGATCGCCAGCGTTTCCGCCCCGACGAGCAGATCCTGAACTTCGCTGGGGGTGCCAAAGAACCAGTCCGAATCCAAGCTGCCAGTCAAAGTATCGCTTCCGTCATCCGTTTGGACTGCCGTGGCGTCCAGCTTTGTCGGAACATTGGCACCGCCGCTGCCGTTCTTCAGATGAGCCACGCGGTCGCTGTAGGAATTCAAGCCGGTCCATTCGGCCATGACGCTGACGAAGCCATCGGCATTCAAGGACGTCGTCCCCGCGATCAGGATGTCGTCGCCCTCTTGACCATTGAGCGCATCGTTGCCCGGTCCACCGATGATCAGATCGCGGCCTCCGCCCCCGAGCATCAAATCGTTGCCAGCTTCGCCATTCAGCACGTCGTTACCTGCGCCGCCATCCAGTACGTCGTTTTCGGTTCCACCCAGCAACGTGTCGTTGCCGACGGCGCCGATCAGGCTGTCGTTGGCCGCACCGCCGTCGAGCGAATCATTTCCTAATCCGCCAAGCAGCGTGTCGTTACCTGCCAGGCCAGAGAGGCTCACGTTTCCAGTGAATGCGGACGCATCCAGTCTGTTTTTGTTGGCACTGCCGATGAGGATCACTAATTCGATCCCAGGCACAAGCACGTCGGTTCCCAATCCGACCAGTTGCGTGTCGATGAGTTTGAAATTGACGTTGCCGGCCTCGATCAATTGATCAGTTCCAGTGCCGCCATCGAACGAGTCATTGCCAGCTTCTCCCGTGAGCGAGTCGTCACCGGCAGAACCGAGCAGCACGTCGGCATCGGCTTGGCCGTTGAGCCGGTCATTGCCGCTTCCGCCATCCAAACGGTCGAGTCCGGCACCACCGGTCAAAAAGTCGGTGCCCCCGCCGGCTTGTAAAGAATCGTTGCCCAAGCCGCCGTCCAACGAATCGCCGACAGCCGTTCCAATCAGCGTGTCGGCACCGCGATCACCCAGCAGTGTCACGCTACCGAGCGCGAAGTTGCTGGCATCGAGTGTGTTGTTACCAGCTCCACCCGTCAGCCGAGCGGATTCAATACCGCTCAATGAGTCAGCGCTGCCCGTCGCTCCGATCCCCGTCAGCGATGAATTGATGAGCGTGAAGTTGACGTCGGCCGTTTCAGAAACACAGTCGCTCCCCGTGCCACCGGTCAGACTATCGTTATCGAGGCCGCCGGACAGCGTGTCATTGCCGTCTTGTCCATCGACGGTATCGCTGCCCGCTCCCCCCTTGATGACGTCATCTCCGTCGCCTCCTTGCAACAGATCACTCGCACCACCACCGACGAGACTATCGTTCCCGCCCCCGCCAATCAGCGTGACAACCAACGCGGCGGTCGCATTGCCGGCATCCAGCGTGTCACTTTCACCGCCTCCAGTCAGCAAGACTAGCTCGAAGGTCGATTGCGCATCCGATCCCAAAGCACTCTTCAGAGCATTCGCGCTCAATATCGCTCGGCCATTGATCGATTCACGCAGCAGATCCTGGAACCCAGCGCCACCAGACAGCGAGTCATTGCCAGCCCCGCCAGAGACCGTGTCACCGTTGCCCTCACCACCATCGACCTTGTCATTTCCGGCGTCGCCACTGAGCAAGTCCGAACCAGCCGAACCAGCGAGTATGTCATTCCCGTCCGCTCCCAGGAGTGTGTCGTTCCCAAGTCCCCCGATCGCGTTGTCGTTTCCGACCCCACCCATCAAAAGATCATTGCCATTGCCACCGACCAGACTGTCGTTGCCCCCTTCTCCCGACATCGTCACGGCGAAGTTCATGCCAGTCGCATCCAGCTTGTCAGCCCCTTCTCCACCGGTGAAGACGAGACTTCCCAGGAAATCGGCCAGTGACGCATTGAGGACGACCGCATCCGCTGCCACGCTGCCGACGATCTTAATCTCCAACACTTCGGCAATATTTTGCGCGGAGCCGACCGGCACCCCGTTGGAACGATAGACCTGCAAGATGTCACCAATTCGGTCCAACCGGAACTGACCACCGCCGGTCGGGAGCGTGATCCTGACATCCGCAACAGTCACATTCGTGACCGTCACACTGATCGTCTGCGTGTTCGAACTCCGGCTGCCGTCGCTGGCTTGGACCTGGACCACATACACGTTGTCTTCGTTCGCATCGGTCGGATGCTCGAAATCCGGAGCGGACTTGAACGTCAAAACCCCGGTTGAGCCATTGATCTGGAACCGTGCCTGATCCGAGCCTCCGATCACGGAAAACGTCAGCGTTGATGCCGGAATGTCCGCGTCTGTGGCGGCCACCGTCAGTACGCTGGTGGTGCCTTCGGCAATGCTCTTGGAGTTTGGAGACGTGATGATCGGATCGTCGTCGTTCAGATCGAACACCGTCACGTTGATCGTCTGCACCGCGGAACTGCGGCTGCCATCGCTGGCTTGGACCTGCACCACATAGACGTTGTCGATGTTCGCGTCGGTTTGAGCATCAAAGTTGGGCGCGGCCTTGAAGGTCAGCACTCCGGTTGCACTGTCGATTTGAAACTTCACCTGATCCGCGCCGCCGACAATCGCAAACGTCATTGCCTGCGCCGGGAAGTCCGCGTCCGTCGCCGTGACCGTCAGAACGGCCGTCGAGTTCTCCGCGACGTTCTTCGTGTTCGCTGAGGTGATGACCGGATCGTTATCGTTGACTCCGGTGACCGTCACGCTGATCGACTGGATTGCCGAAGTCCGGCTGCCGTCGCTGGTCTGCACTTGCACCAGATAAACATTGTCGCCGTTCGCGTCCACGGGAACATCGAAGTTGGGTGCGGCGATGAATGTCAGCACGCCCGTCCCGCCGTTGATCTGGAACTTCGCCTGATCCGCACCTCCGACAATCGAGAAGGTCAATGCGATGGCTGGCATGTCAGCATCGCTACCCATCACGGTCAATACGCTCGTGGAGTTCTCGGCCACGCTTGCCGCGGTCGCCGAGATGATCACCGGATTGAAGTCGTTCACTCCCGTCACCGTCACACTGATGGATTGAATTGCAGAACTCCGGAAGCCGTCGCTGGCCTTGACCTCCACGGCATACAGGTTGTCACCGTTTGCGTCGGTGGGAGCTTCCAAGTCTGGTGCCACGTTGAACGTCAATGCTCCGGTTCCGCTGTCGATTTGAAACTTCGCTTGGTCCGCGCCTCCCACAATCGCGAACGACAGTGTCTGTGCCAGCAAGTCCAAGTCGCTCGCGGTGACGGTCAGCACGGCGGTCGAGTTCTCGGCCACGTTCGCTGTGTTCACAGAAGTAATCACCGGGTCGAGGTCATTGACTCCTGTTACCGTCACACTGATCGTCTGCGTGGACGATGTCCGGCTACCGTCGCTGGCTTGCACCTGCACGACGTAAACATTGTCGCCGTTCGCGTCGGTCGGACTCTCGAAATTCGGTGCGGAGAGGAACGTCAGCACTCCGGTCGCACCATGGATTTGAAACTTGGCCTGATCCGCGCCCCCCACAATGGCGATCGTCAGCGTGTCGCCGGGTTCGTCCAAGTCGCTGGCGGTGACCGTCAACACTCCAATGGAGTTCTCCGCGATGCTGGCGATATTTCCCGACGTGATCGTGGGGGAATTGTCGTTGAGTGCCGAGACCGTCACGCTGATCGACTGGGTAACGGAATTGCGGCTGCCGTCGCTCGCCTGAACTTCGACCAAGTAGACGTTGTTCCCATTCACGTCGGTGGGATTTTCGAAATCCGGGGCGACCTTGAACGACAACAAGCCCGAAACGCTGTTCACTTGAAACTTCGATTGATCCGCACCTCCTACGATCACAAAGGACAATGCCGGTGCCGGGATATCCGCGTCCGTGGCGGTCACGGTCAAAACGCTGGTGGTGTTCTCGGCGACATTTGCCGAATTCGCGGAGGTGATGACCGGATTGTTGTTGTTGGAGAGCACAACCCTGGCCTCCAGCAGCTCGGTCTGCCAAGCATCAATCCGTGCTGTGATCAAACCTTTTCGTCGAGGAGTTCGTCGGCGTTTCGTCCGCACCGGCAAACCGTCCAACCAACGCCACAACCAATTGTGAAAGCGCATTTCGTCAATCCTTTGTGCGCAGCAACGGACATCCCTGTCCGCTCGGGAGGAGTCAGATTCTCCAACACACTCAAGTATTCCGCATTTCGAGTTTTTCCCACAATACGACTTTGAACGGCCAACCGGCGAAAAGTGCGCAAGAATTTGACCGTCTCTGGGACCGCCAAGCGAACGCCGTCGATCACTGGTCACCAGCATCAAATTGCAAATTGGGCCGGACAGCACTCAAATGCGACTCACCCTGTCCGCCAATCACCTCACGACACCTCTTGTTCCCATTAGAGACTATGACTGACAACGCTTTGGCCGATGCGCATTCCAAGCTGGACCGACTCAAACAGAACCTCGCGACGGTCATTCAAGGCAAGCCGCAGTGCTTGGATATCTTGACGATCGCGCTGCTGGCGGGCGGTTCAGTTTTGATGGAGGACGTGCCGGGAGTCGGCAAGACGACACTGGCGAAAGCTCTGGCCCGGTCGGTCGATCTCACGTTTCACCGCATCCAGTTCACCCCCGATTTGCTTCCGGCGGACATCCTGGGATCATCGATCTACAATCCGAACGACGGCTCGTTCCACTTCCGCAAGGGGCCGATCTTCTGCCATGTCCTGCTGGCCGACGAGATCAACCGCGCTTCCCCGCGCACACAGTCTGCGCTGCTGGAAGCGATGAGCGAATCGCAAGCGACGATCGAGGGCGAGCGACACGTCCTGCCAGCTCCGTTCATTGTTCTAGCGACTCAGAATCCGGTCGAGTATCACGGCACCGATCCGTTGCCCGAAGCGCAGCTCGATCGCTTTTTGATCTTGTTGGACCTCGGCTATCCTGATCTCGACACCGAGGTCAGTATTCTCTTTGCACAGCAGGAAGAACATCCGCTGGAGCTTCTGCAACCGGTGCTCGGTGGCGATGAACTGCGGGCGTTGCAGCGTGAAGTTCGACATGTACGGGTTGAGCCAAGCGTTGCTCGCTACCTCGTCGAGATCGTCAACGAGACTCGCAAAGAGCCTCGATTGAAGCTTGGCGTCAGTCCTCGTGGATCGTTGATGCTGTTTCGCGCCGCCCAGGCCGCCGCGTTCGCCAAGGGACGCAGTTATGTGATTCCCGACGACATCCAAGAGTGCGCCAGCTACGTTCTCGCTCATCGAGTGATCCTGACATCGCAAGCGAAGTACGGCGGCATCACCAAGCCGGAAATCATCACCGACATCGTCCGCCGAGTCCGCGTGCCGACGTGAGACACCACCTCGAGCACGAAGCGTGAGCGAGTGGTTGTTTTCAGGAGTTTCGACCACTCGCTGGCGCTTCGTGCTGGTTTTGAATTGTCCGCTACGCATCGACCAGCAGGACTCCGACCAACAGGTCGTACAGAGCGTGACTGCCGGCGGTGATTCCGAAGCCTCGTAAAACGAACAGCCCGGCAAAGATTCCGCCGGCCAACGTGCGGAAGCAAAAGCGAAACAGGTCGAACGGTTCACCCGATGGGCCGGCATGATGAGCGGCTGAGAACAACAGGCTCGTGACGAGCACCGCCAACGGTGTGGCCCAGGCTCGAAGCATCACTGACTGCCGCAACAGGGCGATCGATGCTGGCAACAACGCGAGACGAAACAGCACTTCCTCATAGATGCCCGCTCCAACATACCCGAGCGCTCGCGCGAAAGTGACAGCTTCGGTGGGAGTTAGTACGGCGACGCAGTGCATCCCGCTGAGGTTCGTTTCGGCCAGCGAAAAGACTCGGCTCTGCAATTGTCCCAGCAGCAAGAGCAGGAAGGCGAAGACGACGCTCTCCGCAAACATTCCGGCGAGCGTCTCCGCGGACACTCGCCACGAATGCCGTTCGATCCACTGCCAAGTCAGCAAACCGACGACGACCATTAGCGGCGGCAACCACCCGACTCCCAGGCCGATGGCCTCCAGGCCGCCTCGTAGCCAGACGTCGGCACCGCTGCGGATCTGTGCCGCGTTGGGGCCTCCGACCCAGATCACGCCCACCTCGTAGGCGAACAGCATCGGCATCAAGAAGACCAGCGAGGGCCACGGCAGTCGCGACTGCTGCCAGTATTCAGATTTGCTGGTGCGTTTCATGCGGAGGACTGTAGCCGCCTCGCTCCGCGAGACGAATGCCGAACGTGGTGACGTTTGCCAAGCCGAGTTGTGCAAAGGGGATCGATGGCTATTCGGCAATTCCTCTCGCGGAGCGAGAGGGCTACAGCGAGAGGGCTACGTTGCGAAGAACTTGGCGAAGTTCGTCTTCACCGCGTTCAGCCCCGCTTGGACAACGCGCGAGTCATTCGACACGGACAGCATTCGGCAGCCTTTCGAGTACAGCATCTCGCAGTGCTCAGCATTCGGCGTGACCGCGCCCCACGGCTTGTTGTGCTTGCGGCAGGCGGCGGCGACTTTGTCGATGGCCTCTTGGCATTTCGGGTGCATGAAGTCGCCGGTGACTCCGAGGGCCTGGCTCAGATCCGAGGGGCCGACGAACAGCAAGTCCACGCCGTCGATCGCGGCGATCGCATCCACGCACTCGACGGATTCGAGCGTCTCAATCTGAATCGCCACGAAGCCGTTCTGATTCGCCTCCTGCACGAATTTGGGGACCGGCGTCAGTGTGTAGCGTCCATCGAAGCCACTGACATTCAGGCCGCGATTGCCTCGTGGAGCGAACTTTGCCCAACGCACGATTTGCTCGGCCTGCTCGGCGGAATAGATCATCGCGGCCATGATGCCGCCGGCTCCGGCCTCCAGGCATTTCGTGACCAGCGCGTAATCGGTCGGTGCGATGCGGACGAAGCAGTCGAGATTTTGGCTGCGAGCCGCCGTGCAGGCGATCTCCAGATTCTCCATTGAAAACCCGACGTGCTCGTGATCGAGCCAAAGGCCATCGAAGCCACCGTTGAAGCCGATCATGTTGATCACGTTGTGATGCAGCACTCGGCCGAGCGCCATGTAGCGAACCGTTTCACCACGAGCCAATTTTTCTTTCGTGCGGAGCATGAGATACCTTTCCAAGTCGTGAAAATCACCGTGCCAAATTTGAAATCGTCATTACCGGGCCTTCACGTCGAGACAGATCAGAAACTCGGTGTCTTCACACGCTCCCATCGTGAACAGCTTGCCGTCCACGATCGCGAAGCTGGAGTACCCCAAGCCAACGCCGCTGTTGCCTCAGACCTGCTGCGGCCCATCCTTCAGTAGGCCTGTTTCTTTCGAGACATCGGTGCGATCCGCCCCGCGCCACTGCGGCCAGGACAGATCCGCCGCCGGAAGAGCCGTCGTGAGCAAACTGAGTCCGAGCAATGTCAGTCGTAGCGAGAATCGCATGGTGAAACTCCCCAATTCGTTTGGCGAGCCAGTAGGCGTCAGCCCCCGGACTTCGCGGTCTGTGCCAATCTCGTCTGGGGGCTGACGCCCACCGGCTCGCTGAAAGCGAAAATCAATTGCCGATGCAATACAGGTGTGTGTCGGTACGGATCAGAATCTTGCCATCGACGAAGACGGGTGTCGCGACGGTTTGCGTTTCGTCGAGTTCGTTCGCGGCGAGCACTTTGAACTCGTCCCCTTGGGCCAGTACGAACGTCTTGCCGTCTTCGCGAGTGATGTAGATTTTCCCGTCCGCGAGCGTTGGCGATGAGCTGAATCCGGCGCGATTCTTCTCCGTTTGGCCGGACCAAATCTCTTTGCCAGTGGCGATGTCGAGGCAGGTGAGCGTGCCTCGGTCGTGCAAGACGTAGACCTTTCCATCGGCGGCGGCCGGAGTCGGCACATCCGATCCGTTCCCCTTCTTGGTCCACGCGACGTGCGAAGCGGTCACGTCGCCACTGCCGCCCAGCTTGATCGCGGTGACGGTTTCCGCGCGAGCGTACGGGACAACGACCACTCCGTTGTGAACCACCGCTGAAGCAATCGAGCGAAAGTATTTGTGTCCTGTCGGATTCAATCCACCGACTCGCCACAGTTCCTTGCCGTTCGTCGCATCGTGAGCCGTCGCATGATCGGCTCCGAGCACCACGAGCGTCTCCTTACCGTTGTCGTTGAGCACAACCGGAGTCGAGTAACTCTGAGCCGCCTCTTCCGGCGCGTTGAGATTCCGGTCTTCCTTCCAAGCGACCTTCCCCGTGGTCTTCTCAAACGCGACGAGATACGACGGGCCGGTCTGCATCACGGTCACGACGCAATGCGCTTTCGTCAGCACGGGGGACGTTCCCAAGTCCCACCACAGCGTGTCCTCGCCGAACTTGGATTGAATGTTGGTCTGCCAAATGATCTGGCCGCTGAAATCGACGCAGGCCAGATCGCCGCTCTTGAAGTAGGCGAAGACATGCTCGCCATCGGTCACGCAGGACGGATTGCTCCCCGACGCTTTCTTGTTCTTACCGGGCTTCTCCGAGCCGATCACGACTTGCCACTGCTGTTTGCCATCTCGACTGAAGGCCAGCAGAGCGTTCTTCCCCTCGGCACCGCTCGTCAAAAAGATGTGCTTGCCCCAGACGATCGGAGTCGACGACCCCTTGCCGGGCAGTTCGACCTTCCACGCGACGTTTTTGGTTGCGCTCCATTCGGTGGGATATCCCGTTCCTGACGCGACGCCGTTGTAGCCCGGCCCGCGCCAGTTCGGCCAATCACCCGCCAGCAACGGCGAGGCAAGAGCGGCGATCAAACACAACGAGGCAAGCAGACGCATGGCAGGCTCCTTCGGGGGGATTCGTTGGCTGGTTCGGTGGCACCGACTCTTCCCTTCTCCCTTCGGGAGAAGGTGGCCGAAGGCCGGATGAGGGATCGAATGTCGTTCGGCTCCCTCACCCCAACCCTCT